>ERZ761602.7172-NODE-7172-length-12012-cov-5.341975_pt1 | contig 12012 bp, 10 predicted proteins | sample MGYA00512165_ERZ761602 | MGnify/ENA primary metagenome ERZ761602 (study PRJEB28899, sample SAMN02445085) | bioreactor sludge metagenome | biome: EBPR sludge; isolation source: Thorneside wastewater treatment plant | place: Australia: Brisbane, Thorneside... | reverse complement strand
CGACGATGATGAACAAGGCGCTGGAGGTCATCGAGGCGCGCTGGCTGTTCGACCTCGCGCCCGAGGACATCCGCGTCGTGATCCACCCGCAGAGCATCATCCACTCGATGGTGGTGTGCCGCGACGGCTCGGTGCTGGCGCAGCTGGGCACGCCGGACATGAAGGTGCCGATCGCCTACGGGCTGGCCTACCCCGAGCGCATCGAGTCGGGCGCCGAGCGGCTGGACTTCACGACGCTGAAGGACCTCAGCTTCCAGGCCCCCGATGCACGCCGCTTCCCGGGGCTGCAGCTGGCCTGGGACGCGCTGCGCGCGCCCGAGGGCACGACCGCGGTGCTGAATGCCGCCAACGAGGAGGCGGTGGCCGCCTTCCTGGCCGGAACCATCGCCTTCACGGCGATTCACAGCGTCAATGCCCGCACGCTGGACCGCCTGCCGCCCGACCTGCCCGCATCGGCCACGCTGGACGACCTGCTCGCGCTGGACCGGCGCGCCCGCGACACGGCGCGCCAGGTCATGACGGAGATCGCGGCGTGATCGTCACCGTGCTGGCCTTCCTGCTGACGCTGGGCGTGCTGATCGTCATCCACGAGTACGGCCACTACCGCGTCGCCGTGGCCTGCCGCGTGAAGGTGCTGCGCTTCTCGGTCGGCTTCGGGCGCGTGCTCTGGCGCTGGCAGAAGGCCCCCGGCGGCACCGAGTTCGTGGTCTGCGCGCTGCCGCTGGGCGGCTACGTGCGCATGCTCGACGAGCGCGAGGGCGCAGTGCCGGAGGCCGAGGCGGCGGCCGGCGCCTTCAACCGCAAGCCGCTCGCGCAGCGCGCCGCGATCGTCGCCGCCGGCCCGCTGGCCAACCTGGGCCTGGCGGTGCTGCTGTATGCGGCGGCGCACTGGATCGGCATCGACGAGCCCAAGGCCGTGCTCGGCCCCCCGGTGGCCGGCAGCCCGGCCGAGGCCTCGGGGCTGCGCAGCGGCGACTGGGTGCGGGCGCTGTCGCGCGACGGCCGCGAGTGGGACGAGGTGCACTCGATGACCGACCTGCGCTGGCAGATCACGCAGGCCGCGATGCAGCGCGGCACGCTGCAGCTGCAGGTCAGCGACCGCGACGGCCGCGGCTCGCGCACGCTGGCGCTGGACCTCGCCGGCTTCGACCCGCGCGAGGTCGACGCGCAGCTGATGCGCAAGATCGGCCTCGCCGGTGCCTTCAGCGAGCCGGTGCTCGGCGACGTGCGCCCCGGCGGCGCCGCGGCCGAAGCCGGGCTGCAGCGCGGCGACCGCGTGCTGGCGGTGGACGGCCGGCCCATCACCGACGCGCAGAGCCTGCGCGAGACCATCCGCGCCGGCCTGCGCGACGGCCGCCCGGCGGCGCAGGCCTGGCTCGTCGAGCGCGGCGGCCGCTCGCTGGAGCTGCAGGTGCTGCCGCGCCCGGCGCGCGACGGCGAGCTGACGATAGGCCGTATCGAGGCCTTCGTCGGCCAGCCGCCCGAGATGGTGACCGTGCGCCACGGGCCCGTCGAGGGCCTGGTGCTGGGCACCCAGCGCACCTGGGAGCTCTCGGTGCTGACGGTCAAGATGCTGGGCCGCATGCTGGTCGGCGAGGCCTCGCTGAAGAACCTCAGCGGCCCGCTGACGATCGCCGACTATGCCGGGCAGTCGGTGCAGCAGGGGCTGGCCTACTACCTGGGCTTCCTGGCGCTGGTGAGCGTCAGCCTGGGCGTGCTGAACCTGCTGCCGCTGCCCATGCTCGATGGCGGTCACCTGATGTATTACATTTTCGAGGGCGTCACCGGCCGCCCGGTCTCCGACCTCTGGCTGGCCCGGCTGCAGCGTGGCGGCATCGTCGTGTTGTTGATGATGATGTCGCTCGCCCTGTTCAACGACGTGGCCCGCTTGCTGGGCCTGCACTGAATCCATGTTCCCTTCGTTCCCGTTCGGGCCGCTGCGCCCCGTGGCAGTGGCGGCCGTGGCCTGCGTGATGAGCGTGGCCGCCGCCGATGCGGCCGCGCAGGCCGTCGCGCCCTTCGTCATCGAGGACATCCGCGTCGAGGGCCTGCAGCGCACCGACCCCGGCACGGTGTTCGCCGCGCTGCCGTTCCGCATCGGCGACACCTACACCGACGACAAGGGCTCGGCGGCGCTGCGCGCGCTATTCGCCACCGGGCTGTTCACCGACGTGCGCATCGAGATCGAGGGCCGCGTCGCGGTGCTGATCGTCGACGAGCGCGCGATCATCGCCGGCATCAGCTTCGTCGGGCTCAAGGAGTTCGACCAGGAGCCGCTGACCAAGAGCCTGCGCGACGCCGGCATCGGCGAGGGCCTGCCCTTCGACCGCGCGCTCGTGGACCGCGCGGAGCAGGAGATCAAGCGCCAGTACCTGGCGCGCAGCCTGTACGGCGCCGAGGTCGTCACGACGATCACGCCGCTGGAGCGCAACCGCGTCAACGTGACCTTCACGATGACCGAGGGCGAGGCGGCGCGCATCGTCGACATCCGCATCACCGGCAACACCGTCTTCGACGAGTCCACGCTGCTGGGCCTGTTCGAGCTCAACAAGACCGGCTGGTTCAGCTGGTACAGCAAGAACGACCGTTACTCGCGCAGCAAGCTCAACGCCGACCTCGAGACGCTGCGCGCCTACTACGTCAACCGCGGCTACCTCGAGTTCGCGATCGAGTCCACGCAGGTCACGATCTCCCCGGACAAGCAGTCGATCTCGGTCGCGATCTCGGTGCGCGAGGGCCAGCCCTACACGGTGACCTCGGTCCGCCTGGAGGGCGACTACCTCGGCAAGGAGGACGAGTTCCGCGCCTTCGTGCTGCTGCGCCCGGGCCAGCCCTACCGCGGCGACGCGGTGGCCGAGACGCAGCGCCGCTTCCAGGAACTGTTCGGACTCTACGGCTACGCCTTCGCGCGCGTGGAGGCGCGGCCCGAGATCGACCGCGCCACCGGCCAGGCGGCCGTGATCTTCGCCGCGCTGCCCGAGCGCCGCGTCTACGTGCGCCGCATCGAGATCGCCGGCAACACGCGCACGCGCGACGAGGTCATCCGCCGCGAGTTCCGCCAGCTCGAGAGCGCCTGGTACGACGGCGGGCTGATCAAGCTGTCGCAGGAGCGCGTGCGCCGGCTGGACTACTTCAGCGAAGTCGAGATCGACACCGAGGAGGTGCCCGGGGCGCCCGACCAGGTCGACCTCGTCGTCACGGTCAAGGAAAAGCCCACCGGCAACCTGCTGATCGGCGCCGGCTACTCCAACGCCGAGAAGTTCACCTTCACCGCCTCGGTCAAGCAGGACAACGCCTTCGGCTCGGGCAACTACCTGGGCTTCGAGGTCAACACCAGCAAGTTCAACCGCACGCTGCTGATCAGCACCGTGGACCCGTACTGGACGGTGGACGGCATCTCGCGCGCGATCGACATCTTCTACCGCACCAGCCGGCCCTACAACAGCCTGGGCGACACCTACGACCTGAAGACGCCGGGCGCGGCCATCCGCTTCGGCATCCCGTTCTCCGAGTACGACACGGTTTTCCTCGGCATCGGCGCGGAGCGCACCGAGATCGGCACCTCGATCGGCATCCCGCTGACCTACCTGAACTACCGCGTGCTGTACGGGGACAAGGCGAATGCCTTCCCGGTCACGCTGGGCTGGGCGCGCGACGGCCGCGACAGCGTCCTGGTGCCCACCGTCGGCCGCTACCAACGCGTGAACCTCGAATGGGCCTTCGCCGGCGACGTGCGCTACCTGCGCACCAACCTGCAGTACCAGGAGTACTTCCCGCTGCCGTACCGGCTGACGCTGGGCGTCAATGCCGAGATCGGGATCGGCCAGGGCCTGGGGGGCAAGCCCTTCCCGGTCTTCAAGAACTTCTACGGCGGCGGCCTGGGCACCGTGCGCGCCTTCGAGCAGGGCTCGCTGGGCGTCGTCGACCCCACCGGCGCCTATGTCGGCGGTGCCCGCCGGTTGAACATCAACAGCGAGCTCTACTTCCCGGTGCCGGGCACCGGCACCGACCGCTCGCTGCGCATCTTCGCCTTCGCCGACGCCGGCAACGTCTGGCGCGAGGACGAGAAGGTCACGGCCGATTCGCTGCGCGCGTCGGTCGGTTTCGGCCTGTCCTGGATCTCCCCGGTGGGGCCGCTGAAGCTGAGCTGGGGCCGGCCGGTGCGCGTGCAGCGCAACGATAGAATCCAGCGTTTCCAATTCCAGATCGGGACTGCGTTCTGATGAAGCTTTCGGCTCGGACCACCGCCCGCACGGCCGCGCGCATGCTCGCCGGCCGCGCCCTGCTGGTCGCCTCGCTCGGCCTGGTCGTCACGCTGCCCGCCGCGGCGCAGGAGCTCAAGATCGGCTATGTCAACAGCGAGCGCGTGCTGCGCGAGGCCGCGCCGGCGCGCGCCGCGCAGGCCAAGCTGGAGGCCGAGTTCGGTCGCCGCGAGCGCGAGCTCAACGACCAGGCCACGCGGCTGAAGGCCGCCGCCGACCGGCTGGAGAAGGACCTGCCGACGCTGTCGCCCACCGACCAGCAGCGCCGCCAGCGCGAGCTGGTCGACCAGGACCGCGACCTGCAGCGCAAGCGGCGCGAGTTCCAGGAGGACCTGAACCAGCGCCGCAACGAGGAACTGGCCAGCGTCGTCGAGCGCGCCAACCGCGCGATCAAGCAGATCTTCGACGCCGAGAAGTACGACCTGATCCTGCAGGAGGTCGTCTTCGCCGGCGCGCGCGTGGACATCACCGACAAGGTGATCCGCGCGCTCAACGGCCCGGCCGCCACGGCGCCCGCCGGCGCTGCGACGCCGTCGCGCTGAGACGCCCGGCGCGGCCGCGATGAGCGCGCGCCTGGGTGAGCTGGCCGCGCTGCTCGGCGGCGAGCTGATCGGCGACCCCGGTGCCGAGGTGGCGCGCATCGCGCCGCTGGAGGGCGCCGGCCCCGACGCGATCAGCTTCCTGGCCAGCGCACGCTACCAGTCGCAGCTCGCCGGCAGCACGGCCGGCTGCGTGATCGTCGCGCCGGCCCTGCGCGACGCCGCGGCGGCGCGCGGCGCGGCCATCGTCTGCGCCGACCCCTATCTCGCCTTCGCGCGCCTGACGCAGTGGTGGGCGGCGCGCACGCGCCGCGCGCCGGAGCCTGGCGTGGACGCGCGCGCCGTGGTCGAGGAGGGCGCGCTGATCGACCCGCAGGCCAGCGTCGCCGCGCTGGCCCATGTGGCGCGCGGCGCGCGCATCGCCGCCGGCGCCGTCGTCGGCCCGCTGTGCCAGGTCGGCGAGGGCGCCGTCGTCGGCGAAGGCACCGTGCTCAAGGGCCGCGTCACGCTGGCCGACGGCTGCCGCATCGGTGCGCGCGGTCTGGTGCACGCCGGCGCGGTGATCGGCGCCGACGGCTTCGGCTTCGCGCCGGTGCGCGGCGAGGGCGCCGAGGGCGGCCGCTGGGAGAAGATCGCGCAGCTCGGCGCGGTCGTGATCGGCGACGACGTCGAGATCGGCGCCAACACCTGCATCGACCGCGGCGCCCTCGCCGACACGGTGGTCGAGCAGGGCGTGAAGATCGACAACCTGGTGCAGGTCGGCCACAACGTGTCCATCGGTGCGCACACGGCCATCGCCGGCAACGTGGGCATCGCCGGCAGCGCGCAGATCGGCCGCCACTGCTCGATCGGCGGCGCGGCCTGCATCCTGGGCCACCTGCGCATCGTCGACCACGTGCAGATCACGGTGGCCACCGTGGTCACGCGCTCGATCCTCAAGCCGGGGCTGTACAGCGGCGCATTCCCGTTCGATGACAATGCCGCCTGGGAGAAGAACGCGGCCACGCTGCGCCAGCTGCACGCCCTGCGCGAGCGGCTGCGGGCACTGGAGCGCAAGGCCTGAACGCGATGGACATCCAGCAGATCCTCACCAAGCTGCCGCACCGCTACCCCTTCCTGCTCGTGGACCGCGTGCTCGAGATCGAGCGCGGGCAGCGCATCCGGGTGCTGAAGAACGTCACGATCAACGAGCCCTTCTTCGTCGGCCACTTCCCGGTGCGGCCGGTGATGCCCGGCGTGCTGATCCTGGAGGCGCTGGCGCAGGCCGCCGCGCTGCTGTCGCTGGACAGCAGCGCGCAGGGCGCGATTCGCGAGGACGAGGTGGTCTACTTCGTCGGCATCGACAACGCGCGCTTCAAGCGGCCGGTCGGCCCCGGCGACCAGCTCATCCTGGAGGCCGAGATCGACCGCATCAAGTCCGGCATCTACCGCTTCCGCACCCGGGCCTCGGTCGAGGGCCAGGTGGCGGCCGAGGCCGAGCTGATGTGCACGATGCGCAAGGTCGCCTGAGCGGTCCGGCTGCCGCAGCGCGAGCGATGCCGCAGATCCATCCCACCGCGATCGTCGACGCCGGCGCCGAGCTCGACGCCGACGTCGTCGTCGGCCCCTATGCGGTGATCGGCGCCGGCGTGAAGGTCGGCGCCGGCACCACGATCGCGTCGCACGTCACCATCGACGGCCCGACCGTCATCGGCCGCGACAACCGCATCTTCGCGCACGCCGCGCTGGGCGGCGCGCCGCAGGACATGAAGTACCGCGGCGAGCCGACGGCGCTGCACATCGGCGACCGCAACACGATCCGCGAGTTCTGCACCCTCAACCGCGGCACCGCGCAGGACGAGGGCGTCACCCGCATCGGCGACGACAACTGGATCATGGCCTACGTGCATGTCGCGCATGACGTGCAGGTGGCCAACCGCACCATCCTGGCCAACAACGCGACGCTGGCCGGCCACGTGCACGTCGGCGACTGGGTCATCGTCGGCGGCCTGACCGGCGTGCACCAGTTCTGCAAGATCGGCGCCCACGCGATGACCGGCTTCCAGAGCCATGTCTCGCAGGACGTGCCGCCGTTCATGATGGTCACCGGCCACCCGCTGGCCGAGCATGGCTTCAACATCGAGGGCCTGCGCCGGCGCGGCTTCTCGCGCGAGCGCATCGCGCTGGTCAAGCAGATGCACCGCCTGCTGTACCGCGAGGGCCTGACGCTGGAGCGCGCGAAGGAGGCCATCGCGGCGCTCGCCGCCGACCCCGCCTGCCCGGAGGGCGGCGCGGCGGACGTGGCGCTGCTGCTGGACTTCCTGGCCGCCTCCAAGCGCGGCATCGTCCGCTGAACCCGGGCGTCGGAAGCGGCATGCGGCTCGCGATGGTCGCCGGCGAGGCCTCGGGCGACCTGCTCGCGGCACTGCTGCTCGGCGGCCTGCGCGAGCGCTGGCCGGCGCTGCAGGCGGTGGGCATCGGCGGGCCGCGCATGGCCGAGCTGGGCTTCGACGCCTGGTGGCCGTCGGACCGCCTGGCGGTGCGCGGCTACTTCGAGGTGCTGCGCCACTACCGCGGCATCAAGCGCATCCGCGACCAGCTCGGCGACCGCCTGCTGGCGGCGCCGCCGGAGGGCTTCGTCGGCGTCGACGCGCCGGACTTCAACCTGGGGCTCGAGAAGCGGCTGAAGGCCGCCGGCATCCGCAGCGTGCACTTCGTCTGCCCGTCGATCTGGGCCTGGCGCGGCGGGCGCGCGCGGCGCATGGCCGAGAGCTGCGACCACGTGCTGTGCCTGTTTCCGTTCGAGCCGGCACTGCTGCGCGAGCATGGCCTGGCCGCCACCTTCGTCGGCCACCCGCTGGCCGATGCGATCCCGCTCGACCCGCCGCGCGCCGCCTCGCGCGCCGCGCTGGGCCTGGGCGAGCACGACGCGGTGGTCGCGGTGCTGCCGGGCAGCCGGCGCTCGGAGATCCAGTACAACGCGCCGGTCTTCCTGCAGGCGGTGGCGCGGCTGCACCGCGAGCGCCCGGTGCTGCGCTTCGTGCTGCCGCTGGCGCCCGGGCTGCGGCCGCTGGTCGAGCCGATGCTCGCCGAGCACGCGCCGGGCGTGCCGCTGCAGCTGCAGGACGGCCAGTCGCACGCCGCGCTGGCGGCCTGCGACGTGACGCTGATCGCCAGCGGCACCGCCACGCTGGAGGCGGCGCTGTTCAAGCGGCCGATGGTCATCGGCTACCGCATCCATGCGCTGAGCTGGCAGATCATGCGCCACATGCGCTACCAGCCCTGGATCGGCCTGCCCAACATCCTGAGCCGCGACTTCGTCGTGCCGGAGCTGCTGCAGGACGACTGCACGCCCGACGCCCTGGCGCGCGCCGTGCTGGCTTGGCTGGACGACCTGCCGGCCGCCGAGCGGCTGGCGCGACGCTTCCGCGACCTCCACCACCAGCTGCGCCAGGACACGGCGCGGCGCGCCAGCGATGCCATCGCCGAAGTCCTCGCCGCGAAGCCGCCGCAGCGCGCCTGAGCAGCTGGCGCTGGACTGGCCGGCACCGCCTGCGGTGCGCGGGCTGCCGCGTCGCGGCCGCCTGCGCGTGCAGCCGCTGCGGGCCGGCGTCGACGAGGCCGGCCGCGGCCCGCTGGCCGGGCCGGTGGTGGCCGCGGCGGTGATCCTCGACGAACTGCGGCCCATCGCCGGGCTGGCCGACTCCAAGGTGCTGACGCCGGCGCGGCGCGAACGCCTGTATGCGGACATCTGCGCGCAGGCCCTGTGCGTCGGCTTCGGGCAGGCCAGCGTGGAGGAGATCGACCGCCTGAACATCCTGCACGCGACGATGCTCGCGATGCAGCGCGCGGTCGCCGCGCTGCGGCTGGCGCCGCTCGAGGTGCTGGTCGACGGCAACCGGGTGCCCGAACTGGCGATGCCGGCGCGTGCCGTGGTGCGCGGCGACGCGCTGGTGCCGGCGATCAGCGCCGCGTCCATCCTGGCCAAGGTGCAGCGCGACCGCCTGTGCGCGGCGCTGCACGAGCGCCATCCCGAATACGGCTTCGACGGCCACAAGGGCTACCCGACGCCGGAGCACCTGGACGCGCTGCGCCGCCACGGACCCTGCAGCGAGCACCGGCGCAGTTTCGCGCCGGTGCGCGACGCGCTGGCGCTGCGCGCGCGGCGGCCATGAGCGGGCCGGGCCGCTCCCAAGCGCTCACCCCGGAGCGCGCAGCGCAGGGGGCAGGCCAGTGAGCGGCGTCGCGCCGCGCGTGCAGGCGCTGAGCTCGCGCGACAACCCGCTGCTGCGCCAGCTGCGCCGGCTGGTGCAGGACGGCGCCGGCTACCGCCGCGCCGGCGTGCTGTGGCTGGAGGGCGAGCACATGTGCGCCGCGCTGCGCGCGCGCGGTCTGCCGGCGCGCCAGGCGGTGCTCACCGAGCAGGCCTGGGAGCAACCGGCGCTGCGCGAACTGGCATCCTGGGCGCCCGCGGTCGCGGTGCTGCCGCAGGCGCTGTTCGCCGGCTTCAGCCCGCTGCCGTCGCCGGCCGGGCTCGGCTTTCTCGTCGACGCGCCGGCGCCGGCGGTGGCCGACCCGGCCGCGGCCAGCGTCGTGCTCGACCGCGTGCAGGATGCCGGCAATGTCGGCAGCATCCTGCGCAGCGCGGCGGCCTTTGGCGTGCCGCAGGTGCTGGCGATCCAGGGCACGGCGGCGCTGTGGTCGCCCAAGGTGCTGCGCGCCGGCATGGGCGCGCACTTCGCGTTGCGCTTGATCGAAGGCCTGGGCGAAGGGGACCTCGGCGCGCTGCGCGTGCCGCTGGTGGCGACGAGCTCGCATGCCGCCCAGGCGCTGCCGCAGGCCGCGCTGCCGCGGCCCTGCAACTGGGTGCTGGGGCACGAGGGGCAGGGCGTCTCGGCATCGCTGCTGGCGCGCTGTGCACTGACCGTGCGCATCCCGCAACCGGGCGGCGAGGAGTCGCTGAATGTCGCCGCCGCGGCGGCGGTGTGCCTGTACGAGTCGGCGCGGCGCGCCGGCGATCAGTAGACCAGCCGGTCCGGCCGCAGGTCGCGCAGGGCGAGCCCGGACGGCCGGGCGTCCCTGCGGACGCCCGGCCGCCTGGCGAGCCGTCCGGGCCTGCAGGCCCGGACGCGGAGAGACTGCGCGCGATCAGTAGACCAGCCGGTCCGGCCGCAGGTCGCGCAGGATCGTCGTCGCGATCTCCTCGATCGACTTGGTGGTCGACGACAGCCAGGCGATGCCCTCGCGGCGCATCATGGCCTCGGCCTCGTGCACCTCGTAGCGGCAGTTCTCGATCGACGCATATCTGCTGCCAGGCCGGCGCTCGTGGCGCACGTCGGCCAGGCGCACCGGGTCGATGGTCAGCCCGAAGCACTTGCGCCGGTGCGGCAGCAGCGGGCGGGGCAGGTGGCCGCGGTCGAAGTCCTCGGGGATCAGCGGGTAGTTGGCGGCCTTGATGCCGTGCTGCATCGCCAGGTACAGGCTGGTCGGCGTCTTGCCGCTGCGGCTGACGCCCAGCAGGATGACGTCGGCGATGTCCAGGTTGCGCGCCGACTGCCCGTCGTCGTGGGCGAGCGCGAAGTTGATCGCGTCGATGCGGTCGTGGTACTCGCGGCTGGTGCTGGCGTCGGAGAAGCGGCCCACGCGGTGGCTGCTCTTCATGCCGAACTCGGCCTCCAGCGGCTCGACGAAGGTGCGCATCATGTCCAGCAGCAGGCCGCGGCAGTCGGGGCTGGTGAGCACCTCGCGCACCTCGTCGTTGGCCAGCGTCGCGAAGACGATGGGGCGCTTGCCCTCGGTCTGCGCGGTGCGGTTGATCTCGTCGAGCACCTCGCGCGCCTTCTCGGCGCTGTCGATGAAGGGTCGGCGCACGTGGCGCGGGCTGGCCTCGAACTGCGCCAGCACCGAGTTGCCGAAGGTCTCGGCGGTGATGCCGGTGCCGTCCGAGACGAAGAACACGGTGCGTTCGGGCATGGGCTGTCGCGGCGTCGCCGGGTCCGGAAAATGCGGGCCATCATAAGCAGGAACTCCGTAGAATCCCGGCAACTTTCCGCCGCTCGGCCCCACCGCACGGCAGCGCCGACGATGACCCCACCCGGCCCACGACACGAAGCACAGGCCGCGGTCCGACAAGGTCCCGCGCTGCACGCGCGCGCCCCGCGGCGCTGCGCGGCACCCGGCGACCGCTGGTCCGGCGTCGCAGCGGAAGCACCGGTTTTCCCCCATCACGGAGCTTTCCCATGTCTGCATCCCCGCTGGCGACCGCCCTGGTCGTGCCGTTCGAACAACTGAGGATGACCGACGTCGAGGTGGTTGGCGGCAAGAACGCCAGCCTCGGCGAGATGATCAGCCAGCTCAGCCATGCCGGCGTGCGCGTGCCCGGCGGCTTCGCGACCACGGCGCATGCCTTCCGCGAGTTCCTGCGCGAAGGCGGGCTGCAGGAGCGCATCGGCTCCACGCTGGACGCGCTGGACGTCGACGACGTGCGCGCGCTGGCCGAGACCGGCGCGCGCATCCGCCAGTGGGTGCTGGACACGCCGTTCCCGGCCGCGCTGGAGCAGGCCATCCGCGAGCAGTTCGCGCGCCTGACCGAGGGCCACCCGGAGACCAGCTTCGCGGTGCGCTCGTCGGCCACCGCCGAGGACCTGCCGGACGCCAGCTTCGCCGGCCAGCAGGAGACCTTCCTGAACGTGCACGGCATCGAGGACGTGCTGCACCGGGTCAAGGAGGTCTTCGCGTCGCTGTACAACGACCGCGCGATCAGCTACCGCGTGCACAAGGGCTTCGCGCACGGCGACGTGGCGCTGTCGGCCGGCGTGCAGCGCATGGTGCGCTCCGACCTCGGCGCGTCGGGCGTGATGTTCACGATCGACACCGAATCGGGCTTCGAGGACGTGGTGTTCATCACCTCGAGCTTCGGCCTGGGCGAGACGGTGGTGCAGGGCGCCGTCAACCCCGACGAGTTCTACGTGCACAAGCCGACGCTGCGCGCCGGCAAGTTCGCGATCATCCGCCGCACGCTGGGCAGCAAGCTGCTGCGCATGGAGTTCGCGACCGAGGCCGAACGCGCCGCCACCGGCCGGCTGGTGCGCACCGTGGACAACGCGCCGGAGCAGCGCAACCGCTATTCGCTGGCCGACGCCGACGTGATCGCGCTGGCGCGCTACGCGCTGGTGATCGAGCAGCACTACGGCCAGCCGATGGACATCGAGTGGGGCAAGGACGGCCTCGAC
>ERZ761602.7171-NODE-7171-length-12014-cov-7.018396_pt1 | contig 12014 bp, 11 predicted proteins | sample MGYA00512165_ERZ761602 | MGnify/ENA primary metagenome ERZ761602 (study PRJEB28899, sample SAMN02445085) | bioreactor sludge metagenome | biome: EBPR sludge; isolation source: Thorneside wastewater treatment plant | place: Australia: Brisbane, Thorneside... | reverse complement strand
TCTTTACCCTCTTCGATGATTTTGGCATGGACGGCATGAAATGCGACAGCAAGGGAAACTTATATGTATGTCGTTACGGCAAGGGCACGGTAGCCATTTTCAATCCCGGCGGGCAGCAGGTTCAGGAAGTAAGCCTAACCGGAAAAGGCGTAAGCAATATCGTATTTGGCGGTAAGGACCACAAGACCTGTTTTGTCACCCTGCAGGACCGAAAGGGAATGGAGAAGTTCAGGAGCGATGTGGCAGGGATCGCGCAATAAATTTTAAACGATCAGCGCCTGTTTTTATACCCATTTTCCTGCGCGTATGAACCAGATAGCGCTTAAGTTTTAAACGATCCGCACGTCATTGATCAGCTTTTCTCCCAGCGCTTCGTTGACGCGTTGTATGATTTTTTCTTTCTGATAAAGCAGTTCTTGCTTGAGCGGCGCCACATGCGTGGTGATCTGTAGCGTCTGCCCCTGGATAGCTATTTTTTCCGTGTAGCGGGCGATGGTTTTGCCCATGATATTTTCCCAGACATCCTGGATCTGCAAAGCCTGTATCGGCGCTTTGAAGCGGCTTTGTTTAAGAAACTGTTGCAGCGCGTTGCCAAGGGAATATTCTGCCATTGCCCGAAGGTAGGCAGTTTACCGGAATCCCCAGTCGGTTTACCGGATCATTTACAATTGCAAGAGCTGGTAAGGCAGTCCGAGCCGTTTCAGATGATCATGCATACGTTGGGAATGGGTATCGGTAATAAAAAGCTGCCCCTCATTCTGCATGCATACCTGGTCCAGCAAATTGTGCATACGCTGTTCGTCCAGCTTTTCAAAAACATCGTCGAGCAGCAGGAGGGGAGCGAATTGCTTATTTTCTTTGAGGATCATGAACTCGGCAAGCTTCAGCGCGAACAGCAGGCTTTTGCGCTGGCCCTGCGAAGCAATATTCCTGAAGGGCTGCTCTTTCAGCGTGATGATAAGTTCATCCCTGTGAATACCCGCGCCGGTGCGTTGAAGATAGATGTCTTTCTCCCGGTATTTCTGTAATAGAATCTCGAATGGCTCCTGCGCCAGTTGGCTTTCATAAGATAGTTCCAGCGGTCCATCGCCGCCAGAGATCTGTTGATAGAAGGATCTTACTTTCTGGATACAGTCGGCTAAAAAGGCCTTTCGTTCAGCATAGATAAAGCGCCCGTCGATCGTAAGCTGCTGGTCGTACACATCCAGGAGTTGCATATCCGCGGTCCGGCGATCGGCCATGGCTTTCAGAAAGCCGTTGCGCTGCTGCAATACTTTATTGTAGTTGATCAGCCGCCGCAGGTATTCCGGGTCTGCCTGGCACAACAAGGCGTCAATAAAACGACGGCGTTCTTCGCTGCCGCCGGTAATGACCTGGATATCATCCGGGGCGATGATCACGCAGGGAAATTTACCGATATGGTCGGCAAACCGGTCATATGGCGCGTCATCCAATAAAAACTCCTTCCGTCCTGTTTCCCTTACGATACAGACGGCCTTTATCATCCGGCCGTTGAGGGTGAAATCGCCCTCAATACGAAATCCAGACATTCCGGAATGAACATGCTGGCTATCGGAGCGTCCAAAATAGCTTCGGGTAAAGCAGAGATAATGGATGGCGTCGAGCAGGTTGGTCTTACCGATGCCATTAGGGCCGCAAATACCGGTTATTCTCTCGGGAAAACTGAAAAATTGCTGCCTGTAGTTCTTAAAATGAACCAGCGATATTGAGTTGAGCTGTAACAATTTATTAAGATAAGCTGCAAGATAAGCGAAGGCGCTATAAGATATGCTTTCTTACCCTTATCTTTGCGGCTCAAATTTCCTAAAGTGGCGACCAAATTCTCAAAAGAAACCTACCTGTACTGGTACGAACTCATGCAGCTTATCCGTCAGTTTGAATTGCTGGCGGAAGAAAAATATAAAATGGAAGGAAAGATCCGCGGATTTTTTCATGCCTATGTAGGTCAGGAAGCAATTGCCGCCGGTTGTATGACGGCTACGCGCCCCGAAGACCCGTTTATTACCGCCTACCGCGATCACGGGCTGGCGCTGGCCAAGGGCGTGTCTGCCAATAGCTGTATGGCCGAATTATATGGAAAAGCCACCGGCTGCAGTAAGGGAAAAGGCGGAAGCATGCACTTTTTTGGAAAAGACGTAGCGTTCTATGGCGGTCATGGCATTGTGGGCGCCCAGATCGGCACGGGAGCCGGACTGGCTTTTGCGGAAAAATATAAGGGAACAGATAATGTTTCGCTCACGTTCTTCGGCGATGGCGCCGCCCGTCAGGGTATCCTGCACGAAGTATTTAATATCGCCATGACCTGGACGCTGCCCGTGGTATTCATCTGCGAAAACAATAATTATGCAATGGGCACTTCGGTTGAGCGCACCAGCAATGTGGTAGATATCTACAAGCTGGCCGACGCTTATGAAATGCCCGGCGACTCGGTAGACGGGATGCAACCGGAAGCCGTTCATGAAGCGGTCGCCCGCGCGGTAAAAAGAGCCAGGGAAGGCGGCGGCCCCACCTTACTGGAGATCAAAACATACCGGTATAAGGGGCATTCCATTTCCGACCCGCAGAAATACCGTACAAAGGAGGAGGTCGAAGAGTACAAACAACGCGATCCCATTCATCAGACCCTGAAAACCATATTGGATAATAAGTTTGCTACACAGCAGGAAATAGACGAAATAAACAAGCGCGTTAACGAGACGGTTTCCGCTTCGGTGAAATTTGCGGAAGAATCTCCCTGGCCGGCCGAAGATGAACTGTTAAAGGATATTGTTCAGCAGGAAGATTATCCGTTCATCATCGATTAACCCGGTTTCGGCGCATCATTCATCACATCAAATAACCTCTTTAATTTTAAACTTTACATGGCTAACGAAGGCAAACATAAGGAAAGCGCACAACCCGAAATAGTATCGCACACGCATAACAGCTTAAGGTTGCCGTTCTGGGAAAAGAATGGTAAAAAACTCATCTATGGCGCTTCAGCGGTAGTATTGCTGATAGCCGGGTATTTTGCCTATCATTCTTATGTCGTGGCGCCTAAGGAAGAAAAAGCCGCGGCAGCCCTCTGGAAAGCAGAGCAATACTTTCGTATGGACTCTTCCAGCCTCGCCCTTAACGGCGACGGCCCTAACCAGGGATTATTAAAGATCATCTCCAGGTATGATGGCACCAAGGCAGGCAACCTCGCTAAGTTTTATGCCGCTTCTTCTTATATGAACCTGGGCGATTTTAACAACGCCCTTAAATACCTGAAGGATTTTTCCACCGACGATCCGCTGATCAGGGTTCGCGCTACCGGGCTATTAGCCGATGCGCTGGCAGAGACCGGAAAGAAAAAAGAAGCCGCCGAAACCTATAAGAAAGCAGGCACCAGCTTTGACAAGGACGATCTTAATTCTCCCGAATATCTTTTCCGCGCGGGACTTTTATATGAAGATCTTGGATCCAACCAGGATGCCATAGCCATGTTTACGCTGATCAAAAACAAATATCCAACCAGCGAAAGAGGGGCCGAAGTAGAAAAATACCTTGCAAGACTGGGACAATTAAAATAAAATAATGGCAAAATGGCTGATATAATCAATAGCGCGCTATTCAACATAGATACAGGCATTCTTATACAGAATGCCTGTATCATTATAGTGAAAACCGAATGGAACAATGCCATTGTTGACGAGTTGGAAAGGGGATGCCGGGAAACGCTGGAAGAAAATAAGGTCCCGCATATCATCACTATTACTGTTCCGGGGGCGGTGGAAATTCCTTTTGCCATCAAGAAGTACTGGGATATGCACAAGTACAAAGATGATAAGCCGCTTTCGTTCATAGCCCTGGGATGCGTTTTGCGCGGCGATACCCCTCATTTTGAATATGTGTGCAGATCCGTAACGGACGGTATTACACAATTAAATCTTACCCTGCCCGTGCCCGCCATTTTTGGCGTGCTAACGGTCGATACGCATCAGCAGGCCATAGAACGCATTGGCGGCATACATGGCCATAAAGGAAAGGAGGCCGCTATTACTTCATTAAAAATGATTTCCCTCGCGAGGTCCTTTACAACATGAGAGTACAATTATTCATACCCTGTTTCGTCGATCAGTTGTATCCCTCTACCGCTTTTAACATGGTTAAAGTGCTGGAGAAAGCAGGCTGCGAGGTATTGTACAATACAGAACAAACCTGTTGCGGCCAGCCCGCTTATAACGCAGGCTTCAGCAATGAGTCTAAAGAAGTATGCCTTAAGTTTCTCCGCGATTTTAGCGGCGCCGATTGTATTGTAGCTCCCAGCGCTTCCTGCGTGGGTTTTGTACGGAGTTATTATCAGAAAATATTTGACAATTCTTCCGTGCATAACGAGGTAAAAGCGCTTGCCGAAAGGATCTATGAGTTTTCCGATTTTATGGTCAACGTATTAAAAGTAGAAGATGTCGGCGCTTCCTTTGAGGCGGTGGCTACCTACCACGACTCCTGCGCGGGTTTGCGCGATTGTGGCATAAAGACCCAGCCGCGGCAATTGCTGGGACATGTAAAAGGATTGAACCTGGTAGAAATGAAAGACGTGGAAACCTGTTGCGGCTTTGGCGGAAGTTTTGCCGTAAAATTCGAAGCTATTTCCGCTGCAATGGGCGATCAGAAAATAAATAACGCAGAAGCAACCGGCGCGGAATACATTATTTCCACCGATCTTTCCTGTCTGATGCACCTCGACGGATGCATCCGTCATAAACAAGCGCCGTTGAAAACATTACATATCGCCGATGTGCTGGCGATGGGATGGTAGCCAAACGATCTTATTAAGTTTGTAAAATATAAACAGATATGGCATACTGGCTGGTCAAATCGGAACCCTTTGTCTATTCCTGGGATCAATTGGTAAAAGACAAACATACTTCATGGGATGGCGTACGCAATTATGCGGCGCGCAATAACCTGCAGGCGATGAAAAAAAACGACGAGGTATTTTTCTATCACAGCAATGAAGGATTGGCCATAGTAGGCGTTGCGAAAGTCTCCAAAGAAGCTTACCCCGATCCAACGGCAGACAAGGATAGCTGGGTATCCGTAGAGCTGAAGCCTTTAAAGCAATTAGCCCACTCCGTTAGCTTATCAGATATTAAGGCCGACAAACGCTTAAAAGATATGGCCCTCGTAAGATTAGGCCGGCTAAGCGTACAACCCGTAACCAAAAAGGAATGGGAGATCATTATGGAGCGCTCGGCTTCTTAGCGACCGCTGAATGGCTCAGTCAAAATAGGCTGTATCGGTCTTTGAAGGGCCTCAAAAATTTACATTTCTGAGCTTCAGTTCCGATACAGCCTTTGTTTTAATGAATGAATGACTAAAATGAAAGACTAATTATTGCTGGAGGGTTATCTCTCCAAGATCTGTATTCTCGCCGTCTTTGGCTTCTACATTTTCTAACACGGCGTCTTTAAACGGCTCTTTCGCATCAACCACGATCTTCCAGGTTCCCGGCTTCACGGAAAAAGAGAAACCTCCATCTATTAACTGGGCTTCCAGTGAGTCCGAGCCGTTTATAGCCCATACTTTTTCCACTCCTTCAGGAGGAACTACCTTGCCGATAACATTTCCATCGACCGTTGGCCTGAAAGAAAATAATCCCGTAGCCGTAATGGCTGAAGCCGCTAAGACCATAAACACTTTTTTCATAGTATAATATTTAATGAATGATCAATAACCGCGATTACGATGCTTAATCGTAAATAGCGACGCATAGTAAATAAAAGGTTAAAAAACCGCGTACGGGAGGAGGGGGGGTAGACTATTTCGAAATAGCGTTAACAGTAGTATGATTTCAAGATTTGTGCCAAAACCGTAAAGGAATACAATTAACCTATGCTAAAAAAGAGGAATCGGGTTTAATCAATTCTGCTGATCATGTACTCAACATACACGCCCCGACCGGATTTGGGAACTTCCTGCGCGAGACTTTCGCCCGGAGAAATATTTTTAAAATAAACATTTTGCGACCTTATCAATTTTTTTTCAAGACCCAGATAATTCACCTGTACCTCTACCAGCTGCAGCGTATATGGACTTCCGTTAGTTATTTCTAATTGCAACGCAGAGACGCCGCCTAAAATACCGGTCTTGTATTTGCCCGCTTTTACGGATACCTGTTTGTAAAGATTCTCCCGATCGGCGGCGGCCGGCCGTTCATGAGAAACAATACCCGGACTTTCTTCTGTAGCGGAATGCAAGATCGCTTTTTCAGGTTGCTGCGCATTCGGCTGGCGATTGTTTTGATTCAACGCGGCTGAGGCCTTCGTTGCTACGGGTCTTATATCCTGCGCCGGCAGCGGCTTTGGAGCAATCGAAGCGGGTTCGTCCAACGGGTCATTTTTAATGCGATCCGCGGCGACAGCCATAATGCCGGCAGCCGGTTGTCGCTGATCTTTCGCGGTAAGCGCTTCGTGGGCGGAGGATGGTTGCCGATCGTTCCCGCTAAACAGTTCGCTATCGGCATTGCCCGTCCATGCGGTACGAACCGCCGTTGTTTGTGTTTTTTGTTTTTCTCTTTCCTGTATTTGTTTGATAATGCCGTCCAGGTCCTTCATGCTTTTATGCTGTCCGATATTGCTGATGATCAGCCCGATTAAAACGCCTGCCAGCACCAGGCAGGAAGCAATGATCCAGGTCATATACGACCGGAAAAAAAAGCCTTTTTTCAGATCGGTTGCGGCAGCATCCGGAATAGACGAGGCGCCCCAACCGGCGGCAGGCGTATTCCAGTCAACTGCAGGCGAGGCATTTCTTAATTTTTCATTAACATTTCCCGGCAAGGGTTCAGGAATAGGATAAGCCGCGGAGGCAGCCCTCATTTTTTCCTCTTCATACAATTCCCCTCTTTTATTTGAAACCGTAGGGCCGGAGGCGGGAAAATTAATATATATTTTTTGCGGATGAATATCGCCGGGTTTGGGCTGATACGCCGAATGGTCCTCTGTAATATCTTCATTTCTTTTTATGGCATCCGTTCTTATAGTCCCTGTATCGCTATGGCTATTTTGACCTGATGCAAAGATGTTATCGCGCTGCCCGGAATGGCCGGAGATTGCTGAAGCGTTACCTGCAGCGCCTGAAGCAAGCGTATTGCCGGTTTGAGTTGTAATATCTTTTTTATAAAACCGGTCATATGGCTGCTCCTCAACGGCGGGCGCATAGGGCTTCAGCTCTTCGATCTCGCTGGGATATCTCCAGGCGGCGCTTTTGCCTTCCAGCCATACCAGGTCGTACGCTTTAATGCCTTTGGCGATCATTTCGGTTACGGTGAACGGGCCTGATTGTTTGTTATCCCTCAGCAAAAGATACTTGTTCATATAACAACATTATACTTAACGTATACAAACGGGCAGTAGTAAAGGATTACGGGCTTTTCGAGGATAAATGGGAAATTTCAGAAAATGAAGGCTTAGGGTCCTTGAACAAACTGCTTACAATTTACGCTTTATTCCCCATCAAATTAACAAGACTACGTTAAAACCAACAATCCGTTAACCCAGGAACGCCCTGGGCAACGCGATCGCAAAGGACGATGCCGCCGAAATTAACAATAAGACCTTAAAACCCGTTGGCCGGGCATGTACAGCATATGCACAATGGTGGAAAAATAGGTATATTAAGACCTTTTCAACGATGGTTTATAGGTCGAAAATCGGTAGATTTGCCAACCTTCTCTCTGAGGCTTTGCCTTAGAGAACTCATTGAAAAACAAAGACTAATTATCAGATGGAAGAGAATAACGATCTCGCCCCGGATCAGACAGAAGACAATAATCGCACGATACCCGTCAATATAGAAGAACAGATGAAAACTGCCTACATAGACTATTCTATGTCGGTTATTGTTGGTCGCGCGCTGCCTGATGTCAGGGATGGACTAAAACCTGTTCATCGTCGCGTGTTACACGCCATGAATGAACTGGGTATTCATTACAATAAAGCGTACAAGAAATCAGCCAGAATAGTGGGAGAGGTGTTGGGCAAATACCATCCGCATGGCGATAAATCTGTTTACGATACCCTGGTGAGGATGGCGCAGGAATGGAGTATGCGGTACACGCTGATCGATAAGCAGGGCAACTTCGGCAGCCAGGATGGCGACGGTCCGGCCGCCATGCGTTATACGGAAGCCAGGCTTCAGCGGATCGCGGAAAGCATGTTGGAAGACATCGAAAAGGAAACCGTCGATTTTCAGCTCAACTTTGACGACTCCCTGGAAGAGCCTACCGTTCTGCCTACGCGGATCCCTAATTTGCTTATCAACGGTTCCAGCGGCATAGCCGTGGGGATGGCTACAAATATTCTGCCCCATAACCTCAACGAGGTCATCGATGGCTGCATCGCCTATATTGATAACCGTGAAATTACCATCGAGGAATTGATGCAGCATGTTAAAGCTCCTGATTTCCCTACCGGTGGCATCATTTATGGCATTGAGGGCGTTAAAGCCGCCATGCATTTCGGAAGGGGCAGGGTAGTGCTTCGGGGAAGACTGCATATAGACGCAAAGGCCAGCGGCCGCGAAAGCATCATTATCACGGAAGTTCCTTACCAGGTAAGCCGCGACGCCTTGTGCGACCATATCGGGCGGCTGGTCAATGAAAAAATCATAGAAGGGATCGCGCACGTTAACAATGAGTCAAACAATAAGGAAGGCACCAGAATCGTGATCGATCTTAAGAGAGACGCTATTGCCAATGTGATCGTTAACCAGCTATATAAATTCACCGAACTGCAGACTTCTTACGGCATCAATAATGTCGCTATCGTCAAGGGTAGACCGAGAACGCTGAACCTGAAAGAGATGATCGGCGAATTCATCGATTTCCGCCATGAGGTTGTCGTACGCAGAACGCAATATGAGCTTAGGGAGGCGCAGAAGAAAGCGCATATACTCCAGGGGTACCTCATCGCCCTGGACCATCTCGACGAGGTGATTGCGCTTATCCGCGCATCCTCCACGCCCGACAAAGCCAAAGAAGCCCTGGTCGGCGCAGGATGGGGGCTTGATGAGATACAGGCTAAAGCCATATTGGAGCTGCGGTTACAGCGGTTAACCGGAATGGAACGCGAGAAGATCAGGGAGGAATTTGACGAACTGATGAAGCTGATCAATTATCTCCGCGAACTCCTGGGCGACGAGGGCAAACGTTTTGAAGTAATTAAAAAGGAACTACTGGAAATAAAAGATAAGTTCGGAGATAACCGCCGCACGGAGATCACCTACTTAGACGACGAAGTGCGCATTAAAGACCTGATCAAGGAAGAGGATGTGGTGATCACTATTTCCCGCCTGGGTTATATCAAGCGGACCTCCGCCACGGAATTCCGTCAGCAGCGCCGGGGCGGCAGGGGCGCCATAGGCGGAAGAACAAGGGAAGAAGATTATATTGAGCATCTTTTTGTCGCTTCCACCCATTATACCATGCTTTTCTTCACGGAAAAAGGAAGGTGTTACTGGCTGAACATCTATGAAATTCCCGAAGGCGACAAAAACAGCAGGGGAAGGGCTATCCAGAACCTTATCCAGTTGCCGCCGGACGATAAGATCAGGGCCATTATCGACATAAAAGATTTTGAAGACAAGGAGTTTGTGAACAGCCGGTATATCCTGCTCTGCACCAAAAAGGGCATTATCAAGAAAACGCCTTTGGAAGATTTCAGCCGGCCGCGCCAGTCGGGGATCATCGCGATCACCGTCAATGCCGGCGACGAGTTGCTGGCGGCAAGATTGACCGATGGACGATGCGAGATCATGATGGCGGTAAGATCGGGCAGGGCTATCCGTTTTCCCGAAGTTAAGGTACGCCCCACCGGAAGAGGAGCGATCGGAGTAGCCGGCATAGAAGTAGATGATGCGCGCGATGAAGTGATTGGCATGATATGTGTCAATACTGAAGATAAATCCCGTACTGTTTTGGTTGTGAGCGAACAAGGTTATGGCAAGAGAACGGAAATTGAAGAGTACCGGGTTACCAACAGGGGGGGCAAAGGCGTTAAAACGATCAGCGTTACGACTAAAACAGGGCCTCTGGTAGGGATATTGGATGTAACGGCAAAAGAAGACCTGATGATCACCTGTAAAAGCGGGATCACCATCAGGATGGGCGTATCCAGCATTAGCGAACAAGGCAGGGCGACGCAGGGCGTGAAACTGATAAGGTTGGACGAGGGAGATGAGATTGCGGCCATTACCAAGATCACCATGCCGGATCCCGAAAACGAAAACCATGACGCGGAAGAAAACAGCGGCCAGGAACTGGCAGATCCAAGCGCGGCAGAGGCATTAAATGCCGCCGATGGATCTTCAGATCCTCTAAATAATGACGACCAGACAACCGATGATGCGGAAGATGCATCTGGCAAAACAGAAGAATAACCCGGTTTAAGCTGATCATTAAAACAAAGCAGTTAGTTAATCGCTCTATAGGAAAATGCTCTTTATGAATCCTTTTTTTAATAAACAGTAAAACATGAAATCTTTCTTTTTGTTATTGGGGCTGATAGTTATGACAGGCATGGGATTATCCGCTCAAAAAATCGACAAGGCTAAGGACTACCTGGCCAAGCAACGGCTTAATGACGCTAAAACTGAGATAGAGAATTTTTTAGCCGTAGAAAAAAATAAGAACAGTCCTGAAGGCTGGTATACCAAGGCAAAGATATACAGCGTCATTTCACAGGACTCTGTCCAGAAAGCGTCTACTCCCGGCGCGAGAGAGATCTCGATGGCTTCCCTCAAAAAGTACGTGGAACTGGAAAAAACTTCAGTGAAAGACTCTACCAAGAGATACATGCTTTTAACGCTGGACAACAGAAAACCCTTAACGGATCTTTATGCCGGCTATTCCAAAGATGCCGCATCCTATTACAATGCTGGTAATTTTGTAGATGCGCTATCCAATTTCCAGGGATCCCTCGGCGTATTTGATTTTATGATCGACCAGGGCTGGACCAATGGCATTACCATTGATACCATATCCATTTTATATGCCGGCATTTCGGCGGAAAAAGCTAATAAACCGGATACAGCCGCGCTCTATTACGGTAAAATAGCCGAGAGCAAGATCCAGGGCCAGGGATATGAATCCATTTATAAATGGTTAGCGGATTTTTATAAGGAGAAGAATGACATAGAGATGTCCAAGAAATTTACTGCGTTGGGAAAGGAAGTATATCCCGAAGATCCTTTCTGGCTGGGCTTTGAAATAAACCTGTTAAGCGAAAAGGGATCCCGCGAAGAGCTGTTTGCAAAGTATGATGAAGTGACGCAGGCTAATCCCACCAATCATCTGTTCTGGTTCAACTATGCGGTGGAGCTTTATAAAACCGCATATGATGAAGACAGCACAAAGAGGCCTGCAAATTCAAAAGAGTTGATCAGCAAGTCGATCGAAAAAGTGAAGAAAAGCATCGAGATCAATCCTCAGTATCCCAATGCGCATATGCTGCTGGGCCAGATCTATTATAATCAGGCGGTAGACATTATCAATACCAATAAAAAGATCAGGCCTGTAGGCGGCGTCAAGCTAAAACCTGAGGAATTAAAATTAAAAGAAACCTTACGCGGAGAAACAAATAAAAAGTTTGACGAAGCGATTGTAGAGTTCCAGAAACTGGATGAATTGTTAGGCGGCTCAGGCAAGTTGAAAATGGAAGACAAACAATTCCTTAAAGATTCTTACGACCTGCTCATCAATATCTATGAACAGAAAAACGATCCCGACAAAGCCACTTTCTACACCGAGAAGTTCAACAACGTGGACAAGGTACATTAACCCGGGGCATTTATATTTTTACTGCAAAGCCGCTTCAATAGAAGCGGCTTTGTCTTTTTGGAAAAAGAAAATTTACTTCGCAAAGTCCTAATTTTTTAAGCCGGATCATCGGGGTGAGTAGGGCGGGTTCTTTAGTCTTTTACACAAAGACCTTAAGCTGTTCTGTGCTTGAGCGATTGCTACTTAGGTC
>ERZ761602.7167-NODE-7167-length-12021-cov-5.363530_pt1 | contig 12021 bp, 9 predicted proteins | sample MGYA00512165_ERZ761602 | MGnify/ENA primary metagenome ERZ761602 (study PRJEB28899, sample SAMN02445085) | bioreactor sludge metagenome | biome: EBPR sludge; isolation source: Thorneside wastewater treatment plant | place: Australia: Brisbane, Thorneside... | reverse complement strand
CCCGCCGCCTTCCGAGAGCGCTCCCCAGGCGGCCGCGCGCGCTCGCTCGGAGGGCGCCGCCACGCGTGCGCTCCGAGGCCGCTCGAGGACCGCGCGTGGAGAGCGCAGGGCCGACGGCGCGCCGAGCGAGCGTTCGGACGATCGCGCACGACAGAGCGATCGCGCCTCGCGCGCTGCCACGGTGCGCATGAAGCCGAGTGAGTCGCTCGCGGTGCTCAAGCGCTTCGACGAATCGGAGACCATGGAGCGCGAGGTGACCGCGATCGGCATGCGCTTCGACGCGCTCGACCTCGACGAGCAGACCAACGTGCTCGAAGGGGACGAGCTCGAGCAGGCCGTCGACGCGGAGTCGCAGGGCCGGGGAGCGAGCGGCAACGAGCGCAGCTTCGATGCGGAGCCGACGATGGGCGACGATCCTCGCGCCTTCGACGAGCCCTCGGCCCAGCCATCGCTCGATCCCGCGACGCCGCTCCGTCTGCGGCCGCTCAGCGCCGACGCCGCGATGCTCGCCGCGGCGCCACGCGGGCTGCAGGGCGAGGTCACGGCCATCCCAGGGGCCGAGAGCTTCACGCTCGATCCGAAGCTGCGTGAGGCCTTCTTGAGCCCGGACCCGGCCGGGCAGGCGGCGATGCTCGGCGACGCGAAGCGCAAGACGCCCGAGCGAGCCTCCGAGCTGCCGCGCGGCGGCTTCGCCGCGCCGCTGAGCTCGGTGTCGGCGTTTCGTGTGTGGCTCAGCCGCGGTCCGGCCGGCGTGAACCTCGCTCCGGCCCGCCCGGGAGATGCCGCGCCGCGAGGCGCCGTGCTGGCGCTGGTCCTGGCCGTCGACGGAAGCGCAGAAGCCGAGCTGGCTCAGCTGATCGGCGAGGGCCGGACGATCGACGGCGATGACGAGGAGCGGAACCGATGACCGACGCTGAGCGGAGCGCGCCCGAGCGCGTGCGCATCTCGAGGCTGCAGGAGATCCAGATCCCGGCGCTCGTGAAGCTCGATCGTGCGTGCAGCGAGATGTACTACGAGCTCGGCTTCGACGGCGCCGAGGTGCCCGCGCGCACGAGCGACGACTTCTACCGTCTGCCCAAGAACCACGCCGTACGCGTCGCCGAGGCCGACGGCGAGGTCGCCGGATACATCGCGTACCGCGACGAAGCACCCGGGGTGATCTACATCGAGGAGCTCAGCGTGCTGCCGGAGCTTCAGCGCTTCGGCATCGCGACACGCTTGCTCGAGCGAGCCGTCGAGGAGATCCGCGAGCTCGGGCTCGAGCACGTGGTGCTGTGCACCTGGGAGCGAGCCGTGTGGGCGGCGGCGTTCTACGCCAAGCGAGGCTTCCGCGAGCTCGACGAGGGCGCGCCGGAGCCCGTGCGCGAGTGGCTCGAGCTGAAGCGCGAGGGAGGTCGGCCGTACCCGAAGCCCGGGGTGCGCGTGCTGTACTGGACCATCCCAGCTGCGGCGGTCGACGAGGACTGAAGCGGGAAAACAGCTGGATCGGCCATGGGAGGCCTCGGGGGGCCTCCCCTCGGCGTCCTCCGAAATGTCGCATAAGAAATATTATGTCAAATGGTGGGTGGGGTTCAATGGGTGTTGGAGCGGACGGGCCTTGGGCCCGCCGCTCAACGCCCTTCGAGGCGTGCGTGGTGGCTGGTGGGCGCAGCGGCGGGCCCTTCGGGCCGCCGCTCGGGCGTGGCGTGACGGGTGGCGCAGCGGCGCGCCCTACGGGCCGCCGCTCTGGCGAGGCGTGGCGTGTGGCGCAGCGGCGCGCCCTTCGGGCCGCCGCTCGGGCGTGGCGTGGCGGTGCCGCTCAGGGTGGCGAGACGACGAGACCCATGAGGTGGCCGCCGTTCGTCATCACGTAGGCCTTCAAACCGACGCCGGCCGGCGACATCGCGATTGGCTCACCCGGGTGGATGCCGTCGATCGTGTGCCCGCGCAGCGGATCGAACAGGTAGATGCCGTAGCGCGTGGTGCTCACCAGGATGGCGCCGGCGAGCGGCAGCGGTGCGCTGATGCCGCCCTCGGGCAGCGGGTTGCGCCAGGCCTCCTTGCCCGTGTCGAGGTCGATCCCCCAGAGGCCCGTGCGCCCGCTCGACGCGATCGCCATGCGCCGCGCAGGGTGCATCGGCCCCTCGATCTCGTTGCCGACGGCGTCGCGCAGCGGCTTCGCGCGGTGCTCGCGCTGCGACCACACGAGCAGGTTCGTCACGCCCGTGGCGAGCTCGTTGCGCCAGAGCATCTTGCCCGTCTCGGCTTCGAGCGCGAACACCCCGCCGTCGTATTGGGCGACGAGCACGGCGGGCACGCCCTGGACCTCGGTGAGCACGGGCGTGGTGTCCACGTCGAGGTAGCGCGGCTGCTGGCCTTCGGTCGTCGTCGACTCGAGCGCGAGATCCACCGACGGCCAGGCCTCGGCGCCATCGACGGTCGAGTACGCCATCACCGAGCCGTCCGAGAAGGCGGTGTAGACCTTGCCGTGGCCGACCGCGACGCCTGCGTGTCCACCGATCTCGATGCCGTAGGCCGGCGTGCGCTGCTGGTGCCAGCGCAGCTCGCCACTCCGCTTGTCGATCGCGACGAGCATGTCGGTCGCGGTCGTGAAGTACAGCGTGTCTCCGTCGAGCACCGGGCGCCGCGCGCACTCGCCGTTGGCGTGGAAGCGGAAGAGCAGCTTGCCATCCTTCGCGCGCAGCTTGTAGAGCGCGCCGTCGCCCGAGCCGAAGTAGACCGCGTCTTCGGCGGCGTCGAACAGCGGCTCGCCCTGCACGGGGCCGGTGGTCTCGAAGCGCCAGAGCACCTCGCCCGAGCGAGCGTCGACGGCGTAGAGGCCGTGATCGGCGGAGCCGACGAAGACCCGCAGGCCCAAGGGATCGATGGCTGGCTTGCCGCGCTCGTAGTCCTCACCGGTGACGCGCGCCGGGTTGGTCAGCGTCGTGCGGAAGAACACCGAGAGCACGCTGCTCGGCCGGGTGACCCACGCAGGCGTCTCGGGGTGCGCCTCCTCGCCCAGGTTCGCGCAACCCAGCGTCGTCGCGGCGCAGAGGGCGAGCGCGGTGAGCGCCCCGCCCCTCACGGGTGGTTGCCCGGCTTGGGTGTGAGCGGGCTGTCGTCGCCGTGCTCGTCGTGGCCCTCTTCCTGGGCCTTCTCGCGCTGCTTCTTCTCGAGCTCCTGGAGCCGCTTGCGCGCCTCCTCCTGCATGCGCTGCAGCTCCTCGGGCGTGATCTGGCCGCCCTTGGGGCCGCTGAGCGGCGAGCGAGGCTTGGCCGAGCTCGGGTCGACGCTGCGCAAGGTCTCGTTGACCATCGCGCGGAGGAAGAGCTGCTGGCTCCCGTCGGCGGCAGGCAGCTCGAGCTTCTTCTCGAGCGCCTTGAGCTGCTCCTTGGCCTTCTCGGTGTCGCCCTTCAGCGCGTGGATGCGCGCCTCGTGGTACGCGCCGAGATCGACGTAGCTGGGGTCGACCGCGGCGAGCTCCTTGAAGCTGGCGAGCGCCCCGTCGAGATCGCCCCGGCCCTCGAGCGCGAAGCCCTTGCCCTCGAGAGCGCGCGCGCGCACGTCGACGTCGGCGCCGGCGAGCGGGCTCGCCAGCACGCGCGAGTAGCTCGTGAGCGCGTCGTCCCACGCGCGCTTGTCGAGCTGAGCTCCGGCCGAGCCGAGCTCGGCGAGGATCGCCGGACCCCCACCGCCGTGCTCGGCGATCACCTTCTGGTAGGCCGCGAGCATCGCGTCGGCCTTGGCCTCGCTGCTCGCGTACACGAGGGTCGGGTCGAGCTTCTTGTCCTCTTCGCTGCGTTTGTCGTCGGCGAGCACGCGGCCGCGGTCGGCCGCGAGGCCTCGCGCCAGGGCGTCGCTCGCTTGGGCCGCCTTGCCGAGCTGATGCTCCTGGTAGAAAAGGAAGCCCCCCACGCCCACGAGGCCCACGGCCAGCACGCCGAGGATCGTCTTGAAGTTGTCGGTGAACCACTTGCCCGTCGCCGACCCGGCGCGCGCGAGCGAGTCTTGCACCATCTCGCCCGCGGAGAGCCCGGCCGGCGGCTGCGCAGCGGCCTCCTGGCGGCGCTTCAACAGCTCGCGCGCGCGCGCGTTGCGGTCCTTCGGCAGCGGGGCGGCTTCGCTCGCTTCGACGGGCTCGTCGCCCTCCTCGCCCTCGCCTCGTGCGCTGCTCGCCTCTCGCTTGGCGCGGCGCTTGAGCGCCTCTTCGCGGCGGCGCGCGGCGCGGTTCGGCGCGGGTTTGTCCTCGGCCTCCGCCTCGGCTCCCTCCTCGGCTTCGCCCTCGGCCTCGCCTTCGTCTTCGACGCCGAGTGCGCGCGCGACGCCTGCGGTCGACTCGTCGCGCTCGGAAGCTTCGCGCTCGCCCGCGTCGGCCTCGGCGCCTTCGCCAGCTTCGTCTCGGTCCAGGGTCTCGTCCGCGTCCTTCGGTTCCGCCACGGCGCGCACCTTAGTCTCCGGGCCCCTCGCGTCAATCACCGGCTCCGCCCCCACCGACTGCCGCGCCGCCGCGGGGGCGCGGCGCTACGATCTCGTCGCGCATCGGCACGAGGGCGCAGGCGTCGACGCTCACGCCCTGCGTCGCGTAGACCACGAGCGCGATCTGGCGCTTCGGCTTCGCGCCCACGGCGTCGGGGAGGCGCGCGTGGACCTCCTGCGCCTGCTCGGAGGGCGCGAGCTCGAGCACGACGCTGCGCTCCGGGTCGAGCACGGGCTGGCGCGCGGGCACCGGGGCCTTGCGCTCGGGACCGAGCGGGAGGTCCTTGCGACTGCCGAGGCGGATCTGGCCTCCCTTGGGTGCGGTGGCGCGGCAGATGGCGCGCACGCCGCGCAGCTCCACCTTCGTCTCGGGCACGACGAAGTCGACGCTCACGCCGCTCGTGGCGAAGCGGCGCAGGCGCGCGAGCTCGGCGTCGCGCGTCGGCCCACCGACGAAGCGCAAGACCCCTGCCCGCTCCGCGGCCTCGAGCCCGAAGGGTAAGGGATCGGGGACTCCGAGCAGCGTGACGAGCGGTGCGCGCATCTCGGGGCCCGCGCCGAGGTCCAGGAGCGCCTCGGTGATCGCGACGCGGGCCGGCTGGTAGCGCTCCTCGGCGAGGCGCTCGGTGAGCGCAGGCCGCGCGACCTCCTCGCCGATGCGCGCGAGCGTGCGCGCGATGTGCGGCCTCAGACGGACGTCGTCGAGCGACTCGACGAGCGGCCCCACGGCGGTGCGGGCACGGATCGTCGCGAGCGCCTCGAGCACCTCGCGCGCTCGCTCGAACGGCAGGGCATCCCGCTCGGAAGGAGGCGCCCCCGAGCGCGGGAAGCCGAGGCGCCACCAGCGCACCAGCTCCTCTTCGCCGCGCGGATCGCCGGCCTCCGCGAGCGCGAGCGCCGCGAGGCGGCGCAGGCGCACCTCCGGCCCGAAGAGCAGCTCGAAGCTGAGCGGTGAGCCCTCGCCGAGCCGCGTGAGCGCGAGTGAGGCGTAGGCGCGCACCGTGGGGTCTTCGTCGCGCGCCACCGCGAGCCGGAGCTGCGGCGTGACCTCCTTGCGGCGTAGCTCGAACAGCACCTCGGCCGCGCGCCGCCGGATCACCACGTCGGCGTCGTCGAGCAGCGCGGCGACGTCCGGCGCGGCGTCCCCGTCGCCGCCGATCCCGCGACGGAGCGCCTCGGGCAGCGCGTGGCCCTCGCTGCGCAGCCCCGAGAGCTCGTAGCGACCGTGCGAGGCGTCGAGCCTGCGCAGCGAAGCCCGCAGGCGCTCGACGCGCTCCGGGTCGCGCCCGCTCACGTCGCGCCGCTGCTCCGGGTCGCTCGAGACGTCGTAGAGGCTGCAGGCGCCCGCGCGCCGCATGCACACGAGCCTGTGGCTGCCCTCGGCGATCATGGCCATCGCGTCGGCCTCGGCGAAAGCGAAACCCTCCCCCGGCTGGGCGCTCGCGAGCCAGGGGCCGAGATCCCGACCTCGCACGCGCGGCGGCTTCGGCACCTTCAGGCCCTCGAGCACCGTCGGGAGCAGGTCGACCAGCCCCACCGGAGCCGGTACACGCCCCGCCCTCACGAGGCCGGGCGCGTGGACGACGAGCGGCACCCTCACCTGCTCCTCGTAGACGGTCGAGCCGTGGTAGCGGCCGCCGTGCTCGCCGAACTCCTCGCCGTGATCGGCGGTGACGACGACGATCGTGCGCGGACGCCGCGCTCGCACGGTGTCGACCAGCTCACCGATGGCTCGATCGACGTAGGCGATCTCGGCGTCGTAGCGGTCGACGTCGCGCTCGCCGAGACCGAGCTCGGGGCGCTGCTCGTAGGGCTCGTGGGGCTCGAAGAGGTGCACCCAGGTGAAGGTGGGCTGCGAGGGCTCGAGCTCCCCGAGGAAGCGCTCCACCTGCGCGACGCGCGCGCGTGCGTCGAGGAACTCCTCCTTCACGTACTCGAAGCCGAGACGTTCGCGCGCGAAGCGCTCGAAGCGGTCGCCGTCGATGAAGAAGATCGCAGGCGGGTAGAAGGCGCCTGTCTTGTAGCCGTAGCGACGCAAGAGACCCGCCCAGGTCTCCGAGTCGGCGCCCAGGCCGAGCGACAGGAGCGGCCGCATGTACTTGCCGGTCATCAGCGAGGTGACGGCGTAGGAGGTGTGCGGCGTGGGTGTGTAGGCGGCGTCGAAGACGAGCCCCTCGGTGGCGAGCGCGTCGATGCGCGGGCTCGTGGGGCGCCCGTAGCCGTAGGCGCCGAGGTGGTCCGGGCGCAGCGCGTCGACGGTGATGAGCAGGAGATCCCAGCCGCGCAGATCGACGCCCTCGCCCGAGACGAGCACCGGATCGACGGGCGCCTCGTCGAGCGGCTCCGGCGGCTCGATCAGCGCGGCGAGCTCGACGGCGCGCGCGAGCACCGGCGCGTGCTCGGTGTAGAGCACCCGCACGTTGTCGGCGCTCGCGGCCCCGCCGGCGGCGCGTGGTGTGAGCGCCACGGCGAGCGCGAACACGACGAGCGCGAGGCTCGAGACGACCCGCGTGTAGAGCGCACCGCCGGCCGACGGCGGGCGGGCGAGCCCGATCGCCGCCGAGACGCCGAGCGCGGCGAGGGCGAGCGCGTGATGGAACGCCGGATAGAGTCGAGGTAGCACGCGCTGGTTGGTGATCTCGAGCGCCACGACGAGCGCCACGACACCGAGCAGCACCGCCCCTGCCCGCGCTCGGGGCGCGGCGCCCCTCAGCCAGCGAGCGAGGCGTGGCGCGAGGGCGAGCACCGCGGCCGCGGCGAGCAGCGCCACGAGCAGCACGAAGACCGGGCGCCGCGCGCCGGCGAGGTGGCGCCCGGTGGACACGCCGTAGGCGGTGGCCGCCGCGAAGGCCGCCGCGCCGAGCGCAGCGAGCGTGCGAGGCATGCGGCGGTGGCTCTCCGAGACCGCGTGGGCGAAGCTCGCGCCGAGCACCGCCGCGGGCAAGGCGGCCGCCACGGCGATGGGGAGCAGCGTCCTCAGTGCGATCGAGAGGTCGCCCGAGGAGCCGAGGGCTCGGCGCTCGAGCCACGCCACGACGACGAGCTCGAGCACCACGAAGATCGAGGCGCCGAAGTAGCCCTCGGCGATCCTGCGCAGCAGCGCGCCTCGCGGCGGCGCGCGGTTCGCCTCCCCGCCCTGCGCAGCCGCAGGCGACGCTGCGGGGCCGCCCGGCTCGAGGCCGAGCTCGCCAGGCGGGCCTGCGGCGCGGACGGATCGCCCCTTGCTGCGAGGCGCGGTGGGCACCGAGCGCTCAGCCGTAGGCGATGTCGAGGATCTCGTACTGCCGCTCGCCTGCGGGCAGACGGATCTTCACCTCGTCGCCGACCACGTGACCGAGCAGAGCGCGCGCGAGCGGGGAGGCCACCGAGATCCGCCCCTCGTCGAGGTTCGCCTCCTCGGGGCCCACGATCTGGTAGGCGACCTCGTCGCCCGTGTCGATGTTCGACAGCTTGATGCGCGCGCCGAACTGCACCTTGTGGCTGCGGATCTTCGTCGGGTCGATGACCTCGGCGCGCGACAGCGCCTGCTCGAGATGCGTGGCGCGCGCGACGAGCATGCCCTGGCGCTCGCGCGCGGCGTGGTACTCCGCGTTCTCCTTGAGATCGCCGTGCTCGCGCGCGGTGCCGATGTCCTTCGACACCTGCGGCAGCTCGACCTCCTTCAGGCGCTTGAGCTCCTCGCGCAGACGAGCCTGGCCTTCGGGGGTCATCGGGACTTTCTCCGACATGGGCGCCTCCATAACGTGTAGGGCGCCCGGCCGGAAGTCGGCGGGCGCCCGAAAGGGCCGAGCCCAGGGGCTCGGCGGGTCTGGGACCGAGCCCTGGCGTCAGTCGTTGGCGACCTTCGCGCTGAGCAGCGGGCGGCCGGTCGGCGCGAGCACGTCGGCGGCGGCCTCCGCGGTGACGGTGATCTCGAAGCTCTGGAAGGTCGTCTTGATGTCGAGCTCGCCCTTCATGTCGCTGTTCACGCTGAGCGCGCCCATGTTCTGCGCGGCGGCGCCCTCCTTCATCGGCTTGACCCACACGACGTAGGTCGTCGCGGTGGGCACGAGCTTGCTCGGCTCGCCGAGGCCGACGACCTTGAGCGTGTGGTTGCCGTTGCCGTTGTCCTCGAAGGACACGTCGAGCTGGCCCTGGGCGAACGGCACGGTGCTGTCCGGCACGAGCGTGAAGGTCGTCCCGCAGGCGGCGAGACCGAGGGCGAGCACACCGGCGGCGACGAAGCGCGTGAAGGTATTCATGTCGGCTTCATACCGCACGGGTGGGATAAGTAAAGCGTGGCTCCCCCGAGCGTCGAAGCCTCGCCCCCCGCGCTCCTTCTCCGAGTGGGCGATGCTCGCGGGTGCATGGAGTTCGCGCGGTGTCCCGATCCGGGCTAGGAACCCCACATGCTCCGGCTCCGCTCCCCGCTCCGCGCGTCCTTCGCTGCGGTGATCCTCCTCGGCTCGGTCGCCTGCGGCGGTGAACGCGACGCGCCCGCCTCGACGGCTGCGCCTCGCACCGAGCCCTCCGCCGTCGCGAGCGTGGCTCCGGCGGCCGACGCGCCCTCGGCAGCGACCGCCGCAGCCGCCCCCAGCGCCTCCCCCACCGCGGAGGCCCCGAAGGGGCTGCCCAAGGACCTCAACGTGCTCGTCCTGTCGATCGACAGCCTGCGCGCCGATCGCATGGCCGCCGCGGGCTACGACCGCGAGGTCATGCCGCACCTCAACGCGCTCGCGGATCAGTCGGTCGAGTACACGCGCTTCTACGCGACGAGCTCCTTCACCTCGCAGACGCTCGGCGGCTTCCTGGCGGGGCGCTATCCGAGCGAGCTCGAGCGCAGCGGCTACTTCTTCGGTGTGTACCCGGAGAGCGAGCTGCTCTTCCCCGAGCTGCTCCAGAAGCAGGGCGTGCGCACGATGAGCGCGCACGCCCACTTCTACTTCGCCAAGGAGAAGGCCGGCTTCCACCAGGGCTTCGACGAGTACGAGCTCATCCCGGGCCTGAAGAAGAACAACACCACCGACGAGAACATCACGAGCCCTGCGCACACGGAGATCATCCTCCGCCACCTCGGCAGCGAGGCGAACACGAAGGGCCGCTTCTTCGCCTGGTACCACCTGCTCGATCCGCACGACCAGTACATGGGGCACCCCGAGGGCAAGAGCTTCGGCAGGTCGGCGGCGCAGCTCTACGACGGCGAGCTCTACTTCGTCGACATGCACCTCAAGAAGATCTTCGACTTCGTCGACGCGCAGCCCTGGGGCAAACGCACGATGATCGTCGTCACCGCCGACCACGGCGAGGCCTTCGGGGAGAAGAAGATGTACCGACACGGTTTCGAGCTGTGGAACGTCATCACGCACGTGCCGCTCGTGATCCGCGCGCCCGGCATCACGCCGCGCAAGATCGACACGCCGCGCGGCATGCTCGACCTGACGCAGACGATCCTCGAGGCCTACGGCGTCCCGAAGGAGCCGAACATGCACGGCACCTCGCTCGTGCCCGAGCTCTACGGCGGCGACACGCCGCCGCGCGACGTGGTGATCGAGCTCACGCGCACGAGCGACAACGACAGGCGGCGCGCGCTCGTGCGTGGCGACTACAAGATCATCGAGTTCGGCGACGCCGACGCCTTCCAGCTCTACGACCTGAAGGCGGACCCGAAGGAGGCGAAGGATCTCGCGCGCGTCGAGAAGGACAAACTCGCCGAGATGCGCAAGGCGCTCGACGAGGCCGCGTCGAAGATCAAGGAGCGGTGCCCCAAGATGACCGAGAAGCTCAAGGGTCGGAAGAAGGGCAAGCCCTGCTGAGCGGCGCGCGGCTCACTCGGGCCGAGGCGCCGAGGCGGGCGTGATCTCGACGACGTCGAGGCCGTCTTCGCGGCTCAGCACCACGACGTCGAGTCCTCCGCAGCTCGCCCGGTAGGCCTCCCCGGCCGAGGCCGGGCGCTCGCAGCGCTCGTCGCCCTCGGCCCAGCCAGCGACCAGGCTGCGCACGATCGCCGCCGCGCGCTCCGCCGCGGCGCGCCTCACCTCGGGGAGCGTTCCATCGGAGGGGCGCAGCCGCTCCGCTTCGTCGAGGCGCACGAAGAGCTCCTCGCCGGACACCGTGGCGTGGCGAGGCCTGCCACGCGCGTCCTGTGCGATCACGACGCGCAGCTCGAGCACCCTCGGCGCGGGGCTGCCCTCCGTGGTCCTGAGCTCGAACGGCAGCTCGAGGCGCTTCTCGCAGCTTCGCACCACGTCGCCGAGCGGCTCGTCGAGCGCATGGCATGCAGCCTGAGGCAGCTCGAGCACGAAGGCCCGCACGAGCTCGTCTCGACCTTCGGCCAGCGGTGCGGCATAGGTGCTGGGCTCGACGAGCATCTTCACCCAGCGCGCGAAGGCGTCGCGGGCGCGCTTGCGCTCGAGCGCGGCGCGCGCGAGTCGCGCTTCGGTCCCGCGCGCGGCGGCGACGAGCGTGTCTCCCTTGTGGCGCGCGCGCACGAGCGCCGCGAGCTTCGCGCGTGCCTCGGCCGCGTGGGGGCCCTCGGGCAAGACGCCCAGGTAGCGCGCGAGGCCTGCCTCGTCGCTGCTCGAGAGCGCGTAGTACACCGGCTCTGCTCGTGCGAAGTAGGTCTCCACGCGCGCGCGGTAGCTGCCCGTCGGGTGCTCCTCGAGGTAGCGCTGCGCCGAGAGCACCCGCGCTTCGAGCGTGGCCGAGACACGTACGGCGCGGTAGGCCGACTGCTCGGCCGGAGACGCGAGCATGGCGCTGCAGCCCAGGTTCGCCGCCGCCACCGCGCTCGCCAGGACGAGCGCGCGCCACGAGCGTGCGGCGAGGTTCCCTGAGCGCGGTCGTCGCTCAGGCTTCATCGGGCGCTCCCGGCCGAGCCTTGGGTCCGCGGGCGGCCGGCTTCGTCGACCGGGCAGAAGTCGCACTCGGTCGGGATCGTGGGCGAGCCATCGGTGACGAAGTCGGCGTAGTCGGAGCAGCTCGCGCTCTCCAGCGCGCGGATGCACACCTCGCCGTCGTGCACGAGCGGGTAGCAGCCCTCGGGGAAGCTGCCGGAGACGCGCGCCTCGCCACAGGCGCGATCGCAGGCCCTCGTGAAGAGCGCGCACTCGGTGCAGCGCTCGCAGTCGACCTCTTGCTTGATCTCGAAGAAGCGCGCCGCCTCGAGCAGCACCGCCTCCTGCCCACAGCCGCCGATGTCCCCCGCGGTGGGCGCGGCGGTGGAGGCGAAGACGAGCGCCGCCAGGGCGAAGGCGCGGAGCGAGATCGCGCGGGTCGCTTTCATGGGAGCACCTCGTAGTCGATGACCAGCCCGAGCTGCGCGCTGAGCACCGGCACGACCGAGTAGGAGGACTCGAGCGTGGCCGCGCCGTAGAACAGATCGAAGACGACCTCGCTCGTGACGCCCAGCGCGCCGGTGAAGAACCACGAGAAGCCGCCCGCGATCTCGCCGCCCACGTTCGTGTCCGGCGCGAGCAGCACGACCGGGCCCAGCCTGCCGGTGACGAGAAAGGGCTCGTCGCCGCGGTACGCGAGCAAGTAGCTGGGGCTGAGGTAAGGCTGCCAAGGCCCGCTGAGGCTCGTGCCGAC
>ERZ761602.7160-NODE-7160-length-12027-cov-11.813314_pt1 | contig 12027 bp, 11 predicted proteins | sample MGYA00512165_ERZ761602 | MGnify/ENA primary metagenome ERZ761602 (study PRJEB28899, sample SAMN02445085) | bioreactor sludge metagenome | biome: EBPR sludge; isolation source: Thorneside wastewater treatment plant | place: Australia: Brisbane, Thorneside... | reverse complement strand
TACCGCCGACGAGCACGCGCTGCGGCGAATGATCGAGCATTATCAGGCGCTGGCAGGCGAGCTACCCTATGCGCCAAGCAGCGTTCCCTGTCGGCTCGAAGCGTCGGCAATCATTGCCTACAATGAACGCCTGTCGGTCGTCGAGCGTTTCGCAGACCCCTTGGGCGATCTGATCCGCGTGCGTGACAGGCAGGCACCACTGCTCGCCTACTTCCGCAACAACGTCTTGCATGTCTTCGCCTTGCCGGCTGTCATCGCCTGTTTGCTGAGTCTGAACCGCAAGCTCGAGCGAGCCCGCGTGGCCAAGGCGGTCTGCGGCATTTGTGGTCTCATGCGGGCAGAGCTCTTCCTCCGCTGGTCCACGGCTGAACTCGAGGCGGCGAGCGAAGCGGCGATTGCTGCATTGGTGGCGCGCGGGCTGTTGTTATGTTCCGTCGGGGAGATGGAGGTCGCTGCGCCGGAAGCGATCAGCGAGGAGTTTGCCGAGCTGCATCTGCTCGGCGAGACGATTCGCCCGCTGCTCGAACGTCACTTCCTCACGCTCGCGCTGCTGCAAAGCCACGGCAGTGGTCAGACGACAAGGCGACAACTGGAAGACAACTGCCATCTGCTGGCACAGCGGCTGTCTCTGCTCTACGAGTTCAACACCTCCGAGCTTCCCGAGAAGGCAACCTTTTCGGCTTTCATTGGCAACCTCATCGAAGCGGAGTACCTGCGCGAGGAGGAGGGCGATCGCCTGTGTTTCGATGAGCGGTTGACGACGCCGCTTGCCCATTCCGCACTGGTCCTCCCGCTTGAAGCCAGGCAGGCGATTCGGCGAATCGCCGGCACCGGGGTGCATCGCCCGCACGCCGGCGCGTCAACAGGACGACCTGTGGAGGACCAGTGAGCGTGCTGCGCTCTCGTGTCAGCCCAGGCACCACCGCTCCTCGCCGAAGTCATGGCGAGGAGTGGCGATGTCGCAGGGAGCCACGGGGCGCCGCCTCCGGTGATTGGTCCGGGGGTACGAACCACCGGTTTCCCCGGCAGGCGTCGCAGCCGCTCAGGCGCGAGCTCGGCGCGCCGCCTGTTCGAGCCGTTCCTTTTCCGCCATGACCTTGTTCGCGTAGGCGGTATCGGGATCATCGGGAGCGCCGCCGTAGTGCTGCAGACCGGCGGTCAGGCTGCCACGCCAGCGAATGGCCTGTTCAAGGACATGGACGCCAACCTGGATGTTGGTGACCGGATCGAGAAAGGGCGTCTCACCCGCGCCCGCCGGAACCTTGTCCAGGTGATATCCCGGGATCACCTGCATCAGCCCTTTGGCGCCCACCGGGCTTTCGGCGAAGGGGTTGAAGCGGGACTCGATGCCGATGATGGCGATGATCAGCAGCGGATCGACGCGGCGTTCGCGGCCCACCCGTTGGGCCGCCTCGAAGACCGGCACCAGGGCTTCCGGTGCCACGCGGTAGCGGCGCGACACCGAGTCCAGAACGCGGTGCAGCCGTGCGGACAGGGCGGGCTGAGCGGCAGCTCCCGGTTCATCACTCTCTTCACTTGGAGTTTCCGGCATGGCAGCGGCCTCGCTGGTGACCAGTTGCTGCCCGTTGCCGGTGCCGTCCACCTCGATCCAGTGTTTGAAATGACCGAGAAGCAGCATCAGCCCGACGATCATCAGGCTGTGCTGGAGAAAACTGAGGCCGGCGTCGACACGACGCGCGGCGATGCCTTTCAATGCGATTGTTGCGGACATGCTCTCTCCTTCACTTTCGTCGTCGCGCAGGAAAAGCAAGGCGACGATGGACGGTTGCAGGCGGGTGCAAAGCCTCGGATGCTCGGGGAACGTAACCCCTGAGGCCGGAACTCTGTTTCCGGAAAAAGCTCGGGAACAGGGCGGCGAAGATGCAGCGAAGACGCTACGTATTTGCTTGGTTGATACTGGAGGAGCTCAACTCTATTGGCAAGTGACGCTTTGGTCAACCCCCCGGCAACTGCCTCGCCGCTCCACGGCGCTCGTCGGACGTGGGAAAGCGGGCCGTTCAACGCGTCATGCAGGGCCCGCTGCCCGCGCGGCCGACGCGACGTGGCCGCCGCGCAAGCTCGTATAATCATCACTTCCCGCATGCGCATGGGTCCGCGGATGACAGTCAGGCTGCGAGCCTCGATCCTTCTCTGGACGGTTCCCGAGAGACGTCGCCACGGCCGGCAGAGCGGAGTCGTTCCGCACCGCGGCTTGCGGTGGCTACCCAGTCTGACTGACGGAATCCCCGATGGACGTTGTCGTGCTGCTGTTCCTCATCGTTCTCAACGGCATCCTTGCGATGTCGGAGATTGCGGTCGTTTCAGCGCGCCAGTCGCGCCTGCAGAAGCTGGCCGAGGATGGCTTCTCGGGTGCGCGCTCGGCGCTGGCGTTGCAGCAGGAACCGTCGACCTTCCTGTCGACCGTTCAGGTCGGAATCACCACCGTCGGCATCCTCAGTGGGGCCATTGGCGAGGCGACGCTGGCCGCGCCGCTGGCCGAGTGGTTGCGCTCGCTCGCCCTGCTGGCGCCGCATGCCGATGCCATCGCCCTGACCCTGGTGGTCGTGGCCGTCACCTATTGTTCGGTGGTCGTTGGCGAGCTGGTGCCCAAGCGTCTCGGCCTCCTGGCGCCGGAGCATGTGGCGTCGTTCGTTGCCAGGCCGATGGGCGTCGTGGCCCGCCTGGCACGGCCGCTGGTATGGGTGCTCTCGTCTTCGTCCAGCGTGCTCCTGCGGCTGCTCGGCGCTCGCCGGACGCAGGACTCGACGGTCACCGACGACGAGATCAAGGTTCTCATGAGCCAGGGTGCCGAGGCTGGCGTGTTCCACGCCAGCGAGCAGGCCATCGTTTCCAACGTCCTGCGTCTCGACGAGCAGCGGATCAGCGCCATCATGACGCATCGCAAGGACATCTACCTGCTCGACCTGAACGACAGCGAGGAGGTGATCCGTCATCGCCTGGTGAACAGCCCCTACCGACGCATCGTCGTGTGCCGGGACGGTCTAGACCAGATCGTCGGCGTCTTGCGGACCAGTGATCTGCTGCAGGGAGTCCTGCTCGGTCAGCCACTGGAAGTGGAAGCGTTCGTCCGCCCGGCACTCTACGTCCCGGCCAGCGTGACGACGACCCAATTGCTCGAAACCTTCAGGCGGGCGCGTCAGCAGTGCGCGCTGATGGTGGATGAGTACGGCGGGTTGCAGGGGCTCGTGACACTGACCGACGTGCTGACCTCGATCGTCGGCGACCTGCCGACCTCGGATGCCCCGGAAGAACGCGACATCGTCGTTCGCGAGGATGGTTCTTGGCTGGCCGACGGCAGCGTACCGATCGAGCGTCTCAAGGCGGTTCTCGAGATCCACCCGCATTTGCCCGGGGAAGAGGAGAACGCCTTCAATACCCTGGGCGGATTCGTGATGTACGTACTCGGCAGGATTCCGCTGCCCGCGGATCACTTCGTCGTCGAGGGGCTTCGCTTCGAGGTCGTCGACATGGATCGCCACCGAGTCGACAAGGTGCTGATTGCGCGCCTTCCAGATGCCAGCGGGTTGCGCAGCAGCGCCTGAGATCGCGCGCAGTGGCGCTTCAGTCGCTGCCTTCAGCCCGCCAGTACTGGTAGCCGAGTGCCAGCCGGGCTCCGGCGATGATCGCGAACAGGCTGAGGAAGGAGCCGACGGCGAGTGTCGAAACCCCGCTGATTCCTTGCCCGATCGTGCATCCCAGTGCAACGACACCACCAAAACCCATCAGCGCGGCGCCGACGAGATGGTTGGTGGTGTCCTCGAGATCCTGAAAGCCCTCCCAGCGGAAGCTGCCGCTGAGCAGCGCATGAGCGAGGCTGCCAACGACGACCCCGAGCGCGCTGGCGATCGCGAAAGTCACTCGGCGGCTGCTGTCGGACCACAGAAGCAGCAACTCCAGCGTGTAAGCCTGTGGCGCGACGAAGGTCAGCGATTCCATGCGGCCAGTGTTGGTGGCGAGATAGGCCTCCTGCAGCGTCTCCGGGTCCTCGGCAAGATGGCCCAGATGTCCACTGACGTACCAGCCAGCGACAACCAGTGCGCCAACGGCGGCGCCGCCGAGAGCTTGCGCGGCCGCAAGACGGGGGCGATGGAGCAGCACGACAGCCAGCAGGCCGCCGCCAAGGAGCGCAGCACAAAGCGCCGGTTCCGGACTGGGCGTCAGCCCGAGACTCGCGATCAGCTCAGGAAGGCCCGGGCCTTCAGGCAGATGAAGTGCGACACCTTCGAGCACCTCGATGCGGAAGACGGCGAGCACGCCACGCATCGACATGTACGCGACCAGAGCGAGAACGATGAACACGATCAGCGCCTTGATGCTGCCGGCACCGATGCGTACCAGCGTCCTGGCGCCGCAGCCGGAGGCGAGCACCATGCCGAAACCAAAACACAGGCCGCCGACGAGATGCGACAGCCAGGTCAGGCTGCGGCCCCGGTAGATCGATTTATCGACATCGATCAGTCCCGTTTCATGCAGTACCGTCGTGCCCAGGATGGCCAGCGCAATCGCCAGCAGCCACATGCGCATGCGAACCCAGTCGCCGAAGTTGGCGATGTCGGCAATGGCTCCCATGGTGCAGAAGCGCGTCCAACTGGCGATGGCACCGAATGCCAGGCCGATTGCAAAGGCAAGCCAGACGACGATGCTGGCGGCATCGGCGGCATTCATCGGGGCCCTGCCGGCATCCGTTGGGCGGCATAAGGGGTTGGGTCGGCGACGCCGGCGGCGGCAAAGCCGGCACGCCGCAGACGGCACGAGTCGCAGACGCCGCACGCGCGTCCGGCCGCGTCAGCCTGATAGCACGAGACGGTGATGCTGTAGTCGAGCCGGAGTTCGAGGCCGCGGCGGATGATCTCGGCCTTGCCGAGATCGATCAGCGGCGTATGGATGCGCAGTGTGGAGCCTTCCACCGCCGCCTTGGTGGCCAGGTTGGCCATCCGTTCGAAAGCCGCGATGTATTCTGGGCGACAGTCGGGATAGCCAGAGTAGTCCACTGCATTGACGCCGATGAACACATCGTGACTTCCCAGGACCTCGGCCCAGGCGAGCGCCAACGACAGCATGACGGTATTGCGGGCGGGTACGTAGGTGGCCGGGATCCCCGGACGGAGTCCGTCCACTGGCAGCGCCACCGTTGCGTCGGTCAGCGCGGAGCCACCGAAGTCTGCGAGTTGCAGGCGCACGACGCGATGCTCGCTGGCGGCCAGAGCCTGGGCAACAGCCGCCGCTGCCTGCAACTCGCTGCGGTGGCGCTGTCCGTAGTCGACCGACAGGCAGTAGCAGGAAAAGCCGCTGGCGCGGGCGATTGCCAGCGTCGTCGCCGAATCGAGACCTCCCGAAACGAGAACGACACAGCGCTTGCTGGACTCTGACAGCGGTCTGCTCATGGACCGAGAATATACCGCTTTCCAGCGCCGCTTGGTCGTGGAACGCCAACCGCACCTGCTGTTGATGCCATCGCCATGTGCGGCGGTCGCTGCCTGCAGCGTGCGTGGGCGATCCCCCGCGTCAGCGGTGTCGACACGCGTTGCGACAAAGCGTCCTGCGACGGGTATCGTCACGACGACGGGGCGAGTGCCCGAGGGCTTGACTGCGGTTGACGTTCGATGAGAAAAAGCCGGGGTCAGCTCCGCCTTCGCCCTGGCGCAGTCGGGCGACGCCGTCGCCGCGGACATGGGGGCCGCCACGTCAGCGGCCCGACGCGTGCTTGCAGGGTTCGCCCCTGCGTTGCCGCAGGGGCTCCGGCCAGTCAATGCAGAGGGTAGTGACATGAGACCTTTCCACCTGTTGTTGTTCGCAGCACTGGTGCTCCTGGGTGGCTGCAGCAATGGCGCGAGCACGCGTCTGCCGGTCAGCACAGCGGAGTTTCAGCAACCGGAAGGAGTTTCCGGGTACAGCCCGCAGTCGGGCTGGCGTGGAGAGCGTTTTGCGGTTGCGACGGCAAACCCGCTGGCGAGCGAGGCCGGAGCGGCGATGCTGCGAGCTGGCGGTGCAGCGATCGATGCGGCGATCGCCGCGCAGCTGGTTCTGGGTCTCGTCGAGCCGCAGTCAAGCGGGATTGGCGGCGGCGCTTTCCTGCTGCATCACGATGGCCGGCAAACGGTCGCTTTCGATGGTCGCGAGACGGCACCGGCGGCTGTCGGCGAGGATCTCTTCCTGCAGGCTGATGGCCGGCCGATGAGCTTTCATCAGGCAGTGATCGGTGGCCGGGCGGTCGGCGTTCCCGGAACCGTGCGGATGCTCGAGCTGGCGCATGCCGAGTACGGCCGGTTGCCTTGGGCGACCCTCTTCGAGCCAGCCATCCGCCTTGCCGAGAGCGGCTTCCCGATGGGCCAGCGGCTGCACGCGCTGCTCAAGGCCGATCCCTACCTGCGCCGGGATCGGCAGGCCGCGGCCTATTTCTACGATCGCACGGGCCAGCCGGTTGCGGCCGGCAGCGTCCTGCGCAACCCCGAGCTTGCCGCAGTCCTTCGCCGGATAGCCAGCGAGGGATCGCGCGCCCTGCACGAGGGAGAAATCGCGCAGGCGATGGTGCACAAGGTCGGCCATCATCCGGACAACCCTGGCCGCTTGAGCTTGAGCGACCTCGCCGGGTATCAGCCGCAACGGCGACAGCCCTATTGCAGCGACTACGCGCCGCCGCAGCCGACGCCGCCACGGCGTTACCGCATCTGCGGCTTTCCGCCCCCCGGTTCGGGAGCCATTGCCGTTGCGCAGATTCTCGGTATCCTGGGCAACACCGCCGCTGCGTCGCTGCCCTTTTCCGACCCACGATGGCTGCACTACTACAGCGAGGCTTCGCGCCTCGCCTTCGCCGATCGTGCGCGCTACGTCGCTGATCCGGCCTTCGTTGATGCTCCTGCGGGCAGCTGGCATTCGCTGGTCGCGCCCGAGTACCTCGCTGCCCGGGCGCAGCTGATCCAGGCCGACAGCAGCATGAAGGTCGCTGAGCCGGGCCTGCCGGGTGCGGTGGGGCCGCAGCAGTCGTCGATGCCGGAACAGGTCGAGTACGGGACCTCGCACCTCAGCATCATCGATGCCCGCGGCAACGCCTTGGCGATGACCAGCACCATCGAGGACGCCTTCGGTGCTCGCCAGATGGTGCGCGGCTTCCTGCTCAACAACCAGCTCAGCGACTTCTCGTTCTTGCCGCAAGACGATCGCGGGTTGCCGATTGCCAATCGGGTTGAACCGGGAAAACGGCCTCGTTCATCGATGAGTCCGACGCTCGTCTTCGACGCAGTGACCGGTGAACTCGTCCTCAGCGGTGGCTCACCTGGCGGCGCACTGATCATCCACTACACGGCGAAACTGCTGCAGGCGACGCTGAACTGGCAAATGACACCGCAGGAGGCGATCGACCTGCCCAATTTCGGATCGCTCAACGGGCCGACGCTGCTCGAGGAAGGGCGTTTCCCGTCCGCTGTCCTCGACGCGCTCAAATCGTGGGGCCACGAGGTCAGGCAAATCGGCATGAGTAGCGGTTTGCAGGCGATCAGCCGGGATGGGCACGGCCTCAGCGGCGGCGCGGATCCTCGCCGCGAGGGGCGGGTGGTGGGCGAATGATGGGCCGTGCTCGACCTCGCGTCGCGCAAGCCATCTTCCCGTTGCCATCGGTCACCCAAGGTTGCAGTTCTCGCGCAGGAAATCGAGGGCAGCGGCAAGAGTCGTGTCGGCGGCGTCGAGCAGGGCCGCCTGCGCTTCGGGAAAGAACTCCTTCCACAGCGTCTCGAGATCGTCCTGCATGGCGTATGGCGCCAGCGCGCGAATCAAGCCCAGGACCGGCAGCCGCTTGAAACCATCGCGGCGCGCCTTGCGGATCAGCGCGCGCGCTGCCACCTTGTTGAGGACCGGTTGCGGTGGCATGTCCGCGGCGAGGCAGACGAAGATCGTCAGCAGTGAGCTGTCGTCGGTCCTGCCAGCGGTGATCCGCTGCCAGTCGGCGCATGCAGCCGCCTCGAACTGTCCGGCGTCCTCCGGGCCGAAGTCGCGCAGATGATAGAGCGGTTCGAGTTCCTGCAGCAGCTGCCCGAGCGGGCGCGAGTGGTCAGCGATTCGCGGCAGATCTTCGCTCTCGATCCGCTGCAGCTGGTTCTGGGCGACCGGCAAACAGCCCTTGGGCAACTCCTGCAGAAGGCCGGCGAGCAGCTTGCGCCCTTTGTTCGGCACGCCTCTCTTGCGGATCGCCTCGAGCACCTGCAGCAGGCCGCTGGCAGTGGGGATTGCCAGCGGTTCCGTGCCATTCAGATGAACGAGCAGGGCGCTGCGAACGACGCTCTCGGCAGCGACTGTCGACAGCCCGGCGACGGGTGCGCCGAGTCGCTCGGCAAACCAGAGTGCCGTGGTGATCGACAACTGATGGCCCTGCCGTTGGGCGAGAGCCTGCCGATAGTCGGGCAGGCTGCGCAGTGACCAGTCGGCGAGGAACTCCTTCAGCGGCTGCTTGACGAGAAGTCCATAGGAGCTGTCCTCCGGCATCGCCCACAGCTTCTTCAGCATCTCGGACCCGCCACGCGAATGCGACAAGAAGCTGTTGTCGCGTAGCGAGCGGGCTGCCAGGTCGAGGTCGCCGCCGCTGTTCTCTTCGAGGAACAGGCTCACCAGGTTGACGATGCGCGTCCGCGCCTCCTCGATGTTCGGACGCAGGTAGCGCGTGCCGAAGAACTCGGCGATCTGCAGCAGACCCTTGGCCCCGTCGTTCACGATGCTGGTCAGCTTGTCCTGATCGATCACACCGCTGCGGACCCCGTGCCGCAGTGCCCGGTCGAAGAAGGGGCTCTGGTCGAAAAGCGCCAGTCGCTGGTGCTTCGCCACAGCTTCCGACATCGCCTGTCCGTCGTCCCTGTCCGTGCTCGTCGGCGCTTTGGCGATCAGAGCGCCGATTCCTCGTCGGCCTCGCGGGGGGTCGGCTGGACCTGCGGTGCGGGCCTCGCGGCGACGGTTTGCTGGCGTTCCTCGGCACGGGCGCGCGCGCGGAGGATCAGCAGCACCTCGCGGAAGATCTCCGGCTGCTGGTAGCGGAGGGTCCAGGCGAGTTCCATCCAGTCATGATCGTTGACCTCGCTGTGGCTGAGGAAGGGGCCGTCCGCATTCTCGTCGGAAAGTGCGTCGAGCCGCTCCTCGTCACTCAGGTCGTCGAAGGCGTCGTCACCGTCTGCGAAGAAGTCGAAGACCCCGGTGTGAAAGAAATGCTCGAGGTTTTCCACTCGTTCATGAAAGTAATCGGCCAGCACCTCGCTGCCACCCGCCAGTTCGCCAATGGCGGTGAGGAATTCCCCCGGGTCAGCCCCGGCACGAAAGATCACCGAGTTGATCATGCCGTGCAGGCGTTGATGACCGATATCACCATAGCGCCTTTCGAGAACGACCGCGCGGGCAAACTGCTCGGGCGACACGAGCAGGTTCACCACCGATTCGCGTGCCGAGTCGAAATCGCGCAGCACTGCCAGCAAGTCCTTGGCGGGAAAATCGTCGAGTGCGAGCGCGAGTGCCTGATCGCCTTCTGTCTCGACCAGCGACACGAGGGCGGCTTCGGCGCCGACGATGTCGCCAACGCGGACCAGTTTTTCCGCTCTTGCCAGTACGGGATGAGTCATCAGTAGTCTCCGGAGAAGCGATCCTTGCGCTCGAAGCCCTGCTCGGACAACCAGTCGGCGCCCGCTTCCTCGAGATCGATGTCGAGGTCGTCATCGTCATCGACCTCGCGGCCGTCGGGCGGTTGCTGCGGTGCGCCGTCTGCGGATGATCCGGCACTCGTTCCGCGCAGGAACTCCAGGCAGGCGGTGACGACGAGGAAACGCTCGCCGTTGGCATCCTTGAGAACGACTCGCGCCAGCTCGGCCGCCCAGGGCTCGAGCGAGACCGAAGACAACAAGGTCTGCCACGCAGGCAGGTTCTCAGGCTCCAGTGCCGCGAGGTCGGCCATCACCGCCGGGTTGGCGAAACTGAAGCCGCCGTGAAAGGCCACGGCGACCATCTCCGGATTCGACTCGATCATCGGCAGCAGTTGCCCGACTTGACTGCGCTTTGCCTGCAGCCGGCTGGCCAGGATATCGTGGCCAGCCGAATCGGTCATCAGGTCATCGAGTTCTGCGTCGTAGGCTGACTTCAGTTCCTCGAAAAATGGCGATACGCTCATTGCAGGACTCCTTCGATGTAGTGCTGCCAAATCTCGAGCGCCGTGTCCAGGGGCTTGTCGAGCAGATTGCGGCGCCGGTTCTCATCATAGGCGAAGCGGTGCTGCGGATCAGCGAGGACATCGTACGCTTCCTGAACCTCGCGAAATGTCTCGCTGGCTTCGGGTGCCGGGTTGCGATCCGGGTGGAACCGCAGCGCCTTGCGCCGATAGGCGGTCCGGATCGCTTCGGCTGTGGCGTCGCTGGCAATGCCAAGAATGGCGTAGTAGTCCTTCATTCCTGACCCGTGCGCTCCGGGCGGCTGTCAATCGGGCTAGGGTGCGGCCAATCCACGCCGTTGCTCACGTGTTCCCTCCTCGTCCATCGAATCGATCCGTCTCGTTGCTCTCTCGTGCCTCGCTGCCTGGCCAGATGGCAACGATTGCTTCACCCGTTGTCAAGACCCTTCTGGCGACGTCAGTCCTAGGCGTTGCCAGAGCGTCCGCGTCAGGCCGACTTGGTTGAGGGTGTAGAAGTGCAGGCCCGGTGCACCCGCGGCAAGCAGTCTTTCGCACAACTGCGTCACCACGTCGAGGCCAAAGGAATGGATCGACGCCCTGTCGTCGCTATAGCTCTCGAGGCGCTTGCGAATCCAGCGCGGTATCTCGGCACCGCAGTTGTCCGAGAAGCGCGCCAAGCTGCTGAAGCTGGAAATCGGCATGATGCCGGGAACGATCGGTACATTGATGCCGACTGCGCGACACTCGTCGACGAAATGCGAGTAGGCATCGAAGTTGTAGAAATACTGCGTGATCGCCGAGTCGGCGCCGGCATCGATCTTGCGCTTGAACGCCAGCAGGTCGTCGACCGGGCTCTTCGCTTGCGGGTGGTACTCCGGGTAGGCGGCCACCTCGATGTGGAACCAGGATCCGGTCTCGGAGCGGATGAATTCGACGAGTTCGTTGGCATGGCGAAAGCTCCCCGGTCTTGCCATTCCCGACGGCAGGTCGCCGCGCAGGGCGACGAGGTGGCGGATGCCGTGTGCCCGATACTGCTCGAGAATGCTGCGGATGCTGGCGCGGGTCGAGCCGATGCACGACAGATGCGGCGCCGCCTGATGGCCTTCGTTCTGGATCTCGAGGACGGTTTCGAGGGTGCGGTCGCGTGTCGAACCACCCGCACCGAAGGTGACGGAGAAGAACCTCGGCTTCAAGAGCGCCATCTGGGCGCGGGTCGCACGCAGCTTTTCGGCGCCCTCCGGAGTTTGCGGCGGAAACAGTTCAAGGCTGAAGGTGAGGGGTGTGATGGTCATCAGCGGGCCATTCGGTGCCCTTCGGGGTGGGGCAGAAGAGCGGATAGGGTTGATGGACGGCGACCAGCGCGCAGGTGTTGAGCAGCCAGATCAGGAGCACGCGCATGCCGGTCCCCGGTTGTCCTGCCGAATCAGTAGCGGTACTGGTCCGACTTGTATGGCCCCTCCTTGGCGACTCCGATGTAGCGCGCCTGTGCGTCAGTCAGTTCGCTGAGTTGTGCATTGAGCTTCTTCAGCTGCAGGCGAGCGACCTTTTCGTCGAGGTGCTTGGGCAGCGTGTAGACGCCGATCGGGTACTGTGCATGGCGAGTGAACAGCTCGATCTGGGCGATCGTCTGGTTGGCGAACGACGAACTCATGACGTACGACGGATGGCCGGTGCCGCAACCCAGGTTGACGAGGCGACCCTTGGCCAGCAGGATGATACGTTTGCCATCGGGAAAGATGACGTGGTCGACCTGTGGCTTGATCTCTTCCCAGGCATACCCCTCGATCGATGACACGTCGATTTCGTTGTCGAAGTGCCCGATGTTGCAGACGATGGCCTGATCCTTCATCTTCTGCATGTGTTCGTGCGTGATC
>ERZ761602.7157-NODE-7157-length-12028-cov-5.441326_pt1 | contig 12028 bp, 14 predicted proteins | sample MGYA00512165_ERZ761602 | MGnify/ENA primary metagenome ERZ761602 (study PRJEB28899, sample SAMN02445085) | bioreactor sludge metagenome | biome: EBPR sludge; isolation source: Thorneside wastewater treatment plant | place: Australia: Brisbane, Thorneside... | reverse complement strand
CGCCGATCTGGAGTACGCCGAGATCGAGGATTGTTGGCGGCGGGTGTTGTCCCACAGGGGCGCCCCGGCGCCGGCCGTGCCTGGTGCTGGCGCCGCTCCGGCCGGCGGGCCTGCGTCGGCCGCCAGCGAGTCTGACCCACGCCAACCGTCGGCGCCCCTGGAGACCTCGGTTGACGGTGCTGGGGCGGAGCAGGTTGCCTCAGCCGTGGAGGCGGCGCCGGCGCCTTTCGACGAGCTGCTCCGGATCCTGCGCGCGAAGTTGGTGGAGGCGGATATGGGCATGCCGCGGCCCAATTGGCCCGCCGAGTATGTCAGCCAGCACCCAGGCGCGCCTCAACTCACTCTGCTGGGCCAGCCGGAGGCCGGGGTCCAGGCGCTGCCCTGGCAACTCTATGTCCCTCCTCGGCTGGGGGCCATCCACCTGGCTCCTCGGGTGCCCCAGGCGGCAGATTGCGGCGAAACGACCCCGGCGATGCTGGCCGATGTTGAGCAAGTGGTTGTCGTCGGCCAGGCCGGCGCCGGCACGACGACCCTGTTGAGGCACATGGCGCATCTCACCAATTCTGAACCGGCTCAGCCGGGCCGGGCCCAGCTCATGGTGATCATCGAGGCGCCCCGCTATCTGCACGACAGGGCCTCCGTGCGCCTGCCGGCGTATGGGGCTCAGGTGCTCGCGGAACGCGGGCTCGTTCCCCCAGGCGTCGCTCCGGCTGAGTTGGCGTCCGCCCTGGATGCATGGAGCAAGCTGGGGATGATGCGGTGGGGGATCGACCAACTGGACGTCCTCGGATCGGAGTCGTCCGATAGCCTGTTGGTCGAGGTCCAGAAGCTGCCGGCCTACGTGCTGGCCGGCCGTTCGGCTTCGACGACGAGCCTCCGCCAACTGCAGGCGCGGCTGGGCAATCTCGAGAATTTCGTCGAACTACTGCCTGCGGACGAGGCCTGGGCAGCGAATTTTTGCGAGAACTACGCCGCGCTCGTGGCGGCCGCGACCGGCGCCGACGCTAAGGCGCCGGCCTTGCGCGCAGCAGCCGCCCAGGGCGGCCTGATGCGGACCCCGCTCCAGTGGGTTCACGCTGCGGCCGCCTGGGAAAACGGCGGCCGCGGTGGCGATGCCGCGCTGAACTATACGTTGGACCGCCTGACGCGGTCGGGTGTTGAGGTCGACGGCCTGCGCCAGTGGCCCGACGACCGCGCGCCGGCCGTGGCCATGCTCTGCCTGGTGGCCGGCACGGGCTCTGAGAGGCACCATCAGTCGCACCCAGCGGTGATTACCGGGGCAACGCTCCCGTTGTCCATCCCATGGTTGTTTCAGTGGTTGCGGGGGATGTATCCGAACTGGGATGCTGGGTCCGTGGTGAACTGGACTCTCCAGTCCCGGCTCCTCGAAGTCATTGATGACACCGATCAGTTGGTTTTCTGTGACGCCGCGGTCTATCATACGCTGCTCGGTTTGCACTGGCTGAACGACACCATCCTCGCGCGCCGGGCTGAGGGCATACCGTTCGCCAAGATTGTTCACCCGACTATGCCCAGCATCGTCGTGGAACAGATGGAGCGCCTATATGCGGCCGGGGTGGGCAGGGTCAAGCACGCTAATGGCAAGCGCCAGTAGAGGATTCTGGAACTGATGGCCAGCGGGCTCTTGACCCGCTGGCTGTCAGCGCGTCCACGGGCGGACGGTTTGGCGCGGCACCCGCAGTCTGCCTTTGAACCAGCGTCGCCAACCGGCTGGCCACAGGCCGGTTGGCACTTCCTCGAACTCATTGGGGCAACCCGGTCAACCGGCTGTATCATCATCGTGTTGACGGTCACACTCTGACACGCTGGCCGGTGGCATTGTTGGCCGGCGCTTCAAAATCCAGTAGCGCCGACTGCGAGACCGGTCACTGGAGCAGCGGCGCTGCGCGTTTGTGAGGAGGCAAAGCCCATGCTGCAGGCGTCTGAGCAAGACCGGGAGCTACTTGCCAATATTCAAGCCCAGCTGCCGGAACTCACCGCTCTGCTCGCCAGGATGAACTCACACTGGATGTATGAGGACCCAATCTACCGGTTCTACCACCAGTCGTTCAAGGTGTATCGGCTGCAGGACGAGACCATGGAGATCATGGAAGCCCTGCGGGGCATCGCGCCGGCCGGGACCACGTTCTGCGCCATGTTCGACGAGATCTGCCAGGCCGGCGCCGGCGGCAAGCGATTCGAGATGGAACATAATCGGCAGTGGACGGCCCACACCCGGCCGTTCTTGGAGGCTTTCTTTCACGCCAAGTTTTTCCTGGAGATGGCCGTGAAGTACGGCCAGGAGCTCAAGGAGGCGCCGGCGATGCTGCCTTCCGGCTGGGCGGCCCTGCTCAGCCTGTACGACATCCGATAACCGTGGCCGCGCCAGTGGCGGTGCAACGCTATCAGCAACATTTGGCTGCGCTCAGCCGGGCGCCGGGCAAGGTTGTGATCCGGCTGGCCTTTCAGCGCGCCGTCACGACGGGCGGCCTGGTCGCCGTCTTGGGCGCTGTCTTTGATGAGCTGGCGACCGACTACGTATTGCCGGACAAGGGCGAGGCAGCCGGCGCCGCCCACTATTGGCTGACGCCGGCCGGTTATGGGCTGCGCCTGGCGCGCGAGCAGACCGGAGCCGTGCGCGGCGACGCCTACACCGATTACCTAGACCTGCTGCTGCCGAGCGGAGCGTTGGTGTCGACAGACATCACCGAGGACAGCTATCAGCCTGATCTGGTGCTGACCCTGACCGGGCCTGACGCCGGCGCGGTGGACCGCCTAGCAGCCATCCTGGAGCGCCGGCTGCGCCAGGCCGGTTGCGAACCTCGGCCGGGCTGACTCCACCCTCAGTCCTGAACCAGCACGTCCGGCTTTCCGCGGCGGCATCCAGGAAGGTGATACCACGTTCATACCCCGCCCCGGTCTTCATCTCGGGCAACCTGAAGTCAGCCTGACCTTTTCCACAGTGATGCTGTGCGGCTTTCTAAAGATTGAACGCTGAGGCCCGGGTGGCTGTCAGACAGCAATGTTCACTGGTCGGACTGCCCACTGGCGAGAGAGCTTGAAGGATTGAACGCTGCGTCCGAGGGCACGCATTAAACTTTTGATGGACAGCCCTGCGGTGCATTGACTCGAATCTTAAATTTTCAACGCAGTGGTTATTGCGTGTTGACTCGCGGTGCATTTTGGCTATAGTGACTGTACTGGCCTAAACATCACCCAATTCCCCGGAATACGGGGATGCTCCGATGGGTGTGGTGGTGTTGACTGGGTGCGGGTTAACCTCCCCGGCATACGGGGATGTTCCGGATTGGACGCTAAGTCCTAGAAACACCCATCTCCTCCCTCCCCGGTATACGGGGATGTCACGGCCGGCCAACAGGAAACCCCTCCCATCATCCAGGAGGGGTTTTCTGTTGAGATGGGCGTAGATCTGTGCCCCCGACCGCTCGGGCAGTAATGATCCAGCGCTGTCAATAGCAGCTGGCCATGCCGGACCGGGCGCCAAGCAAGGTCGCGATCCCACCTGCCTCTCAGGGCGCGATCAACCCGAGCAGCCTGTCCCACGTCGAGCGCAGCCCTAGGATGCCGATGGCGGCGCGTAAACCAGGTCCTCGGCGCGGCTGGCCAGGGTGTAGATATACGACCGGTCTCAAAGTTCAAGATCACAGCCCGCTCCGAGTCGTCGATGGCGTAGAGCAGGACGTGACCGTCCGGCGTCAGCGCCACCGGCGGCGGATCGCGGAAGAACCAGTTGCTGTTCAAGCCGGGCAGCCGGGTCGTCGTGACCCGCGCCGAGGGAGGGTCTCCGAACATGATTGACGCGCATGAGCTTACCCGCCTGCTCGGCGATCTGGTCGCCGTCAACTCCATCAACCCGGACCTGGTGCCCAGCGCGCCGGGTGAGGCCGAGGCCGCCGGCCACATCGCCCGCTGGCTGGAGGCGGACGGCCTCGAGGTCCGCCTGGACGAGGCGCTGGCCGGCCGCCCCAACGTCATCGCCCGGGCGCGCGGCACGGGCGGCGGCCGGACCCTGCTGCTCAACGGCCACATCGACACGGTGGGCGTGGGGGACCGGTCCGAGTTGCACAAGCCGCGCGTGGAGGCCGGCCGGCTGTACGGGCGCGGCGCCTACGACATGAAAGCCGGCGTGGCGGCCTGCATGCTGGCGGTCGCGGCCGCCCAACGGCACCGGCTGCGCGGCGACGTGCTCTTCACGGCCGTCGTCGACGAGGAGTATGCCGGGGCCGGCACGCAGGCCGTCGCCAGGCGATACCGCGCCGATGGCGCCGTGATCGCCGAGCCCACCGAGCTGCAGCTGGTGGTGGCGCACAAGGGCTTCGTCTGGCTGGACGTCGAGACGCACGGCCTGGCCGCCCACGGCTCGCGCCCCGACCTGGGCGTGGATGCCATCGCCCACATGGGCCGCGTCCTGGCCGAGCTGGAAGACCTGCAGCAGACGCTGCAGGCCCGGCCGGCCCATCCCCGATTGGGTCACGGCTCGCTGCACGCCTCGCTCATCCAGGGCGGGCAGGAGCTGTCGAGCTACCCCGAGCGCTGCCGGCTGTCCATCGAGCGGCGCACGCTGCCGGGCGAGACACCCGAGAGCGTGACGGCCGAGTGGCAATCCCGCCTGGATCGGCTGGGCCGCGCGGACCCGGCCTTCCGGGCGACGCTGTACCCGGGCCTGGCGCGGCCGCCGCTGGAGACCCCGGAGGACGCCGCCATCGTGCGCGCCGTGCAGCAGGCGGCGGCGCCGCTTCTGGGCCGGCCGTGCGCGTTGACGGGCGTGCCGTACTGGACGGACGCGGCCACGCTCTGGGCGGCCGGCATCCCCGCCGTGCTGTTCGGGCCGGCCGGGGCCGGCGCGCACGCGGCCGAGGAGTGGGTCGACCTGGAGAGCGTCCGCGTGTGCGCGGAAGTCTACCTGGCCACGGCCCTGGCCTTCTGCCCGTGAGTGTGGCCACGGGCGCAATGCTGCACGAAGAGTGATCTTCAGAAAAGTTGACATATAGGCCACATTGGCGTACTCTTATTGAGCGTTTTCATCAAATCGCTTAATAAGATCGGCCCCTGTTAAGCACCTGCGCTTCACCACAACCGACATGCAGCGAAACGCCAGCGGCCAGTATCGCGTCTCCGTCGTGGGCGGCGAGCCCATCCGGGCCTTTGTGCCCGACCCTCTGCCGCCGCAGCCAGCCCTGGATTTGCCCGGGCCGCGCCAGCGGTTGCTGGAACAGGCTACCATCGCCATCGGCCGCCTGGACAGCCTCACCTTGTTGCTGCCGGACCCCAACCTGTTCCTGTACGCCTATGTGCGCCGCGAGGCCGTGCTGTCCTCTCAAATCGAAGGCACCCAGTCGTCCCTGTCCGACTTGCTGTTGTTCGAGTTGGAAGAAGCGCCCGGCGTCCCCTTCGACGATGTCACCGAGGTGTCCAACTACGTGGCCGCCCTGGAGCACGGGATGGCGCGGCTGCGCGACGGCTTTCCGCTGTCCAACCGCCTGGTCCGGGAGATGCACGCCAAACTGCTCGCCAGCGGCCGCGGCAGCGAGAAGACGCCGGGCGAGTTCCGGCGCTCGCAGAACTGGATCGGCGGCACGCGCCCCGGCAACGCCCAGTTCGTCCCGCCCCCGCCGGACGCCGTGGAGGCATGTATGGCGGCGCTGGAGCGCTTCCTTCATGACGAAGCCAGCCCGTATCCGGCCCTGGTCAAGGCAGCGCTAGCGCATGTCCAATTCGAGACGATCCACCCATTCCTGGACGGCAACGGGCGCGTCGGGCGGCTGCTGGTGGCGCTGCTGCTCCACCACAGTGGCATGCTCACCCAGCCACTGCTCTACCTGAGCCTGTATTTCAAGCAGCACCGGGCCGAGTATTACCGCCTGCTCGATCTGGTCCGGGCGGACGGCGACTGGGAGGCCTGGCTGGACTTCTTTCTCGAAGGCGTGGAGAGCACCGCCGCTGGCGCCGTGCAGACGGCGCAACGGCTGGTGGCCCTGTTCAGCGCCGACGAGGCGCGGGTGCGCGCTTTGAAGCGCGCCGCCCCCAGCGCGCTGCGGGTGTTCAACGGCCTGCGCGAGCGCCCGGTCGCCACGCTGGAGACAGTACGCCGGCAGGCCGGCATCGCCTTCCCGACCGCGGCCAAGGGCATGAACGCGCTCGTGGACCTGGGGATTGTCCGAGAGATGACGGGCCAGCGTCGCAACCGGGTCTTCGCCTATGAGCAGTATCTTTCAATCTTGAATGCCGGGACCGAGCCATTGTGAGGTCAGGGGGTCAGGTAGCCTTGACCCGCGGTTTGTCCGCTCCACACTCCCGCCGATAATGCCGTTCATTACATCTGCCCGGCAGGGCGCGGCTGGCTAGAGCCGCGGGCAAGACCGCCGACCATCAACCTTCATGCAACAACGCCCTTAAGACTTGTAAGTTGTTCTCCCGTTTATAGACCTTCACAACGAAAGGCCTGCGGGATCCCGAAGAATCCCGGAGGCCATATCGGTTGACAGCCGACTTTCAATACAGCTACGCACCCGGTGCGATAAAAATCATCATCGATGCAAACGGTTCGCTGATGAGTACGGCCAGGCTGTGTCCCAGGATGACGGGCGTAAGGCTGCGCTTACCCCACAGGAACAATCCGCCCAGCAGCAAACCGTACACCAGGCTGAAGATGAAGGAAAATACGTTGAAGCCCCAAAGCGTGTGATACAGGGCGAACACAAGGGAGGAAACGATCACCTGGACCCAGTTCGAGATCCCAATTTGCCGCATCTGGTTCATCAGGAAACCGCGCGTCACCAGGTCTTCCAGCAATGTGCCGCCCACAGCCATCAGCGCGGTCAAGATGCGCAAACCGTTTAGCTGGGCGATATTGGTATCCGGGGCAAACTGCAAGATGCTGGTCAGGAACAGGAAGCCCCACAGCAATCCCAGCACGGCTCCGGCAATATTCGCACCCAGGCGGGAGGGGGCGCCGAGCCCGAGCGAGCGCAGCAGTTCGCCCGCCGGCACCCCGGGGTTCATCCGCAGGATGACCGCCAGGATGATGGAGAAACCGATCAGGAACGACGCCAACAAAGCGACGACGGCCGCCTCCAGCGACAACCCCTGGCCGAGCAAGGCCGGGAGGGGGCCAAAGTTCGGTCCGATCAGCAGGACCAGCAAAACGATCACGACTGCCAGGCGGCGCAAAACAAGGTTACGATCGAGCGCAAGGGTGGTCATACTTCCTCCAGGAACTTCTAAGTTGAGCGAAGTATAGGCCGCCTGTCCTGAGCCGACATCGGACTTCGGCTAGATTTTCTATCAACCGAACGGTGGATAGCGCAAACAGCGCGAGGCAGAGGACGGGAGTTCAACCCACCAGCAGCACCGCGAGGAAAAGACCAGCCCTGCCTCACCGTTCCTCCCCTGCCTGTGAACCAGCGTGCAGAAGGCCGTCAAAGAGCGCAATCGGAGGGCTTGTCGCCTTCGCACGGCTCCCTATTCCGAATCCAAAGCTCGGTCTCCTCTGCCTTCACGGCGCGCTCCCACCGGCCTTCGGCCGCGCAGGCTCGGCCGCGCTCGAGATAGGTGGCGGCGGTGGGCGCGGCCAGGCGCGCCTCGCACGCGGACACCGCCCAGGCTGGGCGGATGGCGAACAGGGCCAGCAGCACCCCGGCCAGGCCGGCGGCGGACGTCATTCTGAGCAGGTCGAGCGTTGGATGTGGGCGCATCTATAGCGTCTCCCTTGGGGCTTTGCCAAAGTGTGAGGCCGGCCGGTCACCGCCGGAATTCGAGAGGGTTACCGGCCGGTAACTGCCGGCGCTCGGGTACAATCCATCGAAGCCGGGCGATGGATCGCCTGGAGAAATCCTGTCGCGGCGGCAGGATCACCCGTGCCATACTGGTCGACTTGCCCCCGATGGCCGAAAGGCTGGAGTATGCAGTCGACGGCCTGGCCGGCCGGAGAGTAGACCGATCGCGGAACCGTGAGCCAATGTCCCGAGTATTGGTGCAGGCACTTATTCAACAGATCCTGGAACAGCGCCGCGGGTTGGTCCGCCTTGCGGCCAGTCAGCGCAGCAAGTTTGAGCACTGGCTCAAACTGGAGTTGGCCGCGGCCCTGGAACCGATGCCGAGTGTCAGCCAGGTGCGCCTGGAAGACTCATACGGCCCGCACCACGGCCGCGCCGACGTGTCCTTCACGGAGCACAACGCCCGCTGGCATGTGGAACTAAAGACGTCCAACGTCAACTGGCGAGCTGAAGGCGTTGAGAACCGCACCCGGCCGATTACTAAGAACATCGACTCGATTGCCGCCGACGTGCTCAAGCTGCGCGCTCAATGCGGGGCGGCCGGCGGCTTGGCCGCCTTTGTCCTTTTTCCGGTTCCGCACCGCATCTGGCGCGAGGAGCGCGCAAAGCTGGATTACCATTTGAGCCGGATCGAACGCGAGTGCGGGCTGAAGCCGGGGTCTCTGGCAGAGGCGGCCGGGTTTGTGGACGTCCATCCCGAGTACGGGTTGGCGGTGTTTGTCGTTGAAGCGGCGGAGCCACGATCCGGGAGTGAGATAACCCCACGATGAGCGCGTCAGCCTATTCCTCCCCGGTCGATCGCTTGCTCCACCAAGGCGACGCCCATGGCAACGCCGAGTGGCTCGACTACCTCGCGCTCGGCCTGTGGGCAAGCCCCTGCTGGGGTTTGATCTGCGCGAGGCATTCGACCAGGCCGCTCGGAGCCAGGCCGCCCCAACGTCGCGGAAGGCCTTTGAACTGCGCGCCCAGAAGGCCGTCCTGAACACCGCGCTGCGGGCCGAGGCCGGCTCCCGGCGCAAGCGCCGCCGCGGCAAGAAGAAATGAGCCAGCCTTCGGGCGAGTCTCTCGCTCAACGGCTTCCGGACCTGCCCCGGTGGGTGGAGGCCCGCGCATTGCTGCTCTCAGGAGATGGCGAAGTCCTTGCCGTTCAGGATGACCCGGCGCTGGCGCTCGTCGTCTGGGACGCGGATACGCACACGGCCTTCGTCATTGGCCGGCCGAGCCTGGCCGCTCTGCCTGCCATCCTTCAGAACAAGGCGCCCGTCCGCGAAGTGATCACGGCCTGGGAGCAGGCGGCCTGGCTCGCCGGCGCCCTGCCAGGGTGGGCGCGCTCCCGCATCATCGTCCATCAACTGGTGGAGCCGGCCCGTCTGCCGGAGGCGCCGGCCGGCAGGGTTGGCTTCCTGGACCCGGCGCGGCTGAGCGAACTCACGCTCCCGGCCGACCTGCGCGAGGAGCTCGAAAGCGGCGCCGCCGGGTCGCGGATCGCGGCCGCGTTCGTGGCGGGGCAGCCGGTCTCCTTCTGCTATGCCGGCGCCGTGACCGAGACGCTGTGGGACATCTCGATCGATACCGTGCCGGAGCACCGCCGTCAGGGCCTGGCGGCGCTGTGCGTGGCGCACATGATCCGCCACATGTTGGCCGAGGGGAAGCGGCCCGTCTGGCAAGCGGCCCGTCTGGCAAGCGGTCGAGGAGAACCCGGCTTCCTGGCAGCTGGCGCAGAAGCTCGGCTTCGCGCCGGTGGATGAACTGGCGCTGTTCGCGCTACCGGAGCGGGCCGGCCAGTAACCGTCCGACGCCGGCCCTCAGGGTTTGGCCTTGTCTCTGCGCGCCGGCGGAGTCTTCAGGTGAGCATAGATCAGCACCCCGACCGACAGCGGGCCGCCGATCAGGACATTCAAGGTCTCGAACTGCGCGAGGACGCCCAGGACCGCCTGAAGCAGCAAAGCGCCGGTCAGGATGGCCATCAGCAGGGCCGAACCGCGGCGCCGCAGAAACCATAATTCGGCGATGTAGGCGAGCAACAGTGCGACACACAGGTAGGCGAAGTCAGTCTTGGGCATGTGGGGTCTCCTGCCCATCACTGTACGGTCTCTGCTCCGGATTGTCGCGGATCGGCCAGGGGAGGTACGCGTAGGCCGCGTCAGGGCCGGCGCTGGCGCGCGCGCCGGATACGTCGGTCGAGGATGCGGCGCACATGCCGGCGGACCAGCTTGAAGTCATAATAGCCGGCCAGGATCCAGCCTACCATCAAGACGCTCATCGCGCCCCAGCCCAGCTGCGGTAGCAGAGACTCCGAACTCAGAGCCAGGGTCGCGAAGGCCAGCATGCCGGCCACGCCCGGGACAGCCGGCGCCAGATCGACGACAATGGCCTGCCAGTCCTCCTCATAGTGGAAGTGCGTCAGGCCCCTCTCCAACTCGATGCGCGCGTAAAGGCCCAAGGCGCGGGCCGCCAGGTAGTGCCAGATCTCATGCAGCCAGACCAGGCCGAGCATCAGACGATACAGCACCTCGCTGCGGCCGCGTACGGCCAACAGGAGCGTGTCGTTGTCCAGCATTTGCAGCCAGGCGTCGATGAAGCGGTTGTCGGTCATCGGTTGGCGGTCCCCGGCCTGGGACTTCACACGGTTTCGCTCAGCGACGCAGATCAGGCGTGATTTGTTCCGGGTCAGAACGGTATATCGTCCCCGACGGCCTCGCCCGGCGTGATGAGCGGTCCGTCTCCGCCATATTCGACCTCGATCCAATCAAACGGGCTGGAGCCGTCGGTATAGCCGTGCTCGTAAAGCCAGGACTGGAATCGCTCCCGGCGCCGGTCGAAGTCGTCGGACTCCGGCCAGTCTTCCTTGCTGCCGTCCGGCGGGATCAAGAAGGACACGTAGCCGTTCATCCGCGACGGGATGAGGTTTGAGACCCGCTTCGTGAAGATCTTGCGCGCCTTTTTGTGCGCCCGGCGCATGGCGGCGTGATGCGTGCCTGTGACAATGAGGGCGTGATGTCGCATGCGGCCCATGAACTCGTTACCTCCCTGCTGTTGCGCTCAGGGCTCAACGGCCCCGTCGACGCCGGGCGGCACGGCGACCGTTGAATAGCAATGCCACTCGGCCAGGTAAGTCCGGCCGCAGGCCGCGCAGCGGTGGATCAGGCCGTGGTCGTCCAGACCGATCAGCAGGCAGAGTGCGCCGCATGGGCAAAGCCCCTCCTGCGTGGCGGTGGGCCATCGGGCGGACACATGGGGGGCATACCGCCGCAGCCAGTCCCGGTTATGTTCGCGCACCAGCTCAGGCGTCCATGGGATTTGGCCCAACCGCGCCGCTTTCATCGCGGCATACAACGCCAGGGCTTCCACCTGGCGCACCAGCTGCCATAGCGCGAGCATCGCCGGGACCCACGCCGGGGCCTGGGACCTCCACGCCGCAGCGCGGCGCGTGGGGGCCACAGTGTCCGCGTTTACCTGTCCGCCTCCGGCTCAGTTAACCGCAATTCGAAGAAGCCGGCCCCCACGTTCAATGGGTTATCCGCGAGGCGCAGCAACACAAAGCAGCCGGCGTCGGTGCCCCCCACGTCGCCCACGGCGATGGCTTTCATATCGGTGCTGCCGTCGGCCAACTCCGTCGACACTCGCAGCGCCCGCACGCCCCCAATCACCAGCACGAACTCGACGTTTTCACGGCGCAGCAGCGCGGCCAGGTTCTGCAGGCGCGGGGGCCGGCTGGCCCCCATGTCCTCCGTCGGCGCCGCGTGGGGGCCAGGCCCGGCGTTCGGGTCGAGACGCTGGTGATTTGCCGAGGTACCGGGTTGGCCGGTGCCGGCGGCCGGCGCGCCGTTCTTCCCAACGGAAAACATAGTATTGCCTCCCCGAACCGTTTTTGTTGCGATAAACTTTGCGCTCGATCCGACCCCCACGCGCCAGGCCCACGATCTGCGCCGCCTGCCCGGCGTGGGGACCGTCCAGGTCTTCCAGGGAGTCGCCAACGTCAAGGCGGCCACCCTCTTGCTCGCCGGCCCCCATGTCACTGCCAGCTCCCCGTAAATTGGCGGCGTGTGTGTCAACAACTGGCGCCAGGTTGTGTTTCGAGCGTGCTCGTAGCGGGCTGGCGGCCGAGGGGCCGCTCAGGCGTTTGGGGTTTGGCCCTCGTCCAGCTGGACCTTGTGGCCGTTGGGTGAGACCACCAGGCGCGGTGCCGGCCCGGCCGGCAGCGCGCCGGCCCCCACGGTCTGGCCCACGAT
>ERZ761602.7156-NODE-7156-length-12028-cov-7.810741_pt1 | contig 12028 bp, 7 predicted proteins | sample MGYA00512165_ERZ761602 | MGnify/ENA primary metagenome ERZ761602 (study PRJEB28899, sample SAMN02445085) | bioreactor sludge metagenome | biome: EBPR sludge; isolation source: Thorneside wastewater treatment plant | place: Australia: Brisbane, Thorneside... | reverse complement strand
GCATCGACGCCATCGTGCGCCTGCGCGACACGATGAGCGCCAACCGCGACTGGGCCCCGCCGGAGCTCGGCATCCTCGAGCCGGTGATCAAGCCCCGCGGCATCGACGACGTGCCCGTGGTGACGCTCACCCTCTGGAGCGCCGGCCCGGAGACGGGCGCCTTCGAACTCGAGCGCGTGGCCCACGCGATCGAGGTGGAATTGAAGCGCGTGGCGGGCACCCGCGAGGTCCAGGCCCTGGGCGGCCCCGGCCGGGCCGTGCGCGTGCTGCTCGACGCCGACCGCCTCGCCTCCCACGGCGTCACGGCCCTCGACGTGAGGAACGCGCTGCAGCTGTCGAACGTGACGGCCCCGACCGGGCGCCTGGTGCGCGAGAACCGCGAGATCGTGGTCGAGACGGGCAACTACCTCGAGTCGGCCGCCGACGTGCGCGCCCTCGTGGTGGGCGTGCAGGCCCGCCAGCCCGTGTACCTCGCCGACGTGGCCGAGGTCGTCGACGGACCCGACCAGCCGTCCCGCTACGCCTGGACCGGCGCCGGGCCCCGGGGGGACCTGAAGGGCCTGCCGGCCGACGGCGAGCACCCGGCCGTCACGGTGCAGGTCACGAAGAAGCCCGGCGAGAACGCCGTGGACGTCGCCGCGCGCGTGATGGACCGCGTCGAGGCGCTCAAGGGCACGGTGATCCCCGCCGAGGTGCGCGCGACCGTCACCCGCAACTACGGGGCGACGGCCGACGACAAGGCGAAGAGCCTGGTGAAGAAGCTCGTCTTCGCGACGCTGTCGGTCGTGGTGCTCGTGTTCCTCACCCTCGGCCGGCGCGAGGCGGCCATCGTGGGCGCGGCGGTGGTGCTCACGCTCGCGACGACGCTCTTCGCCTCCTGGGCCTGGGGCTTCACGCTCAACCGCGTCTCGCTCTTCGCGCTCATCTTCTCCATCGGCATCCTGGTGGACGACGCGATCGTCGTGGTGGAGAACATCCACCGGCGCCGCGGGATGTCCGGCCAGCCGCTCGCCGCCATCATCCCGGCCGCCGTGGACGAGGTGGGCGGCCCCACGATCCTCGCGACCCTCACGGTGATCGCCGCGCTCCTGCCGATGGCCTTCGTCTCGGGCCTGATGGGCCCCTACATGAGCCCGATCCCGATCAACGCGAGCCTGGGCATGCTGCTGTCGCTCGCCATCGCGTTCACCGTGACGCCCTGGCTCGCGCTCAAGCTGCTGGGCCGGGGCGGCGAGCACCACGCGTCGGCCCTCGACGCGAAGCTCGAGCGCTTCTTCGGCGCCCTGCTCGGGCGCTTCGTCTCGGCCCCCGACGCGGCGCGCAACCGCCGTCGCCTCGGCCTCGCCGTCGCGGTGGCCATCGCCCTGTCCGTGGGCCTCGCCTTCGTGCAGCTCGTCGTGCTCAAGATGCTGCCCTTCGACAACAAGAGCGAGTTCCAGGTGGTCGTGGACATGCCCGCGGGCACGCCGGTCGAGACGACCGCGGCGGCGCTGCGGGAACTCGGCGCCCACGTGGCCACGATCCCGGAGGTGACGGACTACCAGGCCTACGCGGGCCTCGCCTCGCCGATCAACTTCAACGGGCTGGTGCGCCAGTACTACCTGCGCAGCCTCTCCGAGCAGGGCGACCTGCAGGTGAACCTCGCGGACAAGTCGCACCGCGCGAGAAAGAGCCACGAGATCGCCGCCTCGGTCCGCCCGGCCCTCGAGGCCATCGGCGCGCGCTGGGGCGCCAAGGTGAAGGTCGTGGAGGTGCCGCCGGGACCGCCGGTGCTCTCGCCCATCGTGGCCGAGATCTACGGCCCGGACGAGGACGGCCGCATCCGCGTCGCACGAAGGGTGCGAGAGGCCCTCGCCGCGACCCCGGACATCGTGGGCATCGACGACACCGTCGAGGAGCCGGCGCCGCGCCTGGTGCTCAAGGTGGACCAGGGGCGCGCGGCCCTGGCCGGCGTGTCGCGCCGCGACGTGGTCGAGACCATGCGCGCCGGCCTCGCGGGCCTCGACGCGACGCCGCTGCACGACGGCCACGCCAAGTACGAGGTGCCCGTGCGCCTCACGCTGCCGGCCGAGCGCCAGGGCGAGCTCGGCGAATTCCTCAAGCTCACGCTGCGCGGTGCCGACGGCGCCCTCGTGCCCCTGTCGGAGCTCGTGCGCGTCGTGCCCTCGGACCGCGAGCGCCCCCGCTACCACAAGAACCTGCTGCCGGTCGTGTACGTCGTGGCCGACCAGGCCGGGCGCACCGACAGCCCCCTCTACGGGATGTTCTCGGCCCGCGCGAGGATCGCCGGCCAGCCCCTCGAGGAAGGCGGCACCCTCGGCGAGACCTTCATCCGGCAGCCCTCGGACCCCTACCGCGGCTATTCGGTGAAGTGGGATGGCGAATGGCAGGTGACCTACGAGACCTTCCGCGACATGGGCGCGGCCTACGGCGTGGGCCTCGTGCTCATCTACCTGCTGGTCGTGGCGCAGTTCCGCTCCTACCTGGTGCCGCTCGTCATCATGGCGCCCATTCCCCTCACGGTGATCGGCGTGATGCCCGGGCACGCGCTGCTCGGGGCGAATTTCACCGCCACCTCCATGATCGGGATGATCGCGCTCGCGGGCATCATCGTGCGCAACTCCATCCTGCTCGTGGACTTCGTGAACCTGCGCGTGGCCGAGGGCGTCGCCTTCCGCGACGCGGTGCTGCAATCGGCCGCGGCGCGCGCCAAGCCCATCGCGCTCACGGCCCTGGCGGCCATGCTGGGCGCGGCGTTCATCCTCGACGACCCCATCTTCAACGGGCTCGCGATCTCGCTCATCTTCGGGATCCTGGTCTCGACGGTGCTCACCCTGGTGGTGATCCCGGTGCTCTACTACGTCGCCCTGAGGGGCCGGCACGGGCCGGCCGCCTGACGCGCGGCCGGCTATCATCCGGGGGTAAAGCCGCCCCCGCCATGAGAACCGTCCTCGCCCTCGCGCTCGCCCTGACCCTCGCCGTGCCGGCGCTCGCGCAGCGTCGCCCGCCTCAGCCCCCGGTGCGCCAGCCCTTCCTCATCGCGCCGATCGCGGAGGAGGAACCCCGGGACAAGGCCCGTCCTGCCGAGCCGCCGCTGCCCGTCACGCGACCTTCGACGCCCGCCGAAGGCGAGATGAAATTCCACGACCCGTCCGGCGCCGCCTTCGGCCAGCTCCAGCGGCCCCACCAGGCGCTCGCCGGCTTCGCGCTGGACCGCGCGGGGCTGGTGGACTGGTCGGCGGCGCTCGCCTCGGGGCGCATCCGGCCCCGCGGTTCCGTGACGGCACAGGCCGAGCCGCGCCTTCACGACCTGGATGTCGTGATGAGGAACACGAAGGAGATGCCCTGGGTGCGCTTTCCCCACCGGGCCCACTCCCAGTGGCTCGACTGCGGCAGCTGCCACCCGGCGCCCTTCGCCGAGAAGGCGGGCACGGCAGCGCTCACGATGGAGCGGATCTTCCGGGGCGAGGGATGCGGGATGTGCCACGGCAAGGTGGCCTTCCCGGCGTGGCAGCAGTGCGAGCGCTGCCACTCGGCGGGCGGGCCCGGCGCGGCCGGACCCGCGGGGGGATCGCCTACTTCTCGATGAGGTGGCGCTTGTCCTTCACGCCGCGCCAGTCGTCGGCGTCGGCCGGGGCGTCCTTGCGCTCGACGATGGGCTTCCAGCCCTTGGCGAGCTCGGCGTTGAGCGCGATGAAGTCCTTCTGGTCCGCGGGCACGTCGTCCTCGGCGAAGATCGCCTCGACGGGGCACTCGGCGACGCACAGGGTGCAGTCGATGCACTCGTCCGGGTCGATGACGAGGAAGTTGGGCCCCTCGCGGAAGCAGTCCACGGGGCAGACATCGACGCAATCCGTGAACTTGCACTTCACGCAGGATTCGGTGACCACGTACGTCATGGTTGGCAGCCTCTCGGGTGGGCGGGCGCCGGGGGGCGCCGGGGGTCGAAACGGAAGCCCGCGATTTTACCAGATGGGGCGGGCCCGTCTTGTCGCCGATCAAGCCCCGCCGCGCCGCGCGGCCTTTTGCCTCCGGGGGCCGGTTACGCTAGCATTCCCGCTCATCCGAACCACCGCCCCAACCGCCGCCCGCCGGCGGCCCGTCCGGGGCCCGATCCCATCCCACCCGAGGTGACCGTGAGCGACAACATCATCCAGGTGACGGACGATTCCTTCGACCAGGACGTGCTGAAGAGCCCGGTGCCGGTGCTCGTCGACTACTGGGCCGAATGGTGCGGCCCCTGCAAGATGATCGCCCCGGCCCTGGACCAGGTCGCGCAGGAATACGCCGGGCGCCTGAAGGTCGCCAAGCTCAACATCGACGAGAACCAGGGCACGCCCCCGAAGTTCGGCATCCGGGGCATCCCGACCCTCATGATCTTCAAGAACGGCAACGTCGAGGCGACCAAGGTGGGCGCGCTCTCGAAGTCCCAGCTCAACGCCTTCATTGACAGCAACCTCTGAAACCGGATAGCCTTTTCCCGCTCCTGGCCGCTGCCCCCTTCCGCCGCACCCCCCTTTTTCGCAGCACATCCCGTTCGGCCGCCAGGCCACCGTCCGCGTAGCGCGCGCCCTGTCGGTCCGAGGGCGCCTCGCCGCACGCGGCCCCCGCCACCCACCGCCTGACCTCCCCCCGCATGCACCTGTCCGACCTGAAGCTGAAGCACGTCTCCGAGCTCCTCGAGATGGCCACCGACCTCGAGGGCGCCAACCGGCTGCGCAAGCAGGAACTCATCTTCGCCCTGCTCAAGGCCCAGGCGAAGAAGGGCGAGGCCATCTTCGGCGACGGCACGCTGGAGGTGCTGCAGGACGGCTTCGGCTTCCTGCGCTCGCCCGACACGAGCTACCTCGCCGGTCCCGACGACATCTACGTCTCGCCCTCGCAGATCCGCCGCTTCAACCTGCACACGGGCGACACCATCGAGGGCGAGATCCGCACGCCCAAGGACGGCGAGCGCTACTTCGCCCTGGTCAAGGTGGACAAGGTCAACGGCGAGCCGCCCGAGAACGCCAAGTCCAAGATCCTCTTCGAGAACCTCACGCCGCTGCACCCCGACGAGCCCCTGCGGCTCGAGCGCGAGATCAAGGCGGAGGAAAACCTCACGGGCCGCGTGATCGACATCATGGCGCCCATCGGCAAGGGCCAGCGGGGCCTCATCATCTCGCCGCCGAAGGCCGGCAAGACGGTGCTCATGCAGCACATGGCCCACGCCCTCACGGCGAACCACCCCGACATCGTCCTCATCGTGCTGCTCATCGACGAGCGCCCCGAGGAAGTGACGGAAATGACGCGCTCCGTGCGGGGCGAAGTGGTCTCCTCCACCTTCGACGAGCCCGCCACGCGCCACGTGCAGGTCGCCGAGATGGTGATCGAGAAGGCCAAGCGCCTCGTCGAGCACAAGAAGGACGTGGTGATCCTGCTCGACTCCATCACGCGCCTCGCCCGCGCCTACAACACGGTCGTCCCCGCGTCCGGCAAGGTGCTCACCGGCGGCGTGGATTCCAACGCCCTGCAGCGCCCGAAGCGATTCTTCGGCGCCGCCCGCAACGTCGAGGAAGGCGGCTCGCTCACGATCATCGCCACGGCCCTGATCGACACGGGCTCGCGCATGGACGACGTGATCTACGAGGAGTTCAAGGGCACGGGCAACATGGAAATCCACCTCGACCGCCGCGCGGCCGAGAAGCGGGTCTACCCCGCCATCAACGTGAACCGCTCGGGCACCCGCCGCGAGGAGCTGCTCATCCCGCCGGACGTCCTGCCCAAGGTCTGGATCCTCAGGAAGCTCCTGTACGGCATGGACGAGCTCGAGGCGACCGAATTCCTGATCGACAAGCTCCGCGCGACCAAGAGCAACGACGAGTTCTTCGGGTCGATGAAGCGGGGCTAGGGACGGGAGCGGCGTCGCCCGCCCCCCGGGGGCCGCCGGCCCCCGTCCAAATCCTTGTTTGGCATAGGATTTGCGTAAAATCCCTCATTGGGGCATAATGCCCGTTTCCCGGCAGCCGGCATGAGAAACCCACCCGCCGGCGCCCCGTATGGCGAGAAAGGCGCTCTTCGAGACCCATGAAAGCAGGCATCCACCCCAATTACCGCGAGGTCGTGTTCCTGGACACGAGCTGCGATTTCGGCTTCGTCACCCGCTCCACGGTTCCCACGAGCGAGACGATCCAGTGGAAGGACGGCAAGGAGTATCCGGTCTACAAGATCGAGATCTCGGCCGAGTCCCACCCTTTCTACACGGGCAAGCAGAAGATCGTCGACACGGCCGGCCGCGTGGACAAGTTCAAGAAGCGCTACGCCCGCAAGCCCGCGAATCCCGCCTGAGGCATCGCGCCGGGTCCGCCCGGCCGGAGCCCGCGAAAAAGGCAGCCCCTCGGCTGCCTTTTTTGTTGCCCTCGCTACAATACGCCATGCCGCCCACCCCGCCCGTGGCCCGCGAATGAGCCGTCCCGCCGATTCCCCGGGCGCCGCCCGCCTCGCCTTCGACGGCGAGTCCACGCCGGTCAAGACGGCGCTCTTCCTGGTCGTGTGCCTCGCGTGGCTCCTGCCCGGCCTCGTGGGCCGGGAGCCGTGGAAGACCGACGAGGCGATCGCCTTCGGCGTGGTGACGGACCTGCTGCGCAGCGGCGACTGGCTCGTGCCGACCCTCTCGGGCACGCCCTACCTCGATCGCCCGCCCCTGTACTACTGGACTTCGGCGATCCTCGTGCGCCTGTTCGGGGGCCTGCTGCCGCTGCCCGACGCCGCGCGCCTCGCCACCGGCCTCTTCGTGGCCCTCGCGATGGCCGGCACCGCCGCCGCGGCCGTCGCGCTCTACGGGGCGAGGGCCGGCCGGATCGGGGTGTTGCTGCTCATCGGATGCCTCGGCCTGCTGCTCCGGGCCCACGAGATGAACACGGCGGTCGCCGGCCTGGCCGGGGTCGCCCTCGCGATCGCCGGCCTCGCCCATGCCCTTGCGCGGCCGCGCCTCGGCGGGGCCCTCGCGGGGCTGGGACTCGGCATCGCGTTCCTCGCGGACGGCGCCTTTCCCGCCTTCCTCATCGTCGCGACCGCGGCGGCGTTGCCTCTCGCGAGCGGGGATCACCGGAGCCGGGCCTACGGCATCGCCGCGCTCCTGGCGATCGGCGTGGCCGCGCCGATGCTCCTCGCCTGGCCGCTCGCCCTCGCGGCCCAGGCGCCCGATGCCTTCGCCGCCTGGCGCGGCACGCTCTTCGCGACGCGCTGGTCCGCCGGCGCCGACACGCGCGGGGTCCTGGCCGACCTCGCGTACTTTCCCCGCACGCTGCCGTGGTACGCGTGGCCCGCGCTGCCGCTGGCCGCCTGGACGCTCTGGCGCGCCCGCCGCCGGCCCGGCCCGAGGCCGGAACTGCGGCTGCCCGCCGTCGCGACCGGCCTGTTCCTCGCCGCGACGCTCCTGCTCGCCGAATCGCGCGAGGTGAACGCGATGCCCCTGCTCGTGCCCCTCGCGCTGCTGGGCATCGCCGAGCTCGATTCCCTTCCCCGGGGCGCGGCAAGCGCCCTGGATTGGTTCGGCGTGATGACCTTCGCGCTCTTCGCGCTGCTGCTGTGGGCCGCCTACGCCGCGGTGTTCACCGGCTACCCCACGGGCGCCGCGCGCTGGGTGGCCCGCCACGTTCCCGGCTACCGGATGACCTTCGATCCCGCCGCCTTCGCCCTCGCGCTCGGCCTCACGGTCGTGTGGATCGCGGTGGTGGCCCGGTCGCTTCGCACGACGCGTCGCGCCGTCGTGAACTGGACCGCCGGCATCACGATGGTGTGGATGCTCGCGATGGCGCTGGGCCTGCCCGTGATCGACCAGGCCCGCAGCTACCGCGAGGTCTCCGCACGGGTGAAGGAAGCGCTCGCCGGATCGACCTGCACCCTCGGCGTCGGCGTGGGCGACGCCCAGCGCGCGCTCGTCGAGCACTATGCGGGCATCCGTCTCGTGCGGCCGGGCGACGCGCGCGCCGCCACCTGCGATACCCTCCTCGCCCAGGTCTCCGCCGGCCGAGTCGTGAGCGTGGAGGAGGGCCGCTGGCGCGAGATCTGGCGGGGCGCCCGTCCCGGCGACCGCGTCGAGGCCTTCGCGGTCTTCCGCCGCCAGCCCTAGCCGCGGCCCGCGCGGTACAGCCATCCGGCCCGCACCAGGGCCTTCTCGATCTCCACCGCGACGAAAACCACCGCCGAGAGGCCCAGGGCCACGGCGAGCGCGGCGGGCGGGAGGGGCTGCGTGTGGAACCAGCCGTTCAGCAGCGGCACGTAGACGATCGCCATCTGCAGCGCGAAGGTGAGCGCGACCGCCGCGGCGAGGGCCGGGTTGCCGAGCGGCCCCTGCGCGAAGAGCGACTCGCGCTCCGACCGGATCGCGAGGACGTGGCCCAGTTGCGAGAGGGCCAGCACCGTAAAGACCATCGTGGGGGCGTGCGCGAAGCCCGTCGCGAGCGCAAAGGCCTGCGCGAAGAGGCAAACGCCTCCCATGAGCAACCCCACCCACACGGTGTGCTGCCACAGCCCCCGCGCGAACACGCTCTCGCCCGGCGGTCGGGGCGGGCGGCGCATCAGGTCGCGCTCGCCGGGCTCGAGCGCGAGCGCGAGACCCGGCAGGCCGTCCGTCGCGAGGTTGATCCACAGGATGTGGATCGGCAGGAGCGGGATCGGCATGCCCAGGAACGGCGCGAGGAAGATCGTCCAGATCTCGCCGAGATTGCCGGTGATCGCGTACTTGATGAACTTCCGGATGTTGTCGTAGATGCGCCGGCCCTCGCGCACGGCGGCGACGATCGTGGCGAAGTTGTCGTCCAGCAGGACCAGGTGCGAGGCCTCGCGCGCGACGTCCGTGCCGCCCCGGCCCATCGCCACACCCACGTCGGCGCGCTTGAGCGCCGGCGCGTCGTTCACCCCGTCGCCGGTCATCGCGACGATGGCCCCGCCCGCCTGCAGCGCCTCCACGATGCGGATCTTCTGTTCCGGGTTCACGCGGGCCCACGCCGCCGTGCGCGGCGCGGCCTCGCGCAGCTCGTCGGCGGAAAGCCGCGCGAGCCGGGGGCCGTCGATCACGCGCCCACCGTCGTCGAGCAGGCCGAGCCGCCGCGCGATCGCCCGCGCCGTGACGGGATGGTCCCCGGTGATCATGACGGGCGTGATGCCCGCGGCGCGGCATTCGGCGACCGCCTGTCCCGCCTCCGGCCGCGGCGGGTCCGCGAGGCCCACGAGCCCGAGCAGCACGAGATCGCGCTCGATGTGGCCGGGCGCGTCGTGGTCGGGCCAGGCGTCCCATTCCCGCTCGGCGACCGCGAGCACGCGAAGGCCCTCGCCGGCGAGCCGCTCCGCCTCGGCCAGCACCGCCGCGCCGTCGATCGGCGCATCCCCTTCCTCGAGGGCGATCCGATCGCAATGCCGCACCACCGCCTCGGGGGCGCCCTTGGTGTAGGCGATGATCCGTTCGCCGCGCGCGTGGGCCGTGGTCATGCGCTTGCGATCGGCGTCGAAGGGCCATTCGTGCAGGCGCGGATGACGCCCGAGCAGCGAGGCCTTGTCGCGGCCCGCCGCGCGGGCGGCCGCATGCAATGCGAGCTCCGTGGGATCGCCCGCCACGTCGTCGCCGTCGCCCGGCTCGGCGTCGTTCGACAGCGCGAGCGCTTCGAGCAGGCGGGACCACGGCGACGGCACATCCGCCGGCGGCGCATCGCATGCCTCGCCCGCCACCCACCAGCGTTCCACGCGCATGCGGTTCTGCGTGAGGGTGCCCGTCTTGTCGGAGCAGATGACGGTCACCGAGCCCAGGGATTCCACGGCGGGCAGGCGGCGCACCAGCGCGTGCCTCGCGGCCATCTTGCCCGCCCCCAGCGCGAGGGCCACGGTGACCACGGCCGGCAGCGCCTCGGGGATGGCCGCCACGGCGAGGCTCACGGCGGTGAGGAACATCAGGGCCGCGGGCTCGCCTCTCGCGAGTCCCGCCGCGAAGATGATGGCGCAGATGGCGAGGGCCCCGATCGCGAGGCGCCGCCCGAACTGCGCGAGGCGACGCTGCAGGGGCGTCTGGCCTTCGCGCGCGCTTTCGAGCAGGGCGGCGATCCGGCCCAGTTCCGTCGCCATCCCCGTGGCCGCGACGACGCCGCGCCCGCGCCCCTGCGTGACGATCGTGCCCTTGTAGGCCATGTTGGTTCGCTCGGCGAGGGGCGCCTCGTCTCCGGCGAGCGCCTCGACCTGCTTCTCGACGGGCACCGACTCGCCCGTGAGGGCCGATTCCTGCACCTGCAGGCGCGCCGCCTCGATGAGCCGCAGGTCGGCGGGCACCACGTTGCCCGCCTCAAGCAGCACCACGTCGCCGGGCACGAGGCTCGCGGCCGGCACGTCCGCCGCGACACCGTCCCGGATCACGCGGGCATGGGGCGCGGCCAGGCGCCGGAGCGCGGCCATCGTTCGCTCCGCGCGATACTCCTGCGCGAAACCGACCACCGCGTTGAGCACGACGATGACGACGATGGCCACGGCGTCGCCCGGCTCGCCCACCAGCCCCGCGACGACGGCCGCCGCGAGGAGCACCAGGATCATGAAGTCGGTGAACTGGCCCACGAGCATGAGCCAGGGCGAGCGGCGCGAGCCTTCCGCGAGCTCGTTGGGGCCGTGGCGCGCGAGGCGCACCCCCGCCTGCGCGGCATCGAGGCCGCGCCGGGCGTCGCCGCCCAGCCGCTCGAGGGCGTCGCCGTGGGACAGGCGATGCCACTCGTGCGGGGTCGGCGCGGGGGAAGTCTCACGCCGGTTCGCCGTCATGGCGACTCCAGCATCCCACGGCGCGCCGCTCGCGCCTTGCCGCAGGTCAACGGGGATTCCGGTGCCTTTCGCGCGGGGTCATTGCCCCGCGCAATGCCTCAGGCGGCGAGGCGCCGGTCCAGCAGCTCGATCCAGTGGGACACGGGGCGCGAGGCGCGCGACTCGATGTGCAGCAGGCAGCCGATGTTCGACGTGCAGATCGCCATCGGCGCCCCGGATTCGAGCGCGGCGACCTTTCGCTCGAGCAGCTGCGAGGAGAGCGATTCCTGCAGGATCGAGTAGGTGCCCGCCGAGCCGCAGCACAGGTGCGCGTCGGGCACGGCCGTGAGCGTGAATCCGGCCGCACGCAGGATCGATTCGACGCCGCCCTTCAACTTGAGCCCGTGCTGCAGGCTGCAGGGCGCGTGGTAGGCCACCGGCTCGTCCACGGCCGGCTTGCCGGCGACGAGCGCGGCGAGCGCCGCCGATTCCGCGCCGATCACCTCGCCCACGTCCTTCGCCAGGGCCGAGATGCGCTTCGCCTTATCCGCGTAGGCCGGATCCTGCGCGAGCAGGTGGCCGTAGTCGTGGACCATCGTGCCGCAACCGCTCGCCGTGACGACGATGGCCTCGGCACCCGCCTCGACCGCCGGCCACCACGCGTCCACCTGCCGGCGGATGCGATCGAGCGCGGCGTCCTGCGCGTTCAGGTGGAACTCGATCGCGCCGCAGCACCCGGCCTGCGGCACGCGCTCGAGGGAAATGCCGAGGCGATCGAGCACGCGCGCCGTGGCCGCGTTGATGTCCGGCGCGAGGGCCGGCTGGACGCAGCCGTCCAGCACGATCATGCGGCGGGCGTGGCGGGCGGCGGGCCAAGCGCCCGCGCTGCGGGCCGGCGGCACCTGGCTCGCGAGTTTTTCCGGCAGGACCGGCTTGAAGAGCCGCCCCATCGCGATGCCGGCCCGGAAGACGGGCCCCGTGAGGAACGCGAAGCGCAGGAACGAGCGCTGCAGGCGCTCGAACGCGCCGCGGGGCGCGGCCTTCTCCACCACCTCGCGGCCGATGTCGACCAAGCGCCCGTACTGCACGCCCGACGGGCACGTGGTCTCGCACGCGCGGCAGGTGAGGCAGCGGTCCAGGTGCACCCGCGTGCGGGCCGTGACGGGCTCGCCCTCGAGGGCCTGCTTCATGAGGTAGATGCGGCCCCGGGGGCTGTCGAGCTCGTCGCCCAGCAGGTTGTAGGTGGGGCAGGTGGCGAGGCAGAAGCCGCAGT
>ERZ761602.7154-NODE-7154-length-12029-cov-15.865124_pt1 | contig 12029 bp, 14 predicted proteins | sample MGYA00512165_ERZ761602 | MGnify/ENA primary metagenome ERZ761602 (study PRJEB28899, sample SAMN02445085) | bioreactor sludge metagenome | biome: EBPR sludge; isolation source: Thorneside wastewater treatment plant | place: Australia: Brisbane, Thorneside... | reverse complement strand
TTTTCAGTAGCCCCTCTCCATTCCAAATCTTTCAAACTTTCCTTTAATGGCACATCTTGTCGAAGTGTAGATAATTCTCTAAACAACAAAGCATCTTTATAATTCGCTTGCAAGTTTTCTAAAAGAGTTGTAGCACGCCCTAAACTTAACGGAATTTTCTTTGGGTCTTTGGGAATCGCTTCAATATGTTTATATTTCGCCAAAATAGTTGAAGTTGATTTTTCTCCCCAACCTTTGATGCCGGGGTAGCCATCTGCTGAGTCACCTACCAAAGCAAGGTAATCGGGAATCGATTCTGGCTTCACACCAAATTTTTCCACCACACCTTTTTCATCCAGAAGAATTTCACGTCTTCTGTCCCAACAAATGACTTTTTTGCCTTCCACCATTTGAGTCAAATCTTTATCCACAGAACAGATAATAACTTGCTCGACAGATTTTTCTTTTCTGAATTTTGTAACCGCCGTTGCAATGGCATCATCCGCTTCAAACTTGACCATAGACCAAACAGGCACGCCCAAAGCGGCGACAGCTTTTTCAGCGATTTCAAATTGATTTAAGATAATTGGGTCAACACCTTCACTTGTTTTGTAGCCTGCATACATTTTGTTACGAAACGATTCAATCACATGGTCAAATGCCACAGCAACATGAGTCACACCTTCGGTTTGCAATAACATCAACAAACTGCGGATTAATCCAAGCGTTGCGCCAACTTCTTGTCCGCTCATGGATTTTTTTGGTGGAGCCCCAAAATGTGCGCGGAATAATTCGTATGTGCCGTCAATCAAGTGAATTTTCATGGGTTATCCTTTTCGACCATAGACCGTAGACGGTGGACGATATATTACGGTCTATGGTCAAAGGTCTATCGTCCATTATTTCCAAACCGTTTTATATTTCTTTTGATATTTCGCGTCTTTTTCAGTTTCAATCAAAGCCAGTGCTTTTTCTTTAATGCCTTCATCTTTCACTTCATTATAAACAATCTTCATGGAAACCAAAATATCATAACGAATCAAAGAAGCATTTTTCTCTTTGATGCATTCTTTGAATCTTTTTTCCAAGCCATCTATGTAAACTTTTTGTTGCTTTTTCCCTGCAACACCCACCTTCCACAAAGATTGCAAGCAATGCCGTGCAGTCACAAATTTTTCATCTTTTGTTACATCTAACAACTTTCCAAAATCTTTGAGCATTTTTTCTTTCGTATCACTCTTTGCTAAATTGGATAACACTTGTGCAGAAATCGCACGCACATGATTATCTTTATGTTTCAAGCCTTCAAATAATTCATCCCAAACTTCATAAGCCCAAACGACAGGTTTATCGGTTGCATCTATCAAAGCATAATAGGCTTTGTTTTGTTCCTGTGGGTCATCTGAGCGGATGTTATCAAAGTGGGTACGAATTGTTTTATCCATAAAATTTTCATTACTTTTGCAATTTAATTAAATCTTTCAAAACTTTAATCAATTCTTTTTGTTTCGTTTTGATATCTTTCATATCTGCAAAATAAGTCATGCGTCTATCTTTGTAATCGCCTTCAAGCAAATCACTTTTTACTTTTGCAATCATCGGGTTATGAAATACAAGATGAATTCTTTTTGTATCTCGCAAATTAAACGTCACCAAATATTCACCTTTGTAATTGAAAGATGGGGCTTTCCATTTAATTTCTTCATTGATATTTTTATCCACACCTTTGATGATAGACCTTACCGTTTCTACCTCCGCTGTGAGTGGGTGACTCAACTCCAGCATAAATTTGTCTACAGCATCTGTACGGCTGACAGGTGAACCTTTCTTCTTTAACTTCTCCCCTGCTTTTGATTCTTTGAAAGACAATCCTTTTGCTTTCATAGCTTCTTTCAAAATACGGACTGCTTTGGGTCCAACTCCGTGCATTTGTGATAACTCTGCTTCAGAGAGTTTAGTCAACTGTTTGAGTTGAGTATAGCCTTCGTGTTCCAATGCACGAGTGGCGGGTGAGCCAATCTTTGGGAAATCAGATTCTTGTTTTTTTGTAGACATGAAAATTCCTTATTTCATATTCGTAGGGGCGACCCGTCATGTTTAATTTAATGACTTAATTTTCATTGATGGGTCGCCCTTACAATTTAAGCCAATTCTGCTTCAGGCAATGGTTCACTTGCACCATGCATGTATCTATTAGAAAGTAATTTATAGTATTTTGTATTCATCGCAAAGATTGTAAGGATTAAACCGATGATACCAGTAACAGTAAATACCAAGGCAATGCCACGATCCATACCAGTGCCAAACCATGAGCCGATTAATCCAACGCCTGCGCCGGTAGTCATGAAAGGGATGAAAAATGTCTCCGCGATTGGACCAATTAGAAACGTAGTCAGAGGCGATGCAGATTGTTCGATGCTTTGTGCAAATCCAAAGACTCGTCCTTGTCTTTCATGTGGCACAACTTTTTGTAAAATCGTTTGCTCAGCGGCTTCGATAAATGGCACAACACTTATATAAATGAACATGCCCACTGCAAGCAGAACAATGGAAGGTTGAATGGTAAAGACGGCGGAGATAATCCAAATGATAATGTTTGCAATAAACATTGCAACGAGCGGATTTCTTCCTAAACCATATTTTGAAATGTAAAGCCCACCAACGATGAACCCACAACTGATGACTGCGAAAAGTAAACCCCATGTTTCAACTGAAACAAGTGATAAACCATACGCATCCATTAAACCCATAAACGCGCCGCCTAAAAAGTTGTTGATGGTGGTGAAAAGAATCAACGCCATCAAACCTGGAATTGCAACCACAACTGCATACGTTCCGCGTAAATCCACTTTGCCTTGTTGATGTTCAAGATGTACGATTTCTTTTTCTGGAATCGGTAAAAACCACATGTGCAAAATTGAAAAAATCATCATCGAGATTCCGAGAATCAAAACATAATACATACCACCTGCACCAACGAGCAAACCGCTGATGGCAGAACAAATTAAAAACGCAATACCAAATGCAGTACCTGTAAGCCCATTGGCTTTGGCACGATCATCTTCGGGAATTAAAATTGTTACAAGCGTTGGCACTGCAATGGAGCGGATGTTGCCTGCAATTACACCAACTAATAGAAGTACATTGAAAATCCAGAGAGGGACACTGGTTGGGTTTTTCCATGTTTCGGCTGGAAGGGAAATGTACATCACAAACCCGATGATGTAAATAATCAACGAAATCACACCCGAAAGAATCATGACATTCTTTTTCTTGTTATGGTCAACAAGACTTCCTAACCAAATTCCTAATGAAGCTGTCAATACAAGATAAATACCTGAAATAATTGATGTTGCAGTGACTGATTTGGTTTCAAGATAAATAAAAAATATCATCGCAAACCAAACTGTCATGTTGGTGACGTTGGCTAAAACTGTATTTCCTAAAATTTGATAAAAAGTTTTCATGGTTTCCTTTTTTGGGAGTCAGGGAGCTTGCTTCCGAAATACGCCAGCAGGATGGGCGATTCCATACTTAATTCTTTATATATTGACTCGTCAACGAACGCTTCACACTTAATAACTGCTTGGGTGTGCCAGTGAAAATGACTTCTCCGCCTTTGCTTCCGCCTTCGGGACCCATATCAATAATCCAATCCGCATTTTTGATGACGTGTAGATTATGCTCAATCACGATGACCGTGTTGCCCGTATCTACGAGGCGGTTCATCACTTCCAGTAAATGTCCAATATCAGACATGTGCAAACCCGTAGTGGGTTCATCCATGATATAGATGCTTCCTTTTTTATGTAACTCACTGGCAAGTTTGATTCTCTGACATTCACCACCAGATAATGTGCTAAGTGGTTGACCTAAGCTCAAATAATCCAAACCAACATCACTCATGGCTTGTAAGATGCGTTTGACTTCTTTAATTTCAAAATATTCCAACGCCTGTGCCACATTCATAGACAAAACTTCTGAAATATTTTTTCCATTGAATTTGTATTTCAAGACTTCATCTTTGAAACGTTTGCCTTCGCATACTTCGCATGGAAGTTTTGCTTCGCTCAGAAATGCAAGGTCAGTATAAACAACACCAAGTCCCTGACAATTTTCGCACGCACCTTTGGAATTAAAACTAAACAAAGCGGGTTGCACTTTATTGGCACTTGCAAAGGCTTTGCGAATATCATCCATAATACCTGTGTATGTGGCAGGGTTTGAACGGCTATTGACACCCACAGCCGATTGGTCAATCACAATCGCATCCTCGTGTTGTTTCAAAAAGACTTCATGAATCAAAGAACTTTTTCCAGAGCCAGCAACACCCGTCACTACAGTTAATACTCCAGTTGGAATATCCACACTGACATTTTTTAAATTATTGGCTTTGGCATTCTTAATTGGAAGTTTTCCATTAGGTTCACGAAAGTTATCTTTGAGAGAAATTTTTTCTTTGATGTGAGTACCCGTCAACGTTTTGGCTTTGAGCAGATTCGCATAACTGCCTTCATAGACAATTTCGCCTCCATGCTTGCCCGCTTTTGGTCCTACATCAACAATATGGTCTGCCGCCTTGATGACATCTGGGTCATGCTCCACAACGATAACTGTGTTTCCTTTATCTCTTAATTTTTGCAATAACTCATTCATGCGATGCACATCACGCGGATGTAGCCCAACACTTGGTTCATCGAAGATATACATTACATCCGTGAGACTGCTACTTAAATGTTTGACGATTTTTACGCGTTGTGATTCACCACCAGACAATGTATCCGTCTCGCGGTTCAGACTTAAATATTCCAGACCAATATCTACTAGATGCTGTAATCTTTCAGCCAACGTTTTGACCATCGAAGCGGCAACAGGTTCTTTGATTCCCTTCACCACTTTAATCAATTCTGTGATTTCCATGCTTGCCATGTCTGCAATGTTATAGCCGTTAATTTTGCTTTTCAAAATCGTTTGACTCAACCTTGCGCCTTTACATTCCGAACATGGACCCATAGTCATAAACGGCTCAATTTGTTTTTGAGTCCGTTCGGACATGGTCTTCAAATCGCGCTTGATATATTTATTTGTAAATTGGTCAACAATGCCACTAAAGGTCATGTTGAAATCTTTTGCCCCCACATTCGTTTTCACTTTCATGGGTGGATGATGTAAAAGTGCATCCATTTCTTTGGCAGTGTATTTGGATAACTTTTTATCAGGGTCAAAAAGTTTTGTATTAATCAGCAAACTCCAACCCCAACTATTCACCGCATATTCTCCGAATAAAATCGCGCCTTCATTTAATGATTTTGATGTATCCAAAAATTTATCCATGTCTACATCAAGTTTGCGACCTAAGCCATTACAGTTTGGGCACATGCCTTGCGGATTGTTAAACCCAAACATATAAGCAGGTCCAACATGCGGTTTGCCGATTCGTGAAAACAACAAACGCAAAAGCGTATAAATATCCGTTGCAGTGCCAACTGTGGAATGTGAACCACCACCGAGTTGCTTTTGGTCAACAACAACAGACATGCTCAAGTTTTCAATTGAGTCAGCATCAGGTTGAGGATATTTCGGTAAAAAGTTGCGAACAAACATGCTGAAGTTTTCATTCAGCAATCTTTGCGCTTCGGTTGCAATCGTGTCAAACACAATCGAAGATTTTCCAGAACCAGAAACACCTGTAAAAATAGTTATCTTCCTCTTTGGAATTTTCAAAGAAACATTTTTCAGGTTATTCTCACGCGCATTTCGAATCTCAATAAATTCTTGGGTCATGATTCCTCTTTACGGTTTGATATTTTGATTTATCTTGAACAGATTCTCAGGGTCATATTTCGCTTTGACTTGACGCATCTTTTCTAAGGTGGAAGCTGGGTATGCCGCGTTGAGTTCATCCTCACCGACAGTGTTGATGAAGTTGACATACGCGCCTTTGTCACTTTGTTGAATGGCGTTCTGAAATTCATCTACCCATGCTTCATGTTTTGATTTTTCATTAATATCTTCATACAACACAGCCAAGTTCGCCATAATCTTGGACTTACGATGTGCATAGGCAGTCGCATCCACTGGCACGCGACTCATTGCACCACCTAAGACTCGTAATTGAGTCACGGACATCATACCTGTGGCTTTGCTTAAGTGACTCAAAATGGTTTCAGCAACTGATGCATCTACATAATCTAAGAACATCGTTCTTCCCGCCGCAATGGGATGATATTCACCTTCTTCGAGTGGGAATAATTCTGCATAACTCATGGGGTGAAGCATGTCGGCTAATGGTGTTGCAATGTTACGGAATGGTTGCATTACCTTTTCACCTTCAGTTGCATCACCTGCATAACACATCATCGCGAAGATGATAATTTTGCCATGATGTTCTTCTGCTAAAAATGGCATCGGCGGAGCGGGCATCACATTCGCAATGGTGGATAATGCTTCGGGAGCAGAATCAGCTTCCCTTAAGAAAGAAGCGATTGTGTCAGGTGTAGCGGGAAGAACTAATATCCCGCCATAAGCTTGAGTCAAATCCTGTAATTGAAATTTGAATTTGGTTACAACACCAAAGTTTCCGCCACCGCCGCGAATCGCCCAAAATAAATCGGCATGATTGGTTTCATCAATTTGTAAAATATTTCCGTCGGCTGTGGCAATTTCTGCGGCGAGCAAATTATCAATTGTGAGTCCATGTTTACGAACGAGATAACCAACACCACCACCCAGCGTAATGCCACCAATGCCAACGGAACCTGTATCACCAAAACCTGTGGCGAGACCATGTGCAAGCGTTGCGGTCGTATATTCAGAAGCCGTTAAACCAGACTCAGCCCAAGCAGTTTTTGTATTGGTATCAATTTGGATATTCTTCATTAAGGAAAGGTCTAAAACAATGCCACCTTCAGTGGTGCTATACATGCTATGACCACCACTACGAATGGCAAGTTCTAGCCCTGTTTCTTTAGCAAGCGAAATGACTTGAGCCACTTCATTTGCATTTGTAACTTTGATAATGACAGCAGGTCGGCGATTAATATCACCAGGCACGACTGTTCGTGCTTTTTCATAATCAACATCTTTGGGGGTGATGATATGTTTGAAAATTTTGCGAAGTTTTGTAATTGAAAGTTTGGTTGCCATGTATTCTCCTAATTTTGTGTACGTTAAACCAATTTTTTGGTGAAGGACTAATTATAGAACATATATTCTAAAACCGTCAAGATGGAAACGCAAGACCAACAATCATAATCGAAAATTTAGCCACAGAGACATACTTAATCTCTGTGGCTAAGATGGTGCAAAAAGATTTGACTTGCTGATTTTTGAGTTTAACTGACTGCCTTCTTAACAAGCACCGCAATCTTTGACTCTTCAGCGGAGGTCAACTTGATGATTGCCCAAGATGCCGCCCACATGTTGCCTTCGTCAATTTTTGCATCTGGTTGAAAGCCAAATGTGGAGTATCTGACACTAAACTTACTTGCCGCTTGGAAGAAACAAATCACCTTTCCATCTTTATCTGCATAGGCAGGCATTCCGTACCAAGTTTTTGGCATCAGCTCTGGCGCGTTCTTTGTCACAATTTCATGTATTCGTTTCGCCATAGAACGGTCTGGTTCGGGCATTTTGGCGATTGCCGCGAATATCATTTTTTCGCCTTCATCGCGATTCTTGTTTGCTCGCGCCTCTGCTTTCATTTCTTTGGCACGCTCTCGCATGGCAGCTTTTTCTTCATCCGACCACACTTTGGATTTTTCAGTCACTTTCTTTGGACTCATAATAATCTCCTTATTTTATAACCTTGCGTCAAAACGAGTTTAGTTATATAATAAAGATACTTTATAATAAAGATAATGTCAAGGGTACAACACACGCCTGAAAGCGAGTTACGATGAGCAATGCTAAAAAAACAGACTTAAAGAAACGAGCCCTGAAAGCAGTGGCAGAATATGGGATTCACTTAACACTTTTCCGAAACGCAGTTAGCGAATGGGCTGGACTCAATGTAACGGATATGGAATGTCTGAGGCTTTTATTTCTCAAAGGCACCACCTCCCCTTCCGAACTTGCTAAACATACAGGTCTCACTTCTGGGGCAACGACTGCAATGCTTGATAGGCTGGAACAGGCTGGATTAATCGAGAGGCGACCAAATCCTAATGACCGACGCGGGACTTTAATCGCCGCCGCAGAATCAAGTGCTGAAAAAGCCGCATCATGGTTTGCATCCGCAAGAAACGCACAAGACAAATTGATTTCCAGTTATTCAGAAGAAGAACTGGAAATCATTGCGGATGTCTTTGAAAAATTTACAAGTTTATGGCAAGAGGAAAGCAAGAAACTAAAATAGATTAACCGCCGTTATACGCTTTTTGCAAATCAGCCACGATGATTTTTTTCATTTTGAGCATAGCATCTCGCACACGCCCAGCTTTTTCAGGGTCTGGATCACCCATCAACTCCATTAACTGCTTCGGAACAATTTGCCACCATAATCCAAACTTATCTTTGCACCAAGCACACATAGATTCTTCCCCACCATCAGCAGTGAGTGCATTCCAAAAATAATCCACTTCGGCTTGGTCTTTGCAATCCACATACATTGAAACTGCTTCATTAAACTTGAATTGTGGTCCTGCATTCAAGCCCATATATTTCTGCCCATCCAATTCAAACGAAACGATAAACGCCTTGCCATCAGGTCCACGCGAAACATCATGCACTTTTGAATTTTTGAAAAGCGAAACATAAAAATTCATCGCCTCTTCTGCTTGCGTGTCAAACCATAAAAACGGGGTAATCTTGCTCATTTTATTTTCTCCTTTTTTTGACTTTCTAAATTATCAGCGACTCGATACTTCACAATTTGCTGAATCAATTTCACAGGCAACGGCTCATCTAACATAAATTTGGTTGTACCTTTACCGCCTGCATGTTTTGCAATTGCTTTATTGAACGCTTCACTCCCAGGTGGAGTAGGGTACATCGAGACATGGCTTTTCCAACCCGCAAAATGGATTAAGTTTTTTCCATTCAATTCAAAGCAGGCAATTTGATAACTAATTTTCTCTTTTGCCTCTGGTGCAACTGTTTTGACAATCTTACGAATCTTTTGCAAATATTCTTGTGCTTGTTCAGGGCAAGCCGCAATGTATTCATCAATGGATTGGAAATTTGTCTTAGCCATCATTACTCCTTTTCCATTATTGCTAACAATTTGGTTGTTGTATTCCAATTGCGAATGGTCATGTTTTGATAAACAGGCAAGCCAATAATTTTCGTCAAATGACTTGATGAGGCTTTAGCAATCAGACGTGAGAAATAAAGCGCGTCTTTCCCAGCGTGAGCAGAATCTACACCTTCTTTTACTTTTACACTTTTCATCGCTTCTTTTGAAGTTAAAGGTTCTTTCAAGAAAATCACATCATAACGATAAGTGTCTGGTTCTTTGCCAAATCCACGCGGAGCTTCATCCACAATTTCTTTTAGTTCTTTGTGTGAAATCGTGACAAGTTTTGCTTCATACTTAAATTGTATAGAAAGACCTGCTTCAATTTTCTTGGTCAATCCTTCTTTGTCTTTCGATTCAGATTCAAACAAAACATTTCCGCTTTGAATATAAGTGACTACATTTGAAAAACCTAGCGACTCAAAACATGCTTTCAAATCTGCCATCTTGATAATATTTTTTCCGCCAACGTTTATTCCGCGTAACAAAGCCAAGTATTGAATAAGTTTCATGTTTAGTCTTTCAATTTTAAATAATGCTCGCGTAACTTTTTATCAAACTTTTCAGTTGCGTACCTTAAAGTCACACGCGGCATGGTGCTTGCATATTTATCTAAAAATTTCAGCAAACGTTTTTTATCTTTATCACCTGCAAAGCGCAATGCCCAACCATTGGCTTTATGAATTAAGTCTTCTTTATCAAGCAACATCAACTCAGCAAGTTTGAAGGTATCATCTACATCACCTTTGCCGATGAAAAATAATGTACTCACAATCGCCGTTCTTCGTTCCGCCATTTTTTTAGACTTCGCCAATTTATATAAAACATCGCGCTTTTTATCAAACAAATAACTACCCACTACCCACACCGCAGACCTATCTACTAAATCCCAGGTGTTGATGTGTTTGTGTTGTTTAACATATAAATTGAACAATTCTTTTTTTCGTTCATCAGATGTTTTTTTATGACGAGCTTGAAAATCCATAATACTGATTGCACCCACACGCGCCTCATGTATCGGACTTTGAAGCAGTTTCTGCACCTCATCCAATTCCATGCTGATGAATTCTTTTGCTAAGGCAAACACTTGCCCCATGCGGACGCCGAGAATTTCGTCAGCGGAATCAAATGCTAAATGGCGATGAGAATCAGCCACCCCCTGAGAGCGAAGCGTTTTTAATTTCTTGATAAATTCATCAGCGGTTAATTTCATAAACTCATTTTTTCTAAAAGCGCATCTAATTTTTCATAGCCTTCAACAACACCTGTTTCCATTCCAGATTGCATCATGCCATCGCGGTCGGCAACAGATTGAAACACAGATTGAATCGTAAGCCTTGTGCGGTTGTTCGGTAATTCTTCAAGCCGCATCGTATCCAACGTCACATGACCAGGTTCAGGTAGTCCTTCAAACTCAAAAGTTTGAATCATCAAATCTTCAGTCATAGTATGAAATACGCCATGAAAAGCATACTCACCATTTTCATCTTTGTGGATGTAACGATATTTTCCACCATTGACAGGTTCAAAGGTTTCGAGAATCATTTCTAAGCCATGTGGTCCCAGCCACTTGACATAGAGTTCAGGGTCAATGTGGGCTTTGTAAACTAATGCTCGTGGCGCATCAAATTCGCGGGTGATAAATACCTCTTGTTTATTTGGTTCTGCAATAATAGACACTTTATTTTTTGACATTTTTTTTCTTCTCCTGTTTTTTCATTTCTTCTAAAATTTTATCCAAACGACTAAAACGTTCTTCCCAAAACTGACGATATTTTTCTATCCAATCGGTCACTTCATTTAACTTATCAAACTTCGCTTCGCAATATCGTTCACGACCTTCTTGAATCACAATCACTAAACCGCATTCTTTCAAAATTTTGATGTGGCGCGAAACAGCAGGGCGACTGATGCGAAAATTTTCGGCGACACCGTTTAGGTTTAGTCTTTCATTCTTCGCCAATAAACTTAAGATGGCTCTGCGATTAGGGTCTGCAATGGCTTGAAAAACGTCTCGTCTCATAATATGTAACCAATCTGTTACATATTTTAGAACAAAAATTCTGTGTTGTCAAGGGGCAATTTAAATTTACTTAGATATTGGAAATGAGCCTAAAAACTGAAAGAGCACCAGAAGTTCTAGTGCTCTTTAAAAACTACCTAGTTAAATGATTATTCGCCTCTGTAGGCTTTTTCGAGTTCGCTTAGATTCAGTTTCCCCTCCATACGAAGCATCGCAGCGCCAACCCGATCAGCTTTAGCAGTGTCTGGGTCACGCATCATAATATCTAGGCTTTCCGGCATAATCTGCCACGTTAATCCATATTTATCTTTAAGCCATCCGCAAGATATTACTTCACCACCATCGGATAGCGCATCCCAAAGCTTATCAATCTCTTCTTGAGTTTTGCAGTTTACCGCTATTGAGGTAGCCTCACTAAAAGTGTACATTGGACCCCCATTTAATGCAGTAAAGTTTTGACCATCCAGTTCAAAGTCTATTGATGATATAGCTCCAGTTTTCATTCCAGCTTCTTTTGCTACTGACTCTGTAAGATAAGATGTGTTTATTATTTTTGCATTTTCAAACAACGACACATACAAATCTACTGCTTCCTCTGCATGGTCTTTAAACCAAAGAAAAGTTACTATTTTTCTCATATGGATTCCTTTCTCTGCTTCTATAATAGAACAAAAATTCTACTTAGTCAAGTATTAATTTCGAATTACTTAAATCTTGGATACGAACCTAACACTCGTAACATGAGTGCATACTCCCCCAAATTTTCTAACGCCTTTTTACAAATTTCATCAT
>ERZ761602.7153-NODE-7153-length-12030-cov-3.833737_pt1 | contig 12030 bp, 10 predicted proteins | sample MGYA00512165_ERZ761602 | MGnify/ENA primary metagenome ERZ761602 (study PRJEB28899, sample SAMN02445085) | bioreactor sludge metagenome | biome: EBPR sludge; isolation source: Thorneside wastewater treatment plant | place: Australia: Brisbane, Thorneside... | reverse complement strand
GCAACGAAGGCTTCAGCACGCGAAGCAGAATGGTGTCGCCGGTCGCGACGTTGAGCTGCGTGGCCAGCGGTTGGTTGAGCACCACGGCGTCGGCGGGGATGGCGTTGAAAATCGGCGGCTTTTCCGCGAAGGCCCAGAACGCTTCATCCACGCCGAGCACCTGCACCCGGTTGGCGCGCGCGGTGCCGTCAACGGCGTTGGCGGTGCCGTCCAGTTGCACGGCGGCGGCGAGCCGCACACCCAGGTCCGGCGAGACGGCGGACTGCATCTCGGGCGCGAGGGCGTTCCGAAAAAAGCGGTCGCCCGCGCTCAGCGCCAGTTCCGTCTGGCCCAGTCGGGCGAGCGCCATCTCGCGCAGGCTGATGCGCACCGAATCGCCAACCACCAGCGCGCCGATCAACGCCGCGCTGCCAATCGCTGCGCCCAGCACCACGCCGAGGTGCGAGCGCAGGTGAAACGCGAGACTGCGAAGGATGAGGGTAAAGGGGGTCATGGTGTGGCCGGGTAGGGACCGCCGCCCCGCGCGGTCCGACGAATCGTTTCAGAGGCCACGCTGCCGGCAAAGTCGTTCGACAACTTGGCCGCACATCCGCCTTCGGCGGGGCGCTCGGAGAAACGCGCCCTACCAAGCCACGTTCGATCGGTGGTCGTTTTGGGAGTCATCGCGCCTCCTCCCCTTCCTTCAGTTCATGCAACTGTCCGTCCCGCAGCTCCAGCACGCGCCCCATTTTGAAGGCCAGATCGCGGGCGTGCGTGACGACGATCATCGCGACGCCTTCCTCGCGGTTCAACTCCAGGAGCAGCTTGATAAGTTCCTCCGCGTTGTGGCGGTCCAACGCGCCGGTCGGTTCGTCGGCGAGCAGGAGCTTGGGCTGATTGATGAGCGCGCGGACAACGGCAACGCGCTGCCGTTCGCCGCCGGACAACTGGCCGGGCCGATGATTCAAGCGCGCGCCCAGCCCCACACGATCCAGCAATCGCTTCGCCCGTTCCTCGACTCCGGCCGGTTTGCCCGCCGCCCGGGCCAGGGTCGGCACGAGGACGTTTTCCCAAACGGTGCATTGCGGCAGCAGATAGTGGAACTGGAAGATGAACCCGAGCTGGCGGTTGCGCACCGTGGCGAGTTGCTGTTCATCCAGGTCGCGCAGATTGACACCCTCCAGTTCGACGCGGCCGGAATCGGCGTGGTCGAGCGTGCCGAGGATGTTGAGCAACGTGCTCTTGCCCGAACCGGACGGTCCAATGATCGCCACGGCCTCGCCGGGCAGGATTTCCAGACGCATGCCCTCGATCACGGGCACGGCCTGCTCCCGGCCCGCGACGGCGTAAGCGCGCTTGAGATCCGTGGCCGCCAGCAAAGGAGATTTCTGCATGGCGGTAGTTTTGGTGCCAAAAGTGGATAGCGTCAACCAAGTGGTCGGATCAGACGCGCTGTGACGAACCAGGCCGTCGCCGCCTCTCCGCCGCTACTTCGCCAGAAAAAATCCCCGCTGCTTGTCGCTGATCGGCAGGGTCAGCCGTTCCATCACGGCGAGCATGTCCTCCCAGACCTTGCGCTTCTCGGTGAGGGCCTGGTTGCGCAACAGGTAGGCCGGGTGAAAGGTCGGCATCAGCGGCACGCCGTTGAAATCCTGCCAGCGGCCCCGCAGCCGCATGATGCCGGGATTCTTGCCGAGCAACCCGTTGATCGCGGTGGCACCGAGCGCGACGAGCGCGCGGGGCCGGATGACACTGACCTGGGCGAGCAGGTAGGGCTTGCACGTGTTCATCTCGTCGGCGGTGGGCGGGCGGTTGCCGGTGCTCTGGCCCGGAGTATCCGGCCGGCACTTGAGCACGTTGGCGATGTACACCTGCTCCCGGCTCAAGCCCATCGTCTGGATGATTTTAGTGAGCAACTGGCCCGCCTTGCCGACGAACGGCTCGCCTTGCTCGTCCTCGTCCATGCCCGGTGCTTCACCGACAAACATCAGCTCCGCATGGACGCTGCCGACGCCAAAAACCACGTGACGCCGGGAACCGGCCAGGTGCGGGCATTTCACGCAGGCCAGCGCCCGCTCGCGGATGCGGACCATCTCGACCTCCTTGCGTTCGGGTGTCAGTTCGACGGACGGATCGACCAGCAGATCGTTGAACGCGGACGGCGGGGCTGGCGCGGTGATCAAGTCCGGGGTGGCCGCCGGCGAAACCACCGGCCGGGAGGTGGGTGGTGCATCGATTTGAGGGGCGCGAGCAGGTTCGCGCCGGGCGGGTTCAGCCGGGCTTTTCGCGGTGGCTGGTCGCGCAAGATTCGCGAGGGAATCCGGTGCGACGGGCAGATGCTTCACGCCCCGGCTCTTGAGGTCTTCAAGGTGCGTGATTGTCGCGGTCAGCAACTGGTCGTAGGCGGCGTCCATGGCGCGATGTTAAAGATCCGGCTCCACTCCGCACGCAAATGTTGTTCACCGGGCTGCTGCGGTTTCGCGCCTTTGTCATGGTGGGTTAGGAAGCTTCATTGGCGCAACGCCTCGCGAAGGATGCGCAGCATCCGCCGGTTGGTTACGGCGTCCTTCACGGCCAGGCGGATGAACTGCGAGCCCAGGTTGACGCCCATCAACGCGGCGTCCCGCACGAACAAGCCACGTTCCCGACAGGCGCGAACCACCTCGCCAGCCGTCGGACCGGTTGGCGGGAGTTCGCAGAGCAGGAAGTTCGCGATCCCGGGCAACACCTTCCAACCCAACGCTGTCAGTTCCAGGGCGAGGGATTCCCGCAGTTCGACCGTTTTTGCGTACTGGACGGTGTAGTAATCGGCGTTCTCCAGGGCGCGCACGGCCGCGACCTGCGAAGGCAGACCGACGACCCACGGCGGTGTGATGGCGCGCAAGGCTTCGAGTTGATGCGCGCCCGCGCAGAGGTAGGCCACGCGCGCGCCGCTGAGCGCATACACCTTGGACATTGATTTGCAGACGACGACATTCTCCGAGCGGGCGGCGAATGGTTCAAGCGACTGGTCAGGGCCCGCATATTCGACATAAGTTTCGTCGATCCAGATCCGGGTCCGCGCCGGAGCGCTTCGCAAGACGGCTTCCAATTGTTCGCGCGATACATGGCGGCCGGTCGGGCTGTTCGGATTCACGAGCACCACCAGGTCGTAGTGGTCCTTCATGGCGGTGGTGAGCCGTTCGAGGTCCAGCGCAAATCCTTCCCCGGCGGCGAGCGTCAGGCGGTCCACCGTGCAGCCGATGACGCGCTCCAGCACGTGCGCGTATTCACCGTAGGTTGGGTCGAGAATCAGCGCGTGCGACCGCGGCGTCAGCCAGTGGCGCAGCGCGCGAAAAATGAGGTCGGAAGAACCGGCCCCCGGCAGGATGTTCAAAGGACTCACACCACGCGCCCCGGCGATCTTCTCGATCAAGCCCCGGCAATCCGTCGGCGGCGAAGTGCGGAGCAGCCAGGCCAGCTCCTCGTGCAACGCCTGGAGCACGGCGGACGCGGGCGCAAACCAGGCGTCGAGCACGTCGGCATTGATGATCGAATGGCGACGTTCCAGTTCTTCGAAGCGTTCGCCGATGGCTTCGAAGAAGGCACCGCCATGGAAACAAGCCGCCGGGCGGCGAAAGCCAAACGGCAGTTGCCAGTCCGTGCGTTCTTCAAGGCGGGTGAGCAGACCAGAGAAGCGGGTGCAATGCTCGCGCAGTTCCGTGACGCTCGCATGCATCAGCTCGTAGGTGACCTGGCCGCTGGTCACGGTGCGGCCGGATCCTTGCAACCCGCCACGGAGGTACAGATCCATCACCTGCTGGCGGCCGATGCCCACGATGCGCTCCCCGCCGCGCGCCTCCACCCAGCGCAACGCGGCGTACATGAGCAGAGCGGCCAGTTCGGAGCCGCGGCGCGGTTTGACGACGGTCAGCAGGCGCACTTCGTAGGTCCGGTCGTCGATCGCAAACGGCAGTTCGGTCCGGTGGAAATACTTGTCGATGGAAAACCGCGGTGCCGTTGGGGGCGTGATGGAAATGAAGCCGGCCAGTTCCCGGCCAAGCTGCACCACCAGGTAATCGTTGACCGGATCCAGCGCGTCCGAGAGCCGGCCGGTCGGGTTGACGTGATGCTGGCCAAGTTCCCCGGCATAGATGGCGTGCCGCAGTTGATAGATTAGCTCGCGATCCTCCGCCGTGGCGGCGCGCACAATGAGCCGATGCAGGGGGGCGGGCAACGGAGTGGCGATGGCGGGCGCGGAAGTCGGGAAAGTCGCGGCGTTCATGGCGGGGAGATTAATAAGGCGGCGGGCGAAACGGTAATCGAATTATCCGATGCCGGGATCGAAAAACGCACAGGGCGGACGCCAAAGAAAGTTGCTAGTCCGGCAACGGACTTTGAGCCGACCGCGCAAAATCCGGTGTCAATGCGTCCGCTATGACAAACATTCCGTTCCCCAAATTATCACTGACTCTTGCGGCCACCGCCGCCGGCCTCGCGCCGACGTTTGCCGAATCCTGGGAGGACAAGGCCATTGCGCCCGTCACGAATCCCGTCTTCTTCGAAACGCCGCTGATCCAAACCGAGGCGCGCCCGATCTTCGCGGCCCACCGCACGGACCGTAGCTTTCTGGGCACCGACGCCGATGTGCGGCTCTTCGCCCTGCAACTCCGTTACGCGGTCACGGACCGGTTGGCGATCATCGCGGTCAAGGATGGCTACATCCAGTTCGAGCCCGACGGCGGCAGCAGCGAAAGTGGGTGGGCGGACATCGCCGCCGGCCTCAAGTACGCGGTGATCAAGGATGACGACCGGCAACTGGTCGTTACTCCCGGCGTCACGTTCGAGTTTCCCACGGGCAACACGGACGTGTTTCAGGGCAACGGCGATGGCGAGCTCAACGTGTTCGTCTCGGCGATGAAAGGTTGGGACAACCTGCATGTGACGGCGAACATCGGCGGCCGCATTCCGCTCGATGGCGACGAGGAAACCGCCAGCCTGCATTACAGCGCGATGCTGGATTATTACGTGAGCAAGTGGTTCATCCCGTTCGTCGCCGTGAACGGCTTCACCACCCTGACCGATGGCGAAGCCCTGCCGTTCGACAGCGAGGGCTTCGATCTCATCAACTTTGGCAGCGCGGATGCGAGCGGCAAAACCCAGGTCGCGGTCGGAGGCGGTTTCCGCAGCCGGCTGACGAAGTCGCTGGATTTCGGCTTCGCCTATGAATACGGCATCTCGCCCGGCGACGACGTTTTCAAGGACCGGTTTACGATCGATTTCATCTGGCGGTTCCTGTGAGCCGGGTTTGAGTTGCTGGTGTTTGTTGGTTGCCGCGGGACGGGGCGAAAGCCCCGTCCCGCGCTGCCTTACACACGCCATCCCGCTTGGCGTCATCGAGCTTTCTCAGCCTCGCAAACAACGGAGCCGGCCGGATAACTCGGTTGCGGAATTCCGAGGATGTCACGCCGTGGTTAGGCGCAATGCTCCAGCCAGCCCGTACGAGCAATCCCGCGCGGAGTCGACGAAATGGATGGCAAGCCAATCCGCCCGGATGCTCTCCAGCCGGGGGCATTGGCAGAGGCGGGGAGTCGGAAGGCAAACACGGCGTCCAGCGCGGAATCGAACGGTGTCCGAGCGGGTTTGGCCGGCTTGTATCCCAACTGGCGCTTGCGTAGGGTGGGTTCCTCAGCTTGTGCAAACACCGCACCTAATTCGTCCACGGCTCTGGTTTGGGTTGGGAATCGCCCTGCTCCTGGCCTCGGTTCTCACGACATCGGCCGCCGGACCACGGCGCGTGCTGATCATTCATTCCTTCGGCCGTGATTTTGCGCCCCTGGATGCGATGTCCTCGTCGTTCCGGACGGAATTGGCCCGACAGTCTGCGGAGCCGGTGGAGTTTTTCGAAGCTTCCATCGAGACAGCGCGCTTTGCGGAAACCGGCGACGACGGGCCGTTGATCGGATATTTGCAGACGCTCTTTGCCGGGCGCCAACTGGATCTCATCCTGACCATTGCCGAACCGGCCACGCATTTCTGCCTGCGGCATCGGGCCGCTCTGTTCCCCGACACCCCGCTGCTGGCCCATGTGGATCACCGGCAGATGACGCTCGTCACCGCCGCCACGAATGCGACGATCGCTCCCGTCTATATCAGGATTCCCGTGCTCATGGAGAACATCCTACAGCTTGTGCCGGGCACGACCAATGTGGTGATGGTGCTGGGTGCATCGCCCTTTGAGCGCGCGTGGGCGGATCAGTGCCGGCGGGAATTCGCCGTATTCACCAACCGCGTTACGATCTCCTATCTGAATGACCTGCCGCTGGCAAAAATGCGGGACCGGGTCGCGACTCTGCCGGCACACTCCGCCGTGCTTTACGCGATGCTCGCCGTGGATGCCGCAGGCGTACCCCACGAGCAGGAAAAGGCGCTGGTAAGTTTGCAAGCCGCCGCGAACGCGCCCATTTTCGGGGTGTTTGAGAGTCAATTGGGCCAGGGCATTGTGGGCGGCCCGCTGCTTCCGTTGGAAGCCTCCGGGCGGCAGGCGGCACAAACCGCCCTCCGCCTGCTGTCAGGCGAGCAGGTTGGCGAGATCGCCATCCCGCCGCCAGATCCGGTGCGGAACCTTTATGATTGGCGTATGTTGCAGCGTTGGAACATCAATGAAGCACGGCTCCCCGCCGACGCCGAGGTGAGGTTCCGCGTGCCGACCTTCTGGGAGGAATACAAGTGGCAGCTCATCGGTATTCATGCGCTGTGTCTGGCGGAGGGCGTTCTCATCTTCGCGTTGTTGCGCAACCGCCGGCGGTTGCGCCGCACTCGAAACGATCTGGCGCAAAGTGAGGAGCGCCTCAGCCTAGCGACGAACTACGCCCGGGTGGGCGTCTGGTCCTGGAACTTTCAGAGCGGAGCCATCGAGGCGACCGCCGAATGCAAACAGCTCTTCGGCTTTGGTCCGGATGAGCCGGTGAATTTCCCCAAGTTCATCGAACGCGTCCATCCCGACGACCGTGCGTTGGTGCGGCGTGCCGTGGAGGAGTCCATCAACAGCAAGTCGGCCTATGACATGCAGTACCGCATCGTGCTTCCGGACGGGCAGCTCCGCTGGATCGCCGCCCGCGGCCGCGGCCGTTATCTGGACGGACTGGCAAACGACATGTTGGGCGTGGTGCTGGATATTACCGAGCGCAAGCGGGTGGAGGAGGAAACGCAACGCCACCGGCAGGAACTCGCCCATGTGTCCCGCGTTTCCATCATGGGTGAACTGTCCGCCTCGATGGCCCACGAGTTGAACCAACCTTTGACAGCCATCCTGACCAATGCGCAAGCCGCCCAGCGCTTCATGGCGTCGGGCAAGGCGGACTTGGACGAGTTTCGCGAAATCCTCAAGGATATCGCCCACGACACCACGCGCGCCCGCGATGTGATTCGCCATTTGCGCTCCCTTGTGAAAAAGAGCGCGCCGGACTTCACGCCGCTGGACCTCAACGATACCATCCGCGAAGTCATCGGCTTTCTGCATGGCGACATCGTGGCCCGCAACGTCCGCGTCACCTTGGAACTTGCCCCCAACCTGCCGCCGGTCCATGGCGACCGCATCCAGCTCCAGCAGGTCACCATCAACCTCCTGTTGAATGCGTTTGACGCACTGAACGGCAATCCCGTGCCTGAGCGGTTGGTGACGGTGGCGACGGCGCTGGAGTCGTCGAAACGCGTCCGTGTCACCGTGCGGGACACTGGGACCGGCATTCCTTCCGACAAAATCGAGTCCGTTTTCGAGCCGTTTTACACCACCAAACGCGAAGGCATGGGCATGGGCTTGTCCGTGACCCGCTCCATCATCGAATCGCACGAGGGCCGCATCTGGGCGGAGAACGATCCCAAACGTGGAGCTTTGCTTCACTTTATCCTGCCTGTGGACCAGGCCGCTTGAACCAGCATGACCGAGCCGCCGCCGATGGTATTTGTGGTGGACGACGACGCCTCCGTGCGTCGCAGTCTGGCGCGCCTGCTCAAGTCGGCCGGCTACGAGGTTGAGTCGTTCCCCGCGGCGGTGGCGTTCTTGGCGAGTGGACGCCACCAACAATGCCCCGCCTGCCTTGTGCTTGATCTCAGCATGCCCGGTTTGACGGGGCTGGAACTGCAGGAGCGCCTCGCGACCCTGCAATCACCGCTGGCCATCGTCTTCATCACCGGGCACGGCGACATTCCGACCAGCGTTCGGGCCATGAAAGGCGGCGCGGTGGACTTTCTCCTCAAGCCCTTTGACGATACGCAACTGCTCGCCGCCGTGGCGCGGGCCGTCGGGCGCACGCGGGCAGCCTGGAAAACAACTGCGGAGCTCACGGCCATTCGCCACCGCTATGCGACCCTGACGGCACGCGAACAGGAGGTCATGGCGCAAATTGTGACCGGCAAGCTTAACAAACAGGTCGCCGAGGCGCTGGGTACCGTTGAGAAGACGATCAAAGTTCACCGCGCCCGGGTGTTTGAAAAAATGCAGGTGCAGTCACTCGCCGAATTGATCCCGCTTGCCGCCAAGCTCGGTCTGCTCGGTTGAGCACGGTCGCCCGTGCGTTCAGTCCACCAGATCGCACTGCTCATCCCTGCCGTCCGCTGAGGGGCTATTGGCCCAAGGTCCAATAGCCACGAGGGTGGCGGCTCTTCTAGTCTGCCCTTCGCCAGACGCAACGACTCTATCAAGCGCCCAGTGAACAACAACCCACGCAAAATTTACATCGTGGATGACGATGACTCCGTTCGTCGTGCGTTGGGCCGGCTGCTCCGTTCCGAGGGCTTGACCGCTGAAGCCTTCGCCTCGGGTGAATTGTTCCTTGCCGGACTTCCGGAGGATGCTGTCGGCTGCGTCGTGATGGACATTCGCATGCCCGGCCTGACCGGCCACGACGTCCAGCAAAGTTTGCGGGCGCGCGGGCAGAGAATTCCCGTCATCGCGCTCTCAGCTCAAGACGACGAGGAAGCCTGTCGTTGCGCCCGGGAACTTGGAGCCGCGGCGTTTTTTCGCAAACCCGTGGATGATCAGGCCCTGCTGGACAGCATCCGCTGGCTGCTGGGCGCCCCACAAGCATCCCGGTCGTGATGCGCCACTTCATTTCAAAGACCACCTCCCGCACGAACCGCTAACCAATCCATGCAAACGACAACCCTTCGCAAGGCCGCACTGACCGCGCTCGCAACCGCCAGCCTCGCACTGGCACCACTTGCCAGCGAACCGCAACCCAACATCGTTCACATCGTAGCCGATGATCTCGGCTGGCGGGACGTGGGCTTCAACGGCGCCACTGACATCAAGACCCCGAACATTGACGCGCTGGCCGCCGGCGGCGCGAAGCTCACCCAGTTCTACACGCAGTCCATGTGTACGCCGACCCGGGCGGCGCTGATGACCGGGCGATATCCATTCCGCTATGGCTTGCAGACCATCGTCATTCCCGGCCCGGCGAATTACGGACTCGATACCACGGAGCACCTGCTGCCGCAAAGCCTCAAGGAGGCCGGCTACACCACGGCCATCATTGGCAAGTGGCACCTCGGCCACGCGGACACCAAGTATTGGCCCAAACAGCGCGGCTTCGACTACCAGTACGGCGCGATGATTGGCGAGCTGGACTACTTCACGCACAGCGACGCGGGAGTGCTCGACTGGTTCCGCAACAACCAGCCCGTGAAGGAACCAGGGTACACGACCCAGCTCCTCGGGGCGGACGCGGTCAAATACATCCGCCAGCAGCAGCCGGGCAAACCCTTCTATCTCTACCTCGCCTTCAACGCCCCGCACACGCCCTACCAGGCGCCACCGGAATACATTGATCGCCACCGGCACATTGAGGAGCCGACGCGCCGCACCTATGCCGCGATGATTTCGTGTCTTGATGATGAGATCGGAAAAGTGGTTGCCGCCCTGGACCAGCGGGGACTGCGCGACAACACCCTCATTGTTTTCCACAGCGACAATGGCGGCACTAAGAACGCCATGTTCGCCGGTCAGATGACCGACCTGTCCAAAACGGTTATCCCCTGCGACAACGGCCCGTATCGCGACGGCAAAGGTTCGCTCTTCGAAGGCGGTTCGCGCGTCGCGGCCTGCGCCAACTGGCCCGGTCGCATCAAGCCCGGCGTTGTGAAGGGAATGATTCACGCCGTGGACCTCTACCCGACCTTCGCCGCCCTGGCGGGTGCCTCCACCGCCCGGAGCAAACCTCTCGATGGGGTTAACGTCTGGGACACCATCGCCGAAGGCCAGCCCTCGCCGCGCACGGAGATCATCTACAACGTCGAGCCGTTCCGCGCCGCCGTGCGGCAGGGTGATTGGAAATTGATCTGGCGTTCCTTGATCCCCACGAGTGTGGACCTCTACAACCTGGCCGAAGATCCCTACGAGCAGAACAACGTTGCCGCCGCGCATCCCGACCAAGTGGCCACAATGCAGGGGCGGTTGAATGCACTGGGCAGGGAAGCCGCCAAGCCGCTGGCTTTGATCTACGTTACCAGCGTGGGGTTGGCGCACGGGAAACCGCTCATGGGTTCCGAAGAAGCCACGGGTCCCGTACAAATCGACCCGGACGGGCACGCGATCACGGACGAAGCTTTTGGTGATCGCGACATTCATCATTAGCCGGTGTCAACGGGCGCAAAGCTTCGTTGCTGGGACAATACCCACCCAACTCCGCACAAACATGAATCCATTTTCGCTCCACGCCGCTGGCGGCGATGGCTTCCCGCTGCTGGGCGGCCGCCGCCTCCTGCACGCATCTCCCGCGGATCAGGCCCGGCCGCCATACATTGGCCTCTTTGATACCTGCAGGCCGGCCTCGAAACGGAGAGGCACCGCAAATCACCAACCCTGCAAAGCCCATGAACGACGAGAAGCAACTGACAATTCACTTCAACAACGGAACCCGGCTGGAAGTGGCCTACCCCACCCAGATCAAGAACTCCATGGGCGCGCTCGTGGAAGCCGCCAAGACGATTATCGAGTCGGACAAGCTGGTCCTCCAGACGGAGGACCAGGTGGTCATCGTGCCCTGGACCAGCGTCAAACTGGTTGCGGCGGCGGCGGTGCCCGCGGCGGCTCTGCCCTTCGGGGCGATCAAGGGTGCGCGGATACTTGGCTCCAGCGAAGGGGTCTGATGAAGCGCCAGTGACCTTCGTAAACCAATCCCTCAACTCCCGATTTCCCGATAGCGCAACCAGCCGGTTCAACTCTCTTATGAAACCACTCCTTTTCCCCACCTTCACTCTTGCGGCCGCATTCCTGCCGGCGACCTTGTCCGCCGCGGAAGACGCGCCGTGGACCTTTGACCTCACGCTGTACGGACTGGCCGCCGGCATGACCGGCGACGTGATCGTCAAAGGCGTTCCTGCCGATGTGGACGTCGGGTTCGACAAGATTTGGGACAACCTCGAGATGGGCGTTATGGGCAAGGTGCGCGTCGGCCGCGGGCGCTGGGCGTTCAACGCCGACGTGATTTACATGGGTTTGGGCGCGGCCAAGAACAATGTGAGCGCCGATGTGGATCAGTGGGTGGTTGAGCCGTCCCTGAGCTATCGAATCGCCGACAATTTTGAAGTGTTGGCGGGAGTCCGCTACAACCACCTGGGCATCACGATTGACGGCCCGTTCGGCCTGACCCCCTCCGGCACGGAGGAGTGGTGGGATCCCATTGTCGGCGCAAACTTCGCCCTGCCGTTTGCGGAGAAGTTCAGTTTCAACGTGCGGGGGGACGTTGGCGGCTTTGGCATTGGTTCCGACCTGACCTGGCAGGCGTTCCCGTTTCTGGGCTGGCAAATCTCGGACGCCTGCTCGGTGCAGGCAGGCTATCGGCTGGTTTACACGGATTATGACACCGGCAGTGGTGCAAACCGCTTCAAATACGACATGCTTACGCATGGTCCCCAGGTCGGACTTACCATTCGCTTTTGAGGTAACCAATGCCGGGGTCAAGCACGCAGTGGCTGATTCGTGGGCCGTTCGCAGGGCGCCACGGCCATTTCTTTGCGGTGTCGCTCCGGCAATTGCCCGCGACGATCGCCCTGTGCGGGGTGCTCGGC
>ERZ761602.7152-NODE-7152-length-12031-cov-4.021543_pt1 | contig 12031 bp, 10 predicted proteins | sample MGYA00512165_ERZ761602 | MGnify/ENA primary metagenome ERZ761602 (study PRJEB28899, sample SAMN02445085) | bioreactor sludge metagenome | biome: EBPR sludge; isolation source: Thorneside wastewater treatment plant | place: Australia: Brisbane, Thorneside... | reverse complement strand
GTGACGTAACGCACGCCCGCCGGGCGGGGCTGGGTCAACTATTCGGCCAAAAAGCGGTGAGTCCCGGAGCAGCAGGCCTTGGCACGGCGACTGCATCAGCTCCAACCGCTATGGCTGCTGAGTTGAACTGGAACGAGTCGCTGTCCCACGCCGAACCGTGCGACCTCCTTTCCGACCTCCTGTCGACCGTCCGCGTGGCGGTCGTCAAGCTCGAGGCGCTCGCGGCCAAGCGCGAGACGGCGGCCCTCGTCGATCGGTGGATGACCGCGCAGCGCTGCGCGCGTGAAGTCGCTCTCGTCTTCGAAGCTCTCGGCGGCGCGCCGACCTCGAACCGCGTCCCGCTCGGCCGCGGCAACGCCGACCCGTTCGGCACCATCCTCCGCGCGTACGACATCGCGCTCGCGTGCGAGCTGCCCCGCGCCGTGCGAGCGCTGCTCATCGAGCACCGCAACATGCTCGGCACCGCCGGCGTTCCGGTGCAGATGGCGGCCTGAGCCGTCAGCGCGCGACGACGCTGGCTGTAGCGATCGCAGGCGCCGCGGGCTTCCCCGAATCGGGAACCGCGGCGCTCGCCGTTTGTGGCGACGTCATGTGCGCGTCGCGAACCTCACGCGGCACGCGGTGGAGATCCCACACGAGGCCGACGGCGCTCATCGCGCGGAGCACGTAGTAGGTGAGATCGATCTCCCACCAGTAGAAACCCTGGCGCACCGACCGCTGGTAGTAGTGGTGGTTGTTGTGCCAGCCCTCGCCCATCGTGATGAGCGCGAGGATGAGGTTGTTGCGGCTGTTGTCGGTCGTCGCGTAACGCGTCGAGCCCCACACGTGCGTGAGCGAGTTGATCGTGAACGTGCCGTGCCACAAGAGCGTGGTCGAGACGAACATGCCCCAGACGAGCGCCCACCAGCCGCCGGCGAGGAACAGACCGACGCCGAGGACCGTGGGCGGAACCAAGTAGTATTTCTCGAGCCACATGAGCTCGGGGAACTTGGTGAGGTCTTTGACCTTGGCGTCGTCGGTCTCTTCGTACTTGTCGCTGAGGATCCAGCCGACATGGCTCCACCAGAAACCGTCGAGCTTGGCCGAGTGGATGTCGCCGAGCTGATCGGAGTGCTTGTGGTGGTGACGATGATGCGACGCCCACCAGATCACGCCCTTCTGGGCGCTCGACGTGGCGAGCAGCGCGAAGACGAACTGCATGAAGCGGCTCGTCTTGAACGACTTGTGCGAGAAGTAGCGGTGGTAGCCGCCCGTCACGCCGAACATGCGCACGTAGTAGAGCGCGACGGCGAGGCCGAGCCCCGACCACGACCAGCCCTGCCAGACCACGCCCGCGACCGCGAGCACGTGGATGACGAAGAACGGGAGCGAGCGCGGGTTGAAGCTGCGATCGGCCGCGGTCGTGTTGGGCGTGACCTGGGTTGCGGACATACCACCGCGGACTCTAGCGGCGGGCCTGTCAGGAATCCGTCATGTGCGAACCACGTTTCGGTCAGGCGCGCCGGCGGCGGCGGCGGAGCGAGGGCACGGCCGCGAAAACAAGGAAGATCAGGGGGACCGCCCAGCCACCGGCCCCGACCTGGCAGCCGGTCTCGTCGGCCGGTTCGGCGGGCGAAGGACCGGCTGCCCCATCGGGCGAGGCCGCGGGCGGCGGACAAGGGTGGCTCTGGCGCCAGGCCTCGAACGCGCTTCGCAAGGGCGGCACGGGGTCTCCGCCAGCCGCGCCGGGAGAGCCGAGCCGGAGGAAAGACCCGGCGGTCTGACCGGGCGGGTCGACCTGGATGAGGGCGCTCTCGGCGGGCGCTCCCTTGGGCACGCACCGCGCGTCGCCCGCCTCGTTCGCGCCGCCTGCTTCGAGCGCGCGCATCAGCCGCTCGGGGAGATCGCACGCGCCCTCGGACTCGAAAGCAGCGCGCGCCTGGTCGAGCACCGCGGGGCCCGTGATGAAGTTGCCCTGGATCGCAACCGAGAAGTCGCCCGCGTCGAACACGATGTTTGACGCGTGGGGGTTGGCGCCTGACCCCGTGTAGCCGGCCGCACGGCCGTCGACGCTCACGACCGCGTACTGTCGCAGCGCGAAACCGGCGTCGTAAGTAGGATCGACCAGCGAAGCGAGCACGGCGTCAGGCGCGCTCCCAGCGGCGATCCACGAGAGCCCATCGGGCATCGCCTCGCCCTTGAGATACGACTGCGTGACGAGCGCACCCTTGCCGGGCACGGCCCCGTAGACGCGGCTCACCGTGTCGAGCGGAACGCAGGACGCGACCGCGCCGCCCACCGTCCCGTCGCGCGCGTCGACGGCGAGGATCGAGTAGGTCGCGCCGGCGCGGAGCGGGGCCCAAGCAGCCGCGAAACCAACCAGCGCAGCCGCCATCCGCCAAAGTGCGGGCACCGATCGAGTCTAACCGGAAGTTTCGCGCGTCTTGCGCGTTATCCTGAGCCTATGAACCGCCGCACGATCCTACAAATTGGTGCAGGCTCCTCGATCGGAGCGCTTTTCGGGTGTACGCCTAGCACTCAGGCACCCATGGCGAACGCACAGGCGAACCCCCGATCTGCACAAGACAAGCCGGTCGCGACCATCCGCTACTTCTCGAAGTTCGGGGTCGACGAGAACATGCTGAAACAGACCCTGGCCGCCGCGATGGCCAAGGGCGCCGATCGGGCCGACGTGTTCATCCAGCACCGGGTCTCGCACACGATGGCGCTCGAGGACGGTGAGGTGAACCGCGCCTACGCGTGGGTCGAGCTCGGCGCGGGCGTGCGCGTGGTGAAGGGCGACCAGACCGGCTACGGCTACACGGAGGATCTGACGGTGGACGCCCTCAAGAACGCCGCCGCGACCGCCGCCGCGATCGCCGACGGCCCCAGCCGCGACGCGCCGACGGTGTTCCGCGCCGATCCCGGCAGCCACCCTGCGTTTCCTACGCGCTACACGCTCGAGCGCAGCTGGGACGAGGTAAAGCCCGAAGAGAAGCTCCCGATCCTCGTTCGGATGAACGAGCGCACGATGGCCGCAGACCCCCGCATCAAGAAGGTGTCGACGGGCATGGCCGACGAGTTCGGGGCCGTCCTCATCGCCGACTCCGACGGGCGCCTGGTCGAGGACATCCAGCCGATGACGCAGCTCTGGCTCTCGTGCACCGCCGAGCAGAACGGCCAGCGCGAGACGAACGGCTACAACGTCGCGGGCCGTGAGGACTTCAACTTCTACACCGAGGACAGGCTCTCGCGCGTCGTACGTGAGGCAGTCGCTCGCACCACCATCCTGTTCGAAGCGATCCCGGCGCCCGCCGGCGAGCTCCCCGTCGTGATGGCCGCCGGCTCGTCCGGCATCCTGCTCCACGAAGCGATCGGCCACGGGATGGAGGCCGACTTCGCCCGCAAGAACACCACCATCTACGCCGACAAGATCGGCAAGCCCATCGCCAAAGACTTCGTCCACATCGTCGACGACGGGACGATCGAGCACGCGCGCGGCGCCATCAACGTCGACGACGAGGGCAACGTCGCCGGCAAGACCAACCTGGTCGAGGGCGGCGTGCTCACCACGTTCCTCCACGACGAGATCTCGGCCAAGCACTACGGCGTCAAGCCGACGGGCAGCGGCCGCCGCGAGAGCTACAAGCACGCGCCCATGCCGCGCATGCGCGCGACGTACATGCTCCCCGGCCCCCACAAGAAAGACGAGATCATCGCGAGCGTGAAGAAGGGCATCTACTGCTCCAACTTCTCGAACGGCCAGGTCAAGATCGGCGCCGGCGACTTCACCTTCTACGTGAAGAACGGCTTCTTGATCGAGGACGGCAAGCTCACGAAGCCGATCAAGGACGTGAACATCATCGGCAACGGCCCCAAGGTGCTGGAGAAGATCGACATGGTGAGCGACGACCTCGTCATCGACGAGGGCGGGTGGACGTGCGGCAAAGACGGCCAGAGCGTGCCCGTATCGCAGGGCATGCCCACGGTGCGCGTCAGCTCGATCACGGTCGGGGGGCGCAAGTCGTGAGCGAGCTCCTCGATATCGCCAAGGGCGCCATCAAGCTCGCGATGGACAAGGGCGCCCAAGAGGCGTCGGCCGGCACCTACCGCTCGCGTGAGGTCGAGATCACCTGGCGCGACGGCAAGGTCGAGAAGGTGAGCGAGGCGACGACGCGCGGCCTGTCGATCTCGCTCTACGTCGACGGCCGCTACTCGTCGGTCTCGACCAGCGATCTGCGCCCCGAGGCGCTGTCCAAGTTCGTCGAAGAGTCGATCGCGATGGCGCGCACGCTCGCCAAAGATCCGTTCCGCAAGCTGCCCGACCCCAAGCTGTACGAGGGCCGCGCCAACGTCGACCTCGAGCTCGCCGACGCCAAGTACCAAGAGGTCACCCCCGAGAAGCGCCGCGAGCTCGCGGCCGCGCTCGAGGCGGCGGCGCGATCGGTCAAGGGCAAGGGTGAGATCCTCAGCGTCGAGACGAGCGTCTCCGATTCGCGCAGCGAGTCGGCGCGCGCGACGTCGAACGGCTTCGTCGGTGAGAACGCGGGCACGTCGTTCTGGCTCGGCGCCGGCGCCACCGTCAAAGACCCAGACGGGCGCCGGCCCGAGGGCAGCTCGTTCGGTGGCTCGCGCTTCTTCGCCGAGATCCCCGACGCCGAGACGATCGGGCGGCAGGGCGCGCAGCGCGCGTTCGACTGCGTCGGCGCGGCCAAGGCCCCGAGCGCCAACGTGCCCATCGTGGTCGAGAACCGCGTCGCGGGCCGGCTCGTGCGATCGCTGTTCGGGCCGCTCGGCGCGCGCTCGCTCCAGCAAAAGCAGTCGTTCCTCGAGGGCCAGCTGGGCAAGCCGATCGCCAGCAAGCTGCTCACCGTCACCGACGATCCGCTCATCAAGCGCGGCTTCGGCTCGCGCCTCTACGACTCCGAGGGCATCGCCGCCAAGAAGATGGTCGTCGTCGAGGCGGGCGTCCTCAAGACGTACTACGTCGACGACTACTACGGGCGAAAGCTCAAGATGGCGCCGACCACCGGCGGCTCGTCCAACCTGATCTTCGCGCTCGGCAAAAAGAGCTTCGACGAGCTGGTCAAGGACGTGAAAGACGGCATCTACGTCACCGGCTTCTTGGGCGGCAACTCGAACAGCACGACCGGCGACTACTCGTTCGGCATCCAGGGTTTCCGCATCGAGAAGGGCGCGATCACGAGCCCCATCGCCGAGATGAACATCTCGGGCAACCAGAAGGACCTCTGGAAGAACCTGGTCGCCCTCGGCAACGACCCGTACCCGTACACGTCGACCAACACCCCCACGATGGTGTTCGACGGCGTGAGCGTCGCCGGCGCCTGACGCCGGCACGCGGCGTTGGCAGCGACCCCCGCCCGGTGTACGAGCCGGGCCGGAGGTTCTCGCATGCGTCGAAATGGTTCCAAGGGTGCCCCGTTCGGGCTCGGCCTCGTGCTCGTCGGGCTCACGGTGGGCGCGTGCGGCGAGAGCACGTCGGGCACGCCCGCGAGCGCCGAGCCGACGTCGACGCAAGCCGCAGCAACGAGCGCGCCCTCGGGCGCGCCGAGCGCGAAGCGCGCCGAGGGTGCGCCCACCGCGACCGAGTCGGCCGCCACCCCCGCGCCGACCGCGTCGGCCGTCGCGACGCCGCAGACGAACGCGGTCGCCCTCCCCGCAGGCAAGAACGGCATCCTCGCCGCGGGCCAAGCCGACAAGCTCTTGCCCGTCGGCGGCAAGCCGGTCGTCTCGCTCATCGACGCTGGCGGCGAGCCTCGCGAGAGCCTGACCTACGACCTCGCCAAGGGCCAGAAAGAGAGCTTCAGCATCGACATGGACATGACCATGAAGATGGAGATGGGCGGCAAGCAGTCGCCCGCGATCACGATGCCGCGCATGAGCATGCTCATGGACCTGGCGGTCAAGGACAAGAGCGCCGAAAACGACGTCTTCATCGACGGCGTCATGACGGGCGTGAACGTGACCGGCACCGACGCGACGCAGAAGCAGATCGCCGACAAGCTCAAGGGCGAGATGGGCGCGTTGAAGGGTCTCTCGATGCAGTACTGGGTGTCGCCCAAGGGCTCGGTGCGCGACGCCAAGCTCACCGTCCCTGCCGGCGCGCCCGCGGCGGCCCAGCAGATGATGCAGGGCATGATGCAGTCGATGGACTCGATGGTCGCGCCGCTCCCCGGTGAGCCGGTCGGCCTCGGGGCGAAGTGGGCCGCGCTCACGCGCGTCACCTCCAACGGCGCCGACTTCCTCCAGCTGTCTCGCTACACGCTCAAGGCGCGCGACGGCAGCAGGCTGACGCTCGACGTCGAGATCGAGCAGGTCGCGGCCAAGGCGTCGATCGACGCCCCGGGCCTGCCCCCCGAGGTGAAGACGAACCTCACCGCCATCGACTCGGGTGGCAAGGGCGCCGTCACCATCGATCTCAAGAAGCTCACGCCCGCCTCCAGCCAGGTGAAAATGGACATGAAGATGAGCCTCGAGGTCCTGGCCCAGGGGAAGAAAGAGGAGATGAAGATGGAGATGGGGATGGCGATCGGGGTGGGCGGGAAGAAGTAGGATCAATACCCAACAGGCGACAGGCGATACGCAACAGGCGAGCGCGCTGCCGCCACCATGCGTTAACGCTCTCGCTGCTGATCCAGGCCGCCTGGATCGCTGACGAAGCCCTTAACCAGCGAGCGCGCCAGCGCTCATCGTCAATCGCCTGTCGCCTGTCGCCCGTTGTGTATTTCTCTGTCGTTAATCGGCAGCGGCGAGCGGTGTGCACTGCACCTGCGGATGCGCCTCTGCTCGCTCCTCCCCGCCGTGCTCTTCGTCTTCGCAGCGTGTGCGCAACCGTCGCCCCTGCTCCCACCCGGCCTCGGTCCCGATCTCGATCCGCCCGATGGGCTCGGCGACGACGACGACGACGACGACGACGGGACCGACAGCGGGCCGCAGGAGAACCCGACGGCGGCGTCGTGCGACGACCCTTCGACCTGCGAGTACGATCTCGAGACGTCGTGCGGCGGCGAGCCGGTGATCGATCCGAGCAGCCTGCCGGCGTGCCCCGAGAGCGTGTGCGCGAGCGGCGGGCACTGCGTACCCGAGGCGTCGGTGCCCGCCGACCAGCGCGACGCCCTCGCGAGCTGCGCCGGGGGTGCGCTCTGCGCGCCCGACCGGATGATCGAGCGCGGCGGGCTCATGACGGCTCCGTCATGCACGGCGTTCGGCGGCGGCGAGGGCCGCTGCCTGTCTGCGTGCCTGCCCGCGGTGGCGGCCAAAGCGAGCCTCTTGCTCGGCGACTCGTGCGCTGCGGGCGAGCTCTGCGTTCCCTGCTTCGACCCGTTCGACGGCGCCGACACCGGTGCGTGCGCGATCAGCTGTGACGCGGGGCCGGCGCTGCCCAAGACGACCCTCCCCGGGTGCTGCGCCGACAAGGGCGGCGGCACCTGCGTGCCGACCAGCTTCGCGGGCGAGAGCGGCGCCGACCTCGACGAAGAGGAGTGCGCCGGCCTCGGGGCGTCGGGCTCGGTCTGCGTGCCGCGGCAGATCCTCGACGCGCATCTGGTCGGCGTCCCGTTCAACCCCGTCGAGTGTGTCACCGGAGCGGTGGTGCAGTCGCTCGGGCTCGGCTCCGAGGGCGGCTGCTTGCCGGAGTGCATCCCGATCGTCGACGCGCTCCCGGTCAGCCAATCGACCTGCTCGGCCGGCTTCAAGTGCGTGCCGTGCATCGACCTCGACGGTGACGGCACCGGCGCGTGCACGAACCTGTGACGCTCAGCGAATCGAGAACGGCCCCATGTCGGGCGGCGCGGTGCTCGGCCTGGCGATCAGGTAACCCTGAAAGAGGTCGCACCCGGCCGCGATGAGCTTTCGCAGCTCTTCGGGGCGCTCGACGCCCTCGGCGACGACGCGGATGCCGAGCTCGCGAGCGGCCGTGCTGATCGACGTCACGAGGCGCTCTTTCACGAACGAAACGTCGACGTCGCGGACGAGCTGCATGTCGAGCTTGATGACGTCGGGCATCAGATCGACCACCGCGTTCAGGCCCGAGTAGCCCGAGCCCAAGTCGTCGACGGCGATCCCGAACCCGCGCGCCTTGAGCTCGCGGATGCGGTCGGCGACGCGGGCCTTGTCACCGAGCGCGTCACGCTCGGTGATCTCCAGCACGATGCGCGAGGCGTGCGGGCACAGCGGCGCGAAGAGGTCCTCGCGCATGAGCGCGCCCGGGTCGACGTTGACGAACAGCATCCGGTCGTCGAAATGGGCGAGGTTCTTGAGCACCTCGTGCGCGATCGCCTGCTCGAGGTCGGGGCTCCGGCCCAGCTTGGCGGCCGCGCGGAGGAACCACTCGGGGCCCTTGAAGCCATCGGCGCCGCTCCGCAAGAGCAGCTCCGAAGCGGCGATGGCGCCGTCGTACTCGACGATCGGCTGCTGCGCGAGCCAGAGGAGCGCGAGCGCCTCGTCGAACGCGCGCGTCAGCTTGGCCGGGTCTTCGGGGAGGGTCGAGCGAAACGCGATCGCGTCGCGGAGCGTCGCTACGAACACCCCGTGCGTGCAGGGCTTGAGCAAGAATCGAAAGACGCCGCCGTCGTTGACGGCGCTCGCCGCGGCCCGAATGTCGCTGCCACCGGTGAGCAGCACGCGGACGACGTCGGGGTGGTCGGCGCGGATTCGCGCCAAGAGGTCGGCGCCGCTGAGCTCGGGCATGTTCTCGTCCGAGACGATGACGTCGACGGGCTGGGCCTTGAGGATGTCGAGCGCGCGGGCCGGGTGGTTCGTCGTGACGACGTCGAACGGCTCTCTCGCGAGCATCCGAACGAGGCTCCTCGTCACCTTGTCGTCGTCGTCGACCAAGAGCACGGTCGGCATCGCCTTCGCCTCTCCCACGGCTCGCACCATCTTCGATGCGCACCTCCTCTGCGGATCATTCGAGCCGAACCTGAAGGGCTGGGGGCGCCTACCTGGACATACAGCCAGGGCCGGCCCGGACCCGCACCGGTGAAACCCGCGCGGCGCTGGCCCCGTAGTGCGTGGCGGAGGCTAGAACTGCTCTATGTGGCGAACGCTGTGGTTTGGCGCCATTCTCGGGACCCTCTTCTCGGGTTGTGCCGAGAAGAAACAGGCGGCGCCCGCACCCGAGGAGAGCCCGATGTCTGCGCGTACGTACTCCAAGCCATCACCCGAGGTGATCAAGCAGCGGCTGACGCCGATGCAGTACCAGGTCACGCAGCACGACGCGACCGAGCCCCCGTTCCACAACGAGTTCTGGGACAACCACGCCGCCGGGCTCTACGTCGACGTGGTCACCGGTGAGCCGCTGTTCGCGTCGACCGACAAGTTCGACTCCGGCACCGGTTGGCCGAGCTTCTCGAAGCCGGTGGAGCCGGAGCGGGTGATCAGCAAGTCGGACCGCACGCACGGCATGGTTCGCACCGAGGTCCGGTCCAAGACGGGCGACTCGCACCTGGGCCACGTGTTCGACGACGGCCCCGGCCCCAGCGGGCTGCGCTACTGCATCAACTCTGCGTCGCTTCGGTTCATCCCCGTCGACAAGCTCGCGGCCGAGGGTTACGGCGAGTACGCGAGCCTGTTCAGCGGCGCGCCGCACGCGGTCGTGACGTCGGACAAGAGCTCTTGCGCCATCCCGCCGCCTGGCGAAAAGCCGGGCTGCGAGACCACGCTCGAGACCGCGGTGCTCGCGGGCGGGTGCTTCTGGGGCATGGAGGAGATCATCCGCAAGATCCCTGGCGTGCTCGAGACCGAGGTCGGCTACACGGGCGGCACGACGAAGAACCCGCGTTACGAAGACGTGAAGAAGGGCACGACCGGCCACGCCGAGTCGATCCGCATCGTCTTCGACCCCAAGGTCGTGTCGTACGAGACTCTGCTCGAGAAGTGGTTCTTCAAGATGCACGATCCGACGACGAAGAACCGCCAGGGCAACGACATCGGCTCGCAGTATCGATCGGCGATCTTCTACACCACGCCCGAGCAGCAAAAGACCGCCGAAGCGGTCAAGAAGCGCATCGACGACGACGGCAAGTGGGGCGCGCCGATCGTCACCGAGATCGCCCCCGCCAGCGCGTGGACGAAGGCCGAGGACTACCACCAGGACTACCTGCAGCAGTACCCGGACGGGTACACCTGCCACTGGATGCGCGACTGACGATCAGGGCGAGGGCGAGCGCGTGAGCGAGGCCGCCACGAGCCCCGGCTCGTCTCTCACGAGGAGCATGCCGACCGGCAAGTGATCGGCCGCGAGGTAGTAGCCCTCGCGCTCGACCATCGCGCCGGTCGCGTCACGCATGTGCACGACCGCCGGGTCGCCGCCGGGGCGGATCGTGCGCTCGGACGTGCCCGCATCGTAGAGCTGCCCATCGAGGCCGACCGAGTAGGCGCGCCAGCGCTCGGGCGGGCCGTGCTTCACGAACGCGCTCTGCCCGAGGGCCTTCGTCCGCTCGAAGAAGTTCTTGTAGTTGTAGTCGCTGATCCACGTGTTGGGGCAGTAGCCCATGAGGTCCTTGAGGCTCGGGTCTTTCAAGGTCTGGGTCGCGACGTCCATCCCGAACACGCCGATGCTGCCGCCGCTGTGGGGGTACTGCGGGTCGACGCTGCCGGCGCCGCCGCACGGCGAGTGCCCGAGTTGCCCGTGGGCGTGACCGAGCTCGTGGGCGAACGTCTCGGCGAAGTCGGAGCCCGAGAAGCCGAGGCTCACGCTCGACCGCGCGTCGGCGTAGTTCGGGTCGTCGGCACCAAATGACAACCCTGTCACGCAGCCACCCTGGCAGTACTGGTTGAACGACGACGCCGGCTGGAACAGCCCGTAGTAGTAGGCCTTGGGGTCGCTGCCCGCGCCGTGGTGAGCGTTCGCGAACGCGGTGAGGATGTTGTCCCACCCGTTGCCGAAGGCCTGGACGTCGGCGCCGTTGTAGCTCCAGGCCGCGCCCACCTCGAGGTTCACCACCGGCGTCGGGTACATCGCCTGCACGAGCGAGCGGTAGAGCTCGAGCTGCGCATCGCTGGTGTCGGGCGTGCGCCCCGAGCCGTCGGCGTTGTAGACGATGGGCACGAGGACGATGCGCGTGCCCTCGCCGATGTACTTGGCGCCCAGCGCGACCGTGCCGCTCTCGGGGTAGCCCGGCACGCCCGCCGGGTCCGAGACCTTGGCGTCGGGGTTGGCCTCGAAGAGGTCGATGCGGAACGTGGTGTCGGCCAGGATCGACGCGCCCGGGATGACGACGTTCAACGTCGACGCGACGCTGCCGTGCGACGAAGGTGCGTTGAGAGGCGCCTTGGCGTCGACGGGCTCGACGTCGGTCGAGGCGCTCTCGAGCGTCACCTTTACCCGGATCTCACGGGGCGTGAACGCGGGGTCGAGGGTGAAGCCGACGCGCAGGAACGCGTCTTTGCCGGCGACGATCGGCACGTCGGACGCCGCCGCCACGCCTGCGCGGACGAGCGGCACCTCGATCGTTTGATAGAGATCGACGTCGGTGATCGTGATCCCCTTCGCGCTCACCTCTTTTGGAGGAGGCGATCCGCCGGAGCCTCCGACGCCGCCGTCCGGCTCATCGTTGCCGGCGGCGCATCCGAATGCCACGAGCGCCACGACGCTCCCCCCAAAACCAAGGAGCCTGGTGACCAAAGCCATCGCGGTCATCGTCTCCTTTCGCGGGATGCGCGGCAAGGCCGTCGCGCTACCATGCTTGTCGTGAAGGGCAGCGAGCTCACCGGGTTCGCCATCGTCGCGGTCGCGATCGTGCTGTGGCTCGCGTGGCCGCGCAGTGGACGCGCCGCGCCCAGGCCGCGAACCAAACGATCCGAGGGGCCCGACCACCCGTACCGCAGAGCCGCCCCGCGGCCGGCTCCGCCCCGTGACGACGCGCTCGCGGTCGAGGACCGCATGGCCTGGGTCGCCCCCGACGACGAGGCGATCCCGAGCCGCGTCGTCGAGCTGGCGAGCCGCACCGGGCGTCGCTGGGAAGCGATCTCGTTCCTCGAGGCCGAGCTCGCCCACCAGCCCGACCCCGATCTCGCGTACCTGCTCGCC
>ERZ761602.7151-NODE-7151-length-12031-cov-4.984051_pt1 | contig 12031 bp, 12 predicted proteins | sample MGYA00512165_ERZ761602 | MGnify/ENA primary metagenome ERZ761602 (study PRJEB28899, sample SAMN02445085) | bioreactor sludge metagenome | biome: EBPR sludge; isolation source: Thorneside wastewater treatment plant | place: Australia: Brisbane, Thorneside... | reverse complement strand
CTATGACAGTCGATCGTATCCGTGATTGTATCCAAAACGGCTACCTGCCCCGCCGGTGAACGTGCTGTAATGGCGGCCAGAAAGGAGCCTTTACCATGTCAACCACCGCCATCGCCGATACCGTCCGTGACGCCGTTCAATCGATCCTGGACGCCTGGATTGCCGGGGTCGAGCAGGAGAACCTGGGCCTGCTTGCCCAGATCGTGGCGCCCGACGAAGAGGCCGTGTTCATCGGCTCCGGCGCCGCTGAACAGATCCGGGGCTGGACGGCCCTGCAAGCGGCTTTGAAGGCGCAGGCCGCCGGCGTCAAAGACATCCGCATCACGGCCGACGCGCCGGAGATCCACCTGCTGGCCGGCGGGCAGGCCGCCTGGGCGACCTCAAACTGGAGGTTCGCGGGCCGGCTCGGCGATCAGATGATCTCGGCCCCGCTGCGCTGCACCTGGATCTGTGAGCAACGCGGGTCGGAATGGGTCTTGGTGCATTTCCATAAATCGATTGGCGCAGCCGGCTGATCGGTGTATTGTCCCAGATTAGGCCCGCACCAGCGCGCCCGCCATGATGCCTGTCATGGCGGGCCGCCCCAAGTTTTGGCACCATGAGAACATCGCGTTTTTTCGCCACCCATTGACAAGGAGCGGGGTGATGGAAGATTACGCGCACCCCAACAGCCTGGTCGATACGCGCTGGATTGCCGAGCATTCCCGCGAACAGGGCATCCGTTTGGTGGAGATCCTGTGGGGCGACTCACCGTTCTTCGGCCGGCCGGCCTATGCGAGTGGGCACCTGCCCGGCGCTCTGGCCTGGGATTTTGAAACGGACCTGCAAGATCCGGCGCGACGCGACATCGTAGACCAACCCGGCCTGGAGGCCCTGCTCGCGCGTTCGGGCATCGCGCCCGGGACGACAATCGTCGTCTACAGCGGCCTGACCAACCTGCTCGCGACCTTCGCGTTCTGGGTGCTGAAGATCTACGGCCACCGGGATGTCCGGCTGTTGGACTGCGGCCGGCAGAAGTGGCTGGACGAGGGCCGGCCAACCGAACAGGACGCGCCTGCCGTGGCGCCCTCCACCTATCAGGCGCGGACGCCGGATTGGAGCCTGCGCGCCAGCCGCGCCGATATTCTTGGAGCCCTTGGCCAGGCAGACCGCCGCCTGGTGGACGCGCGCTCGGCCGAGATGTTCGCCGGCCAGGAGAACGCCGGGGCCGCCCGCGGCGGACACATCCCGGGCGCTGTCAATCTCCCCGCCGTTCGAGAAATCAATCCCGATGGGTCGTTCAGGGCCTGGCGCGTCCCCACGCTCCGGGCGGACGGGACGTTTCGGCCTGCGCCGGAACTGCAGGCCCTGGTCGAAAACCTGGGCATTACGCCCGAGCGGGAGATTATCACCTATTGCGTCCGGGGCGGCCTCTCGACCCACGCCTGGTTCATGTTGACGCAGTTACTTGGATATCCCCGGGTGCGCGAATACGACCGTTCCTGGGCCGAGTGGGGCAACCTGCCGGAGGTGCCTATTGAGAATTAGACGCAAAGGGCGGGCAGCTCTGTACGACCACGGACAGCAGTCAACAATACCCCATTCACGAGCTTGGGTATTCCGGCGCAGAAGGTAGGCGAACCGGCGCGTTTGCTCTCTTGACAGCGCCGGGATAATGAACCTGCCCTTTTTGGAAAGGAGGCTTCCGAGATGGCAAGGACTTTCAACCGGATGGTGGCCGAAGCCATGGCCGACGTGCCCGTGATCAGTCCGGCCGAGGCACACCGACGGATGCAACAGGATCCACGGACCCTGGTCATCGATCCCCGCGACGCCGCGGATATCCCCGTGACGGGGATTATCCCTGGGGCCGTGAACATCTCCTACGGCGCCCTGACCTACAAAGCGGACGACGAAGTCCCTCCGGCATGGCGTGAACCGGAACTCCAGGATCGTTCTCGGCCCATCATTGCGGCCTGCGAGGTCGGACCGCTTGGGGCGCTGGCCGGCAAGCTCCTCAAGGATATGGGGTTTTTGAACGTCTCGATCCTCGCGGGCGGCACCCAGGCCTGGAAGGAGGCCGGGTTCCCAACCCGGTGAGGCGTTCGCCGTCAAAACCCGGCGCACGCGGCCCACAGCTCCGCGAGGCTGTTCGACCGGCGCTGATCGAACAGCCTCGGAGCGATTAGGAGACGTCAGCCGACGCTCAGACGCGGGAGCCTTCTCGGACAGGCCCGCGCGTGATGGCGGTGAGGTGCTCCATCACATCGAACATCTTGGCGCTGACGTCGCTGAGGGCGGGATTGCTCTTGACGGAGGCCACAATCGGCCCGGCCAGGAAGGCCTGCCCGGAAGCCTCATCGTCGAAGAGATAGAGGCCGCCGGCCTCACGTTCGGCCTCGTTGATCAGCCAGACTTTCCAGCGCAGGCCGGGGGTGTCCGCGATGGGCTGGGCCGCCGGCAGACAGGCCTGCTCGTAGTCCTTCGCCGACACACCGAGTTTGAAGTTGATTTGCAGGATCTTCTGGGACATGAGGTCTTCTCCTGGTGGAACTGTTGATGGCACTGTAGCGGACGACAGCCCCAACACCGTCCGAAAAAGCGTCCCGGTTTGCCCGCTTTGGCTGGAACAGGTCTGCCTACAATACCCTCATGCCTGATTTGTCACTTTTCTTGTTGGGCATACCGCGCCTCGAACGCGGGGACCGGGTGGTGGCCGTGGAGCGCCACAAGGCCCTGGCTCTATTGGCGTACCTGGCGCTGACCGGCACTCCCCACCGCCGCGACGAGCTGGCCGTTCTGCTCTGGCCAGACCTGGACCAGACGCGCGCCCGCGCCGCCTTGCGCCGCACCCTCTCAACCCTCAACGTCGCCCTCGCTGGTGAGGGGCTGGCGGCCGACCGGGAAACGATCGGCCTGCTGGCTTCACCGACTCTGTGGCTGGACGTGGCTCACTTCCGCAGCCGGCTGGCGGAGTGCCGAGCACATGGTCACCCAGGAACCGAGATTTGCGCGGACTGCCTGGCGCCGCTGGCCGAAGCCGCCGCCCTGTATCGCGGCGATTTTCTCGCCGGCTTCACCCTGCGCGACGCTCCGGCCTTCGACGAATGGCAGTTCTTCCAGGCCGAGACCCTGCGCCGCGAACTGGCCTCCGCGCTGGAGCGCCTGGCACACGGCCACAGCGTTCGGCGCGAGTTCGAACCCGCGATTGGACATGCGCGGCGCTGGCTGGCGCTCGACCCGCTTCACGAACCGGCGCAGTGCCAGTTGATGCGGCTGTATGCCTGGACCGGGCAGCGCCACGCCGCCCTGCGGCAATACACCGAATGCGTGCGCCTCCTGGAACAAGAACTGGGCATCCCGCCGCAGCCGGCGACTACGGAACTCCACACTGCCATCAAGGAGAACCGCCTGGCGCCCATCGCCGAACTGCCTTCATCTTCCCCAGCGCCGTTCACCTGGGTGATGGGCGCGCTGCTGCACAACCGTTATCGCCTCGAAGCCGAGCTGGGGCGCGGCGGCATGGGGATGGTGTATCGCGCCCACGATACCCTGCTCGACCGACCGGTGGCGATCAAGGTGCTCGGCGAGGCGGGCGGCGGCACGGAGGGTCGCCTGCGCCTGATGCGCGAGGCCCAGGCCGTGGCCAAGCTGGATCACCCGCACATCGTCCCCGTGTACGACGCCGGCGAGATTGACGGTACGCCCTTCATCGTCATGCAGCTCGTAGCGGGCCAGACCCTGCATGAGGCCGGGCGGCTGCCGGTGCCGCAGATCATCGCGCTCGCGAGCCAGCTGTGCGCCGCCCTCGGCCACGCCCACCAGCGCGGCGTGGTGCACCGGGACGTGAAACCCGAGAACGTGCTGATCGCCCCAAACGGCGCGGCCCAACTGATGGACTTCGGACTGGCCCATTCCCAAAGCGCCTCGCGCCTGACGCAGGAAGAGACCCTGATGGGCACGCCGGTCTATCTCGCGCCGGAACAAATCCTGGGCCAGCCGGTCGACGGCCGGGCCGACCTGTACGCCCTGGGCGTCATCCTGTACGAATTGACGGCGGGCCGCCTGCCCTTCATGGGCGACGACGTACTCGGCGTCCTGTCCCAACACCTGCACACCCCTCCCGACTCGCCACGCGCACACCGCGCCGACCTGCCGCCCGCGCTGGACGCCCTCATCGTCCGCCTGCTCGCCAAACGACCCGAAGACCGGCCGGCGTCGGCCGAGGAGGTCCGGGCCGTGCTCGAAAGCCTGTGGCAACCTGCCGCCGCGCCGCCCACGCCGACGGCGGCGTATTCGACGCTCGACCGCATCGTGCGTGGCCAGTTGGTGGGCCGTGAGCGCGAGCTGGCCGAGGCCCAGGCCGTGTGGTGCCGGGCCGTTTCCGGCCAGAGCCAGGTGCTGCTCGTGAGCGGCGAACCGGGCATTGGCAAGACCCGCCTGGTGCGTGAGCTCGCTGGGATGGCGCAGGCGGCAGGGGCCAGAGTACTGGCGGATGGCTGCCATGCCGAGGGCGGCCCGCCCTACGCGCCCCTGGCCGGGATGATGCGGCAGATGGTTGAGACCCCTTCCGGCCCCGACCTGCCCGACTTCATCCTGGCGGATCTGCTCAGCCTCGCCCCGCACCTGCGTCCTCACTATCCGCACTTGCCGCCCAATCCGCTACTCGATCCAGAGTTCGAGCAGCAGCGGGTGTTCGATAGCTTCACGGCCTGGTGCGAGACGCTGGCCGCTGAGGCCCCTCTGCTATTGCTCGTGGAAGATGTGCACTGGGCGGATGGCAGCACGCTGGCTTTACTTCGCCATCTGGCCCGGCGGGCGCGCCGGGCGCGGCTGCTCGTGGTCATGACCTACCGGGATGCGGAAGTGGAACTGGATCAGGCCCATCCCCTGAACGCTGTCTTGCTCGACCTCAATCGCGAACGGCTGGCCGAGCACCTTCGACTCGGGCGCCTCAGCCGTGAGCACACTCGGGCTCTGCTGGCCGCGATGTTGTCCAACGTCGGGGACATCTCACCGGAGTTTCTCGACGGCCTGTATCGCGAGACCGAGGGCAACCCCTTCTTCGTCGAGGAAGTCTGCAAGGGGTTGATCGAGCAGGGCAAGCTCTATCCTGCGGGGGGAACCTGGCGCCGGTCCGACATGCGGGCGATCTTCATTCCACCCAGTGTGCGGGGTGCCATCCTGGCGCGCGTGGCACGTTTGCCCGCCCCGGCGCAGGACGCCCTGCGCGTGGCCGCCATCTTCGGGCGCGAGTTCGATTTTGAGACTCTGCACGGCGCGACGGAGCAGGATGAAGACGCCCTGGTCGCCGCGCTGGAGCGGGCGGAGCGGGCGCAACTGATCGGCGAGGCGCCGCGCGCCGGCCGCGTCGCCTTCAGCTTCGCCCACACCCTCATCCCCTTCGCCCTGCGCGAGAGCTTGGGCAGCCTGAGGCGCCAGCGGCTGCACCGCCGCGCCGCCGCCGTCATCGAGGCCCAACGCCCCACTGACGTCGAAGCGTTGGCCTACCATTACGCCGCCGCCGGCGAGCAGGACCAGGCGGTGGCGTATGCGCGCCGGGCGGCCGAGCGGGCCGTGGCGCTCTACGCCTACGACGCCGCCGTTGGGCATCTGCAGACGGCTCTTGAACTGATTGATGCCGGAGAGCAGGCCGAATCCCGTCTGGCGCTGCTGGAGACCCTGGCCGACGTGCACCGGCTGCGCGGCGAGCGGGCAGACGCGATCCTGATCTATCAGCAGGCGCTCGCCATCTGGCCGGACCTGGCGAGCGCGGACAAATGGATCGCCGTGCGCCTGCACCGCAAGATCGGCGAGACGTTTCTCCGCCTCAAGTCATCGGCCAACCGCGAGCGGTTCGCCGCCCTCGCGCAGACCAGCCTCGACAGCGGCCTGCGGCTCGTCGAAGGCGAGCCGCCCCACCCCGAATGCGTGCGCCTACTGACGACCCTGGCGAATGACCGGTGGAGTGCACAGGCACAGCAGGATTGGGAGACGGCGGAGCGTTACGCCCGCACTGCGGTGGCGATGGGCGAGCAACTGGATGCGCCGGTCGAGCTCTCGGCCGCGCTGGGCGCGCTGGATACGGTGTACGGGGCGCGCGGGCTATATCGCGAGCGGGTGCAGCTCGCGCAGCGGCGACTGGCGCTCAGTCGCGACCCGCGCTTCGGCGATCTGCGCGAACGAATCGACCTGTTGTGTCAGGCGGGCAACGCACTCGCGTTCGTGGGCGACCATGCCCCGGCCCTGCCGCACCTCCTGGAAGCCGAACGCCTGGCGGAGCGGATTCGGGATGTGAGCCAGCACGTCTACGCCCTGGGCCTTCAGGCGCAATGCTTCTTCGGGCTGGACCGGTGGGACGAGATGCTGCAAATCGAGGCCAAACGGCTGGCGCTGGAGGAGCGCTATGGCCGGGACCGGGTGGACCGAATGTGTTTCTACTGTGGGCTGAGCGCTAACGTCCTGGCGCTGCGGGGCGAGGTTGACCAGTCCCATGCGCGCCGCGACGAGGCCTATGCCACGATGGTGGGCTTCTGGGGCGGGCCGCCGGAGGCCTGGGCGCCGGTCGGCCATTACTGACTGGGCAAGGCCCTGATGGGAGAGGGTGAGTTCACCCTCATCCGGCAGCACCTGAAGGCCGCGCTCGGCCTGTCGCTCTCGTGGATGGGCGATCACGACGTCTATGCCGCGCTGGCGGATGCGGCGGCCCGCGAGGGCGATGCCTCCGCCATCCGCCAGTACGCGCCGCAGGCCGAAGCGTTGGCGGCGCGCTACGGCCACACGCTGTATCACGCCATCGCCCACCGCGCCTGGGGCGTGGCCCACCGGTTGGCGGGCGAATATCGAGAGGCCAAAGAGCGGCTGAGCCAGGCGCTGGATCTGTTCAGCGGCCTGAACGCGCGCTGGCAGATCGGGCGCACGCTATTTGAACTGGGCGAGCTGGCCGCCGCGCAGGCGAACACCGCCAAAGCCCGCGACGATTACACTCAGGCCCTCGCGGCGTTTGAAACGATGCGGGCCGTGCCTGATGCGGCGCGGACACAAGCGGCTTTGGAAGGACTTCCCGGATGACTGCAAGCACCCCGCGGCCTCGTTGCAGCCAGGCGCAGATCTGGATCCCGCGCCGCGGGCCGGCCATCTCCGTGCTGGCCAGCATATGCCTGATGACTGGCCTGATAGTCGGGGCGGCCGCGCCAGCGACTTACGCCGCCCAGGCGGCGACCCCTGTGCCAGTCGCCACGGTGGTCGCTCCGCCAGTAGAGGCGAATCCGTTCGGCCTGGACACTGACGTGACCGTCGCGCTGATCAGCTTCCTGGCCGGCAGTTTTGTGGCGCTCCTGGGCGTGCTCTCCAAATATCTGTTGGATTACCGGCTGGAGAAGCGCAAACTGGAATTGCAGGAGCGGCAGGACATCGCCGCCGTGATCGGCCCGAGCCAAGCCAACCTGATCCGGGCGGCCCGTGACCTGTTTCGCTGGCTCAGCAGCTTCTTTGACCACCCGGATAGCTCGCGCCACTGGCTGATCAAAGGGCCGGACCGGGCCAGGGATGCGCCCTCCCTGCGCGAGTGGGTGCGGCTGCTGTTCAACTTCATCGCCTGGGGACGGATCACCCAGGATGCCATCAACGGCTTACCGGCGGTGGTGGCCAAAGAGCGGGCCGACTTGCAGCAAGCTTGCGTCTTTGCGGACCTGGTCAGTGACCGGCTGGCGTCCGGCGGCCTCTTCAAGGGCGTCGAGCTGTACGAGCCCGACAGCCGGACGATGCGCCTGTTCTTCAAGCACATTGAGGCGCTGGCAGGGGCCGGTATTCGTCTGTGGCAGGCCAACGAGGGGGCGATCACGCGCACGGCCGTGGACGAGCTGTATCAGTCACCGGGGTCAGCTCTGCTGCTATTGCGGGAGTTCGTGCTGGTCCTGAACGGGGAGGCGGCGCCGGCGGCCGGCTTCATCGTGGCGCGGTTGGCGGCGGTGCGGGCCGTCGCCGTCGGATTACTCCTGAGCTATCCCTGGATCCTCAAACTGCCAGACCAACGCGAAGTTATCAACGAACTCCAAGCCCACCTGGCCCACGCCGCGCGGATCAGCGGCGCCAATCTGCCGTTCGGGGAATGCGTCTCGCGCAACCTGACCCTGTTGCTCGAGCGTAATCGCTGCGGCTTCCTGAGCCTGCCGCTGGTGTAAACACGCGCCCATGGCCGCTTTCGCGCCTCAACCGGTTGTGGTTGCGTTGGCCGCGCAGGCGACCGGTATGGCCGCCTCTGGCCTCGATTGGCACGCCGAAGGGGCGGCGGCGCCGTTGACACGGCTCTGGTGCAGCTGTGACCAGCGCCTCGTTGAGGGCGGTGCCAGGGTCCATCGGCTGGAGGGGGAAACGGCCTGGCTGGCGTGGTGGGAGGGCGCCGCCGCCCTGGGGCTGGCCGTGAACGCTGCCTTAGCCCTGCAGGCCGAGGTCGAGGCCTTTCGCGCTCGGCTGCCTATCGCGGTCGCGCTGCGGATCGGCATCGGCGTTGGGCCGGCCCAGCTGAGCCTATCCACTCGCCCGGGCGTGCGTGGCGCGGCCGTTATCGTGGCCGAACGCCTGGCGCAGATCGCGCCGCCAAGCGGCGTTTTGATCATCCCAAGCCCGGGCGCGACCGCGCGCAGACTTATATAGCGAGGTGCCGATGGAAGACCTGACTGGCCGGCAGTTTGGCTCGTACCAGATCGTTGCGCCGCTGGGCGAGGGCGGCCTGGCCGCCGTGCACAAGGTCTACCAGCCGGCGCTGGGGCGTCACGGGGTGCTGAAGGTCCTGCCGCGCCAGCCCACAGATGCATTATTCCGAGTTCGGGGGCGGGTACAATTCCTCGAGCCGGCGCGGCTCGCTGGCGAACGACCCGCTGGGCACACGTGCTGCCTGACCCCAGCCGCCGTGCCGAGGACAGCATGAGGCGGACACAGATCATCGAAGCCAACGCCATCGCCTACTACCGGGAGCTCTCCCGCTGTTTGGGCGGCCAGTTCAGCGAGCAGGCTGAGATCGTCTGGTTCGCCACCGGCCGGCGCAGCCTGCCGCGCTTCAACGGCGTCCTGCGCACCGTTGTCGCGCGCCCGGAGGAATTGGGCGGCGTCGTGCGGCCAGTCCTGGATCTCTTTCTTGCCCGCGACCTGCCGTTCTTCTGGGTGGATTGGCCGGCCGTCGGCACGCCGGGCCTGGGCCGCCACCTGCAGGCCAGCGGGCTCGCGCTGACGGCGATCACGATGCCGGCTATGACCCGCACGCTGAAGGCCCTGCCGCGCGCCCCGCTCCCGCCGGAGGTCGAACTTAGCCGGGTGCAGACGGTGCAAGATCAGGCCGCCTGGCTGAACGTGTTTATGGCCGGCTCTGACCTGCCCGCGCCGGCCCGGCCCGATTTCGGCCAGTTCCTGGCCGGATCGCTAGCCGAACCGGCGCCCGTGTTTAATCACTTCCTGGCGCGTTGGCACGGCGAGCCATGCGCCGTCTCCACGTTGTTGCGGGCTGGGTCAGCCGCAGGAATCTACCACGTCGCCACGCTGCCGGCCTTCCGCGGGTGCGGGCTGGGGACGGCGCTCACCCTGGCCGCCATGCAGGCCGCCCAGGCCGTCGGGGCCGAGACCGCGATCCTGTTCGCCACGCCGTCTGGTTTTCCCGTGTATCAGCGGATGGGGTTCGAGACCGCCTCAACCGCCGATCTCCACATCTGGACCGGTGCTGGATCGCCAGCATCCGGCTGAAGACCTTAGCCCTAGCGGGCCCGGCAGGGAGTTCTTGTATGGCGACCTTCGTCCTCGTTCACGGCATGTGGCACGGCGGCTGGTGCTGGCGAAAGGTGACGCCGCTGCTGCGCGCGGCCGGTCAGGCGGTCTATTCGCCGACGCTCACCGGCCTCGGCGAGCGCGTCCACCTGCACTACCCGGATATCGATATGCACACGCATATCCGCGACGTTGTGAACGTCCTGGTTTATGAAGACTTGCGCGAGGTCGTGCTGGTAGGACACAGCCTGGCCGGCTTCATGGTCCCGGCTGTCGCCGAGCATGTCCCCGAGCGCATCGCGCACATGGTGGACCTGGATGGGCCGCTGGCGAGCGACGGAAAGGCCTTCAAGGACGTATTGCCAGAATACTGGGAGGACTTTCGGCAGCGCGGGCGAGCCGCCGGCGACGAAGGCTGGGCCCCGCCTGTCCTGGAATGGACGTTCGGCGTGAGCGGCGCCGACCTGGAGTGGCTGAGGTCCAAATTGACCCCGCAGCCGTTGAAAACCTGGGAAACCCCGCTGCACTTTGCCAACCCCTCCGCCCGTTCCATCCCGCGCACCTTCATCCACTGCACCGAAGGCCTTTCAGCCGAAGCCATCGCGGCTGAGGAGAGACAATGCGCCGACCAGGGCTGGAAGTATCGCTCTATCGCAGCCGGACACGATGCGATGATTACCGCGCCGGACGAGCTCGCTCAGTGTCTGTTGGGGCTGGAGTAGCTGGACGCCATGAACACGCCAACGCCTCCCCCGCCCGTCAACCCCTGGGCCGATGATGAGAACGCCCGCTTTCTGCGCCTGCGGATGAAGACCTTCTGGAACCGCGATTACTTCGAGCGGATCATTCTGCCGCTGCTGGGCCTCCCCCAGGGCGGGGGCGTCCTCGACGTAGGGTGCGGCAACGGCGGGCTGGCGCTGCTGCTGGCCGAGCTTCGGCCGGATCTCGCCATCACCGGCGTGGATTTCGAGCCCGGGCCGCTTGAAGACGCGGCTGCTTTGGCCGGGCACAGCGGGCTCACGAATCTGCGCTTCGAGCACGGTGACGCGCACGCATTGCGCTTCGCTGAAGACACGTTCGATGGGGTCGTCTGCCAGACGGTGCTCACGCACGTTCGCGACGCGCCGGCGGTTGTGCGGGAAATGGCGCGGGTGCTGAGGCCGGGCGGGGTCTTCTTCGCGGCCGAATACACCGACGGCGGCGCACTCTCCGTTTACGACAACGTCCACCTGGATAAACGCGATGACGCCTGGAAGCGCGAGTATCTACGCCTCAATCAGTTGTTTGTGAAAGGCAAGCAGGCGCTTGGGCGGGGCGACGACACCGTGGGGGTGCGCGTCCCGCTGCTGGCGACCCAGGCGGGATTGGACGTGTACGACGTGCGCCTGAACGACCGCGCCATGCACGCCTTTCCGCCATATCGTCACGAGAAGCAGCGGCAGTATCTGGAGCTCTCCAAGACCGCCAACGCGCCCGACACCGACGGCAAATGGCTGAGGCGGATCATCGAAATCATCATCGCCGGCGGCGGGACGGAAGAGGATGGCCGCTGGTATCACGCCGCCGTCGACAGCGCCGGTGTAGTGCGCGCCATCGACGAAGGCGTCTTCACGGCGACCGGGTCATTCGCGCTGTATCTCACCTTCGCCAGAAGGTAATGGCGCGCGCTGTGGCAGAGGCGGCATGCCAGTCGCCGGCGTCGCGCTCGTCTCCAGCGCGGCGGACCGCCTGGATGGGCCGGCAAATCAGCGTCGGCGACAATCTGGGCGCCAGGCTGCGCCGGGTAGAGGAGATGCAATGCAGGTCACACTGCTCGCCATCGGCACCTGGGGGGACGTTCATCCAGTGGTCGCGCTGGGAGCCGCGCTCCAGGGCACCGGCCGGCATACCGCGCGCCTGGTGGCGCCCGACGACTTCGCGGCGTTGGCGCAAGGCGCTGGCCTGGACTTCCGCCCGCTCGGGCTGCGGGTGCGCGACCTCCTGCGGAGCCCGGCCCTGCGGCCCTTCATCGCGCCCGGCGGCAGCCTGCTGGCTGGCATGCGGGACCTGCTCCGCCTGCTGCGGCCTATGCTTGACCGGCTGATGGCCAGCACCTGGGAGGCCTGCCAGGGGGCGGAGGCCATCGTCTACTCCTCGCTGGGGCTGGGCGCCTATCATGCCGCTGAGCGGCTGGGGGTGCCGGCCTTCTGGACCATGCCGTTCCCTAATGGCCGGACGCGCGCCTTCCCCAGCGTCGCCTTCCCGGCGCTGCCGCTGGGCGGGGCGTACAACGCGCTGACCCATGCCCTGGGCGAGC
>ERZ761602.7150-NODE-7150-length-12032-cov-3.581281_pt1 | contig 12032 bp, 10 predicted proteins | sample MGYA00512165_ERZ761602 | MGnify/ENA primary metagenome ERZ761602 (study PRJEB28899, sample SAMN02445085) | bioreactor sludge metagenome | biome: EBPR sludge; isolation source: Thorneside wastewater treatment plant | place: Australia: Brisbane, Thorneside... | reverse complement strand
TACCTCGCCTACGCGAGCCAGCCGTTGCGGGCCCTCATCACCGAGCCCCTAGAGCGCTTCACCGACAGCACCGTCACCTCCGTGAGCGAGCTGGAGAAGGAGGTCGCCGAGGTGCGCACCCTCGGCTACGGCCTCTGCCGCGGTGAACTGCTCCCCGATCTGTGGGGCGTCTCGGCTCCCCTCCTCACCCAGGACCGCCAGTTGCTCGGCGTCCTCAGCTGCTGGGGCCCGGCCTCACGCGGCGAACCCGAGCGGTTCGCAGCCCTCGGCTCCCTGATCCGCGATGCGGCGCGAGGCCTGCTCGCTCGCTAGACGGGGTCACTGGCTACGTCGTTCGACGTATGCCGGGCCACCACACGACAGTCCTTCTGCTCAAGCCACGAGGTGCTCCGAGGCGCGAATCTTTGGGTGTCAGCACATCCGAGATCCACCACTGAGAAGGAGCACCATCATGAACAAACCCAGCACCCCGACCGTCGTCCTCGTCCACGGCGCCTTCGTCGACGGCTCCGGTTGGAAGCCGGTCCACGACCTCCTGGTCCGCGACGGCATCGAGGTCGTCGTCAGCCAGCACTCGACCCAGTCGCTCACCGGTGACGTCGCCGAGGTCCAGCAGGTCATCGAAGCCCAGGACGGCCCCGTCGTCCTGGTCGGCCACTCCTACGGCGGCGTCGTCATCACCGAGGCGGGCACCCACCCGCAGGTGGCCGGCCTCGTGTACGTCGCGGCGTTCGCTCCCGACGCGGGCGAGTCGGTCGCCACGCTGATCGCCGACCCGGACCCGTCCGCGCCGGTCCCCCCGATCGTCCCTCGCAAGGACGGCGCGCTGGTCCTGGACCGCGAGCGGTTCCACGAGGGCTTCGCCGCCGACCTCCCGGCCGAGGAGGCGCGGTTCATGGCCGACTCGCAGACCGCGTGGGGCGGCGCCGCCGTCGGCACCCCGGTCACCGAGCCCGCCTGGCGCACCCGACCGAGCTGGTACGTCGTCGCGGGTGAGGACCACATGATCCCGCCCGCCGCGCAGCAGGGCATGGCCGCACGAGCCGGCGCCACCGTCGAGACGGTGACCGCCAGCCACTCGGTCTACGTCTCGCAGCCCGAGGCGGTCGCCGAGGTCATCCGGCAAGCCGTCCGGTCCGTCAGCGCCTGAGCCCGTCGTCGATGCGACCTGAGGAGCACAGATCATGGCCGTCAACCGCACACTCACCGCCCGGCGCACCTGGCTCACGCCGATCCTTCTCCTGATCGGCCTGGCCGTCGCGCTGCCCGCCATCTACCTGACCAGCACCGTCGACCCACAGGGTCACCTGAAGGCGCTTCCGGTCGCGCTGGTCGTCGGGGACGCGACCGTCGCCTCCGGCCCGTCGGAAGCCATCGCCGCGGCCATCGAGGCGAACGCCGGCGACGAGCTGTCGATCACCCGGATGAACGGCGACGAGCTCGACGCCGCGATGGAGAAGGACCAAGTCGCCGGCGCCGTCGTGATCCCAACCGACCTCGCGACCAGCCCGGTCGCCGTACTCACCAACGCCGGCGACGGCGGCCTCAACACCGCCCTCCTGCTCGGGAACGTCACTCCCCTGCTGCACGGGATCTCCCAGCAGGCGGGTGGCTTCGAGATCACGACCGGCCCCTACGACGTGCTGCCGGACAACTCTGGCCTGGGCATGAGCGCCTTCTACTACGCCCTCGTGATCGTCCTGCTCGGCTTCATCGGCGCCTCCTTGGTCAGCCCGCTCGTCGACTCGGCGCTGGGCTTCCTGCCCAGTGAGATCGGTCCGCTCGTGGAGCGTCAGCCCTACACGCCGGTGTCCCGTCGGGCCACGTTCCTGGCGAAGGCGGCGGTGCTCGCCGGCGCCGCGCCGATCGCAGCGCTGGTCGTCCAACTCGTGGCCGGGCTGATCGGCGTCTCGGTCACCTCGCCCGTCACGCTCTGGGCGTTCGCGACCGCGGCGATCATCGCGATCGGCACCAGCGCGCTCGCCGTACTGTCGATCTTCGGCGCGGGCATCGGCTCGCTCGTGAACACGCTGTTCTTCGTCGCCATGGCGATGGTCTCCTCCGGTGGCACCGTGCCGCTCAACGCGACCCCGGGCTTCTTCCACTGGTTCTCCGCCATCGCTCCCTACCGCCACGTCGTGGACGGCACCCGCTCGCTGTTCTACTTCGACGGCAACCTGAGCGCCGGCCTTGGCAGCGCCTGGCTCACCGTCCTCGTGGGTGGGACCATCGGGCTGCTGCTCGGGCTGGTGGTCACCTCGCTCTACGGCCGGGTCCCCGCCTTCAGCCGCCAGCCCCGCTGACCCGGGTCCACCCGGCGCTATCGTCCGCTGTCATGGAGCCCCTCGGCACACGACTGGTCGGCCGGGACGCCGAGCTGGCGCAGCTCCGGGCCTTCGTCGCCGAGGCGGCCGGTGACGGAGGTGCGCTGCTGGTCGCGGGTGAGGCCGGAGTCGGCAAGTCGGTGCTCCTCGATGTCGCAGCCACGGCGGCCGCGGCCGCGGGGACCACCGTCGTCCGGGGCGCGGGCGTGGAGTTCGAGGCCGAGGTCGGCTTCGCCGGGTTGCACCAGTTGATCCAGCCACTGCTGGACGACGTCGGATCGCTGCCCGCCCCCCAATCGCGAGCCCTGGGTGTCGCGCTCGGGCTCGAGGACGGCGACACCCCCGACCGGCTCGCGCTCGCCAACGCGGTCACCGCGCTGCTGAGGCAGGCGTCGGGTACGGCGCCAGTGCTGCTCGTCGTCGACGACATGCAGTGGCTCGACCCAGCGAGCGCCACCCTCCTCGGGCTGGTCGGTCGCAGGCTGGTCGGCTCCCGGGTCGGACTGCTGGGTGGCGTGCGCACCGGAGAAGACAGCCCCGTCGAATCCAGCGGCTTCGACGAGCTGACCGTCGAGCGTCTGGACGAGGCCTCCGCACGCGCGCTGCTCGCCGACGCCTTTCCCGAGCTGGCCGACCGCGACCGGATCCGGCTCCTCCAGGAGGCGGACGGCAACCCACTGGCGCTCGTCGAGCTCCCGCGTGGCCTGGCCGACGTCGGCACCCGGCAGGCGACGCCGGTCGGGCGCCGGCTCCGCGGCCACTTCGCGCGACGCATCGGGACCCTCTCCGAGGCTGCGCGTGAGCAGCTACTCCTGGCCGCGCTCTCGGGTGAGGTCCCGGGCGAGCTCACCGACCTCGAAGCCGCCGAGAGCGCCGGCCTCGTCACGGTCACCCGGCAGGGGGTGATCTTCCGGCATCCCCTCGCGCGCGCGGCCGTGGTCGATGCCTCGGTGCACGCGCAGCGTCGACAGGCGCACCTGGTCCTGGCCAAGCGCTGGCCTGAGGGTTCAGAGCAGCGGGCCTGGCATCTGGGTGAGGCGGCCGGCGGCCCGGACGAGGAGGTCGCCGCCACCCTGGAATCGGCCGCCCTGCGGGCGCGCGACGGCGCGGTCCGGCTCCTACTGCGAGCGGCGGCGCTCAGCCCGGCCGCAGAGGAGCGCGACCGGCGGACCCGCAGCGCAGCGTTCCTGGGCATCGACGTCATCGGCGACCTGACCGTCGTACCCAGCTCCCCCGTCGGCACCCTCGAAGCCGTGGTCCCGCGGGCGGCCTATCTCGTGCAGACCGGCGGCGACGTCGACTCCGTGCACCGACTGCTGGTCGAGGCGCTGGCTCTGGCGCCCGACCCGACCGACGCCTCTGACTTCGCCCTCACCGAGGCGCTGTTCGTGCTCGGCTCGGCCGCGTTCTTCGGGTCGCGTCCGGGATTGGCCGCTCCGTTCCACGACGCGGTCGCCCGGCTCGCGCCGGAGCCACCGGAATACCTCACGCTGCTCGCCGGGACCTTCGTCACGCCGGTGGGTCACGCGCTGCCGGTGCTGGACCGACTCGATGCGGCGGTGACCCGTCTCGGTGACGAACCCGACCCGGCCCGCGTCGCCCGGATCGGGATGGCGGCGGTCTACGTCGACCGCACTCCCGGTTGCCGAGACGCCCTCCGCCGCCTCGTCGAGCATGGCCGGGCCGGGGGCGCCGTCACGTCCGCACTGGAGGCGATGACCTTCCTCGGCTGCGACGCGTTCCTCGCGGGCGACTGGGACGGAGCCGTGTCGTGTGCGGCGGAGGCGCGCGAACTCGTCGACCGGCACGGCTACCGGCTCCTGGGCGGCATCACCGACTACGCGGAAGCCATGGTCACCGCGGGGCGCGGTGATCGAGCCCGGACCCGGGCCCTGACGGACGCGATGCTCGAGTGGGCGGCACCGAGCCGGATCGGCTACCTCGTCCAGCTCGCCGGCCACGCCGAGGCCCTCGCCGATCTCGGCGCCGGAGACTACGACGCGGCGTACGCGCGGGCGCTCGACATCTGCACCACCGACACCGTGCCGTCGTACGCACCCCAGGCATTGTGGGTGCTCCTCGACCTGGTCGAGTCGGCCGTGCGCTCGGGCCGTACGACCGAGGCCGCGGCCCACGTCGAGCACCTGTCCACCGCGCGGGTCGCAGAGCTGTCCGATCGGCTGGCATTCGTGGTCGCGGGCGCGACGGCTCTCGTCGCCGACGACCCCGAGGCGTTCCTCGCCGCGATCGAACTTCCAGGTGCCGATCGCTGGCCGTTCCATCTCGCGCGGCTACAACTGGCGTACGGCGAGCGGCTCCGCCGCGACAAGGCGATCGCCGATGCCCGTCACCAGCTCCGATCGGCGCTCGACATCTTCGAGCGGCTCGGTGCCCGACCGTGGGTGGAGCGGACCACGACCGAGCTGCGCGCGAGCGGCGACCGGGTCGCAGCCCCGGCCGCCGGCACCGAGGGGCTGACCCCACAACAGTGGGAGATCGCCCGACTCGCGGCCGAGGGGCTGAGCAACAAGCAGATCGGTGAGCGACTCCACCTCTCCCCGCGGACCGTCGGCACCCACCTCTACCAACTGTTCCCCAAGCTCGGCATCACCTCGCGCGCGGCGCTGCGCGACGCGTTGGGATGACCTCCCGCGGGACGTCATGCGAGGTGGCGGGTCGGGCAGCCTCTGCGTATGACGTCCCGACTGATCCACGCGCTTGTCAGAGCTGGGATTGCACTCCCGCCAACAGTTGCCGGGCCATGATGATCCGCTGGACCTGGTTGGTGCCCTCGTAGATCTGGGTGATCTTGGCATCGCGCATCATCCGCTCGACCGGGTAGTCGCGGGTGAAGCCGTAACCGCCGAGCACCTGGACGGCGTTGGTGGTGACCTCCATCGCGACATCGGAGGCGAAGCACTTCGCCGCCGCACCGAAGAACGTCAGGTCCTCGTCGCCCCGCTCGGAACGCCCGGCCGCGGCGTAGGTCAGCTGCCGGGCCGCCTCGACCTTCATGCCCATGTCGGCCAGCATGAACTGCAGCCCCTGCTGCTCGGCGATCGGCTTGCCGAACTGCTTGCGCTCCTGGGCATACCCCAGCGCATAGTCCAACGCACCCTGCGCGACCCCGACCGCCTGCGCCGCGATCGTGACCCGGGTGTGGTCCAGGGTCCGCATGGCAGTCTCGAAACCGGTGCCCTCCGCACCGATCATCCGATCCGCCGGGATCCGGACGTTGTCGAGGTAGACCTCCCGGGTCGGCGAGCCCTTGATGCCCAGCTTCTTCTCCGGCGCACCGAACGAGACACCCTCGTCGCCCTTCTCCACCACGAACGCACTGATCCCCTTCGACCGCTGGCCACGATCATCAGAGGGGTCTGTGATCGCCATCACCGTGTAGTACTCCGAGACGCCGGCGTTGGTGATCCACCGCTTCACCCCGTTGAGCACCCACTGGTCGCCATCGCGGACCGCGCGGGTCTTCATCGCCACCGCGTCCGAACCCGCGTCGGGCTCGGACAGGCAGTAGGAGAAGCCACCCTCACCACCCGCAAGCGCACCGAGGTAGTGCTTCTTCAGCTCCTCCGACCCCGCCAACTGCACCGGCAACGACCCCAGCTTGTTGACCGCCGGGATCAACGACGCCGACACATCGACCCGGGCGATCTCCTCGATCACCAACACCGTCGCCAACGCATCCGCGCCCGCACCGCCGTAGGCCTCCGGCACATGCGGCGCATGCAGATCCGCCGCCAACAACGCCGCGGCCGCCTCCTCGGGGTAGCGAGCCAGCTCGTCGACCTCCGCGGCGTACGGCGCGACCTTCGCCTCACACAGCGACCGGACCGCCTCGCGGATCTCGCGGTGTTCCTCGGACAGGGTGAACAGACTGCTACTCACGGGTTACATCATAATTCCTAGGACATCCATGCAACGCACTCCTGGGATCGACTTCATCACACCCCCACCTAGGCTTGCTGCATGACCTGGCAGGACCCCGAGTCGATCCGGTACATGCTCGACGACTGCGAGGTCTGGGCGGTGGTCGGACTCTCCGGCGACCGCAATCGCACGGCGTACTCCATCGCCTCCTTGCTCCAGCAGCGCGGCAAGCGGATCGTGCCGATCCACCCGGCCGCAGCGACCGACGAAGGGTTCGAGGTGCTCGGCGAGAAGGGGTACGCAACGCTGGCCGACGTGCCGTTCCCGATCGACGTGGTCGACGTGTTCCGGCGCTCGGAGGCGGCCGGCGAGTTCGCCGACCAGGCGGTCGCGGTGGGCGCGAAGGCGGTGTGGTTCCAGCTCGGGGTGATCGACGCGGCGGCGTTCGAGCGCACCGTGGCCGCCGGGGTGCCGATGGCGATGGACACCTGCCCGGCCATCGAGTGGCGGCGTCGGGCCTGAGCCGCGGTCTCGGATCGAGACTCAGCGGCCGGGGAGCAACCCTTGCCGGATCGCGATCGAGAGCACCTCGAGCTTGGAGTGCGCACCCAGCTTGGTCGAGATGTTCGCGACGTGGTTGCGGACCGTGTGGACGCTCACCACGAGCTCGGTGGCGATCTCGCTGTTGGTGAGCCCGTCGGCCAGCAGCGAGAGGACGTCGAGCTCGCGCTCGGTCAGGTCGGTGTTGGCGCTGTTGCGGTTGCGGTTGAGCCGGGGCAGCAGTCGCGCCAGCATCTCCGGCGAGATCACCGCCTCGCCACCGTGCGCGGCACGGACCGCGGAGCGCACCTCGTCGAGGCTGCGCGACTTGGACAGGAAGCCACTCGCTCCGGCCTCGATCGCGCTCACCAGGACCTGGTCGGCCGTGCTCGCCGTGAGTACGACGTATTGGGTCGAGGGCCGCAGCTCGCGCAGCTGGGCGATCGCTGCCACGCCGTCGCCGTCGGGCAGCCGGTGGTCCATGAGTACGACGTCGGGAAGGACCTGCGGGAGCAGCGAGCGGGCCTCGGCGAGCGAGCGCGCCGCACCCACGGTATGCAGGTCGGGCTCGGCATCGAGCACGTGGCCCAGGCTCATCGCCAGGACCTCGTGGTCGTCCACGATCAGGACGCGGATGGCCTGCGCGGTGTCAGCGCTCATGGCTGCCGGCTATCGCGGTAGTTCACATGTCCCCGTAGCTGCTCGTCTTGCGCGTGGTCGAGACCAGTCTCTCAGGCCGGTACGCGCACGGTGCGCATGACCGTGTAAAGATGGGCCCGATGTACTAGACGGCTGGCCCCCCCACGGCTGGTTCACAGTTGCTGTCGTCCCCATGCTGTGCTGTCACGAGGAGAACTGGGGGACACCATGTCGATCCGGACGGTCGTCGGCGACGACGACTCGAGGTTCCGGGCGGCGGTCATCGAGGTGCTGGGAGCGGATGCGCGCTTCGCCGTGGTCGGCGAGGCGGCGGACGGTGCCGAGTTGCTGAACGTGGCCACGACGACCCATCCCGATCTGATCCTGCTGGACGTGCGGATGCCATCCGGTGGCGCCGTCGCGGCGCGTGCACTGACCGGAGCGAACGGCGATCCGGGCCGCTGGTCGACCCGTCCGCTCGTGGTCGCCGTCTCGGCGGACACCACGCCGGAGGTGGTCGCGTCCATGCTGCAGGCGGGAGCCGTAGGCTTCCTCGCCAAGGGGCGGCTCGGCGCAACGCTGCCGGACGTCTTGGTGCGGATGGTCGAGGGCGAGGTGGTGGTCGCGGTGCCCACCGGGATCCACGCGCTGCGCCACCTGCTCCAGCATCGACGCGAGCCGGCCGGGGTGCCCGACGGCCCACCGGAGGAGCAGCCCGAGGAGCCATGACCCGACCGGTCGCCAGCGAACAAGCCGTCTTCGAGCTCCTCGACGCCGCGGCCACGGCCGTGCTGGGCGTCGACGCGACCACGACCATCCGTTACGCCAACCCGCGCTCGCTCGAGGTCTTCGGGTACGCCGAGCACGAGCTGGTCGGCAAGCCCGTCGAGCTGCTGATCCCCGGCGACCTGGCCGAGAAGCATGTCCCCTTGCGCGAGGAGTTCTGGCACCGACCGATCGCCCGATCACTCGCCGAGAGCCCGACGGTGCGCGGTCGGCGCAAGGACGGCAGCGAGTTCGCCGCGGAGGTCGCGCTCACCCCGATGACCACCCTCGACGGCCCGTGGGTGATCGCCAGCGTGCTCGACGTCTCGCTCCGGCGGGAGGCCGAGGAGCTGGTCAACCAGCAGGGCCGGACCTATATGGCCCTGGCCCGGCTCAACGAGGCCGTCGCGACCGCACCCGATGCGAATGCGCTGTTCCGCCGCGTCTGCAACGTCTCGGTGGTCTACGGCGGCTTCGCCGGCGCGTGGATCCTGTCGCGCGGCCGGGACTCCTCGATCGAGGTGCTCGCCAATGCCGGACCGCTCACCTCCAAGCTGGCGATGGCCAGTGCCGACAGCCCCAGCCTGAGCCACTACGTCTCCGCTGAGGTCGACCAGGTCGTGGAGCAAGGCCACGGCTTCCCCACCGCCGTGTCGACGCTCATGACCGGTGAGCCGGCGTTCGTCGACGACTTCGCCGCTGAGGACACCGCGCACGCGACCCAGGCGGAGGCGTTCGGGGTGCGCGCCGCGGCGGCGGTCCCGCTCCGCAGCCGGGGCCGCACGGTGGCCTGCCTCGGCCTCTACTCCGACCGGCCGCGGGTCTTCAACGAAGATCTGCGCGCACTGCTGCTCGGCGCCGCCGACACCATCTCGCTGGGACTGGACCGGTTCGTCGCCTGGGCCGAGCTCGACAGCTCCCTCGCCCAGCGCAACGACCTGCTGCAGCGGCTCGTCGACGCACAGGAGCGCGAACGGGCTCGGATCGCGGCCGACGTACACGACGAGTCCGTGCAGTCCCTGGCCGCGGTCGATCTGCGCCTCGGGCTGCTCGAACGCCGCCTCCAGGAGCTCGCGCCGAGCCTGGTTCCAGACGTCGTCCGGATCCACGAGACGGTCACCTCGGTGAGCGACCAGCTGCGGCACCTGCTCTTCGAGCTCGAGCCGGTCGGTCCAGGCGCCCTCCTCACCGACCTGCTGGAGGAGGCCGCCGCGCACGTCTTCGAACCCACCGACGTCGACTGGCGGATCGACAACGAGCCCGACCCCCGCGAGCAGGACCTGTCGGTGACCCTGCGCACCCAGGCGGTCCGGATCGCGAAGGAAGCGATGGTCAACGCCGCCAAGCACGCAGCGGCCGGCATCGTCACCATCTCCGTGGCCCTCGATGACGAGGGGGTGACCGTGCAGGTCGCCGACGACGGGGTCGGCATCCCACCGGGCGTCCGCCAGTCCCCGCCCGGTCACCGCGGCATCAGCGGGATGCGCGACCGCGCGGAGGCGACCGGCGGCCGGCTCACCATCGCCTCGACCGCGCCCGGCACTACGGTGACCGTCTGGCTCCCCCGGGATTGAGCACACGCCACCTGCTCACCGTGCCGATCAGCCACTCCAGCGGGCCGCGCCGCCGGGCTGCGACGAAGCCGGCGCCGACGGCGAGGAGCACGACCAGGTGCCAGCCGAACGACGCCGGCTCCTCGGCTGGCCAGATCCGCTCGGTGCGCATGACCACGTGCAGGGTGTAGAGCGTCAGAGTCATCGTGCCGGCGCCGAACGCGATCGCCAGCGCCCGCCGCGACGGTTCGCCCGTCCAGCGGGTCAGCCAGCCCTCCAGCCACAGGCAGGCGCCGATCACCGCGACCGCCGAGGCGCCCGTCTGGAGCAGGTCGAACGGCGTACCGCTGTGCGGCGCCACCACCAGCAGCCAGGCCCACGAGCCGCCGGCCGGGGTGGTGCCGTGCAGGCCGCCCGAGATCGCGTTGACGAAGGCGTCTGCGGTCGAGACGTCGCCGTACCGGCCGGCGTCCGGGACGAGCCGGCGCAGTACCCAGGTCTGCTCGGTGAGCGCTCTGGACACGACGAACGCGAGGATCGCCAACCCCAGACCGACCGCGATCAGCCGGACCTGCACGGCCCGCGAGCGCAGGTCGCAGTGGCCGATGGCCATCCCGAGCAGCAGGTAGGCCAGCCATGGGAGGCACGGGTAGTAGCCGGTGAGCAGCAGTTCGGCGAGCAGGTGGCCCGGGTTCTCGAGCTGGTCGAAGGCGGGACTCGGGCCCGAGCGTGGGGCCAGGTGCGGGCGGATCAGGTGCGAGACCACGGGCGCGACGATGGCCCACGCGGCTGCCCACGCGAACAGGGCGCGGGCCCGGAGACCCAGGAACGGCAGCCCCAGCAGGAACAGCAGCCCGTAGTAGGTGAGGATCACCGCGACGCCGGTCCCGAGCTCGCCGAGCGCGAGGCCCAGCAGCGCGACGAGGATCGCGCGAACCGCGAGACCGGCCCGCGTCGTACGGCGATGCAGGAGCACCAGGCTCACCCCGGCGAGCACCGCGAAGAGTGCCGACGCCCGGCCGTCGACGAGCCAGGAGGTCCGGGTCAGCGTGCCGTCCGGTCGCCGCTCGTCGAGGACGTGCGCGGCGACCATGCCCAGCAGCGCCAGGCAGCGCGCGACGTCGAGGCCGACGAGCCTCGTGCCGGGCTGGCTCAGAAGCCCACCCGCCGAGGTCCCGGGTCGCCGCGGACGGTGGCGCCCTTGGCCTGCGCCGCCTCCTTGAGCGAGACCTGGAACTCCACCATCCGCTGGCGCAGCGCGTCGTCGGAGGCAGCGAGGATGCGGACCGCGAGCAGCCCGGCGTTGCGGGCGTTGCCGATCGCGACGGTCGCGACCGGTACGCCGGCCGGCATCTGCACGATCGAGAGCAGTGAGTCGAGGCCGTCGAGCCTCTCCAGCGGGACGGGGACGCCGATCACCGGCAGCGGCGTCACCGCCGCGAGCATGCCCGGCAGATGGGCGGCTCCCCCGGCCCCGGCGACGATCACCCGCAATCCGCGGCCGGCCGCGTCCTTGCCGTAGGCGAGCATCTCCTCGGGCATCCGATGAGCGGAGACGACGTCAGCCTCGTACGGCACGCCGAACTCCTCGAGCGCCGTCGCGGCCGCCTTCATCACCGGCCAGTCGGAGTCGGAGCCCATCACGATCCCGACCTGTGGCTCGCTCATCTCACTCACTCTCGTCTCCGAGGTCGCCGCGGAACCAAGCCGCCGCGTGCCGGGCGCGTTCGAGGCAATCCTCGAGGTCGTCACCGTAGGCGTTGACGTGGCCGACCTTGCGGCCGGGCCGCAGCTCCTTGCCATACAGGTGCACGCGCAGCCGCGGGTCGCGCGCCAGCGCGTGCGGGTAGCCGTCGTACAGCCGGCCCACCTGGCTGCCGTCGGCGCGGGCCGGACCACCGAGGATGTTGACCATCACCGTCCAGGGCGCGCGTGGGGCGGGCGAGCCGAGCGGCAGGTCGAGCACCGCGCGCAGGTGGTTCTCGAACTGGCTGGTCACGGCGCCGTCCTGGCTCCAGTGGCCGGAGTTGTGCGGGCGCATCGCGAGCTCGTTGACCAGCACCCGGCCGTCGCTGGTCTCGAACAGCTCGACCGCGAGCATGCCGACGACGTCGAGCTCCTGGGCGATCCGGAGCGCCACGTGCTGTGCGTGGGTGGCGAGCTCTGCGTCGAGGCCGGGGGCCGGGCTCACCACCTCGTGGCAGATGCCGTCGAGCTGGGTGCTCGCAACGACCGGGTACGCCGCCGCCTGACCACTCGGCGACCGCACCACCTGGGCGGCCAGCTCCCGCCTGAAGTCGACCAGCTCCTCGGCCAGCACCTGCACCCC
>ERZ761602.7149-NODE-7149-length-12032-cov-3.713618_pt1 | contig 12032 bp, 13 predicted proteins | sample MGYA00512165_ERZ761602 | MGnify/ENA primary metagenome ERZ761602 (study PRJEB28899, sample SAMN02445085) | bioreactor sludge metagenome | biome: EBPR sludge; isolation source: Thorneside wastewater treatment plant | place: Australia: Brisbane, Thorneside... | reverse complement strand
GCGACGAAGAGGACGGCGTGGCGCAGCGCGTCGCGCGGCGAGGCGGCGGCGCGGGGGCGCGGCACCGGCGGCAGGCCGTCGGCGGAATGCCATTCCGCGAGCCCGGCCGCGACCTCGCGCCCCGACCAGCCGGCCCCGCGCAGCGCCGCCGCGATCTCGGCCGGCGCGCCGCCGCGGGCGAGCGCCTCGCGCACGAACTCGACCACGGGCGGCGGGGCGCGCATCTAGCGGTCGTGGCCGGGATGACTGGCCTCGGCGCTCGCCTCGGTCTGGTGCGCGGCGACCCAGTCGGCGTAGGGCATGCCGTAGACGATCGCGCGCGCGGCGTCCTTGTCGAGCGCGATCCCGCGCCCGTCGGCAGCCTCCTGGTACCAGCGGGCGAGGCAGTTGCGGCAGAAGCCCGCGAGGTTCATCAGGTCGATGTTCTGCACGTCCGTCCGCGCGCGCAGGTGGTCGCGGAGCGCGCGGAAGGCGGCGGCCTCCAGCTCGGTGCGGGTTGCGTCATCCATCTGCGTCCTCCTCGGTGTCGGCGACGATCCCCGCGAACATGGGCGCGAGCCGGGCCGCCCACAACCGCTGGTCGGTCTCGGTCGCGATCAGGTCCTGGCGCAGCTCGATCAGGACGTGGCGCAGGCCGCGCCGCGTGCCGTGGCGGCTGAGCGTGTCGCCCTCGAGCTGCCCGGAATAGGGCTGGTTGTCGCCGACGCAGAGGCCGGGCTCGGCGCGCAGCCGCGCCAGCAGCGGCGCGGACATCCGGTCGTCGCGATGCCAGAGCACGCCCACATGCCAGGGCCGCGGCGCCCGCGAGCGCAGCCGCGGGGTGAAGGAGTGGACGGCGATCAGCGCGGGCGGCCGGCCGGCGGCGAGGCGCGCCTCGATCTCGGCGTCGATCGCGGCGTGGTAGGGACGGTGGTAGGCCTCGACGCGCCGCGCGATCTCTTCGGAACCCGCGTGGCGGTTGGCGGGGACGATGGCGCCGTCGTAGAGCCGCATCACCAGGGTCGGGTCGTCCTCGCCGCGGTTGGGGTCGACGACGAGCCGCGAGAAGCGCGACAGGATCGCCGTGGCGCCCATCAGCCGCGACAGCTCGAGCGTGACGCCGCGCACGCCGATGTCGTAGGCGATGTGGCGCTCCATCTCGTCGGGCGGCAGGCCGAGGCCGGCCCCGCTGCCGATCTCGGGCGGGACCGCGTTCGAGGCGTGGTCGCACAGGATGAGGGCGCGCGCGGGCGCGCCCGGGGCATGGATCTCGAACGGGAGCGCGGCGGACATGGTCCAATCCATAGGCGGCCCGCACGCCCCGCGCCAGAGCGCGGCGGGATTGCGCGCGCGCCGCGGGCATTTCCGGTTCCATGGATCCGCGGTTGGGCTATAACCGGCAGGCCACCGCTCCAGGAAAGTTTCCATGACCCCGATCCGCCGGCAGCGAAACGTCAAGATCGTCGCGACCCTCGGGCCTGCGTCCGACACGCTGGAGATGATCCGCTCCCTGTTCCTCGCCGGCGCCGACGTGTTCCGGCTCAACATGAGCCACGGAACCCAGGCCGACATCGCGCGGCGCCACGACCTGATCCGGCAGGTGGAGGACGAGGTCGGGCGCCCCATCGCGATCCTCGCCGATCTGCAGGGCCCGAAGTTGCGGGTCGGCGTCTTCGGCGACGGGCCGCAGCTGTTGCAGGAGGGCGCGTCCTTCCGCCTCGACCTCGACAAGGCGGACGGGGATGCGCGGCGGGTCTGCCTGCCGCATCCGGAGATCTTCGCCGCGCTCGAGCCGGGATCGACGCTCCTCGTCAACGACGGCAAGATCCGCCTGCGCGTGACCGAGTGCTCGCCCGAGCACGCCGTGACCGAGGTGGTGGTCGGCGGCGAGATCTCGAACCGCAAGGGCGTCAACGTGCCCGACGTGATCCTGCCGCTGGCCGCGCTGTCGAAGAAGGACCGCAGCGACCTCGAGTTCGCCTGCGAGCTCGGGGTGGACTGGCTGGCGCTGAGCTTCGTGCAGCGGAGCGAGGACGTGACCGAGGCGCGGGCGCTGGCGCGCGGGCGCGCGGCGATCCTGTCGAAGATCGAGAAGCCGGCGGCGGTGAAGGCCTTCGCCGAGATCCTCGAGGCCTCGGACGGGATCATGGTGGCGCGCGGCGACCTCGGCGTCGAGCTGCCGGTCTACTCGGTGCCGCCGATCCAGAAGCGGCTGACCCGCGCCTGCCGCGCCGCCGGCAAGCCGGTGATCGTGGCGACCCAGATGATGGAGAGCATGATCACCTCGCCGGTGCCGACCCGCGCCGAGGTGTCGGACGTGGCGACGGCGATCTACGAGGGCGCCGACGCGATCATGCTCTCGGCCGAGAGCGCGGCCGGCGACTATCCGATCGACGCGGTGACGACGATGAGCAACGTCGCCGAGGCGGTGGAGGGCGACGAGATCTACCGCCAGGTGATCGAGGCGCAGCGCACGGCCGCGCGGTCGGGGGTGTCGGACGCGATCACCGTCGCGGCGCGCGAGATCGCGGAGACCACCAAGGTCAAGGCGATCTGCTGCTTCAGCCATTCGGGGACCACGGCGCTGCTCGCGGCGCGCGAGCGGCCGCGGGTGCCGATCATCGCAATGACGCCGCTGGTGCGGACGGCGCGGCGCATGGCGCTGAGCTGGGGGCTGCACTGCGTGGTGATCCCCGAGGTGGACCGCTTCAAGATGGCGGTCGTCTCGGCGGCGCGCGCCGCCCGCGACCAGGGCTTCGCCCTGCCGGACGACCGCATCGTGGTCACGGCGGGCATCCCCTTCGGCGTGGCCGGGTCGACCAACATCCTGCGCGTCGCGACCTGCAACGAGCGGGCGATCTTCGAGGGCGGCGCCGAGGACTGACGCCGGCGGCCGGGGCGCCGGCGGCCTTGCCGCGCCCTCCCGGCGCCGCGGAGAGCGGAGAGGCGATGGGGAACGAACTGTCCGGCCGTTCGGCGATCGTGACCGGCGCGGGGCACGGCGCGGGGCTCGCGATCGCGCGGCGCCTGGTGCGGGCCGGCGCCTCTGTGATGATGGCCGACGCCGACGAGGCGCGGCTTGGCGCCGAGGTCGCGGCGCTGGGCGGCGGCGGCCACGACGGGCGGGCGGCGGCGTTCTTCGGCGACCTGCGCGAGAAGCTCGGCATGACCAACCTGATGGCGGCGACCATGGAGGCCCATGACGGCATCGACATCCTGGTCAACGCCAATCACCTGGTGGCGACCTCGGATCCGCTGAGCCCGGAGACCGACCAGTTCGAGGCGATGCTGGCGCGCAACGTCACCGCCACGCTGCGGCTGAGCCAGATCGCGGCGCGGCGGATGATCGCCCTCGCCGAGGAGGACGAGGCCGGGGCGCCGGCGGACCGCGCGATCCTCAACGTCTCGTCGATCTTCGCGCGGCAGGCCCCGCCGATGCTCTTCGCCTATGCGGTCAGCTGCGCTGCGATCGAGCAGATGTCGCGCTCGCTGGCCCTGGCCCTGGCGCCGCACCGGGTGCGGGTCAACGCGCTGGCGGTGGGCAAGGTCGGGGTGCGGGGCGCGGGCGCCGGCGCCGAGGCGGCGGAGACCGCGCTCGGGGGCGACGTGCCCCCCCTCGGCCGCGCGGGCGAGCCCCGCGACGCGGCCGAGGCGGCCCTGTTCCTGGTGTCCCCGGCGGCGGCCTTCGTCACCGGCCAGACGCTGGCGGTCGACGGCGGACGGATGCTCAGCGCGCCGATCTTCGCGACGGACGAGGGCTGACCTCTAGCGCCCGGCGCCCACGACCGCCCCCGCCGCTATGCCGGCTATGCCCGCGGCGAGATAGACCGCCTCCTTCGGGAACCCCTCTCCCTTTGCGGCGTCGGGATCCTCCGCCTCGGCCGGCGCCGCGGCGGCCGCCTGCTGCTCGTGCCTGGCGCAGGCGACGGGGGCAAGAGCCACGGCCGCGCAAAGAAGCGCATTCCGAAATATCGCCATGATCGCAAGTCTCCGCAGGCCCGGAGAGGGAATTCCGCGATCGTATCGCTTCCACGGGACCACGCATAGCGGCTTCATTTGGCCGCGGATGCGTGTCGCGGGCGGCCGCTACTCGTCGTCGTCGCCGGCGGGCAGGTTGAAGAGGCTCTCGGCGTCGGCGCGGGCGCCTTCGCGCGACGGCTCGCGGCGGCCGGCGCCGAGCGTGAAGTTCTCGAGGCCGGACATGCTCGAGGGCAGGCGGGGCTCGGCCTCCATGGCGAGCGACTGCTCGGTGGAGACGAGCCGCATCCGCTCGTCGTCGGTCATGACGCCCCCGGCGTGGCCGGCGCGGGCGACCGCCTTGGCGACGGCGGCGTCGAGCTCGGACTGGCGGCACATGCCGAGCGCCACCGGGTCGACCGGCGAGATGTTGGCGATGTTCCAGTGGCTGCGCTCGCGAATCGACTGGATCGTCGGCTTTGTCGTGCCCACGAGCTTGCCGATGGCTCCGTCGGCGAGCTCGGGGTGGAACTTGACCAGCCAGGCGATGGCCGCGGGTCGCTCCTGCCGCTTGGAGAGCGGCGTGTAGCGCGGCCCCTTGCGCTTGGTCTCGCCCTCGGCGGCGGGGTTCTTCATCAGCCGCAGGCTGGCCTTGGGGTCGCGCTCGCAGCGGCGGATCTCCTCGGCGGTCAGCTGGCGGTTGGCGATGGGATCGAAGCCCTTGATGCCTTGCGCCACCTCGCCGTCGGCGATGCCGTTGACCTCGAGCTCGTGCAGGCCGCAGAAGTCGGCGATCTGCTTGAAGGTGAGCGTGGTGTTGTCGACCAGCCAGACGGCGGTGGCCTTCTGCATCAACGGAAGCGTCATCTGCCTCTCCCAAATCCGAACATGCGGTCCCCGAGCTGAAAACTCGGGTGCGCCGGGGCGCGAAGGTCGGTTTCCGCGGGGAGTCTGCACGGTATATAGTCGCGACGCCATGATTGATAAAGAGGGTATCTCGCTGCGATCGACGGGCCTCGGCGCGCTGGCGCTGGCGGCCGCGCTGGCGCTCGGGCTCGTTTCCCGGGCGGGCGCGGCGGATTTCGACTACTGGCTGCTGGCGCTCTCCTGGTCGCCGAGCTGGTGCGCGGCGGACGGGCGCGACGGCGCGGAGCAATGCGCCCCGGAGCGCGACCTCGGCTTCGTGATGCACGGCCTCTGGCCGCAATATGAGGAGGGCTGGCCCGAGGACTGCCCGAGCCCGCACCGCGATCCGTCGCGGCGGCAGACCGCGGCGATGGCGGACGTGATGGGCTCGGGCGGCCTTGCCTGGCGCCAGTGGAGGAAGCACGGGCGCTGCTCGGGCCTGGCGGCGGAGGACTACTTCGCGCTGGCGCGCTTCGCCTTCGGGCTGGCGGCCGCGCCGGATCTCGCGCCCGAGATGACCGCGGCCGAGGTCGAGGACGCCTTCGTGGCGGCCAATCCGGGCCTGACCGGCGACGCGCTGGTGGCGACCTGCCGCGACGGCCTGTTGCGCGAGGTGCGCATCTGCCTGACCCGCGAGGCGCTCGAGCCCCGGCGTTGCGGCGCGGACGTCGCCCGCGCCGCCTGCCGCGCCCGCGGGCCGCTCTCGCTGCCCGATCCGCCGTGATTCCCGAGGGGTTTCATCTGGCATCCTCTTGGCGCAAGGCCGCCGTAGGTCGGCGCGACGCCGAGGGGCGGGTCAGATCACCGACAGGACGATCTTGCCGATATGGGCGGAGCTTTCCATCCGCGCATGGGCCGCGGCCGCCTCCTCGAGCGGGAAGGTGCGGTCCATCACCGGCGCGATGCGGCCCGCGGCGAGCAGCGGCCAGACTTCGGCCTCGAGCGCGGCGGCGATGCGGGCCTTGGCCGCGACCGACTGGGGGCGCAGCGTCGAGCCGGTGATGGTCAGCCGCTTGGTCATCACCTGGGCGAAGTTGAGCTCGGCCTTCGGGCCGCCGAGGAAGGCGATCATCACCAGCCGCCCCTCGGGGGCGAGCGCGCGCACGTCGCGGGGCAGGTACGCGCCGCCCACCATGTCGAGGATCACGTCGAGCCCGCGCCCGCCCGTCGCCGCCTGCGTCACGGCGACGAAGTCCTCGTCGCGATAGTTGATCGCCCGCTCCGCGCCGAGCGCCTCGCAGGCGGCGCATTTCTCCGCCGAGCCGGCGGTGGCGAAGACCCGCGCCCCGCGCGCGGCGGCGAGCTGGATCGCGGTGGTCCCGATCCCCGACGAGCCGCCATGCACGAGGAAGCTCTCGCCCGCCGCGAGCCGGGCGCGCTCGAAGACGTTGGTCCACACGGTGAAGAAGGTCTCGCAGAGCGCCGCCGCCTCGATCATGGTCAGCTCGCCCGGCACGGGCAACGCGTGCTCGGCGGGGGTCGCGACATATTCGGCGTAGCCCCCGCCCGGCAGGAGCGCGCAGACCCGGTCGCCGGTCCGCCAGCGCGCGGCGCCGGCGCCGACCGCGACCACCTCGCCGGCTGCCTCGAGGCCGGGCAGGTCCGAGGCGCCCGGCGGCGGGGCATAGGCCCCGGCGCGCTGCAAGGCGTCGGGGCGGTTCACCCCGGCGGCGTGCACGCGGATCAGGATCTCGCCCGCCTGCGGTTCGGGGACCGGTCGGGTCGCCGGGCGCAGGACCTCGGGGCCGCCGGGCTCGGCGATCTCGACGACGCGCATCGTCGCGGGCAGGTCGGGCGCGAGGCTCACGCAGCGACCCTGGTCTGATGGGCGAAGTCCCAGTAGAGCGCGCGGGCGCGCGCGGCCATCGCCGTCCGCGGCAGCTCGCGGTCCTCGAAGCGGGTGACAGGCATCACCTTGTTGGCGTTGCCGGTGGTGAAGATCTCGTCCGCCTGCGCGAAGTCGGCGACGCTGAGGCGGGTCTCGACCACCTCGACCCCGTCCGCGCGCAGGAGCGCGATCACGCGGGCGCGGGTGATCCCCGCGAGGAACATCCCGTTGGGGACGGGGGTGAGCACGACCCCGTCGCGCACCATGAACACGTTGGTCATCGCCGTCTCGGCGACGTTGTCCTCGACATCGAGCGACAGCGCGTTGTGGAAGCCGCGCCTTCGCGCCTCGGCGACGATGCGGCCGTTGTTGGCGTAGAGGCAGGCGGCCTTGGCCTCGGTGAGCGCCATGTCGGGCCGCGGCCGGCGGAAGGGCGAGACGGTGAGGTGCGACGGCCCCGGCGCCGACATCGGGATGTCCTCGATGCAGACCGCGAACGCGGTCGAGTCGGGCAGCGGGTCGACATAGGCGGGCGAGCAGTCGCGCGACCACATCATCGGCCTGAGGTAGAGCTGCGCCCCCGGCGGATAGCGCCGCACGCCCTCGCGCACGATCGCCTCGACCTCCTCGGCCGCGACCGGCGACGTCATGCCCATCGCCTCGGCCGAGCGGACGATCCGGCCGCAATGGCGGTCCAGGTCCGGCGTGACGCCCTCGAAGGCGCGGGCGCCGTCGAAGACCATCGTCCCCTGCCATGCCCCGTGGTCGGCGGCGTTGATCACCGCGCGGTCGCCGTCGTGCCAGCGGCCGTCGATCCAGGTCGAGATGGTCTTGCCGAGCGCCACGCCGCTTCTCCCCCGCGGTGGTTCCTGTCGCGCGGCCGCCGGCGGCGGCGCCGCGCGGGACGGAGTATCGGCAGGGGCGCCGGCGGGGTCAAGGCGGCGCCCCTGGCGGCTGGCTCAGCGAGGCCCTTCGCGCCAGCGCCCGGGCAGGTCCGCCGCCGCCTCGCCGGGGGCCCGGACCCGCCCGAGGATCCGCTGCGGCCCCTTGAGCAGCGCCGCGGCCAGCGGATTCTTCGCGATCCGCGCCTTGGCCTCCTCGAAGCTCATCACGTTGTCGATGCGGCGGTGGATGAACTCGCGGGTGCGCGCGAAGCCGGGAGTGTCGTCGCCGAGCCAGTAGAGCAGCGCCGAGGAATAGACCGCCGAGAGGGTGGTGCGCTTGGTGTACCAGTTGTAGTCCCGGCTCTCGTCGCCGAGCGCGGTCCAGATCGCGTCCGCGGTCCCCCAGATCGCGCGAGCCCCGTCGGCGGCGTAGGGCGGCAGCGCGAAGAGCGCGGCGGCGCGGCGCACCGCCTCCCGGTCGGCGGCGATCAGCTCCAGCCGGAGCGCGATCGCATGGGCGACGCGGTCGCGAAAGCGCAGGCCGGTCAGGTCTTCCGCGGCCAGCCGCCGGGCGAACTCGGCGTCCTTCATGCGGTGGTAGGCGAGCGCGAGGTCGACGCCGCCGCGCGGGAAGGCGAGGCGGGCGAGGTCCGCGTCGACGCCGGCGTCCTCGACGGCCATGGCCAGGGTGCGGTCGCTCCAGCCGTCGAAGACGACATGGGGCAGCGCCGCCGCGACGACGGCGGCGCGGGCGGCCGCGATGTGGTCGGCCTCGTCGGGCGCCGTCCGGGTGTGGGGCATCTCGCTCGCGCTCCTTCGCTTTTTCCGCCGGCCGCCGGTGGACAGCCGCGTTCGGCTTCGTTATATAGCGCCCTCCTGCCGAATATCGAAATCCTCTGACTGAAAGGTGGTGACTACCCGTGCAGGTGATGGTTCGTGACAACAACGTCGATCAGGCGTTGCGCGCCCTGAAGAAGAAGCTTCAGCGCGAAGGCGTGTTCCGCGAGATGAAGCTCAAGCAGCATTTCGAGAAGCCCTCCGTGAAGAAGGCGCGCGAGCGCGCCGAGGCCGTGCGCCGCGCGCGCAAGCTGGCGCGCAAGAAGCTGCAGCGCGAAGGCGCCCTCTGAGCGACGACTGACGTCACGGGCGCCCCTCCGCGGCGCCGCACGACCGTGAGATGAGCCCCCGAAGCAGCCGCGTCGGGGGCTTCGTCCTGCTTGGGCGATCGTTTCCGCCACGTCGCCATTGAGCCAAGCCCTCCCGACGCCCTAGGCTGTCCGAAAACGAACACGGGAGGAAGCGACTTGCGGGCGCGTTTCGACTACGGCGGCTGCGCCGTGATGGTGGTGGGGGGAACCAGCGGCATCAACCTTGGGATCGCCGGGGCCTTCGCCGACGCGGGCGCGCGGGTGGGCGTCGCGTCGCGGCGGCGCGAGAAGGTCGACGCCGCCGTCGCCGTCCTGTCGCGCGAGGGCCGGCCCGCCTTCGGCGCGGTCTTCGACGTGCGCGACGCGGACGCGGTCGAGGCGGGCATCGCCGGCTTCGCCGCCGAGGCGGGGCCGATCGACGTGCTGGTCTCCGGCGCCGCGGGAAACTTCCCGGCCCTCGCCCGCGACCTCAGCCCGAACGGGTTCAAGGCCGTGGTCGACATCGACCTCCTCGGCACGTTCCACGTCATGCGCGCGGCCTATCCGCACATGCGCCGCCCCGGCGGCAGCCTGATCAACGTCTCGGCGCCGCAGGCGCAGGTGGCGATGGCGATGCAGGTCCATGTCTGCGCCGCCAAGGCCGGCGTCGACATGGTGACGCGCTGCCTCGCGCTCGAATGGGGGCCCGAGGGGCTGCGGGTGAACGGCGTCGTGCCCGGCCCGATCGACGGCACGGAGGGGATGGCGCGGCTCGCGCCCACCGACGAGATCCGCGCCCGGGTGGCGCGCGGCGTGCCGATGGGCCGGCTCGGGTCCGCCGCAGAGGTGGCGGCCGCCTGCCTGTTCCTCGGCTCGGAGGCGGCGGGCTATGTCAACGGGGCGATCCTGCCCGCGGACGGCGGCTGGCTCGTCAACGGAGCGCCACTCGCCTGAAGGGCGAGCAGACGCGACATCTTGCGCCCCGCAGGCGCAGAGACGCTTTTTATTCGGTCCGAACGCGGGTATCCTGCGCCAAAACGATCGAGCGGGAGAGCAGGCGTGAAACGGATCGGGATCGGGATCGGCATGGTCGTGGCGGCGGGGGTGGTCTGCGGCTGTGGCGCGGGCGCGGACGCGCCGATGACGTCGAGCCCGCCGGCAGCGCGCTCGGCGTCGAGCTCAGCCGCGAACCTCGCGCCGGCCCCCGCGGGCCGGCCGACGAGCTTCGCGGCCTGGAAGGCGGACTTTCGCGCGCGGGCGGTCGCCGCGGGGATCCGGGCGGACGTGTTCGACGCGGCCTTCGCCGGCGTGACGGTCGACGAGGAGGTGGTGCGCCTCGACGGCCGGCAGGCCGAGTTCACCAAGCCGATCTGGGAGTATCTCGACGGCGCCGCCTCGAGCGACCGGGTCGCCACCGGCCGGGCGCGCGCGGCGCAGCTGAAGCCGACGCTCGACGCCATCGAGGCGCGATTCGGGGTCGACCAGGAGGTCGTCGTGGCGATCTGGGGAATGGAGTCGAACTTCGGCTCGTTCCGGGGCTCGATGCCGGTGATCCGCAGCCTCGCGACGCTCGCCTACGAGGGAAGGCGGCGCGGATTCGCCGAGGAGCAGCTCATGGCGGCGCTGGCCATCCTTCAGGCCGGTGACGCGCAGCCCTCGCGGCTGGTGGGCTCCTGGGCGGGCGCGATGGGGCACACGCAGTTCATGCCGACCTCGTTCCTCGACTTCGCGGTGGACTTCACCGGCGACGGGCGGCGCGACATCTGGGGCGAGGATCCGACCGACGCCCTCGCCTCGACCGCGAACTACCTCCGCGCCAAGGGCTGGACGCGGGGCCAGCCCTGGGGCGTCGAGGTGCGGGTGCCGGCGGGCTTCGACTTCTCCCAGGCCGACCAGGCCAACCGCCAGCCGGTGGCGGCCTGGCGCGCGCGCGGCCTGACGCGGGTCGACGGGTCGGCTCTGCCCGACCACGGGCCTGCGGCGATCCTCGCCCCCGCGGGCTCGCGGGGGCCGGCCTTCGCGATCTACGGCAACTTCTTCGTCATCAAGACCTACAACAACGCCACGTCCTACGCGATGGGCGTGGGCCATCTCGGCGACCGCATCGCCGGGGCGGGGCCGGTCGCCGGCTCGTGGCCACGGCACGAGCGCGAGCTGAGCCGGACCGAGAAGATCGAGATGCAGGAGCGGCTGACCGCACGCGGTTTCGACACCGGCGCGAGGGACGGGGTGATCGGGCCGAACACGATATCGGCGATCCGCGCCTATCAGCAGGCGAAGGGGATGACCCCGGACGGCTTCGCCACCGCGTCGCTGCTGCAGACGATGCGCTGACCATTGTCCGGGCGGCGTGACGCCCTCGGCGACGGAGCGGCCGAGACCTCGGGGGCCGATCGGCGACGGGGTATATGCAAGGTCGGCTGCTGGCCCCGAACGATCCGTGGGCGCCCTGGCGAGCGCGCGTCCGCCGTCACGCCGAAGTCGTGCCTTCGGCACGACAGGAGGGCGAACGCGGGCCGATCGACCTCGGTCCATCGGCCGAGGGATATGTGCGAGGCTGCAGGCGTCTCACGATCTTAAGCTAAAACAATAGCTTAGATAATTCCCGCGTGTGGGCGCAGGGTTGCCGGGTTGACCATCGCCCGGTTTCGGGCTATCGGCCCTCCGTCTCCGGAAGTGCCATCGCTTCCGGTCCCGCTTCTCGCGCGGGATCGCCGCCGGTCAGCGCGTCGCGCCCACCGGCGCGATCGTCGTTTCGGGGGGCGCTTCGGGGGAGGCTGCGGCCCATGTTCGAGAACCTGTCCGACCGCCTCGGCGGCGTCTTCGGCAAGCTGACCAAGGCCGGCGCGCTCTCCGAAGAGGACGTCGCCGTCGCCCTGCGCGAGGTCCGCGTCGCGCTCCTGGAGGCCGACGTCTCGCTCCCCGTCGCCCGCGACTTCGTCAAGGCGGTGCAGGACAAGGCCCGCGGCCAGGCCGTCACCCGCTCGGTCACCCCGGGCCAGCAGGTGGTCAAGATCGTCCATGACGAGCTCGTCCGCGTCCTCGCCGGCGAGGGCAAGGCCGAGGGGCTGCGCATCGACAGCCCGCCCGCGCCGATCCTGATGGTCGGCCTGCAGGGCTCGGGCAAGACCACCACGACCGCCAAGCTCGCCCGCCGCCTCAAGGAGCGCGACGGCAAGCGCGTGCTGATGGCCTCGCTCGACACCCGCCGCCCCGCCGCGATGGAGCAGCTCGCCGTCCTCGGCGGCCAGGTCGGCGTCGACGTCCTGCCGATCGTCCCCGGCCAGACCCCGGTGCAGATCGCGGGCCGCGCCAAGCAGCAGGCCACCCTCGGCGGCTACGACGTCGTCA
>ERZ761602.7148-NODE-7148-length-12032-cov-15.453870_pt1 | contig 12032 bp, 8 predicted proteins | sample MGYA00512165_ERZ761602 | MGnify/ENA primary metagenome ERZ761602 (study PRJEB28899, sample SAMN02445085) | bioreactor sludge metagenome | biome: EBPR sludge; isolation source: Thorneside wastewater treatment plant | place: Australia: Brisbane, Thorneside... | reverse complement strand
GGCGCACTCGGAGCCAAACTCAGCGGCGGTGGCAGAGGCGGAAATATGATTGCGCTGGTGAATCAAGCAGAGGCGAATCAAGTGGCGGAATCGTTAATCAAAGCCGGTGCCAAGAATACAATCATCACAGAAATAAAATAATTCTTAAATACTCTAAAACGTGGGACATTTATGAGAATACCCAACCTTTTAAAGTCTGAAAGGATATTAATAGTGTAGTTGGTTTTTACGAGGAGACCTTGAACGAGCAAATAGCAATTCATAAACTTAAGAATCAAGATATCAGCGGATTGGAGTTTTTGGTGATGCGTTATCAAGTGAAGGCAATTCGTGTTGCTTATCTCATTACACGCGACTCTACTGTGGCAGAGGATATCGTGCAGGATGCTTTTATTCAAGTGTTTCATGCAATTAGCAGATTTGATGATTCTCGCCCATTTGAACCTTGGTTTATGCGAATTGTTGTGAATGCTTCCATAAAAGCTGCAGAAAAATCATCAAAACAAATTAATTTTGTTGATGAAGCTGAAGCATTCTTTGAAGAACTAATTTCATCTATCGAATCTACTGAAGAGCAAATTATTTCTCTTGAAAAGCAAAATCAAATTTGGGAGGCAATGCAAAGGTTATCGCCACGTCAAAGAGCTGTGATTGTGCAAAAATATTTTTTAGAGATGAGCGAAAAGGAGATGGCGCAAGAATCAGGCGCAGCGATTGGGACAATTAAGTGGTTGTTGAATTCTGCACGACAGAAGTTAAGAAGTATTCTGTCAGAAAGGAATGAGAAATGAAAAACAACCGTATGAAAGTCCTACTTGAAAATATTGTTCGTGATGCGGTGCCTGATGTTGTGAATTTACTACCAAGAATTTCTGCTCAACTGGAAAGGAAATCTTTTGTGATGAAGTTACGAACAAAACCTTTGTTCTTTATTTTAATTGTGCTATTAACTTTGGCTTTGTTAAGTGGTGTTGTATATGCCATTAGTAAAGCGACAGGATATGTGCCTGAAATTGGTTTAATTGACCAAAGTGTTCCATTGCGTGTATTGGCTGAGCCTGTTTCGATAACAAGAGATAAAATTACAATAACTGTTACCAGCGCGTTATTAAGTGCCGATAAAACAGCGATTTTTATTAAAGTTGAAAATGTACCGAGTAGCGCCTACCCTACAAGCGAAAGCGATGGGGGATGTCTTGGAAAAGTAGATTTGAAATTAGCAAATGGAACTATGTTAGAAGGTGGCTTCCTCTATGGAGGCAACTGGAATATATTTGAACAAAAACTTGAGTATGCTTCGATTCCCTCTGAGATAAATGATGCAATTGTATTAATTGCCTGTATCGGCGGAACGATTGAAGGCATGTTGCCAACAAATTGGGAAATCCCGATTCGCTTCATGCCGGCACCTGATAATTTAACCGTGATGCCAGTCATTGACTTGGATCCAACTTTAGAATCTAATATTGATACGGAAACACCCCTTGTTGATTCACAATCTCTCTATGGAGCTTCCCTTAAGATTGATAAATATATTCCTCTGGAGGATGGATATTACTTAATTGGTCACACAGAATGGACAGATGAGCGTGTGGCTAATATTGCTCCAGGCGGCTGGGGGCTAAAAGCACACGACTCTTTAGGAAATGAAGTCCCAATTGACCCTGCGATTTATGATGATGATTTAATTCGAGAAAGTTTACAGCCTAATCAATGGGCTTATAAGATATATGGGAAGAACTTTAACAGCCCCATTACTTTGAGTATAGATCAACTAAATGTTGAATATCTTACTCCAATTCTTACAACTATCAACTTACCTTTATCTGAGTTGAATTTTCATAGTGAATATTTGGGAAGAGAATGGGAGATTGATGTACCTATCAATATCTTCGATATTTCAGCAAAGATTACAAATATCACTTATATCCAAAGAGGTGACTTACAAGGATTTGGTATTAATATTCAAACAGATGAAAATCTGAGACAAATTGATTTCAGTTTTGAAGAAGGACTGATAACCGAAGGTCTTTCAGGCATATCAGTAGGTAGCCTTGGAAATTATTACGACGCGGAAACAAAAAAAATATCCTCATCTATATTAACAAATGCACCTATCAAATTTCCTATTATATTGGGTACAACAACTATAGGGATTAATGGGATTTGGGAAACTACATGGAATCCGCCAGTGGATACAACAAATAGCCCATTTGTATTTATTGAGCAGGCTTGTCTTGACCTATCTCGCTGGAAAGAAATTGAGTCCAATCAACAATCATCTTTCCCAACAGGGTTAAGTGGAAAAATTCTTACCATGCGTAGTGCGCTTTCGCCAGAACCATCTCTTTTTGTTTCCAATTTAGATGGTGGTAACGAACAAGGACTCGTCTTTGGGCATGGTTCGCTCTCTCCTGACGGTACAAAATTGGCTTATTCTGATGAAAATGGTGTATTCAAAATCATAGACATTGAAACAAGAAACGTATATATGCCAACTGTTCCAGACGGGTCAATCTTGGATGCTGTTTGGTCACCTGATGGACGCAATATTGCTTTTAATGTATTTGCTGATTCACGTCAAATATATGTCATGGATGCAAATGGCGCGAACGTTCGTCAATTGGTTTCTGAAAACGAAATGTCGTTCGTGTTGGGTTGGTCTGGAGATAGTAAACAGGTTTTATTTTATTCGATACAGAGGTCTCACGAAAATACTCTAAAACTTATAGATATTGAAACGAACTCCGTTACGGATTTATGGAACATACATGGCGATAGTGCTTCAATTTCCCCGAACAATCAATGGATTGCTTATGTTGATAAAGTTAATGGAAGAATGGGAAGCGGGATTTATATTTCTAGGCTCGATGGTTCCGAGAAGAAATTAATTGCTCAATTAGATTATTGGGTTGTTTTGAGACCAATTTGGTCGCCTGATGGCAATTGGTTAGGATTTAGTGTATTGAACATAGATTTATCAAGCAGCGAACTTTCTTTAGGTGTCATCAACATTCATTCTTGTGAGGCATTTTCCTTACAAGGAATTAATGGATATATAAAATCGTGGATAAATCCATAAGATTAAATAATTCTTATCCAATCGCAGGAAAATCGTTGGGGAAATGATAGATAAAATTAATATTCATCTTGTATGATTCTCAAAAATGGAGGCTAAGATGATAATGAAAAACACATTAACAAAACTTGGAGTAATGCTAGTTATATTGATCGGTTTGTTTGGTGGATATTTGTGGGGGCGTGCTACAACAGAAAATGAAGAGCCCACTGTTTATGATTATCCGCCTTTGCCACCATTAACGCAACTAGATATTCCATCCCAAACGATTAATGGAATTACAGCGGATATTGAATCTTATTATGCCGATGGTTTGCGTTTGATATTTATTGTGAGGCTCACAGGCGAAAATAATGCTTACTATTGGGAAAATTTATTTTTAACTGATAGCCTTAATCAATTAATAAATGCTGGTTATGGATTCGGGGTATTGGGAGATGACCAGTCTTTGTATACAATTGATATGGTATTTGAAACGCCTTTACAAGTTGAACAATTTCAGGGCGTTTTATCTTTTAGTGTAGCACCAATGATGCCAGAATTTAGTGTTTCAGACTCATCAAACTTTGAATTTAATATTGACCTTCCAATAAAATCTTTTGAAATATTAGATTTGAATCAGACGGTAGAAGCTAATGGTGTCACTATGTTGCTTGAGAAAATGATTATTTCGCCAGCCTTTACTAAAATTTATTTATGCTACAACAAACCAACAAATGCTGATTGGGGCATTGGTGGCATCAGAGGAGATGGAACTGAATTAAGCACAGGCTCCCAAAGTGGTATTATGAATTCATACTTGCTTTTATTTGATTCTGAACTTGGAGATATGGGAAAGTCGGCAGAACCCGATTGGATTCCTCCAATACAAGATGGCAGATGTGTCAAAATAGGGTTTCCTATTGGAGATGAAACACCACAATCTATTCAATTGAAGGTTTTTAACCTTGAACGATCTATGCCTGAAGCAATCCCAGAAGATGAACTTGCTATTGCACGTGAAAAACTTTTAGAACAAGGTATAGACATGGATTGGCAAATTATTGCTTATCCTGAAGGCGGTGGCAGTTCTGGTCCCGTTTATAACAAACTCCCTGAAGGTATGAGTGAAGAAGAAGCCTATCAAAAATTTATAGAAGCCTTGGGTTACATTCATCATGGACCATGGGAATTTACAATTACTCCATAAACAAAATTATCCTAGAACTTAGTTCTAGGATAATTTTTACTGATTACTGCTCTCTAAAGTTCTTTCGCTCGTCTTGAAATTCTATCTTTTGCTCTCACAATAAAATCACTCAACGAAATATTATTTTCCTGACTTCCATCTCTCACGCGCAATGAGATCTGTTCTGCTTTCATTTCGTTATCACCAACTACAATCATATATGGAACTTTCATCAACTGCGCCTGACGAATTTTTGCATTCATACGTTGAGAAGATAAATCTGCCTCAGCACGGATGCCATTTTCACGAAGTTGCTTCGCAATTTTTTCTGCATATTCATTTTGTGCATCTGTAATCGAAATCACACGCACTTGTTCAGGTGAAAGCCAAACAGGGAAGTTGCCTGCATAATGCTCAAGCAAGAAACCAACCATACGTTCATGCGTGGAAAGTGGCGCGCGATGAATACAAAGCGGAACTTCATCTTGACCATCTTTGTTTGTGAATTTCAAATCAAAACGTTCAGGTTGTGCAAAGTCCACTTGATTTGTTGCTAGTGAAAACTCACGCCCAATCACGCTCCAAATTTGCACATCAATTTTTGGACCATAAAAAGCGGCTTCATCTTCCACTTCAATAAATGGCACATTCCCATTTGTCATCGCACGCCGAACCATATCTTCTGTCTTTTGCCACAAACGTGGATTATCTACATATTTTTTACCAAGACCTGCTTTGCTATGTAAACTTAATCGCATTACATATTTTTCAATATCAAACAATTTGAAATATTTGTAATACAAATCAATCACACCCATAAACTCTTCTTCAAATTGGTCTTCTGTGACGTATAAGTGGGCATCATTCATTTGCAACGAACGCACGCGCATCAAGCCGAAGAGTTCACCTGATTTTTCGTAACGGTAACATGTTCCATATTCAGCGAGGCGGATGGGTAACTCTCGATACGAACGACCCTTTGAACCAAAAATCTTATGATGCATCGGGCAGTTCATCGGCTTCACATAATATTTCACGCCTTCCAATTCCATGGGCGGATACATGCTTTCAGCATAATAAGGCAAGTGACCAGAACGAATGAATAAATCTTCTTTCGTTAAGTTTGGTGTGCGCACACGCGAATAGCCTGCATTCTCTTCCATTTCTTTTGCAAGTTTTTCCAACTCTTCAATCATGATGCCACCATTCGGCAACCACAATGGCAAGCCTGGACCGACTTCATCATCAAAGATAAAGATTTCTAAATCTTTGCCAATTTTGCGATGGTCACGTTTTTTGGCTTCTTCTAGTTGATGTAAATATTCTTCCAACTGTTTTTTATTTTCCCAAGCCGTGCCATACACGCGTTGCAACATTTTATTATTTTCATCGCCGCGCCAATACGCACCCGCAATAGACATTAACTTGAATGCATCTTGTTTAATTTCTTTTGTATTTTCAACATGCGGACCACGACACAAATCTACAAATGTATCTTGTTGATAAATTGAAATTTCAGGCTTTTCTTTGAGCGGATTTCCATATTCATCAAAGCCACCTTTTTCAAGCCCTTCGATTAATTCCAACTTATACGGCTGATTTGCAAAAATCTTTTTCGCTTCATCCGCGCTGATAACTGTTTTCTTAAATTCATGTTTGCCTTGTACTATCTGACGCATTCTCTTTTCGATGGCTTGCAAATCTTCAGGCGTTAAATTGCGCGGCAAATCGAAGTCATAATAAAATCCGTTTTCCACAGGCGGACCAATCGTCACCTTGCCATCTGGGAACATCTCCATCACAGCTTGCGCCATCACATGCGCCGCCGAATGACGGATTTTATATAAATACGAATCCTCATATTTTTCTTGTTGATTTAACATTTTCATTTCCTTTCATATCTTCAATTTGTCTTGTGCTTCAAGGGCACTTCTGCTTCATGGACGTTTTACGCGGCTCAGAGGAAGCAAGACAAACCTCCGAGTCGCTTTTGAGTGATAGTGCTGTCTTCAGTCATAGCGACCTCCTAAAAATAAAAAAACTCTCATCCACAACGGGACGAGAGTTTGTACTCACGCGGTTCCACCCGATTTATATTAGTTTTCTAGTTTACTGGTTTCTTAGTTTGCTAGTGAACTAACATATCTCATGGACTGATAACGAAGTCACCCGTTCAACTTACTTGCTGACAGCTGATTGCTGAAAGCTTTCTGCTTCACGCTCACAAGTGGTTTTCTGTAAAACTTTCTGGAAGAAACTCTCAACAAATATTTCTTCTCTCTGTCAGAATATTTTTTACATACTCGTCTTGGTCAACGCATTTACTATTTTACTGGTCACTGATTACTGTTCACTGACCATGTGGACGAGATAGGGCTCGAACCTACGACCTTCGCGATGTCAACGCGATGCTCTAACCAACTGAGCTACCCGTCCAAGAGACCGCCATTATAACCACTGCCCCCAAAAATGACAATGCCTTGTATAAGGTATAATCGCCACGCGATGGCAAGAAAAAAAATCCCCGAAGAATTAAGCGTCGAAGAACTACGCAAGCTTCTCGTCGAGAAAAGACGCGGTGCGCGTAAAGAAAGGCTCGAACATTATCGCCGAACTGGACGTGTCGTCTCTGTCGCTCCAGATTTAGATTTTGACTCGCCTCAGTCCGCGCCTGTAATTGATACTGCTTCGGGAACAGAATCTTCGTCTGAACCTGCTCCTGTAAATCCGCGCCGAAAATTTTTAGATAGGCTTTTGTTAGGCGTAGAAATTTTGGCAGTCGTTGGTTTAGTGGTTATCATCTTAAACGGTGTTGGTTTATTGCGAACATTAAACAACGAAGTCATTGCCGCATTGAATCCAGTAACACCTTCGCCAACACCATTGGTGATGGCAGTTGTGCTTCCATCAGGACATACACCGCCTGATGCACAAGGCAATACGCGACCAAACGAAGCGGAAATTCCACAACATCTTTTGCCAATGGTACAGTCGTTAGCAAATATTCCTGTGCCAACTGCCGCGCCAGACCAAGCCGTGCGGATTCAAATTCCTGCTATCAATGTGGATGCGCCTGTGGTGCAAGGTGATGGATGGGAACAATTGAAAAAGGGCGTGGGGCAATATATTGGTTCTGCTCCGCCCGGACGTGACGGCAACACTGTACTTTCTGCTCATAATGATGTGTATGGAGAAATTTTTAGATATTTAGACAGGCTTGTGCCGGGCGATGAAATTATTATCTATACACAACAACGTCAATTTGTTTATATTGTAGATAGAACTGTTTTAGTAGAACCTACGGCAGTCGAAGTAATGGCACCGACTAGCTCGCCTACTGTTACATTGATTTCGTGTTACCCTTATCTGGTCAATGACCAACGTATTGTGGTTTTTGCGAGATTACAAAATTAATTAAATAGTAAGGGCGACCCGTCAAGATTAATAAAGTTTCTTGATAATCATAGGAGGGTCGCCCCTACATTATGAAATATAAGGAGAAAAAATGGCTAAGAAAAATAAACGACCCACTCAGGTGATGACAAACAATCCGCCTCAAAAATTTGAGTTTAACCCTGATTACAGCATGGTCAAAAAAGACCTCAAACGCATTGGCATTTTGGCTGGTTTTTTCATTGCGGTTTTGGTCACGCTTTCGTTCTTTTTAAAGTAAGCTTTGCTGGTCGAGTAGCCTTTAGTGTTTTACGAAAAGCGAATCGAGACCAAATATAATTAGAAGGAAAGAAGAAAGAGGAAAGATTCTTGAAGAGTCTTTCCTCTTTCTTCACATTATGCAGTTGGTATAATTTAATTCTAATTAACAAAGGTAGGGACGCAGCGAGTTATTTTAAGATTTTGATTACGTATCATTTTGCTGTGTCCTTACACTGAATTATGGAGGAAGCTATGAATAAAAAACTTATTCTTGTTTTTATTTTAATTTTTGTTGGCTGCTCTCCACAGGTGACGGTTACTTCTGAAGTGACCGTCACATTGCCACCGCCAACCAAAGTGCCAGTCCCCACGTTAACTTTACATCCTGACTTTATTGCTTTACAAAACTTAATTTCCGATTCTAGTAATCTGGTTTTATTACCTGATGGAACAATTGAAGACAACGGACTTGTGATTCCAAATTTACATGTTGACCAAAATGGTGTCATTAATTTAATTATTACTAATGAAAATGTTGTAATTGAGCAATCACAAATAAGTTTTAATGACGGAAATAGTATTTCTGTGAATGGCTACGAATTAGACGAAAATGGCGAGTGGGTGGCGGCGGGAGAGAGAGCGGTCATTAATGGTGTGTCGTTTGAACTGAGTGACGAAGTAGATGCAAATGGATTTAGTGTGGTGACTAGCTGGGAGATTGATAACCAGAGTTTAAGTGAAGAAAAGCAAACGGAACTACTTAAGCCGTTTAATATTATTACTGACCTTGGTTTAGCTGACGACGTATATCTTTTGTGTAACGCAGAGACTCAAGAGCTGCGCGTTGTTAAGGCGGATGATCACACGAAATTTGTGGGTGAATGGAAATATGGGGAAGGGGAAATTGTATGGCAAGGCGATATACTAGTTCCACTACTATTTGGAGAGGGTAGTGCAAAACTCACTTTAATGAACGGGGTTAATGTTGTGGATAGAATGCAAGCGAGAATTGATGCTCTGAAACTTGAAGATTTTATAAGCAAAGATAAATCAGTTAAGAATAAGGGGTATTATAGTCGAGCCATCTTTCTCTATAATGGTTTGAGCGAAAGTGAAGCAATCATTGCATTCCTCTCATCTAAGGATGAGACCATGAATCCTGAGATAGCGGCAAGCGGAGAAGTTGATGGAGTTATATACTTTCTCTCTGACACTGGCGAGAACATTAGAGTTAGAGTAAGTAACTTAACTCACACAATACGATATACACGTACATTCGATCAGTAATCACGCACAGTATTGCCAGAATTTGACAGTTTGCTATGTGATAGATATGAGGTGGAAGCAGGGGATATATTTTAGCATTGCTATATTACTTTTTGTGAGTGTTGTTGTGATATGTACATAATCAAAGGGTGAGCGTGTATTACTATATAGATGTGTGGGCTGATTCACCAATTATCTGAGGGGAGGTGTGAAGGACATAGAAAAAGATATAATACTTTCATCATGTCTGATTCAACTTTTGAAATCACACTCGAAAAATTAACCTATGGTGGCGAATCCATGGGCAGACTTCCTGATGGCAGAGCTGTCTTTATTCCGTTTGGATTACCAAACGAAGTTGTGAAGATTCGTTTAACTCAAGAAAAACAAAACTTTGCTCGTGGTGAAATTATTGAAATTCTCAAACCTTCTCCAGACAGAATCACTGCAAAATGCAAACATTTCTTACAATGCGGTGGATGTCATTATCAGCACATGTCTTATGAAAATCAGTTGTTAGCAAAGACTGAAATTTTACAAGACCAACTCCAAAGAATTGGAAAAATTGAAAACCCGCCAGTCAAAAATATTATTTCTTCTCCATCAGAATGGAATTATCGTAATCATATTCAATTTCATCTAACAGATGAAGGTAAGTTGGGGTTTATCAATTCCAAAGGAAACTCTGCCTTTGGAATTGAGGAATGTCATTTGCCAGAACCAGCGATTGATTCTTTTTGGAGACAATTGGAATTTGAATCCAATACGAATCTTGAACGTGTGTCACTTCGCAGTGGTGATGAAAATGATTTGATACTCATTCTTGAATCTGAATCTCCTGAGACACCAGAGCTTGAAGTCGAAGCTAATGTTTCCGTGATTCATGTCTATGAAAATCATCCAGTCGTGATTGCTGGGCAAGACCATACTTTTATCAAAATTTTAGATAAAGATTTCAAAGTTTCTAGCCAATCATTTTTTCAAGTCAATATCAAAATGGCAGAGAAAATGGTTGAGCATTTAATAAACCAAATCCCAACTCCCGATTCCCAAACCACATTACTTGATATCTACTGTGGCGTTGGCTTATTTAGCAAATTTTTTGCAAACAAATATCAAAAAGTAATTGGCATTGAATCATCCCCATCCGCTTGTGAAGATTTTGTTTTCAATCTCGATGAATTTGAAAATATAGATTTATATGAAGGCTCAGCCGAAGAAATTTTGCCAAAACTTGCAAATCAAATTACAACACCAACACATGTCATCCTTGACCCACCACGTGCTGGCATTGAAAAACATGCCTTGGATGCAATTGTAAACATCAAACCGCAAATCATTGCTTATGTTTCATGTGACCCATCTACACTTGCGCGGGATGCGGCTAGGTTAATTAGTGGGGGTTATAAACTCAAACACGTCACGCCGTTTGATTTATTTCCGCAAACCTATCACATCGAATCAATTTCCATTTTTGAAATCTAATGTTCAAGCCGCTTGGCGATTCTGCATTGCTTGTGCAACTCGGTGATGAAATCAATCCAATCATTAATCATCGTGTGCATGCACTCAACGCGCTTTTGCAAAACACAAATGGCATACTTGAAACTGTCCCTGCGTATTGCACATTGCTGATTCATTATGATTTGAATTTTACATATCAACAAATCAAAATCATCGTTGAACAAAGGATGAATCAAGTGAAAGATTCATTTCAAAAAACAGCACGCAGGCATGAGGTCCCAGTAAGATACGGCGAAGGTCAAAACGATTTAGAAATTATCGCGTCTAAACTTAAATTGTCAATTCAAGAGATTATCAAAATCCATTCTGAAAAAGAATATCGAATTTATATGATGGGCTTCATGCCCGGCTTTCCATACATGGGGATTTTAGATTCGCGACTAGAGATGCCACGTCTACAAACGCCTCGGACTTCCGTTCGAGCTGGTTCTGTTGCTATTGCAGGCTCTCAAACTGGGATTTATCCGCTTGATTCTCCCGGGGGGTGGCATCTTTTAGGTTGGACTACATTGAAACTATTTGACCCAACAAGTGAAACACCATTTTTATTTTCACCCGGTGATACTGTGAAATTTATTCCAGAGGCATGATGTTAAAAGTTATTGATGCTTCGGGATTTATTTCATTTCAAGATTCAGGCCGCAAAGGTTTTCAAAGTTTCGGTGTACCTGTTTCAGGTGCGATGGATTGGTTTGCATATCAATCTGCAAATCATTTAGTTGGTAATTCTCAAAATTCTCCAGTTCTCGAAATCGGCTTAGGTGAAATTACTTTTCAAGCAAAACAAGATTGTGTTTTAGCAGTGACAGGTGTTGGCTATGAAGTTCAAAATTATATTTGGACTTTTCCATTATGGACTTCGTTTTATGTGCGAGCAGGTTGGCACGTGCAAATCAAAAAAACAAGTGGAGGCAATTGGGCTTATCTTGCAATTGCAGGCGGATTTGATGTTCCGCAAGTTTTAGGTTCATCATCTACTTACATTCGTGGCGGACTTGGAAATGCATTTCAAGTGGGTGATATTTTACAAAGCGGAAAACCTTCCACTGAATTGACCAAACTCGCCGCTAGAGATTTTCCTGTGCAAAAATTTATGCAATATAGCCAAACTCCAATCATTGAAGTGATCCTAGGTCCGCAACGAGAGCGATTTGACAATTCTTTTTTTGAAAATGAATATACATTGAGCAAGTCATTTGACAGAATGGGTTATCGTTTAGAGGGAAAAGCAATTGAATCATCAGATAAAACTGAATTGATTTCTGAAGGCATGATGATGGGCAGTATTCAAATTACGAATCAAGGTCAGCCGATTGTGATGATGGCTGATTCTCCAACGAC
>ERZ761602.7146-NODE-7146-length-12034-cov-7.424994_pt1 | contig 12034 bp, 10 predicted proteins | sample MGYA00512165_ERZ761602 | MGnify/ENA primary metagenome ERZ761602 (study PRJEB28899, sample SAMN02445085) | bioreactor sludge metagenome | biome: EBPR sludge; isolation source: Thorneside wastewater treatment plant | place: Australia: Brisbane, Thorneside... | reverse complement strand
CAGGCGCGCATCATGGGCATCGCCGACATCTTCGAGGCGCTCACCGCCAAGGACCGCCCCTACAAGCCCGGCAAGACGCTCTCGGAATCGCTCGCGATCCTGGGCAAGTTCAAGGAGAACGGGCACATCGACCCGGACCTGTTCGACCTCTTCGTGAAGGAGCGCGTGTACCTGCGGTACGCGCGCGAGTTCCTCGACCCGGAGCAGATCGACGAGGTCGACCTCTCGAAGATCCCCGGCGCACCGCGCTAGCGGCACGCTTCTTGCCTTTTCGCCCCCGTCCCCCTTTCCCGGATTTCCGACCCGCCATGACCACACGCCTGCCGATCGGCGTCTTCTTCGCCCTGTTCACCGTTTCGGGCTTCGCCGGCCTCATCTACCAGTCCATCTGGAGCCACTACCTCAAGCTCTTCCTGGGGCACGCGGCTTACGCGCAGACGCTGGTGCTCGCGATCTTCATGGGCGGGATGGCGATCGGCTCGTGGGTGGTGAGCCGCTACACCGACCGGATACGCAGCCTTCTGCTGGGGTACGCGCTCGCGGAGCTGGGCATCGGCCTGCTCGCCATCGTCTTCCACGGGGTCTTCAAGACCGTGACGGGCTGGGCCTTCGACTCGGTGCTGCCCGGCCTGGGCTCGCCCGCGGCGGTCGACGCCTTCAAGTGGCTCGTGGCCTCCGTCCTGATCCTGCCGGCCTCGGTGCTGCTGGGCACCACGTTCCCGCTGATGAGCGCGGGCATCATCCGCGCGTGGCCCGAGCACAGCGCCCGCGTGCTCGCGATGCTCTATTTCACCAACAGCCTGGGCGCCTCCATCGGCGTGCTCGCGAGCGGGTTCTGGCTGATCGACCTCGTGGGCTTGCCCGGCACGATGCTGAGCGCGGGCATCCTCAACGTGACGCTCGCGATCTTCGTGTGGGCGCTGCTCAAGCGGGCGGACGGCCTGGACAGCGCGCCGGCGCCGGCCCCGGCGGCGGCGGCCGGCCTGGCGCGGCCGACCCGGCTGTACGGTTTCGTGCTCCTCGCGGTGGCGGTCACCGGCGCGGCGTCGTTCATCTACGAGATCACCTGGGTGCGCATGCTGAGCATGGGCCTCGGGGCCTCGTCCCACGCCTTCGAAGTGATGCTCTCGGCCTTCATCCTGGGCATGGCCCTGGGCGGGCTGCTCCTGCGTTCGAGCGAGGCGAGCCGCCGCGGGGACCTGGGCTGGCTCGCGGGGACGTTCATCGCGAAGGGCGCCTTCGCGGCCCTCGCCATCGGCGCCTATCCGTGGGCCCTGGAGTTCGTCGCCTGGACGATGAAGGCGGTCGCCCGGTCGGACGAGGGCTACACGCTCTTCAACATCTCCAGCCACGTGGCCTCGATGATGGTCATGCTGCCGGCGGCGGTGTGCGCGGGCATGACGCTTCCCATCGCGACCAACGCGCTCGTGGTCCGGGGGCTGGGCGAATCCTCGATCGGCCGCGTGTACGCCGCCAATACCGCCGGCTGCATCGTGGGCGCCGCCTTCGCGACGCACGTGGGCATGGAATGGCTGGGCGTGAAGGGGCTCACGGCGCTCGGGGCCCTCGCGGACGTCGGCCTGGGCCTCGCGATCGTCGTGGCCTTCCTCGGGATCGCGCGGCAGCGGGCGGTGGCCCTCGCGCTCGTCTCGGTGGGGTTCCTCGCCGTCGCCTTCCCGGCCTTCGAGCTGGACAAGCGCAAGATGTCCTCGGCGGTCTACCGGTACGGCTCCTTCCTGTCGCCGGAAACGGAGGTGAAGTACTACCGCGACGGCAAGACCGCCACGATCTCGGCGGTGCAGGTGGGCACCACGCTCACGATCCGGACCAACGGCAAGCCCGACGCGGGCGTGGAGATGGAAAATCCCCGCCGGATCTCCTCGGACGAGCCGACGATGGTCCTCGCCGGCGTCCTGCCCATGGCCTACCGGCCGAACGCGAAGACCTACGCCAACATCGGCCTGGGCTCGGGGCTCACCACCCACTCCGTCCTGGCGAACCCCCGCGTCGAGCGCGTGGACACCATCGAGATCGAGCGGGCCGTGATCGAGGGCGCACGCCTGTTCGGCAAGAAGAACGAACGCGCCTACACCGATCCGCGCAGCCGCTTCCACATCGACGACGCGAAGACCTTCTTCGCCTCCCACAACAGCCAGTACGACGTCATCATCTCCGAGCCCTCGAATCCCTGGGTGAGCGGCGTCGCCACGCTCTTTTCCGAGGAGTTCTACGCGCACGTCCGGCGCTACCTCAAGGACGACGGCCTGCTGGTGCAGTGGATCCAGATCTACGAGATCGACTTCGAGCTGGTGGCCTCCATCCTCAAGGCCCTCGGCGCCCACTTCGGCGACTACACCATCTACACGACGAACGAGAAGGACCTGCTGATCCTCGCCACCAAGGGTCCTCGCATGACCGAGCCCACGGCCGAGGCGCTGTCGCAGCCCGCCGTCGCCGCGGCCATGGCAGCCGCCGGCATCCACGGCATGCCGGACCTGGAGGCCCTTCGCGTCGGATCGCGCCGCGTGCTCGAGCCGCTGGTGCAGTCGGGACGCGTGCCGGCCAATTCGGACTACTTCCCGGTGGTCGACAGCCAGGCGCCCCGCCTCCGGTTCCGGAACGCCTCGGCGCAGGACATCACGCTGCTCAGCCGTTCGCCCGTTTCCCTCGTGAGCCTCGCCGGCCCCGACCGGCGCTATGCGCCCGCGGATCTCCAGGGCGATCATCCCGTCCAGGGATTCCGGCGAGACCGCGCGCTTCGTTCGGCGGAATGGGCCGCGATCTTCCTGGACGGCCGGCACGAAGGCCGTTCGCGCATCGGCGACGTCGACTACCTCGCCATCGCCGCGCTGAGGCAGGGCCTGGAGGACTGCTCGCCTTCGCCGCGGTTCTGGTTGTCGCTCGTGCGACGGCTTGTCGACGCGACGGCGCCTTTCATGGACGCCGCCACGATGGCGCGGATCGGCCAGAAGCTCACCTCGTCGAAATGCCATGGACGGCTATCGCCCGGCGAGCGCGAAGAGCTCGCCTTCTGGATCGCCGTCGCGACCCGGGACACGGGCCGCCTCGCCGAGCTGGGACCAGCGCTCCTGGCGCGGGCCGATGGCATGCCCCCGAGCGTGCGGATGGAGACGGCGGAAGCCACCATCGGTGCGCTCCTGATCCGCGGAGACGCGAAGCGGGCCCGGGAAATCCATCTCGCGCACCGGGACCACTTTCCCGCCGGCGCGGGCGAGTTCCTCACTTGGCGCTTGCTGGGCGGGCACTTGGGTGCCGGACGGAAAGCCGACGCCGGTGCGCCGGATGCCAGTCGCCACGGCGAGGGTGCGGCTCCCGTAGGTGCACCGGACAAGTGACGATTTTCGTCAGCTCCTGTTGTACCTCGTCAGCGAACTTCGCGATTTGTCGCCCAGGGGCGGTAGGCGTATTCGCCACGGAGTGCGCCAGTTCACGAACTTGCCGACGATTTCAGCTGAAACCGACAAGCGTTCGGTGTCAACTAATTGATAATCAATGATTTAATCCCGAGCGCTCGAATCGTCGCTGGCGGTGGCACAAACGCTGCTTTTACGGGTTACCCCGCGGACCGAAAGGGCGTCGCGGAGTAATCGGACCGATATCCCAACACAGGAGGTTTCATGAAGCGCAACCAAGGCTTTACGCTGATCGAACTGATGATCGTCGTCGCGATCATCGGCATTCTGGCCGCCGTCGCCATCCCGGCCTACCAGGACTACCTGAAGCGTTCCAAGATCACGGAAGTCGCCGCGGTCGCCGGCGCCTGCAAGACGTCCCTGGCCGAGTACATCGCCGCCAAGAGCGCCTTCCCCGCCGACGCGAACGAAGCCGGCTGCTCCACGACCAAGACCGCCTACACGTCCGCCCTCGCCGTCACCAACGGCCAGATCAAGGTCACGATCCAGGGCATCGACAAGGCCGTCGACACCAACAACCTCTACCTGACCGCCATGAACGACACGGGCGCCATCGCCGCCGCCAACGAGTCCGCCGCCTCCTGGTGGTGCGGCACGGACGTCGCCGTCACGGCGTACAAGTTCTTCCCGGCCAACTGCCGCCAGGCGCAGAAGTAATCGCGCGCCGGGCCTTCGGGCCCACGAGGAAGGGCGGGGTTTTCCCCGCCCTTTTTCTTTGCGCTCGCGGCGGCGCTAGAATTCACGCGCCATGAACCGACGATCCGCCGCGACATGACCCGCTGGAAAGCCGCCGCCATCCACCTGGGCCTGAGCGCCCTGATCGGCACGGCCGTCGTCGCCACCATGCTGCTCGTGTGGTACCCGGGCCCTTTCTTCACGGCCATGGGCGGCAACGACCTGGTGCTCATCCTGATGGGCGTCGACATGGTGATGGGCCCGCTCGTCACGCTCGTCGTGTTCGATCCCCGGAAGGCCCGGCACCTGATCCGGCTGGACCTCGCGATCATCGGCACGGTGCAGGCGGCCGCCCTCGCGTACGGGCTCTCGGTCATCGCGCAGGTGCGACCGGTGTACATGGTGTTCACCGTGGACCGATTCGACCTCGTCGCCGCCGCGGACCTGAAGGACGAGGAACTCGCGCGGGTGAAGGATCCGCGCTTCCAGGGGGTGCCCTGGGGGCGGCCCCGCACGATCGCCGTCGATTCGCCACGGGACCCGAAGGAGCAGTTCCGCATCATCCAGTCGGCCCTGGCCGGCGCGGACCTGCAGACCTTCCCGCAGTACTACGTGCCGTACGAGAAGCTCGCGCCCGCGGCGCTCGCGAAGTCGAAGCCGGTGTCGCTCCTGCGCGTGCGGCACCCCGAAGCGAAGGCGGAGATCGACCGGGTACTGGCCGCCCTCGGCCGGCGCGACGAGGACACGCGGTTCCTGCCGCTCAAGGCGCGCAGCCGGGACTACTGCGTGCTCATCGACGCGAAGACCGGCGCGGTGGTGGGCTTCCTGGAGCTGCTGCCCTGGTAGCCGGCTAGGGCAGCGCTGCGCGCCCGCCGTTCGGGCGAAGCGCGTATCCCTGGGAAATCGCCGTGAGGAAATACTCGACCTGCGCGAGTTCGTCGGAGCCCGCCGGGAAAGGCGCGGCCCCCATGCGCTCGAGGCAGGAACGCGCCTGCATCTGCAGCGTGACGGCCTTGCCGCCGCGAAGCCACGGCCATCCGGCCGCCTGCCCGAAGGCCGAGGGCAGGGGCGTGTCGCCGTAGCGGCGCCCCGCCAGTTGCAGGTGGCAGGTGGCGCAGGCGTGGTTCTGCTGGCCCATCCGGGTGAAATAGAGCCGGCGACCCTGCTCGAAGCGCTCCTCGGCGAGCGCGTTGGCCGGGCGAACGGTGATCTTCTGGCCCGGCGAAAGCGATCGCAGGTACGCGAGCACCGCACCCATCGTCGCCGGATCGGCCGGATCGAGCAGCGCCTCCCCGTGGGACTTGAGGCACTGGTTCACCGCGGTCTCGAGCGTCACGACGCGCCGCGACTTGGCGTCGAGCTGCGGGTAGGACGCCGCGATGCGCCGGCCGCCGTTCGGGAAGCACTGGGCGAGCGTGCGGCCGTTCCGGAACTTGCGCGTCCAGATCGCCTTGCCGGCCGCGAGGACCTCCGCCGAACCGGGCGCGGGCGATTGCCATTCGGGGCGATCGCGAAGCGCCGTGTCGAAGGCAGCCGGTCCGAGAACGAGTTCCGACGGACCGAGGTCGGGGTGGGTGGCTTGAAGGCGGGTCGCGAGCGCGCTGCGCACCTGCTCCGCCCCGGCGAAGGCGGCGGGGGCCGCGAGGACGAGGATGGCGGCGAGAAGGGGCTCAGGGAAGCGCACGGAGGTACTCCACGATGCGATCGATTTCCATCGGATCGAGGATGCGGTGCTTGCCGTAGGGCGGCTTCACCGTATCGGGATCGACGCGCTGGGGGTCGTCGAGCAGCGCGCGAAGGCGAGGCGCATCCCACCCCTTGAGACGGGCGCCGTCGAGGCGCGGCCCGACATCGGCGCGGGACGCCGGCCCGGCGCCCTCGGGTACCTGGTGGCAGGCGAGACAATTGCCCTTTCGCGGATCGGCGAAAAGGGCGCGGCCGGCCTCGACCTGCGCGGCGCAGGGGACGGCCGCGGCGGCCACGGCGATGCCCAGGAGAAGTCGCGCGCGCATCAGGTGATCTTGAGGGCCTTCTCGGCCTCGCGCTCGATCTCGAGCTGGTTGCGCAGCTCCCGGAGGCGCGCCTCGGCGCTCGACAGCTCGTAGAAATCCGTCCCGCTGCCCTTGGCGCGCGTCGCGATCTCGAGCTGCTGCACGGCGGCGGCGAGATTGCCTCGGCGGAAATAGGCCTCGGCCTGGGCGCGGTGCTGCGACAACGGGCGCTGCGCCGCCGCGTAGGCGCGCGCCCGCAGCTCGTGCAGCCTCGCGTCGTCGGGCTGGGACTTGGATCGCTCCTCGAGGAAGGCGATGGCGGTCGCGGCGTCGTTCGCCTGCAGCAGCGTCTCGGCATAGCCGTAGGCGATGCCCCGGTGCCCCGGCCAGGCCTTGAGCGCGGCGCGATAGGCATCGAGGGCCTCGGGAAGCCGGCCTTCCTCCGCCGTGAGCCGTGCCGTCGCGAGATCGAAGGCGGCGAGGGGCGGCCCCGAGGCGCGAAGCGAGGCGAGCTCGCGCCGGGCGCCGTCGAAATCCCGGACTCGCGCGAGGGCGAGCGCGAGACCGTAGACGTCCTCGCGGGGCCTGAGGACGGTCTTCTCGGCGAGGCGATTGCGGAACCACGCGACGGCTTCCTGCGCCTGGCCCGAGGCGGCCCTGAGCTTGGCCCGGGCGAGGCGGAACTCGATGCTGTCGGGAACCAGGCGGGGGGCCATCTGCTCGACGCGGCTTTGCATGTCGGCGATGCGCTCGACCGTGAGCGGGTGGGTGCGAAGGTAGGCGGGGGCGCTCTTGAACTCGTTGAGGCGATTGGCGCGCTGCATGCGCTCGAAGAAGGAGACCATGCCCCGGGCGTCGAAACCCGCGCGCTCGAGGATGGTGACGCCCACGCGATCGGCCTCGCGCTCGTGCTCGCGCGTGTAGTCGAGCTGGCCCTGGACGGCGATGGCGCTCGCGCTCGCCATGGCCGCCTCGGTCACCTGGCCGCTCTGGGAACTGTTGCCCCGCGAAGCGAGGATCGCGAGGGCGAGGGCCGCGAGGGACGCCATCTGGTAGCGGCCCTGGCTCTGGTGCAGTCGGGACTGGTGGCGCTGCAGGATGTGCGCGACCTCGTGGGCCACGACGCCGGCGAGCTCCGATTCGTTCTGCGTGAGCTGCAGCAGGCCCGTGTGGATGCCGATGTGCCCGCCGATGAGGGCGAAGGCGTTGACCGCCTCGTCGCGGACGACGAAGAACTCGATGGCGCGTCCGGGCGTGTCGCTCGCGGCCACGAGGCGCTGGCCGAGGGACTTGATGTAGTCGGCGACCTCCGGATCGTCGACGAAGGCCGGGTCCACGCGCACTTCGCGCATCACCCGGTTGCCGATGACGCGCTCCTGCTTTTCGGAGAGCGAGGCGTCGGAGATGTCGCCGAGATCCGGCAGGCCCTGGGCGTGCGCGGGCACGAGGCACGCGGCGACGAGGAGGGCGATGAGGCGGCGCATGGGAAGACGGTTCGCGGGCAAATCGTGGATACTGTCGGACACGCGGCCGGGCCGATGGTTCGCCGCGACCGGAGCGGCCTGATTATGAACGAAAAACTCACCCATTTCGACGAAGCCGGACAGGCCCACATGGTGGACGTGGGCGCCAAGGCCGAGACCGCGCGGCGCGCCGTGGCCGAGGGCGTGATCCGCATGCGCCCTGAGACGCTCGCGGTCGTCGCTTCCGGCACGGCGAAGAAGGGCGACGTGCTGGGCGTCGCGCGCCTCGCCGCCATCCAGGCCGCGAAGCGCACCGGGGATCTCATTCCCCTGTGCCATCCCATTCCCCTCACGGCGGTCGCCGTCGACCTGACGGTCGACGAGAAGGCATCGACGGTCACCTGCCGCGCCGAGGCCTCGTGCCATGGGCGCACCGGCGTCGAGATGGAGGCGCTCACGGCCGTCTCCGTGGGATTGCTCACGGTCTACGACATGTGCAAGGCCATCGACCGCGGCATGACCATCGAGCGCGTGCGCCTCCTCGAGAAGGAAGGCGGCAAGTCGGGTCGCTGGCGCGCGGCCTAGGCGAAGGCCGTCGTCGCGAGGCCCGCGGCCGCGCAGGCGGCGATCACCGGGATCACGCCCGCGTTGAAGCGGACCAGCGCCACGAACGCCGCGAAGGCGAGGGCCGCGGCGACGCCGTCGAATCCCCCCGCGAACGGCGCGGCCCCCGTGCTGCCGGGCCAGAACACCTTCCAGGCCAGGAAGAGCGCGAGGCTCGCGATGACGCCGACGACCGCGGCCGTCACGGCCGCGAGGGGCCGGGCGAGGCCCAGGTGACCCCGCGTGCGTTCCACGAAGGGGCCGCCGGCCAGGATGAAGACGAACGACGGCAGGAACGTGAACCAGGTGGCCACGCCGGCGCCGGCGATGCCGGCTGCGAGGGCGAGCCCGGGACCGAGTGATTCGCGCGCCCAGCCGCCCAGGAACCCCACGAACGCGACGAACATGATGAGCGGTCCGGGGGTGGTCTCGCCCAGCGCGAGGCCGTCGATGAGCTGTGCCGCGCTCGCCCAGCCGCTTCGCACCGATTCCTCCACCACGTAGGGCAGTACGGCATAGGCGCCGCCGAAGGTGACGAGGGCCGCCTTCGAGAAGAATAGGGCCATGCGCGTGAGCTCGTTCGATGCGCCCAGGACGAGCGCGAGCGCGAGGACCGGCGCTGCCCAGAGCGCGAGCCCCGCGGCGAGGGTGATCGCGAGGCGGGCCTGGCTCGGCAGGGCGTGCGGGGGCGTGGGCGTCTCGTCGTCGTGCAGCGCGGGCGGGTGGGGCGAGGTTCCCGTGGCGGGTTGAATGGGTGCCACGCCGGCCCCGGGCGCGATCCACCGGCCGGCGATACCCGCGAGCGCCGCAAGGCCCACGACGGCAGGGAAGGGCAAGGCATGGTTCGCGACGATCGCGAAGGCCGCGATGGCGATGGCGACGTGCCAGGGGTGCCCGATGGCGCGGCGTGCGAGACGGAGCGTCGCGGCGGCGACGATGGCCACGACCGCGGGCTTCGCGCCGGCGAGGATGCCCGCGACCCAGCTCGAGTGGCCCCAGGCGAGGTACCCCCAGGCGAGCAGGATCATGAGCACGAGCGAGGGCAGCACGAAGAGCGCGCCCGCGGCGATGCCGCCACGCGCTCCGTGCATGAGCCACCCCAGGTAGGTGGCGAGCTGCTGGGCCTCGGGGCCCGGCAGCAGCATGCAGTAGTTGAGGGCATGCAGGAACCGGCGGTCGGAGATCCAGCGGCGCCGGTCGACGAGTTCCCGGTGCATGATCGCGATCTGGCCCGCCGGGCCGCCGAAACTCACGCAGCCGAGCTTCGCCCAGAACGCGAGCGCCTCCCGGAACGGAACGGAGGATGCCCCGGCCGCCTCGCGCCTTGAGTTCACCGGGGCCATGCCCCAGAATCCGCGATCCGGAGGAGAACCATGCAGGATTCCACCATGACTTTCGACCGCGACCTCGACGTGCGGGGCCTCAATTGCCCGTTGCCCATCCTCAAGGCCAAGAAGGCGCTGTCGGACCTCACGACGGGCCAGGTGCTTCGCGTGCTGGCCACGGACCCGGGCTCCGTCAAGGATTTCCAGGCCTTCTGCCGGCAGACGGGCAACGAGCTGCTGTCCCACACCGAAGGCGCCGAGTTCACGTACTTCATCCGCAAGCGCTGAGGGCCGCCGGCCTTCAGCGCGGCGGGTCTTCCGCCGCCGGGATGATACCCCGCTGCAGGTAGACGGGCCGGAGCTGCTCGCGAAAGGACGAAAGCCCCGAGGCGAAGGCCACTCCCGCCAGCGTGCAGGCAAGGCCCCCCGCGAGCAGGGCCTGCGGCGCACCGATCAGGTCGGCCGTCCAGCCGGCGGCCAGGTGCCCGAGGGGCAGCGACCCGATGAAGAACAGGGTGTACCAGCTCATCACGCGTCCGCGCCGGTCGTCCTCCACGATGCTCTGCAGGATCGTGTTGCAACCGGCGGCCGCGAGGAACATGCCGAACCCGGCGATCGTGATGAAGGCCGCCGCGAGGGGGATCGAGCGCGACAACGCGAAGCCCGTCATGCCCAGCCCGGCCAGGAGGGCGGCCGAGGCGATCCATCGCGCGAGGCCCCGCACGGAAGGTCGCCGCGCGAGGCTCACGGCGGCGACCACGGCGCCCAGCCCCACGCAGCCGATGAACAGGCCCACGAGCTCCGAGCCGCGGCCGTAGGTCTTCACGGCGATGGCGGGCATGAGCGTGGAGTGGGGGCCGAGCGTGAGGCTCAGGGTTCCGAGCAGCAGCATCATCCGCCGCACCGGCGCGAAGCCCATGGCGAATCGCCAGCCCTCGGCGAGGTCCGCGAGGATCCGCGTGCCCGTGCGGCGCGGCGCTTCCCGCACCACGCGGGTCGCGACCAGCGCCGCGATGACGGCGAGGTAGCTCGCCGCGTTGATCGCGAAGCAGATCGTCTCGCCGAAGCCCGCCACCAGCAGCCCCCCGAGGGACGGGCCCGCGAGGCGCGCGCCGTTCATCAGGACGGAGTTCAGCGCGATCGCGTTGGGCAGGTCGCCCCGGTCCTCGATCACCTGCACGAAGAACGACTGGCGCGTGGGCGTCTCGAACGCGTTGCACAGCCCGCCGAAGAGCGCGAGCGCCGCGAGGCCCGGCATCGTGATGGCGCCGGTGGCCGAGAGGATCGCGAGCAGCGTCGCCTGCAGCGTGAGCAGGCCCAGCACGACGAGCAGGATGCGACGCCGGTCCATGCGGTCGCCCAGCACGCCCGCGAAGGGCGAGAGCACGAGGTACGGGATCGAGTTGAGGAAGCCCACCAGGCCCGTGAAGACCGTGGAGCCCGAGAGCCGGTAGGCGAGCCACATGAGCGCCACCGACTGGATCCAGGTGCCCAGCACCGACACGGCCTGGCCGGCGTAGTAGCGCCGGAAGGCGCCCGAGCGCAGCGCGCGCAGGCTGGGGGGCAGGGGCACGATGCGCCCCGTCGCCGCTAGCCGAGGCGCGCGAGCTGCGCGCGCACCTCCGAGAGCTTCGCCTCGAAGTCGGCGAGGCGCTGGCGCATCTGGTCCACCACCGCGGCGGGCGCCTTCGACACGAAGGACTCGTTCGCGAGCTTGGGCGTGACCTTTCCGATCTCGCCCTCGATCCGGGCGATCTCCTTCTGCAGTTTCTCGCGTTCGACCGCCGGGTCCACTTTGGGCAGGGCGATCGCCACGGTGCCCGCGTCCGTCACGGCGGTAGCGCAGTGCTCCGGCACCGCCGCGACCACCGAGATCTCGCCGAGGCGGCCGAGGAACCGCACGTAGTCGAACGTGGCCTCGACGCCTTCCTGCTTGGGCACCACGAAGGCGGCGATGCGCTCGCCTGGCGGCAGGTTGCGCTCCGAGCGCAGGTTGCGCACGGCGTTGGTGACCTGCTTGAGCCGGGCGACCTCGGCCTCGGCCCCGGTGTCGATCTTCTCCGGCTGCGCCTGCGGGTAGCGCGCGAGCATGATCGTCTCGCCCGTCGTGCCCGCGAGGGGCGCCACCTTCTGCCAGAGTTCCTCGGTGATGAACGGGATGAAGGGGTGCGCGAGCCTGAGCAGCGCCTCGAGCACGCGGATCAGCGTGCGCCGCGTGCCGCGCTGGGCCGCCTCGTTGCCCGATTGCAATTGCACCTTGGCGAGCTCGACGTACCAGTCGCAGTACTCGTCCCAAGCGAATTCGTAGACCGCGCGGGCCGCCGTGTCGAAGCGGTACTCGCCGAGGGCGTCCGCGACCGCCTGCTCGGTGGCCTGCAGCCGGGAGACGATCCAGCGGTCCACGAAGGACAGCGCCACGGGCGCCGAGGCGTCGAGCCCCGTGTCCTTGCCCTCGCAGTTCATCAGCACGAAGCGCGTGGCGTTCCAGAGCTTGTTGCAGAAGCTGCGGTAGCCCTCGCAGCGCTTCAGGTCGAAGTTGAGCG
>ERZ761602.7145-NODE-7145-length-12035-cov-3.094658_pt1 | contig 12035 bp, 15 predicted proteins | sample MGYA00512165_ERZ761602 | MGnify/ENA primary metagenome ERZ761602 (study PRJEB28899, sample SAMN02445085) | bioreactor sludge metagenome | biome: EBPR sludge; isolation source: Thorneside wastewater treatment plant | place: Australia: Brisbane, Thorneside... | reverse complement strand
TCGTGTAGGTGTCCGTCGGCAGCTTGTTGTCGGCCTTGCCGTCAGCGATGAAGAAGCCTGAGGACCAGTTCAGTGCATTGAAGAAGACCGCCTTCAACGCCTCCGACTTGCCCGAGCCGGTGGAGCCCAGGATGAGCATGTGCTTGCGCAGGTCGTCATCGGACAGCCAGATCTCCTTGAAGTTCTCGAACGGCGACTTGTCGTCCACGGCCCCCATGTAGAGGATCCCATCGCCGGGCTTGCCCTTGGGGTCCTTGCCGTCCAGCGGATAGCGGGCTGGCAACAACTGCTTGCGCCCCACGAAAACCACGCTGGAGATCGCGAGGAAGGGCAGCGTCACCAGCGCCGCTACCGGCATGAGCGCGGTGGCGAGTGCCACCGGAACCGCCACGCTCAGCAGATTGCCGCCATCGGAGATCCACTCGGCGTACCGGTCGGAGAACGGCCGGATGTCCACGATCTGCTGGCCAACCGGCAACTCATGACGCGACGAAATGTTGGATGAGGGCCTCAAGGCGGTTTCTCCAGTAAAGGCTGGTCCGCGTCCGCTCAGACCTCAGCGAAGGGATACCCCTCGGCACGCGCCCTGAGCACGTAAATGGATGACTCCACGCAGGGTGCGAATGCTGCAAGGAGACCCAGACGCACCGCGGGGTTGGCGCCGATGAGCACGTCGATGCGCGCCAAGTCCGGCGCGCCTGGATGGCGGCCGTGCTCCAGCCAGTGAAGCAGGACCGCCTTGAGCTCGGCCAGACGCTCCATGGAGTCGCCTTGCCGCAAGGCATCCGAGGCGGCCTGGATCACCAGCTTGCCCAACTCCAGCGCGCGCGAATCGTCCATGCCAGTGGCCATCGCATGGCCCGCCATCGAGCCAGCCGCCAGTTCGGCGAAGAACGCGGCCAACGTCTTCGGTCCGGCCTGCAAGGCGCGCTCCAGCGCGTCGACCCGGCTAGCGCGCGTGCGCGCCAGCAATGAAGTGCCAGCCCACGCCTTGGCGGTCTGGCGACAGGCCATCTCGAACGACTGAGCAGCCTCCTGGGGCTGCATCTGCGCGCTGTCGCCGGTGACCACAGCCATCAGTTCTTCAGGATCATCGCCAGCTCCTCGCGGCTGGCAGCAGCACTCACCAGGAGGCTCTTGACGGGCGAGACGATGGTCGGCGTGGCCTTCAGGCTGAACTCCCTGAAGCGCGACTCGTTCTCGGCCAGCCGGGCCTCGCCCTCGGAGCAGGACTTGTTCGCGGGGGCCTCGCCGGCGATCACCCGCTTCCACTCCGCTGCGGGGTCGGCCGCACACAGCACCGAGAGCACCTTCTCGCGCGAACCAGGCTGGAACGCCACCGGGACGATGACCGGCTTGTACTCGGCCGGCAGCTCCTCTACCGTACGCTCGAAGTTGCGGCAATGTGGGCAGTTCGGATCCGAGAAGACAAAGAACTCCTTGCCCTTCGAGCGTAGCGCCACGTTGCCCTTGGAGCCTGCCAGCTTCTTGCGCTCATCGGCGGTCAACATCGCCTCACCGGGCACCAGCTTGGGTTGGGCGGCGCTGACGCCTGCCTGCGCAGGGGCACCACCAGGCGGAATCACCCCCTGCGGGCCGATGGTGGCCGCTGGGGGCAGGCCGGGAATTCTGGCCTGAGCGGGCTGCGATGCACCGCCTGAGAACGCGAAGGCGAGGACCACCACGGTGAGCGCGCCGACGGCGGCCATGCCCAGCCCGCTCAGGCGACCGGTTGCTGTCGGGCCACCGCCGCACAGCTCGGTGCGCATCGAGTCATACAGCGCCGTGGCGGCCGACTCGGAGCCGGGCTCCTCGCGCCACTCGCCCGGGTCTCCTGCGGGCTTGGCCGCATCACGCAGCGAAACCTTGGACGCCTTGCCGTCAAGCTCCAGCCGCAGCACCGTTGTCGTGCCCCCGTTGAACATCTCGAGTTGCCGGGAGTTGCTCGGGTCCACCCGCTCCATCACGAGCTGATGCTTGGCGCTGCGCACCGGGCGCAGCCCAGGCACGACGACGGGGTTGCGGCGCAGTAGGCGATCGATGATTTTTCGCATGGGGGAGAACATCCTTCCAGAGTGATGTTTGAAGCAATGGGGTCAGAGGGGCTCATAGAACGCGGTGGATCCACCGGCGGCGCTCTTGGCGCCAGCCCTCGATACGGGCGGCGTGGTGTCGATGTCCGTATCGCCATCAGCCCACATCCGGTCATGGTCGGTCGGCTCCGCGCCAGGCGTGCCCCGGGGCGGCACCGCCTTGGCGGCCTGCGCGAAGGCCGCATTCACCGCGGCATTGGAGGACTCCCACAGGTTCTTGTCAGTCCACCAGGTTTCGTCGTCCTCGTCGATGGCATCCTCCCAGCGCTGCCACGCGAGCTCCAGGCCATCGACGGCCTTGTCGACGTAGATCATGTGCCGCAGCACGTCGCCGTCCTGGTAGAGCGGAAGCCGCCCGAGCTTGCCGCACAGCCGCTCGAACGCGTGCATGGCGAAGGTCGCGGCCGCCTCCGTGTGCGGCGTGTTGCTGCCGCGCGAGTTCAGCGAGAAGAACATCTGCCGGTTGGTCGGGCGCAGCCACAACACCTCCGCGGTGGTGAATCGGCCCTTCCTCTGCGCGAGCGCCAGCAGCTGAAACAGCAGGGTGTGCTCCCAGTGGTGCACCGCGAACAGCTTCTTGAGCATCGCGTTGTTGCGATACTGCTCGTAGAGGGGCTGCGCCAGAGACAGATTGGCCATGCCGTCACGCGTGCCATAGGCAGAGCGGTTGAGCAAATCGCGGTACTTGCAGAACTCGGCGCGGCCCTTCTCGCCGCCGAAGGCGACGGCGGCCCACAAGGCCACCAGCGTCTTGCCCTCCGGGCTCATGCGGTCGCTGAAGCAGTAGTTGCCGCCCTTGTCCACGTCCGTGGGCAGGTTGACCACCTGGCGGCCCAGCATGATCGAGTCCAGGCGCCCGTCGGGGAAGGTTCCGCGCAGGCCCACGAAGTAGTTGCGCGCGACGTGGCGATCGAACTCCTTGCCGCGCACCATGGGAGCGCCTGCGGCGGCGAGCTGTGGGACGCCATCCTTCTTGGGCACCCTGTAGTTCAGGAAGATCTCCTCTGGGCGCACCTGCGTGCGCCACAGGGGGTGTTTATCCTGGGAGATCTGCTTGCGCAGCTTGATCACCGGCAGGATGCCGGTGAACTTCTGCGCCGTCATCATCATCAGCTCGTGCGGCGTGAACTTGCGCGTGTAACTGCGCTTGCGCCGGGCGAGCCAGACCATGAGGGCGATGTAGCCGAGCATGAGGATCACCATGATGGGGCGCAGCGCCACGTTGATGAACCCCACCCAGGTCACGAAGCTCACCGCATTGGGCTGGTAGGCGAAAGTCTGGACGCTCTCGACCAGGAAGTTCCACTGGCGAACTCCGTACTCCACCCCCAGCCACTTCCACATGGCCCCCAATGCGAGCCCTGGCGCGAGGCTGCCCCAGACAATCTTGTGCGAGGCCGTGAGCCAGATCAGCACGCCAAGCGTCAGCGCCGCAGCGCCGAACGCACCCGCGGCATAGACCGGGCTTTCCTTCTGGTCATCGTGATGGCGAGCCACTGCTACTGCCCTCCCAGCGCGCGCAACCAGCTCCAGGCAAGCACCACGGGCTGCGCAATCCAGCGCATGTCAAGCCAGAAGTACGCTACCGCGAGCATCCCGAGCACACTCGCGCTGCAGACAACGAACTCCATGCCTGCCTGCAGCGACGTGCGCTGAGCCGGTTGAGCCGAAGGCGGCGCGCCGTCACTCATGACTTCAGCCTTACCGCTCGCGCGAAGATGTCCTCGCGGCCAAGGAACTGCTTGAGCGACACGCACGAGCGCGTCTCCAACTCGTACTCGTACCACGCATAGCGCATGGCCGCGACCGCCGCCGCCGCCGTGAGGCAGATCAACAGCGGCCCGGCCAGGATCATGACCCAGAACGGCAAGCTCGCCAGCGACACCAGGAACATCACGAAGATGAGCACAGCACTGACCAGGGTGGCCATGCGGGTGCGCCTGACGGCCACCATCTGCTCGGCGAGCTGGTCCTCCGTCCAGTCGTGCGCCTGGACCAACTCCTCGAACTTCTGCTGGGGCGTCTTGCCGCTCAGCAGTTGCGCCGCGGCCTCTGCCTGCTGTCGCTTCCTCGCGCGCAAGGCCTTCGCGTCCAGGTAGGCGCGTCGGGTCTTGCCCGCGCTGTCGCGCAGATCCTTCACCACCCGGAGGTATGGGTAGGCAAGCATCTTCCCGTAGCTCTTGAACAGCCCCATCACGCGCCTCCGTAGTCCCGGATCACCGCGATGAGCCGCTCCACATTGCGCCCACTCAGCACAGGCACCAGTTCGTGAGCGCGCCGCAGGACCTCCCTGCGCTGCCTGAGCTTGGGCATGTTTTCCACGGTCGCCGGCGCGAGCGCCTCGATCAGCCGCGCGGCAGCCAGCAGGTTGCGCCCTGAGAGGTGCGGAATGATGTGGGCGTCGATGAAGGGCCCGTTGCGCATGACCTTGGCCGGCGAGATCTGCTCCAGGATCTGGGTCAGGCCCTGCACGAGCTGCCGCTCCATTGCCTCCCTGTGCTGCGCCGCCGGCGTATCGAACAGCACCGAGGCCAGGTCAGACGAGAACGAGACCTGCGGACGGGTGGATCGCTGACTGAAAGTCATCATGAGGCTCGCAGGAGACCCCTGATTTCAACCGCGGGCGGTTGATCGGGCAGGTGGCATTTGCAATTGGTGGAGCTGCGCGGCATTCTGTCCTGGCGGCGGAACGACCGCCGGATGCAAAATCTATTGTATTTTGCGATAGTATCACCTGCAACGGATAATACGAGGTATCCAATCATGTCGTCCAGCCCGATTCTTCTGCCGCGCCTGCAGCAACTCGAGGCCGAAGGCCTCAACCTCGGCGTGCTCGCCCTCATGCAGCAGCGCGCCGTCGCCGAGGCCATCCGCATGCGCGAGGCCAAGGGCTTCACCGCCCACCCCTCCGCCGATGTGCGCGACCTGGCGGACGGCAATCTGCCGCGCGGCGAAGCGCTCATGCAGGCGTACATCGAGACGCGCGCCGGCGCCACCCGCGAGAGCGTGAGCGACCTGCAGCGCGCCGGCCGCACGCTGGCGCTGTATGCGGAGAACCTGGAGCGCACCGCCGCGCGACTGCAAGCGCGCAATCTCACCCTGCCGGAGTTCGCGCGGGCGCAGCAGGCCGTGGGCGAACGCTACGCGCGCATCATGGACGGCGCCCGGGCCCTCGAAAGCCGCGGGGTGGTGCCGATCCATCACAGCGAAAAGCTCGGCGCCCTGACTGCGCGCCCCCAGGGGCCCCTGGCCGGGTACTACGACAAGGCAGTGGCGCTGTCGCAGCACGAACAGTCCCAGGAGCGCACCCTGCAGCGCATGCGCGGCTGAGCCACCCCACTTTGCCCCTGCCGGGGGTTGCCATGTAGCATGGCCGGATGACCAAAGTCGTTCCGATTGCTCTGGCGCCGTCTGTGCGGGGCAAAGCCTCCACACCTCACGACGCCTTAGGAGCGAACATGGCTGAAGTCAACGAACTCTACCTGCTGGACCTGCCGCTGGGCGACGACCTGGTCAAGAAGCGCGTACTGGTCCAACTCGTGGAGCGAGGCGATCAGGCCATGCGCTTCATCACCTGCGACAGCGCCGACGTCCAGGAGGACCTGCACGTCTACGGCTCGGAGATCCCGGAGCACTACAACGCCTCCGCCCTGGGCCGGACCGAGGAATACCTGGCCGCGCGCCAGGACCACTTCGAGGCTGCGCTCCTGCTCCCCGAGGCCGTGGGCCATGGCATGCTCACCATGGCCCGGACCGTGCGCGGCATGGAGTACACGAACTGTGACGCAGCCGCCGCACTGCAGGCCGCACTGGCCGAAGGCTCGGCCTGCGTGAAGATGGCCGAGCGCCAGCGCGCCGCCGCCGACGCGGTCTTGAGCGGCCGCTGATCCATGGCCGTGCACGCTGCCCAGCCTGCACGGCCGGCAGGGCCTCAGGAGCTACCCAAGGGTTTTGTGCAGGAGGTGCTGGCGCGCTCGGACATTGAGCGTGTCGTCGGCCGCTATGTCCCCTTGCGCAAGCAGGGCGCCAACCTGCTCGGGCTATGCCCGTTCCACGGCGAGAAGTCGCCCTCCTTCACCGTCGCCCCCCAGAAGCAGTTCTTCCACTGCTTTGGATGCGGCCAGAACGGCGATGCCATCACTTTCCTGCGCGAATTTGCTGGCCTCACCTTCCGCGAGGCGGTGATGGAGCTCGCTCAGGAGGCCGGCCTGCGCCTGCCCGAGCAAGCCACGGCCGCCCCCGCGGTCGACAGCGCCCCCATGTACCGGGCCAACGAGGTGGCAGCTGCCTTCTTTCGCCACTGCCTGGCGTACGAAGAACCGGTAAAGGACTACCTTCGGTCGCGCCAGTTGCCCGAGTCCGCCCTGGAGCACTTCGTGATCGGCTACGCCCCGGACGCCTGGAACGGTTTGGCCGAGGCGTTTCCCGACTACGCCAGGAACCGCGCGCTGGTGGATACCGGCCTGGTCATCCAGAAGGACGACGGCAAGCGCTACGACCGCTTCCGCGACAGGCTCATGTTCGGCATCCGCGACGCCCGCGGCCGCGTGGTCGGCTTCGGCGGTCGCACGATGCAAGATGCCCAAGGGCCCAAGTATCTGAACTCCAGCGAGAGCGCCATCTTCGACAAGGGCTCCACCCTCTTTGGCGTCTACGAGGCGCGCCAGGGCATCCGCGAGAGCAAACAGGCCCTGGTGGTCGAGGGGTACATGGACTGCGCAGCGCTCTCCATGGCGGGCATCCCGCAGACGGTGGCCACCATGGGCACCGCCTGCACCGCCACTCACATCGAGCGCCTGCAGACACTCGCGCCGGAGACCGTGTTCGCCTTCGACGGCGATGCAGCAGGGCTGAAGGCGGCATGGAGGTCCCTGCTGACCTGCCTGCCCTTCGCCACGGACGCCCACCGGTTCAGGTTCCTGCTCCTGCCTGGCGGTCTCGATCCTGATGAGCTCGTGATTCAGGAAGGCGCGGACGCCTTCCGCGCGCGTATCAGCAAGGCACTGAGTCTGTCGGAGTTCTTGCTGGAGCACCTGCGCACCCAGCACAACAACCTCGCCACCCCCGAAGACCGAGCCGCGTTCGCCAAGGAGGCCACCGAGCTGACCTATCAGATGCCTGCTGGCGGACGACTCGGTCAGCTCGTGCGCCAGGAGATCATGGACGCCTGTGGCCTGGCCAAGCCGGCCGCGCCGGCCTACCGCCGCAGCATCACCCAGGCAGCCTCATCGAACGCCCGCCCGCGCCCCTGGGCGGTCCTAGCGCGCGCGGCGCTGACGCAGCGCCTGACGGCATCGCAATCCGCTGCGCAGGCCGTCGAGGCACTGCCCGCGCAGCTGCAGGATGCATTCTTTGCCGAGCAGTGGCAGCAGTTTCCCACTGAGCAGCAACCGTTCTGGCAGGCACTGCAACAGGCCATTGTCGCCGGCGGCCGCGGCCACGCCGTCGACGAGCCGGGCGCGGACGCGGACGTGGCCAAGGATCTGCTCAAGGGGGCGTATAGGGTCGTCGCCGCTGAAACCCGTCGTGCTGAGCGCGCTGAGCGCATGAAGGCGTTCCGAAGCGGCCAGATCTCGGAGAGCCAGATGCTCGATGCCGCTTTGCGGCAACGCAGCCCCTGAAAGCGAATCGGGCCACGATGGCCCGATTCAGACGACGATACGGCCGCGCCCGGCGCCCTCCACAGGGCCTCAGGCCACCCGCTGAAGCATCCCACCCACCTCCGCGGGTGGCCGTTGGGCAACCACAGCGGCTTGTGGCGGCTGCGCCGCAGCTGCCACTTTCCCGCGCAGGGCAGCCGAAGCGGCCATACTGTGCAGGCTCCTGGGGTCGGCGTGCCCGAGCAGCGGATCCTTGGGCCGCAGATCGGCGGTCGTGTCCAGCACGGCGATGCCGCGCGTCGCGGCCTGTACATCGGTCCGCGCGCGACCACATTCACGCTCGAGCGCCGGCAGCACGCGCTGCAGCTGGACGTAGATGTCCTTGTCCGCGTGGTTGTGCAGCTTGAGCCGCTCCGACAGCGTCGAGGTCGCGTCCAGCGTGTAGCGCATGATGTCGTCAAGCGGCATCGTGGCGAGCTTGTCTGCACGTGCGCGCCGTAGCTCTGTCAGGTTGTGCCTCAGGCGGACCACCAGCCAGGCCAGCCCGCTCAGCACAAGAAGGAGGAACCCCACCAGCCAGGGCCCGACATCACGCAAGGTGTTGCTCGCCCAAGCTGCTTGCGCCTGTTCCACGGTCCTGGCATTGGCCCGAACCGATGCGTCCAGCGTCTCCAGCTTCCGTGACACCTCTCGCATGGTCGCCTGCACTGCCGCCACCGTGGCAGCAGGGTCCAGCGGATCCTGCGGATCGAAGACGGGCTGCTGGGCACCCGGCGCAGCGGTGGACGGCGGCACTGTGGCGATGGCAGGGGCTGCGCCTGCAGCGGCCGGCGCCGTCGGCCCTACAGCAGCAGCGGGGCCACCACCGACCAGCCCGCGTTGGATCGTGGCCTTCAGGCGCTCCACATGGCCAGGCGTGGATGCAAACGTGAGCCGCGGCTCCAGCGCCTGCGCGCGCGCGATGGCTTCGCTCGCCAGTTCGAACTCACCGGTGCGGCTCGCCGCGATCGCCATGCGATACCAATTGAGCGCGTGGGATGGATCAGCCAGGCTCAGCTGGCGTGTAATCGCCACCACCTGGCCGTACTTCCCTTCGCGAAGCAACTCACGCGCCTGATCATGCGTCACCGCCGGCGAAGCCGCCCAGGTGAGCCCCCAGCACAATGCCATGCCCGCTGCGACAACGGCATGCCGCAGTCGGGGCACCACCACCGTCATCAGCCCACCGCCTGCTGGCCGAGGCCGGCGTGGCCGTTCGGCTGACCGGGGATCCCCAGGTGCAACACCTGCGCGCTGTGGGCGTGGTCGTTGCCGCCCGATTCGGACCCGAGCGGGGCATCGGCCAGGTCAACATGGGTGGCACGAGCGAGCTGCTGGGAAGCGACCGGCTGCATGGGCGCCACGGACGCCGCGCCGTTGGCCGCGGCACCCTCCTCTGCGAACCGAGGCTCGTAGCGGCCGCTGAAGCTCGAGCCGTACTCGGTCTTCAGGCCGCCGGCGCGCGCATCGCAGAGGACCCGCGCGGACTTGGCCAGGACGATCGCCTGCTCCACATCGAGCAGGTCGTCATCCTTCAGCCGCACGACACGGCCGGCCACCTGCAGGGAGCGGCACGTGATGGAGCCACGCACCTCGGCCCCCACGTTCACGATCACCGCCCCGTTGGAGTGGATGGACCCCTCCAGCACGCCGCTGACAAGCACGGTGCGCCCGCTGGTGACTTTCAGGCTGCCGATGAACTCGACGCCCTGGTCCACCAGCGTGGTGATGTCATCCGGCTGCACTGACAGCAGCTCGTCGATGGTGGTCTGGGAGATGGTTTCGGCAGCCGAAATCGCGGTCATGGGTGCTCCTTGTTCAGTGGATTGAAGGCGAGGTGTTTATTCCCGTTCGTACCCGCGCATCATACGGATTAGAAACGAGGAACGGAAGCCCCCGCGGGAGGCATGCGTCAGCGTCGGGCCATTGACCTCTGCGCCTGCGCGACAGCCGCCACAACAACAAAGGCCGCACAAGGCGGCCTTTGTTCGGTGGGGACGTCTGGTTCGACCGTATCAGGCCGCCATCGCCTGTGGGGCGACCCGCGAGAACGCCAGCGCGCTCATGTTGTCCGCGTCCACGATGTCAACGGCCTGCTCCACGGCCTGGTCCAGCGCCTCAGGAGCTGACAGCCGCGGGTCCAGGCTCATGATCTGCGCGGCCCGAGCGAGGATCGTCGGCGAGTGCTCCCCCTGACTCTCCTCGAACAGCTGCGCTGCGTGCTTCAGACGCTGCGCCATGAACTCCCGGAACGTCCCGGCTGGCTCGATGCCCTTGACATTGGCCAGGGGCACCAGCACCGGCTGCTCCGCGTTGATGCCGTCGACCCACAGCAGACGATCGTCCTCGGCGCCGACACTTTGGCACAGCAACTGGATCTCCGGCTCGCCAGCATGGGGCCGGTATCTCACGTTGAACAGCTCGATCTGCATGGGCCGCGCCTCAGTGCCGCTCGACGTGGCGATGCTGGCTGGCCTGCACGTCACCATCCAGGCCAGAGGCGAAGGCCTGAGCCTTGGCCAGAGTCTGGTCGGCCGCCAAGCGCAGGCGCCCAGCCTCCAGCGTGTCGCCCAGACCATCAGCGAAGAACTGCATGTCCAGTGCCATCACCGACTGCTGCTCGGCGAGCGCCTGGCTCACGGTCGCCCGCTCGGGCCACCCGTGATCATCGCTGGCCATGCGATGTGCTCGCGCGGCCAGCGCAGCCACCCGTTCCTCGGAGCCATCGGCGGCCAGGGTGTGCTGATTCACCACGCGGCGGCTGATGCCGTACGCGAAGCATTCTTGTGGGACGATATGCTGATTCATTCGTGTACTTCCTTCTTCTGTGATTGCGCCGCCAGACCGCGCTGCGTCAGTACATGGTGGCAGCTTCGCAGAACGAAGGCAAATGGCCGTTGCGTCAGCCGCGGTTTCAAGGATAATTCCAATTAGCACTGACCGCAAACACAAACCGCAAGTACGACGCACTCTCCATGAAAGCTGCGAGAACGGACAACCTGCCGCGCAAGATCGTGCGTGGCCTGGCTCGCCAGGAGATGCTCGACGCCGAGAAAGAGGACCCGTACGCCATGGGCTATGACGCGGCTGCCAACCTCGAGTCGCCCCCCGACTGCGAGTTTACGGGCCTTGCGGCTAGACTGTGGCGAAACGGCTTCAATGCCCGCGTGAATGAGGCCATCGCCGATCGCCGGCGCTACGGTGGGCTGGCCGCTGACGTAGGCGGCCTAGAGGCTGCGCTGCGCTGAGGGCGCGCCCCCGCCACGCGTTCGGCACAAACCTCAACCTTGCAGCTCCGTCTGCGCCTCGCCTTCGAAGCTGAACCGATCCAGGCTCAACAGCAGGTGCTTGAGCAGGCGCGCCATCTCCTGGCGCGCCTCGGGGATGTCCTCCTCTGCCCACAGCGTGATCTCCGACAGCAAGGAATCGTCTGCATCTGAGGCCACCGCCGCCTGCGTCGTGCTGATGTGCTTGGGCCGACGCGTCGCCAGCCAGGACTCAACCGCAAGTTGCGCGCGCTCCAGGTGGTCCATCTCCTTGAAATTGACACTCCAGACCATCCCGTTGGCAGAACCAAGTTCTGTCACAGTGCACCCCATCGGAAGCTCGTAGCGGTAGCGCTGACGCGACGTGAGCAGCCGGCGCACGCGGCCGGCGATGCTGCGAGCAGGATAGGCAAAGTCGAGTAGCGCGGTGCGCAGCTCCTCCACGTCAAGCCGAGAAGGCGTTGACACAGGCCCGAGCACGCTCGCATGCAGCAAGGACTCTATGCCCTGGCCGGAGGGCTCGACGGCCGCGATGACCGCGGCACGGAACTCGCCTCGAAACACCCAAGGCGCAAGCAGAACCTGACTGCCTGGCAGCCGCAGCTGGCGCACGCTTGGCAGACTGAGCCCGGCGGCTGTGATCAAGCCCTCCAGGCGTCGCACGAACGCATCCGTGTGCCGATCATTGCCGCGGATCATGACCATGGCCAGCCGCACATCCCGGTCGTTGGTGCGCTGCACTGGCTGGGCGCACACCAAGCAGTCCACTGGCGGCTCAGCGCAGATGTACATCTCGCAGGCCGCTGTCAGCGGGATCAGCAACCCCCGGGCTAGACCGTCGCGCGCCGCGTCGGGTATTGGGAGCGTGCGGGGCTGCATCCGCGCCTCAGGCCGGCCTGACCTCGGCGCCAACGCCCCGCTCAACTGGTGCCGCAGTCAGGCCGCGCCCGCGCTCTTCGTCACGCTCCATGACGCTCCAGCGCACCACCCCTGCGAACGAGGCATAGAACAAGTACACGTACAGCGTCACCATGATC
>ERZ761602.7144-NODE-7144-length-12038-cov-6.612201_pt1 | contig 12038 bp, 8 predicted proteins | sample MGYA00512165_ERZ761602 | MGnify/ENA primary metagenome ERZ761602 (study PRJEB28899, sample SAMN02445085) | bioreactor sludge metagenome | biome: EBPR sludge; isolation source: Thorneside wastewater treatment plant | place: Australia: Brisbane, Thorneside... | reverse complement strand
CGCTTAGTTTGTATGTCTTATCAATAATCGGCAAACCCTGATTAACACGCTCTACGGTATCAAAGAAAGAAACTACATTTTCCTGCAAATTGCCATGCTCATCTCGGTACACTGCTACGTGGTGGTTGCTGCCGGTTTGTACAAAATCAACAGCCGTAGGTTTCCCCTTGGCATCTAAAATTTCTTTCCCGTGATGGTCTTTCTTATTGTTTAAAGCCACTGCATTGCTTACCCCTGATATGGTAACACGTTTGATGCTGATGCCTTTTTCTTTGTTGAGCCAGATGGGGTTTTTGTCTAAATCAACAAATGCCTTTTTAGCATCGCCACCAAAGTCTTTCAAACGATCTTCCAAAACTGTTCTCACAGCTTTGTCTATTACCTTGTCAATTTTTAAATCGGGCGTTACATCTTTTCTGATGGAAAAATCTTCTTCTAGCCAAACCAATTTCACTTTTTCAGGTACTACTTCCGTTTTTTCTACATTTAAGTAAATTGGATTTTTCTCCAAGGTGTTTTTTCCAGTAAATGCTTTTTTAGGGTCATTGCCGTTTTCTTCTAAGCGTTGCAACAAGAGTTGTTTAAAAAGTGGATTGCTTACTTTCTTAATCGTTTCTTTATCAAATTTACCGCTGACTTTTTCTTCTTTCTGCTCGTAAAATTGGTATCTGCCATACACGGTTTCTTTGTGCAATTGTCCACGAGGAGTTAAAGCTTCTTGTACTTTATTTGAGCCTCTTACTTTATTCTTGTTTTTGGTAACCACCTTATTTTTTGCCTTGTGCGATACAATTACATTTTCCAAATGCTCTTTGGCTATTTGTCGGAAATTTTTGATGGGTAGTTTGAAAACCCGCTTTCTGTTTCCCTGGTCATCTATTTGCATTTCCGTTTCTTTTGTTTCGATGGCAATAATGTTTCCATGCAGTTTATGCCGTTCGTTCTTCCGGGCATTCAGGTAGTTGAGATATTGGATATAGCCATGTTTGGTAAATGCAATGGTCAGTGCATCCATAGCATGGTGTCGGTGGTCGTTGCGTTTCGTCCAGTCCTTTATTACTTCTACCTGCTGTCCGTATTTGCGTTCTTCCATTTCGGTTAAACCCAATGCCCGGTACTTAGGCAGGTTCAGTTCTTTCATAATGTTTACCAAATCCCAATCTTCACGCAAGCGGTCGGTAATTTGACCGGAAGTAGAAACAACCGAGCGGGTAATTTCGAAAAGCATTTCTTTTGCCTTTTTAGCGATGTATTGGGTTTCGCGCAAATCCCGTTCAATAAATCCATCTCCTATTTCGCTTTCAGGCATCAACAATTTTTTGTATTTCGCTTTAGAGATTCCGTTTTCCTTTTGCTTAAATAAATTTTCAACCCGCTCTTCGTAGGCTTTCAATGCATCCGCTCCTTTTTGTGCAATGAAATCATAAGCAGTAAGGTTGCCCTTAGCTAAATTGTCGGTTCGGTAAACCACCGTTTTGTTGGAGAAGCTATCGTCGAACAAGCGAGACTGAGGAATGATATGCTCAATGTCAATTTGCTTGCTAAACAGAATGTCTCTTGGAATATAGGTGTTGGTATATAAATCTTTGTAGCCGGTGTTCTTTAGTTCTTCGTAGAGTTTATAGCGAATGATATCGTTCCGGGTTGGGTTGGGTACTCCAAATTCAGTTTGTAAAAGTTTTACAATACTGTCATGTGCCGATTTAGCAGCGTTGATATTGGTGGTCATTTCGGCTCTTTCTTTAGCATTCTTTTTCAGCTCACGAGCCAATTCAATTCGTATTTCATCAAATTGGAAATTGGGTTCTTTTCTCTCCTTTTCAAGAACATCATTTTCTTTATCAATGATTGTATTCACCACATTCACCATCTGGTTGAGAATTTTCTCCACCACCGGATTTCGCAACGAATTTTTCTTAAGCAAATCAAGTTTTGGCTTTAAGGTTCTGCTAGCTAATTCTTCCCTTGTATGGGAGTTTTTAGAATGACGATAACCTGCCAGTTCACAAGCATCGCTGTATTTACTTTCTTTGATGTAAGGATAAATTTTTCGCATCGCTTTAGTAGAAAGACTGCCATAATCATCCTGAAAAACCACATTGGCCAATATCTTAGTATGATCGGGCTTGAAACCAAATTTAGCACACAATTGTTTTTTCAATCCGATATTATCATTGCCATAAAGCTGAATGTCTTCATGGCTATATTTTTTAGTATCGTCTTCTGCTGAGTAAAGCAAATGCCATAGTTGATAGGAAGCTTGATTTTCAAAATCTTTGCCTTCTAATTCTGGATTGAATACTAAGATGTCGGTATTAATTTCTAGGACTTCAAAAATAGCTTTTACCATTTGCCTGATTTCAGCAGCAGGTGTTTTAAGCTCTTTCACGTCTATCTCATCTTTATCTGAAAGCTTTAGCAAATCTTCATTATAGCCTTCTTGCTCCAAAATTTTCAAATAAGCATTATACAAAACCTGATTGGTTCGGTTACCTTCCAATTGGGTATAGTTCATTTCCCAATCTGTAGGTTTGTATCCTAATATGGAAATGATAGCTGCGGATGACAAATTGCCTTTGATATTTAATTCGTCAAAGATTGCCTGTTTTGCTTCACCACTTAAATTGAAAATCTCTTGTTCAGTTTCGAAAAGTTCTGGTTGTTGCTGCGACTTAACAACCCTTTTTTTGCTACCTTTTTTGCGAACCAACACATTATTGAGATTCTGCCAAATCTTAAATTCTTGAAACAAAGGAGAAGACTTTGGAGTTACCCGCATTCCAACGGTTTTCTTTTTGGATGTTGAGCCTGTCGAAACATCAATTTCTTTGCTTTCAAATTCACAAAAGCTAATCAATCCTTTTTGGGATTTTAATTTACGTTGGTAGAAGATAATAATATCCCGAATTTCCTCTTTAAGTGCTTCGGTCAGTTGCGGATGAAAAGATGCTTGTGTCGTCCATATTTTTTCAAACTCATCTAAATAATCCTGACGGTAAAAAACCTGATTTTTAAGCTTCGTGTGCCTATTTGTCAAAAGTTGCTGGTATAAATACTGCCCTACGGTTTGGTGGTTGAAATATAATTCCTTGCTTCTGTCAGAGATAGCACCCAAATAACCACTGGAATTATTGAGGTTATTATTGATTTCTGTTAGTACATAAGCCATCTGTTCCTTCTCCAATTGCTTGCTCACAGCATCACTCCTCCATTTGTAAGCTTGCAATTTTTTTTGATCTCGGGCATGAAGTTTAATGGTGTTCACATTCTTCAGGCTGTCTTCCAATTCTTTGATATCAGCTGTATAAACTTTTGCAATTGCTAAAATTCTTTTCCTTGTATTCTCTTTTCCTTGGTTTTTCAAGGCTTGATAAAGCTCATCTGTTAATATTTCAGGATAAAATTGCTTTTGAAAACTCGACACCTTGTCAAACTCTGCCTGTAAATCAGAGCGGTAAAAATCCGGCACATTCTTTTTTCCTTCCATTAATCGTTGAAAAACCAGCTGCCCGGGTGTAATTTTTTCGTCGTATAGCTTTTTAGCCAAACCCATTCCGTCAACTGCTTTTCCATCTTCTTCATTTTTGGCTTTACGGCTGCTTTTATAGCCACGTTTCTTGTTGATGGCAAAAAGCACTCTGGCAAAAGCTTCTAAGGTTATTTTTTCGTTAGCTGCTTTGGATCTGTATTCCCAGGTAGAAAATGTAGTACCTTTTCCATCTTCTGACAGAAGGGTATTTTGAGTAATGATACTATGTTGAAGCAGTATTTTTCTAAGTTCTTCTCTTCTTAATTGATAGCGGTCTAATGTGCGTCTTGCACCACGTTTCAATGTTCTATCGGCGTTTGTTGTAATAGGTTTTCCTTTTTCGAAATTGGTTTGTTCATCCACCGTCAAAGGATTCACCCGCACTCCAATCTGTTTTATTTCAGATTCGTTTTGAGTTTCACCCTCGGTTACATACGCCCACCCAATCGAGTTCGTTCCCAGGTCCAGTCCTAATATTTTTTTATTCATAAAAGTTAGATTTTTAGCTAAATAATTTGGAAAGTACAAAAGATTTTCTATTTTCACATTCAAACTTGAAAGCAATTCACAATAAGGATTATTCCGTTGTGAAAACATTTAAGGCGGCGCAAGTCGTCGCCTTTCTTTTTGCAACCTTTGCCTAAAAATACAACGCATTTCCCGCATAACCAAGTATCAGATAGCGGCACTATACAAACCCAACTTTCGCGGTGATTTGCTTCTGCATGATCAAATATGCAAAAACCTCCGGGGAGAAAATTACTTACGACTGGGTAAAAATACCGGGCAAGAAAGATTTAATCGTTTTTACAACTCCGTCCTCATTATTATCAAACGTTGTTACAAAATTCGCCGCTTTAATAATTTCGGGTTGAGCATTCTTCATCGCAAAGCTGTATTTACCTGCTTTCATTAATTGCAGATCGTTAAGGTAGTCGCCAAAAACCATCGTTTCATCATAGCTAATGCCAAGCTTTTGTTGCAGTCGTTTCACGGCTTTGCCTTTGTCGGCATCAAAGCCCGTAATATCCAGCCAGCGCGTGCCGGCGACTGCCACTTTATAATCGTTCTCGTACTTTTTAAAATGCGGATAACTGTTGGTATGCGGATCTCCAAAGTCGCACATTGAAATTTTTAACACCGGTTCCGTTACATCTTCAAGCCGTTCTACAATCTCATATTCCTGGTAGTATTGCAGGGCTACGTTCAAAAGTTCTTCATCGTCATCTTCCAAGAAAGCCATGTGCTTGCTGCATAGAACAGGATAAACCTTTTCTATCCCTCTTGATACCGCTACAAACTCGTTAATAATTTCTTTGCTAAGCGGCAAAACCAGCAATTCTTCATCGCGATAAACAATGTAACTTCCGTTATCGCTAATAAAATAGGTTCTTTCCTTTATCGCATCAAACTCCATTACAATATTATGCAATGGCCTGCCGCTTGCCACAGAAAAGGTAATTCCGTTTTCATGTAAAGCCTTTTCCACCTCCCAGAAATCTTCTGAAATTTCTTTGTTATCGTTTAAGAGAGAGCCATCCAAATCGGTTACTATCAGCCTGATCATAATGTTTAAAAATTGAAGGCGCAAAGGTAGTAACTATTCTGCCCGCAACGAAAATTCCTGTCGGGATGCTTTTAGCGCGGGTACAAATGATGCAATGAACGCGATGACAATTACGGTAACGGTAACCAATATAAAATCGGCCAGTCGTAATTCAACAGGGAAGTAGTTTATCAGAAAAGACCCTCCCGTTAAAGGGATTACATGGAACTGTTGTTGAATCATCACCATGCCTAATGCCAGCAACATTCCAATTGTGCCGCCAATGATCGCCAATAGAAATCCTTCGTTTAGAAAAATACGCAGAATAAAGTTTCTGTCGGCCCCCAGCGCGTTTAATATGCTAATGTCCTTTTGCTTTTCGAGAACCAACATGGTCAACGCACCTACCATGTTAAATGCGGCAACAACAAGTATCAGGCATAGAATGGCATAGAAAACCCAGCGCTCCATGTTCATTACGGAGTACAGGCTTTGGTTTTGCTCGTACCTGTTTTGAACAAGGTAATTATGATTAAAAAGCTTTACTATCTCATTTTTTATATCATCGGTTTTTGACGGATCATTTACAGCAACTTCAACTGCTGTAAATTCATCAGGATTCAGTTGCATTGCGTCTTTCAAAAAACTAAGATGAGTGATTGCGTATGTATTGTCAAAATCCTGCTGAATCATAAATGCGGCAGAAGTATGAATGGTATCGCTGGCAATATCACGCATCGGATCAATTTGCTCCGAACCACTTCGGCGAGGAATATGGATTGTGAGGGGGAAAAGGCTGTGAGCCGCTCTTATTCCTAAAGTACCCTCTATTCCTGCACCAACAATAAGTTTGGGCTGTGTGGCTGTTCCAATATCATACTGGCCGTCATCAATATGTTTGGCAACAGAGGTTGTGTTTTCGTAATTGCTGTCAACCCCCTTCAAATATACCAGCGACTGGTTCTCATCAATCTGCAAAATGCCCTTTTCTTCAACAACGAGCGAGAAGCTTTTGATACCTTTCACTTGCCTGAGTTTTTGCAACTGCTCGTGGCTTAGGGTAATAACTTTTCCGGATTTTGCACCAATTCTGATATCGGGATAAAAAGATGAATAAAGAGATTTAACAAGCCCTTCAAAACCATTGAAAACGCTCAACACTAAAATTAATGCGGCTGTTCCCACCACAATTGCAGTAATGCATATCCATGCAATGATGTTAATTACATTGGTGGATTTTTTAGCCCTGAAATATCGCCATGCAAATAAAAAGTGCATTATATTTATTGTGTGAGCATCGTGGTTGCCGGTAGCTTCCGCACCCTCTTATGCTTTGTTATCCTTTTCTTCGTTAATCTTTTTAAACAATTCTTCCATCCTGAAAACGTGGTTGAGAGTATCATCTGAGAAGAATTTCAAAACAGGAATATTTCGTAGCTGATGCCTCACCGACGCAGCCAACTCTCTTTTAATTTCATGATGCCGGTCTTCAATCTTTTTCAACGCCTCGTCAGTATCGTTCACCTGGAAGAAACTGACGTAAAACCTCGCCTCTAAAAGATCGGGAGTCACCTTCACGTCAGATATTGAAACCATACCGCCGTTTATCATGTTCAATCCCAACTTTTGGAAAATTGTATTTATTTCTTCATTCAACAAACCGGCTACCTGCTTCTGTCGTTTACTCTCCTGCATAATCTTATCATTTGTGAACTGTAAAAATAGTTATTTTTGCACGTTTACACCTATCAATTCAAATGAAGAAATATTCCAGAATATTTTTCTACCTGGGGCATTACAAAAAGAAAGTAGCGCTTTATATTGTTGTAACAATCCTCGTAATCGTATTTTCACTTTTCAGCTTCGCTTTACTGTACCCCTTTTTAGATGTAATCTTTAACGGGCAAAATTCTGCGGTTATTGATGCCGATATCTCAAAAACTGATCTGCTGGGACAGATGAAGAACCATTTGATGAGGCTCATATCGGCTTCAAGAATGTCGTCAACCGCTTTATTGGCTGTTACCTGCCTGGTAATGATTGTTGCGGTGTTTTTCAAGAATCTATTCACCTACCTTTCCTTGTACATTTTAAATCCGCTCAAAAATCAGATTACAAACAGGCTCCGGTCGGACTTGTACGAGAAAATACTAACCCTGCCCATCGGATATTTTAACGAAAAAAGAAAAGGCGATCTCATCAGCCGCATTACTAATGATGTTTCGGAAGTTGAAGGCTCAGTAGTTGGTGCTCTTGAAGGCTGGTTTCGCGATCCTATAACGATTATTATTACATTAGTGGCGTTGTTTTGGGTTAGCCCCATTCTTACCACTGGAATACTTATTACCATTCCCGTGATTGGATTTATTTTGGGTAGGATTTCAAAAGCTTTAAAAAAGGATTCCAACGATGCTGCCATAAAACAGGGAGAAACTTTATCGGTGCTTGATGAAACCCTAAACGGCCTGAGGGTAATTAAAGCCTTCAATATTGAATCGGTTTTAAGAGAGCGTTTTAGCTTTTTTAATGACGGATTGCTTCGCGCAAAAAACAAGATTATCAGGCGCAGAGACGCAGCCTCACCAGTATCTGAGTTTTTAGGTGTGCTCGTTTTTATTGGCATCGTTTTTTTTGGTGGCCGGCAAATACTTTCAAATCAACTGGACATGGAGCCTGCCGCCTTTCTTGCTTATCTCACGATGTTTTACACCTTGATCAACCCGGTAAAAACACTGTCCACTTCATTCAGCAATTTGAACAAAGGTTCTGCAGCCATTAACAGAATTGAGGAAGTATTACACACACCTGTTACCGTTGACGACAACCCTGATGGTAAAAAATTAGAGAGTTTTAATAGCACAATCGAGTTTAGAAATGTTCGCTTTGCTTATGATGATGCGGTGATTTTGGATGACATTAATCTAATCATTGAGAAAGGAAATACGGTAGCGCTGGTGGGCTCTTCGGGTGCTGGAAAGTCAACACTGGCCGACCTTGTACCGCGCTTTCATGATGTAACGGGTGGAGAAGTGCTGATTGACGGAGTAAACATCAAGGATTACTCTCTGCACTCGGTACGTAACTTAATGAGCGTTGTAACGCAAGAGCCTATATTGTTTAATGACTCTATTGCCAACAACATTGCGTTAGGGAATAGCGAAGCTACAAACGAAGAAGTGATTGGAGCCGCAAAAATTGCCAACGCTCACAATTTCATCATACAAAAGGAGGATAAGTATGATACCAATATCGGGGATCGTGGCAACAAACTCAGCGGCGGAGAAAAACAAAGACTTACCATCGCGCGGGCTGTTTTGAAAAATCCGCCCATCTTGATTTTAGACGAAGCCACATCATCCCTCGACACCGAAAGCGAACGATTGGTGCAGGATGCCATCAACAACATGATGCAAAACCGCACTGTTATTGTAATTGCACACCGGCTTAGCACTATTCGCCACGCCGACGAGATTATTGTGTTGCAAAAAGGAAAAATAGTTGAGCGCGGCACACACGAAGAACTGATTAGCCAAAACGGATTTTACAAGAAGCTGGTTGAGATGCAGGAAGTGGCGTAACGAGATTTACGTTCAGATTTTTTAAAAGGATGAAAATCAAAAACGGGTAAGCAAAACTTACCCGTCAAAACTAAATTTAGCAGAAAAGAATGCTACTCTTCAACCACTTCGGCGTCTTTTGCATTTTCTTGTACGGATGAAATACCATTATCCCTTCCTGCTTCGTCGGCGTACATTTGGCTGGTGCCAATAACCTGACCATTTCCGGCTTTTAATACAAAATAAGGCTTCCCGTTGGAAGCTGTAAGTTTGTCGAATTTCGAATCATCCTGAGAATTCGTTTTTACAGAATCAATTCCGTTTTGGCAAGCAGATTTTGAAGAATAGCCTTCGCTGCTTAAAATGGTTTGCCCGTTTCCTGCCTGTAGTTTGAACTGCAATTCGCCGTTGGTGCGAGTAGAAACAATAAATTTACCCATGATTTAATTTTTTAAATTTTCTTAAAGGTGACGTTTTTTTTATATACAGCAAGTTAAATTTTTAAAATAATGCTTAGGAGTCTTTGCAACGGCAAACGATTACAATCCCAGAACCTCCCTCAGCCTGGTATACCCATTGCGACTGACGTTTACTTTGGTGCCATTTTTTAAAACTGCCACATGTCCATCTTTTTCGTAGGGATCAATGCGGGTGATTTCTCCAATGTTCACAATGTAAGAGCGGTGACTGCGTACAAACATGTCCTGCGGCAAAAAAGATTCAAAGAACGCCATGGTTTTATTCTTCAGGTAGTAGCCATCTTTGGTAAAAATCTTTACAAAATCGTCTGCCGCTTCAAGATAAAGCACTTCCTGAACGGGAATAATTTTTATTTTACTTCCATTCTTCACTACAATCCTGCTGTTTATATTTGGGAGTTGTATATCATTTAAGAGATCTTTTGTGGCAGCGTTATCACCCCGGCGCTGGGCTAAAAACTTCACAATCGCCCTGTCAAATCTTTCCTGGTCAAATGGCTTCAACAAATAGTCTATTGCGTGCGCATCAAAAGCCTTAATGGCGTATTCATCAAATGCTGTGGCAAAAATTACCGACGGCGGCTCATCAACAAGTTCGAGCATTTCAAAGCCGCTGATCTTCGGCATTTGAATGTCGAGAAAAAGCAGGTCGGGTTCGTGTTCCTGAATGGCTTTTAACCCTTCAAACCCATCGCCACACTCGGCAACTACTTCAAATTGCGGATGTTTCAGCAGGTACTCCTTAACCATGCTGCGGGCTAAAAATTCGTCATCAATAATTACTACTTTATTCATTTGGTTGTCTTTTAAAGATCGTGGATTTTGCTAATAGTCTATCGTTTTCGACTTTCGTTCGCTTAGTATTGTGCTAATTTACTGTGGTATTCTAATAACCGTTTCAAATGTGTTATCGCTGCTTGAGGCTGTCAACAAATCATTTCTCGCAAACAGTAAATATAATCTTCTTTTAATAGATGACAACCCAAAGCCGGTTCCCTTCATCGGTAGGGAGGTTTCAGGGTCATGCGGATTACTCACCATAATCAACAGGCCGTCATCGTCTTTTTTGCAGTGAATTTTGATAACAGCATCACCGGTTGTGTCGTACAGTCCAAATTTAATTGCATTTTCAACAACCGGTTGTAACAGCAGAGCCGGAATGAGCATTTCTTTACAATCATCCGGTAAAACAATATCAGTTACCAGCCTATTGCCGAAACGTACTTTTTCAATTTCGAGGTATAGGTTTAGGTATCCAACTTCTTCAACCAGCGAAACCATCTGAGATTCTTCTTTTTTAAGCGTGCCTCGAAGAAAATCTGATAACTGCAAAACCATTTTGCGCGCCTGCTGCGGATTAATCCCTATAAGCGCATTGATGGAGTTTAAGCTGTTAAACAAAAAATGCGGCTGCAACTGATGCCGCAATTTAAAAAGTTCGGCCTCTTTTGATAGCCTTTCGGCATCTGATTTGCGTTTATCTATCTTCTTTTGTTCAACCCAGTTGTACCAGAGCACCGACGTGATTGTGACAATCACCAGCATCAAAAAAGAGATGCTATACCTTATCACCAGCGAATTGTGAAGAAAATCGAGATACACTTTCGATTCGCCAAAATAGATTTTCAAAAAGCTATTGATAACCCAAAGCCAAAGCCCGCAAACCACAGCACACACAGCAATAACACCAATATACTGGGAGGTTGTTGTTGGCAGGTAATACCGCGTGATATTCAGAATTAAAAATGCCGCCAGAAGCAATAGCGTGTTGCTGATAAGGCTGTCAATAATGGCAACCTGGAACGAAAAATTAAGATTGCTCAGTAAAAAATATTGCGCCAAAAGCAAACCCAGCCATGCGCCACCCAGCGACAGTAAAAAACGACGAGCAGAAAGAGGCGAAACGGCCATAATTAATTTTGGATTTGACGGTTATCGTTGCAAAATGATCTGAAAAAAGTATTTCGGCTCATGTAAAAAATATTTATAAAGAGGGCTGCATTTTCTTGGCTTTTAACCGTCCCGAGCTCGCACCGGGACGGTTAAAGGTAAAAACTGATTGTTATACTTATCTTGATTTCACAATCTGGCTGGTTAAAAACTCTTCACATCCACTCCGCCAAAAATCACGGTACCTTTAATTATCAGCGTTTTATTACTATTCTCTGGTATATTGGTCATTGCCCGTTTATCTTTCACTTCTCCGAGGATGGCAACCGCATTACTTACAACGTTCCAGTTAGAGGGCACCAGCAAAGTAGCGCCGCCAAAAAGTGTGGTAACATCAATTACTGCTGTTCCATTTATATCGGCTTGCGTAAGATCTATTTCGCTACCACCAAAAATATTCACCATATCTCCACCTCTGAAAGCCTTGCTAAAAACCTTTTTTTTGGTGCCGCCAAAAATCGAAGTTGTATCTATAAAATCCTCGTTGGTAGGATTCACGCCTCTGGGCAACGGAGTTTCGTAAGATTGCCCTGCCGCATTATACTCAACATAATTATACGACTTTCGGGGACGGAAGATGAAAAACAATCCAGATCCAATCAAAATAATTGGAAGTATATAGCGGCGCAGTTCGCCAAAAACAAAAAATTCATTTATCAGAAACAGCGTACCGATCATTATTAATATCGCCCAGGTAGCGCCCTGAAAATCTTTACGAATGCCCACAAAAATACCAATCACTATCATTAGCATTTGCCACGAAACCAAATATTCGGGTATTACAACTCCCATTATTTTCAGTAAAATCACAATCCCAATAATCAGCAGTATTCCTCCAATCCAAATATGGTTTTGCGATGGCTTCGGATTCAACTGCGGCGGTTGCTGCGATGAAGAAGTTTCGGTTGTTGCTTTTTCAAGTTTATTATAATATCCAGAATTAAATTGATTGTCACTCATTTTTATAAATTTTATGT
>ERZ761602.7140-NODE-7140-length-12041-cov-26.516603_pt1 | contig 12041 bp, 7 predicted proteins | sample MGYA00512165_ERZ761602 | MGnify/ENA primary metagenome ERZ761602 (study PRJEB28899, sample SAMN02445085) | bioreactor sludge metagenome | biome: EBPR sludge; isolation source: Thorneside wastewater treatment plant | place: Australia: Brisbane, Thorneside... | reverse complement strand
GCGCACAGCGTCTGCCAGAACTTGGGCTCCATCGCGCTGACCGCGAAGTGACGGCCGTCGGCGGTCGCGTAGACGCCATAGCTCGGCATGCCGCCCGAAAGCAGGTCCTGCCCGCGTGGCAGCACCTGGCCGAGGCCGAGCACGGTCAGCAGCGGGAACAGGCTGTGGGCGAAAACGCCGTCGGTCATCGCCACGTCAACGTAGCGGCCATGGCCGCTGCTGCGCGCGTCGACGACCGCGGCGAGAAGTCCCACCAGCGCGCTCAGCGAGCCGCCGAGCAGGTCGCCGATCTGGAAGTTGGGAACCGCCGGCGCACCGCCGGCAACGCCGATCTGGTCGAGCAGGCCGCTGTAGCCCAGGTAATTCAGGTCGTGGCCGGCGCGGTCGCGGTACGGCCCGTCCTGGCCGTAGCCGGTGATCGCACAATACACGACGCGCGGGTTGATCGACGATACTGCCTGGTAGCCGACGCCGAGCTTGTCCACGACGCCGGGGCGGAAACCCTCGACGACCACCTCCGCCGAAGCCGCAAGGCGAATGAAGGCTTCGACGCCGGCCGGCTGCTTGAGGTCCAGCGTCAGGCTGCGCTTGTTGCGATTGACCATCTCGAAGTAGCTGACGCCTCCGTGGACTGCTCCCGCGGTGCGCGCGTAGTCGCCGCCGCCGGGTTCCTCGATCTTGATCACGTCGGCGCCGAGGTCGGCGAGGTGCATGGTGGCCAGCGGTCCGGGCAACAGTCGCGTGAGGTCGAGCACGCGCAGGCCGGCGAGAGGAGGTGGGCGCATGGGAACAGGCTTTCGGGGCGTTGGCTTGTGGAAGGAACGGGCGGGAACTGGCAGGGCGGAAGGTCGCTGCGGCGAGGCCGCGAAGGCGCAGGGCAGCCAGGCCTGCAACGGCCGGGAAGCCGCATTGTAGCCCCGGGCGCCGATCGCTGCGCGACTGTCGGGTGGTCGCTGGTCGGTGTTCAGCCCGCTCCGGCGGCGGTCCACACGCGAACGCGCGGCGACCGGCACTGCTCTCCACCTGCCCCTGGATCGTGCAAGCGGGGTATCATGGCCGCCAGGATGCTTCCTGAAGCTTGCTACCCTGGCCGCCGAGACGAGAGAGAACGACCCCGGAACCGGCACGGCGCGCGCCTTGTCGGAACGGACTCTCCAACCTGGCCAGAGCGACGTTCAGGTGGGCCCGCCACCTGGCGCCGGTGTCGACGCGCGCTGCTGGCGCGACCGATCAAGGCCCAGCCGTCGCCCGTGCCGTGAAAGCCCCGATAATGCCCATGCGCTTGCGACAAATCCTTTCCAGTGTGCCGGTGGTTACTGCCGTGGTGCTGGTCGCGCTCTATCTGCTCGGAGGTTTCCTGGCACTGCCGGCTGTCGTCAAGTGGCAGGTCGAGAAACAGGTCCGCGCCCAGCTCGGTTACCCGATCAGCGTCGGCGAGGTGCGCTTCAACCCCCTGACCTTCAGGTTCGAGGTCGACGACCTGGCGTTGACTGATCCCGAAGGCGCTCCGATGCTGGGTTTCAAGCGGCTGCTGATCGATTTCGAGCTGCGCAGCATCGTCGACGGTGCCTGGACCTTCGCCGAAGCAAGCGTCGAGGCGCCGCTGCTGAACGTCACCCTCGACCGGGAAGGTCGGCACAACTTCGCCGCGCTGCTCGATCGCCTGCCCGCCAGCGAGCCGGCGGCGGAAGACGAGCCCTTGCCGCGCTTCGTCGTGACCCACCTGGCCTTGACCGACGGCCGCATCGAGTACGCGGACGAACTGCTGGATGAACCGCTGGTGACGCATGTCGAGCCACTGCAGATCGTCATCGACAACCTTTCGAGCTTGCCCGAACAAGCGGCAAGCTACCAGCTGTCGGCACGCACGCGCGCCGGCGAGGCGCTCGCAACGAGCGGCGAACTGGCGCTGAACCCGCTGGCAACAAAGGGGCGGTTGACGCTGCGCGGCCTTGAGGTGAAGACCCTGGCGAGGAGCCTGGCGCGCCTGCTGGTGGTCGATGCGCCAGCGGGGAAAGTCGGGTTGGCAGGCGACTTCGACCTCGCGGTCGACCGCCGCGGCGTGCTCTCGGGAAGCGTCCACGAGCTTGGCCTCGACGTCGACTCGCTGTCGCTCAGCGCGGCCGGCGCGAGCTCGCCCCTGCTGGCGATCGAGACGCTGTCGCTGCGGCAGGGACGGGTTGACCTGGGGAGCCGCGAAAGCAGCTTTGCTTCCCTCCGCCTGGCAAAGGGAAGCATCGCGGTGGCGGTGGACGCGCAGGGAAGAGTCGATTGGGCGACGCTGGCGCGCGCGCCGGCAGCGCCACCACCGGAAGAATCGGCGGCAGCAGCTGGCGCAACGACCATCCGCGCCGTGGCCTCCTCCGCCGCAGCGGCAGCGCCGGCGGTCGAGTCGCCGGCGGTCGGCGCGACCGCCCCGTGGCGATTCTCGCTGGCCAGTGCCGAAATGTCGGAGGTCGAGTTCGCCTGGCGCCATCCGGCGCAGGGGCTGGCGGCGTCGGCCGCCGCCATCGGGCTGCAGCTGTCAGTCACTGGCGAGTTCGGCGCGGCCGGCGCGCGCCTGGAGTTCGACCAGCCGAAGCTGTCAATCGGCACGGCGCGGCTGCGCGACGGAACCGATTCGCTCGGCGTGGCGGGCGCTGCGATCAAGGCCGGCCGCGTGCTGCTCGTCGCCGGCGAGTCGCTCGCCGGGACCATCGACGAGCCGGCGTTTTCGGCCACCGGCGTCGCGCTGGCCGGCTCCGGACAGAACGCGCAGCTTGGCGAGCTGTCACTGGCAGGCCAGCGCCTGTTGCTGCAATCGGGAGCGGCCGGCGTCGAGCTGGTCCTGGACCAGCCGCGCAGCACGTTTGCCGGGCTGCAGATGAAGCGCGCCGCCGACGCGCTGGATCTTCACCGCGCCGCGATCAGCAGCGAGAAGCTATCGTTGGCGCAGGCCGACGGGCGACTCAGCGTGGCCGGCAAGGCTCTGCGGCTGTCGCTCGCGAAGTTGGCCGCCGCCCAGGGAACAGATCGGCTGGCGGTACAGGATGCATCGTTCGAAGCTGGCGCGCTGAGTGTTTCCTCGGCCAGGTCGGCCGGCGCCGCTCGGGCGTCGTTCGAAGCTCGTCTCGATCATGCCGCGTTGCAGCTGAAGGAGGCCGGCGTCGTCGCGCAGGGTGCCTCGTCGGAGATCGCGCGGTTCGCGGCGGCAAGTCTTGGCGCCAGGTCGGTGCTGCTCGCGGTTCCCGACGGTCCGCTCGATCTGCGCGGTGACGGGCTGACCGCGTCGCTGTCGGACGCGGTTTTCAGCAGCCCGGCCGACGGCAGCGAAATGCTGCAGCTGGGCAGCGGAACGCTGGGCGGCGGCGCGTTCAGTCTGCGGGATCGAGTGGCCACCGCCGACAAGCTCGCACTCGCCAACGGCACGGCGCAGGCCTGGCTCGATAGCGAGGGACGGTTCAACGGGCTGGTGCTGACGCGCGGAGCCGCTGCGGCGGCGGTGGCCGCAGCCCCGGAAGCTACGCCACTACTGTCGGACACGCCGGCGGCGGGTGCCGCCTGGCACCTTGCCGTGCGGTCGGCCGAAGTCGACCGCTTTGCGCTCGGCTTCGAGGATCGACGCGGGTCGCCGCAGCTGGCCGTCGGGCTCAATCAAATCCGCGCCCGCATCACCGGTTTCGAGACCGGCGTCAGCTCGCCGATGCAGGTGGATTTGCAGGCGAAAGTCGCCAGCGGCGGCACTGTCGAGGCCAGCGGCATCGTCCGCGCCGACAACGGGATGGCGGATCTCAAGCTCAGTCTGGTCGGCATTGCGCTGGCGCCGCTGCAGCCTTACCTGTCGGAATTCGCCGAGTTGACGCTGGCCTCTGGAACGGCGTCGAGCGCCGGGCGTCTGCGCTACGGCGACCGGGCCGGTGCCGGCGCCAATCTCGCCTACCAGGGCAGTTTCGCGGTCGACCAGTTGCAGCTCGACGAGGTTGACCGCAAGCGCCCCTTCCTGGCCTGGGAGTCGCTGGCAGCCGGCGACGTCTTGCTGACCGTCGAGCCAAATCGCCTGGACATCGGCGAACTCCGGGCCGTTCGGCCGTCTGGGCGTCTGATCATCGCCGAGGATCAGACGGTGAATCTGACCGATGTGCTGAAGAAGCGGCCGAAGGGCGAGGATCAGCCGGCTGCCGGCGAGCAGCCGACGGCGCCGCAGGACGCCGTGGCGGCGGCCGATCCCTTCCCGGTAAGCGTCGCGCGCCTGCGGGTGTCCGGCGGCGCGCTCGAGTTTGCCGACCTCAGCCTGCGGCCGCAGTTCGGAGCCCGGATGCACGAACTGAAGGGGGTGATCACCGGGCTGGGAACCGACCCCAACCGGAGCGCGAAAGTGCAGCTCGATGCGCGCGTCGACAAGTACGGATCGGCGAAGATTCGGGGCCAGCTCAGCGTCTTTCGCCCGGAGAAGCTGACCGACATCGAAATGACCTTCCGCAACGTCGCGATGAGCTCGCTGTCGCCGTACTCGGTCAAGTTTGCCGGTTACCGGATCGTCGGCGGACGCCTGGCGCTGGATCTGCAGTACAAGGTCAGGGACGGCAAGTTGCTCGGTCAGAACAAGATCGTCCTCAAGCACATGGAACTTGGCGAGAAGGTCGACAGTCCCGATGCCCTGGATCTGCCGCTCGAACTGGCGATCGCCATCCTGACCGACTCCGACGGCGTGATCGACATCGGGCTGCCGGTCAGCGGTGATCTGAACGACCCGCAATTCGACTACGGGGCGGTGATCGGCAAGGCGCTCGGCAACCTGCTGGGAAGCATCGTCACGGCGCCGTTCAGGGCTCTCGGCGCACTGTTCGGTGGTGGCGACAAGCAGCTCGACAGCATCGATTTTGAACCGGGCAGCGACGTGCTCGGCCCGCCCGAGCGCCAGAAGCTGGCGGCGGTCGCGCGCGCGATGAACGAGCGGCAGATGCTGACGCTGGTCGTGCCGCCGACCTACGCTGCCGTTCAAGATACGGCGGTGCTGAAGTCGCGGGCGGTGCGCAGCGACCTCGTCACGCGGATGGGTATCGAACTGGCGGCCGGCGAGGATCCGGGCCCGATCGATCCGGCCAACCCGCGCGCGCAGCGCGCGCTCGCCGCGGCGTTCAGCGAGCGTTACGCGCCCGAAGTGTTCGCGGCGCTGGAGCGCCGCGCGCTGGATGCGGTGGCCGCGTCCGGCCAGCCGCTCGCAGCGGCCGCGCAGCAGCCGACCCCGCCGCCGGCGTTCTACCAGCAGCTCCTCGACCGGTTGATCGCCGAGCAGCCGGTTTCGGAGCAGACCCTGGCACAGCTCGCGTCGCGACGCGGCGAAGCGGTCGTCGCCGAACTGACGACCGTCGGTGGCGTGGCCCCGGCGCGGGTGGTGCTCGGCGAGACGCGCCAGGCGAGCGCCGCCAACGACCAGTCGGTGACCCTGCTGCTGCAACTCGAGGTGGCCAGGTGAAACCGCTCACGCCGGGCCTCTTGAGTCGTATCGAGAGCGTCGTCTGGGGTTCCCCGGCGGCGGCCCAGTCGTCGTTGCGTATGCGCGGCGTGCGGGTCGCGCGTACGGTGCTGATTCTGGTGCGCGACCTGGTGGACGGCCAGCTGACGCTACGCGCGATGAGCCTGGTGTACACCACCCTGCTGTCGATTGTGCCGCTGCTGGCCTTGAGCTTCTCGGTGCTGAAAGCCTTCGGGGTGCATAACCAGATCCAGCCGATGCTGCTCAGGTTCCTCGAACCGCTTGGCGAAAAGGGTGTGGAAGTCTCCCAGAACATCACCGAATTCATCCAGCGGATGAACGTCGGCGTGCTCGGCGCGGTCGGCCTGGCGCTGCTGCTATATACCGCGATCTCGCTGATGCAGAAGATCGAGGAGTCGCTGAACTTCATCTGGCACATTCGGCGTCCGCGGCGTCTCGCCGATCGCTTCAGCCGCTACCTGAGCGTGCTGCTGGTCGGGCCGATCCTGGTCTTCGCGGCGCTGGGCATCACCGCGACGGTGATGAGCATCGAGACGGTGCGCGGGCTGCTGGAGATCGGTGTGCTCGGCCAGGCAATGAAGACCCTCAGCGGCCTGACCCCCTACCTGCTGGTGATCGCCGCTTTCACCTTCGTTTACGTGTTCATCCCAAACGCCCGGGTGCGCTTCATTCCGGCGCTGATCGGCGGCATCGCCGGCGGCGTTGCCTGGCAGACCGCCGGCTGGGGGTTTGCCGTTTTCGTCGCGTCGTCGAACCAGTACGCGGCGATCTACTCGAGCCTGGCGATCCTGATCCTGTTCATGATCTGGCTCTACCTGAGCTGGCTGATTCTGCTGTTCGGCGCGAGTGTCGCCTTCTACGTCCAGCATCCGGAGTATCTGTACGTCAGCGGCGGCGAACCGCGGCTGAGCAACCGGATGCGCGAACGCCTGGCGCTGTCGGCCATGAGCCTGGTTGCCGGCCGCTTCCTGGCCGGCGAGCGGATGCCGTCGCTACTCGACTTCACCCGCCTGCTGGGAATGCCGATCCATGTCCTGCAGACAGTACTCGAGGCGCTGGAACGTCGGCAGCTGCTGCTGCAGAGCACCGACGATCCGCCCCTCTACCTGCTGGCGCGCGACCCTTCGCGGATCTCGGTGATGCAGGTGCTCGATACCGTGCGTGTCGCCGGCGAAGAGCGTTTCTTCTCACCCGAGCACTTGCCGGCGCCGCCGCCGGTTGACGAGATTCTCGAGCGGATGCGGCAGGGGCTCGAATCGTCGGTCGGCGGGTTGACCGTTCGCGATCTGGCGGCACCGGCCGCCGAGCGCGTCGTCGACGCAAGCCTTACAGCAGCTGCTCCAGACGCAGGCGGATGATCTTTCCCTGGACCGCCGCCAGCGCTTCGATGCCGACAATCGCCGCGTCGATGTTCCGTTCGCGGGTCTGGTGGGTGAGCATGATGATGTCGGTCTGCTGCTCGTCGTCGCCCGGCTCGCGCTGGATCATCGCGTCGATCGAAATGTCGTGGTCGGCGAGGATCCGCGTCACGTCGGCCAGTACGCCGGTGCGATCCTCGACGCGCAAGCGCAGGTAGTAGCTGGTGACCACCTCGGCCATCGGCAGGATCGCCAGGTCGACCATCGCGTCGGGCTGGAAGGCGAGGTGCGGCACACGGTGCTCGGGGTCGGCGGTGTGCATGCGCGTCACATCGACAAGGTCGGCGATCACCGCCGAGGCCGTCGGTTCGGCGCCGGCGCCCTTGCCGTAGTACAGCGTTGCGCCGACCGCGTCGCCCTTGACCAGCACCGCGTTCATCGCGCCCTCGACGTTGGCGATCAGCCGGCGGGTAGGAATCAGCGTCGGATGGACGCGCAACTCGACACCCTCGGCGGTCCGCTTGGTGATCCCCAGCAGCTTGATCCGGTAGCCGAGTTGCTCGGCGTAGCGGATGTCGGCCGCGTCGAGCGTACTGATCCCTTCGATGTAGGCCTGCTCGAAGCTCATCGAGTTGCCGAAAGCGATCGCCGACATGATGCTCAGCTTGTGTGCGGCGTCGACGCCCTCGACGTCGAAAGTCGGATCGGCCTCGGCATAACCGAGACGCTGCGCTTCCTGGAGCACGACGGCGAATGAAAGGCCCTTGTCGCGCATCTCCGAGAGGATGAAGTTGGTCGTGCCGTTGATGATCCCGGCGATCCATTCGATGCGGTTGGCCGTCAGCCCCTCGCGCAGCGCCTTGATGATCGGGATACCGCCGGCGACCGCGGCTTCGAAAGCGACCATCACGCCCTTCTTCTGGGCGGCGGCGAAGATCTCGTTGCCGTGTTTGGCGAGCAGGGCCTTGTTGGCGGTCACCACGTGCTTGCCGTTGGCGACCGCCTGCAGCACCAGCTGTTTGGCGACGTCATCGCCGCCGATCAGTTCGACGACGATGTCGACCTCGGGGTCGGCGACCACCGCGAAGGGGTCGTCGGTCACCCGGCAGTTCCCTTCGGTCAGGCGTCGGGTCCGTTCGAGGTTCCGGTCGGCGACGACGCTGACCTGGATGGGGCGGCCGGCGCGGCGGGCGATTTCTTCGGCGTTGCGCTTGAGTACCGAGTAGGTACCGCCACCGACGGTGCCGATTCCGAGGAGTCCAACATTGATAGGTTTCATAGAGCGGTCACGAGTAGTGGTTGATGGTTCGGATGGCGACGGCGAGTCACCGGCGACGACGCGGCAGCCTTGGTGGGGGCCGAGCGCCCCTCGCCGAGTGCGCTAGGCCTGGGTTCCGGCGCGCTGGCGATAGCCTTCGAGGAAACGCGCGATGCGGGCAATCGCGTCGCGCAGATCGTCCTCGTGCGGCAGGAAGACCAGGCGGAAGTGATCGGGATGCGGCCAGTTGAAGCCGCTGCCCTGGACCAGCAGGACGTGTTCCTCCTGCAGCAGTTCGGCAATGAACTCCTGATCGTTCCGGATCGGGTAGACCTTCGGGTCGAGGCGCGGAAACATGTACAGCGCGGATTTCGGCTTGACGCAGCTGACGCCGGGGATGGCGGTGAGCAGCGCATGCGCCAGATCGCGTTGGCGGCACATCCGGCCGCCCGGCGCGACCAGGTCGTCGATGCTCTGGTAGCCGCCGAGCGCGGTCTGGATCGCGTACTGTCCGGGAACGTTGGCGCACAGGCGCATCGAGGCCAGCATGTCGAGGCCCTCGATGTAGTCGCGGGCGTCGCGCAGGTCGCCGGAAACGACCATCCAGCCGGCGCGATAGCCGCACGAGCGGTGGTTCTTGGAGAGGCCATTGAAGGTGACGGTCAGCAGGTCGTGCGAGAGCGAGGCAATCGCGGTATGCGTCGCGCCGTCGTAGAGCACCTTGTCGTACACCTCGTCGGCGTAGATGATCAGCTGGTGCTGGCGGGCGATGGCGACCATCTCGAGCAGCACGCTCTCAGGATACAGCGCGCCGGTCGGGTTGTTCGGGTTGATCACCACTAGCGCGCGCGTGCGCGGCGTGATCCTGGCGCGGAGATCCTTGAGGTCGGGCAGCCAGTCGTTCGCTTCGTCGCAGAGATAGTGGCGCGGCGTGCCACTCGACAGGCTCACCGCGGCGGTCCATAGCGGGTAGTCGGGCGCCGGCACCAGGACCTCGTCGCCGGTATTGAGCAAGGCGTTCATCGACATCACGATCAGCTCGGAAACGCCGTTGCCGATATAGATGTCTTCAAGCGTCACGCCCTTGATGTGCTTCTGTTGCGTGTAGTGCATGACCGCCTTGCGTGCCTGGAAGATCCCCTTGGCGTCCGAATAGCCCGCTGCGTTGGGCAGGTTGCGGATCATGTCGAGCTGGATTTCTTCCGGCGAATCGAAGCCGAAAGCGGCCAGGTTGCCGATGTTCAGCTTGACGATATGATGGCCTTCGTCCTCCATCTGCCGGGCCGTTTCGAGCACCGGGCCGCGAATGTCGTAGCAGACGTTGTCCAGCTTGTTCGACTTTCGGATCGGCTTCATGGCGTCGCCCTGTCGCGACCCGCTCCAGCCGTCAGCAGCCCGTCCTTCCTGAACATGTCGCGGATGCCGCGGACCGCTTGCCGCGTCCGTTCCTCGTTCTCGATCAGCGCAAAACGGACGTGATCGTCACCGAACTCGCCGAAACCGACGCCGGGGGACGCAGCGACCTTGGCCTCGATGAGCAACTTCTTGGCGAACTCCATGGATCCGAGGTGCCGGTAGAACTCGGGGATTCGGGCCCAGATGTACATTGACGCCTTGGGCACTTCGACCATCCAGCCGGCTTCGTGCAGCCCCTTGGCGAGGACGTTGCGGCGCCGTTGATAGGTCAGGCGCACGTCTTCGACACACTGTTGCGGACCCTCCAGCGCGATCACCGATGCGACCTGGATCGGCGTGAAGGTGCCGTAGTCGTGGTAGCTCTTGATCCGCACCAGCGCCCGGCACAACTCCTCGTTGCCGACCATGTAGCCGACCCGCCAGCCGGCCATGTTGTAGCTCTTGGACATGGTGAAGAACTCGACGGCGATCTCGCGCGCTCCCGGGACCTGCATGATCGACGGCGCCTGATAGCCGTCGAAGACGATGTCGGCGTAGGCCAGGTCATGGACCACCAGGATGTCGTGTTCGCTGGCCAGCGCCACCACGCGCTCGAAGAACTCGAGGTCCACGCAGCGCGCCGTCGGATTGCTCGGGAAGCCGAGAATCATCATTTTTGGCTTCGGATTCGTCTCTTGAACCGCCCGCCGCAGCTCCTCGAAGAAATCGACGTCGGGGGTCATCGGTACCGAACGGATGTCAGCGCCGGCGATGATCGCCCCGTAGATGTGGATCGGGTACGAAGGATTGGGCACCAGGACCGTGTCGCCGCGGTCGACCGTCGCCAGCATCAGGTGCGCGATGCCTTCCTTCGAGCCGATGGTCACCACCGCCTCGCTTTCCGGGTCGAGGCTGACGTCATAGCGGCGCTGGTACCAGTCGCAGATCGCCTTGCGCAGCCGCGGGATTCCCTGCGAGACCGAATAGCCGTGCGTGTTCTCGCGCAGCGCCGCTTCGACCAGCTTGTCGGTGATGTGCTGCGGCGTTGGTCCGTCAGGGTTGCCCATGCTCATGTCGATGATGTCCTCGCCGCGCCGGCGTGCGGCCATCTTCAACTGGGCAGTCACGCTGAAGACGTAGGGTGGCAAACGCTGGATGCGGGAAAACTCTCTCATGGTCCGGGCTCGGGTAATGGCGGTGCAGTTGACGACTTGTCGGCCGGCACCTCGGGCAGGGCAGCGGCTGCTAAGGTGCGTCCCTGGATGCGATCGACAAAAAAGCTATAATCGTACTTTAAGGTTTGGTGCACCGCAATTTTCATGAAACTGCAGCTCGAAAAATCAGACGGTCTGAACACCTTCACCGCCTATGGTGACGGTTACGTCAGCGTCAACGGCATCCGTCACAGCTGCAACCTGGCGGTGCTGCCGGAGCGCCTGATTCCGGACTGGACGCTGGCCACCTTCGAAACCCTGAGCGTCGGCGACTTCGAGTTGCTGGCATCGCTGGACGCCGAAATCGTTCTGCTCGGTACCGGCAGGGTGCTGCGCTTCCCGAGTCCAGACTTGCTGCGGCCACTGGTTCGCGCGCAGAAGGGGCTGGAGGTGATGGACTTGCCGGCCGCATGCCGGACCTACAATGTCCTGATGGGCGAAGGGCGCAAGGTCGCCGTCGGGCTGCTGCTGGTCTGACTGCCGGGCGACAGCTGTCGGCGTGGTCGACCCGGTCAACGACAAAGGGCGGCCGAAGCCGCCCTTGCTCATCGGACACGGTTCCCGGTCAGTCGCGTTCGCCGCTGAAGATCATCAGCAGGTTGAGCAGGCTGACGAAGACGTTGTAGATGTCTAGATAGACCGCCAGCGTCGCCGAGATGTAGTTGTCCTCGCCGCCATTGACGATCCGGCTGATGTCATAGAGGATGTACGCCGAGAAGACCATCACCGCAACCGCCGAGATGGTCAGCGACAAGGCCGGGATTTGGAAGAAGATGTTGGCCACTGCCGCCAGCAGAACGACGATCATGCCGATGAACAGAAACCTGCCCAGGAAGCCGAAGTCCTTCTTGGTCACCGTCGCCACGGCCGAAAGCGAAAAGAAAATCACGCCGGTGCCGCCCGCCGCCATGGCGATCAGCGAACCGCCATTGCTGAAGCCGAGCGCCACCTGCAGGATGCGCGACAGCATCAGGCCCATGAAGAAGGTGAAGCCGAGCAGCAGGACGACTCCCATGCCGCTGTTCTTGGTGCGCTCGATCCCCCACATGAAGCCGAAAGCGATGCCGAGGAAGAGCAGGAAAGACATCAGCGGGCTGCCGGCCATGAACGAAAACTGCATCTGTACGCCGGCCAGCGCGCCGAGCACGGTTGGCACCATGGTCAACGCGAGCATCATGAACGTGTTGCGCAGAACCCGGTTCTGCTGCAGCGTCACCTCGCGGGTTGCCTGGCCTGTGATCTGAAACTGGGGTTGCATGGTGTTCCTCCTGTTGATGGAATTCCGACTACGGCGCTAAGACTAGCCGCATACCGGAAAAGTTTCAATCACCATCGGCTGC
>ERZ761602.7139-NODE-7139-length-12042-cov-5.894219_pt1 | contig 12042 bp, 6 predicted proteins | sample MGYA00512165_ERZ761602 | MGnify/ENA primary metagenome ERZ761602 (study PRJEB28899, sample SAMN02445085) | bioreactor sludge metagenome | biome: EBPR sludge; isolation source: Thorneside wastewater treatment plant | place: Australia: Brisbane, Thorneside... | reverse complement strand
GGCAGCTGCGTCTCATTCAATTGTTGTCTGTGCCCGGCATGATGCTGGCTTTTTATCTTTATCTGTTTCATGAGGGTGTGCTGGTTGTTGGCTGTAAGGTGGGGAGCTTTTGGGATTGTGGCCAGGTCAGTGGTCCGGGTGCAGCGTATGCTTCAATTGGTCCGGTTCCAGTTGCTTTTATTGGCCTGGCCGGGTATGCCGTGATCTTCATGCTGACCTGGCTTCAGGACTGGGATTTCCCGCTGATGGATTATCTGCCGGAGCTGATGGTGGCCGTTACCGGTTTTGCGCTCTTGTTTTCCCTGGGGTTGACGGGGCTGGAGTTTTTTGTGATCAGGGCATTTTGCCAATACTGCGTGGTTTCGGCCGTTTTGGTGGTGATTTTGTTTGGCTTGTCGCTCAGTTACTTACGCAGCGCCAACGCTGAAGGGGGAGAGAATGCGACTTGAACTGGTGAAAGATTGGATGAGCCGTGAGGTTGTTACGGCCGTTCCCACCATGGGTCTTCTGGATGCGGATGCCCTGATGCGCGAAAACAAAATTCGTCGGCTGCCGGTGGTGGAAAACGGCCGTGTCGTCGGCATCGTTACATTTGGCGATGTGCGCGGCGCACGGCCGTCTCAGGCAACATCACTGAGCACCTGGGAGATGAACTACCTCCTGGCCAACCTGAAGCTGAGCGAGATTATGACCCGGCAGCCCCAAACAGTTTCGCCGGAAGCTACCATCGGTGAAGCGGCCGACCTCATGCTCACCCACCGCGTGAGCGGCCTGCCCGTGGTGGATGGCGATGGTCAGTTGGTCGGCGTCATCACTGAGTCCGACATTTTCCGCATGGTGGCTCACCAATGGCGGCAGGCGATGGAAGAAGAATCGCCCAAACCCTACAAACATTACGACAAAGCGTAACTTTTCCAGGCCAGTGTGATCTGAGCTGGCCTGGATAAAGTATCTTTTGCCGGGTTATTTTGGTGGTTGACGCCACCGATCAGCGAAAGTATACTAGCTCGTCGTTAACAACTGCGGGGCGTAGCTCAGCTTGGTAGAGCGCTCGGTTTGGGTCCGAGAGGTCGTCGGTTCGAATCCGGCCGCCCCGACAAGATGGTGATCGGTAATCCGTGAGCTGTAATCGGTTTATCGAATCCGATAACGGATTGCCGATGACCGACCATTAAAACGCGGCAGTGGTATAGGGGTAACACAATAGCTTTCTAAGCTTATTTGTTACCTCAATCTATCCGCCTGGTTTAACAATTTCGGGCCTGTAGCTCAACGGCAGAGCAGTCGGCTCATAACCGATCGGTTTCAGGTTCGAATCCTGGCAGGCCCACCATGCGGGCATGGTGAAAAGGTATCACATTTGCCTTCCAAGCAAAGAGTACGGGTTCGATTCCCGTTGCCCGCTCTTTTCAAGTTAGCCAAGTATTTGATTGTTAAGGTTTAGAAGCCAGGAACAACACTGCACAGCTGAGAACCTCCTTTTTTCCCCTTAAATCCCCAATGAGTCGTTTGGATGATACTTTCTCGGTGTGGTCGGTAAACTAAGCCGGAAAGTGTGTAGCAGCGGGGTGGTCGGAAAACAACAAAATCGGTCGCCTAATTCGTTTTGCCACCTAGAGTACTCCAAGCTAGCAAACTCCTCTTTGATACGCTCTACTTCTTGGAGGGTTTTTTCAGCTGTGGTCGGCATCAGCCGGGATACCAGGTAATGCGTGGATCGTCGGCTGCTCTTTGATAGTTCCAGGCTGTCTCAACCATCTTTTGCAGATCGTATTCGGGACGCCAATCGAGCAAAAACCTGGCTTTGGCGTTGTCCAGCCAGGTTGAAACATAGGGGGTTTGAATCTCTACGGTAGGCAAGCCCCTGGTTGCGGCCAGGTATTGCCCCAGCTCGCCATAGTCTACCGGTTCATCCATGCAAATATTAAGCGTCTGCTGGCTGGCCTTGGGGTTGTCGATGGCGTGAAAGACGGCGCTTACCAGGTCCTGGACATGGACAAAGTTGCGTTTAATGGGACGGCCGTTTACCCCTATCATCACCGGTACTGCCCCAGCCGCCACGTACTGCTCAGCCTTTTCCGGCCCTACCAAATCGCACCAGCGCGGCCCGCCAAAAACATCCTCCCCAAAAGAGAGTTGGTATTTAAAGTCGTCCTTTTCCATGATCCACGGTGCGCGTAAACAACAGCCATTCAAACCGTATTGAATGTAATATTGTTCCAGCATGACCTCTTCAAGCACCTTAGACAGCGCGTAACAGCCAGGGTAAGCTGAATGTTTTTGCCCTTCTGTTACCGGAAGTGGGTGGTCGTAAAAAAAATGGCCCACACTGGCATCCCCGCCGATCAGGATGAACTGCTGAAAGCTGAGGCTTGTGCGGCACGCTTCCAGCATCCAGAACAGTCCCTTAACCGCTACATCCATGATGGTTTCCGGCGTCTCCTTGCTGGTGGCCAGATGCAATACATGGGTCACGCCAGACAGAGCTTCTTCTACCAACGGCCGTTGGTCAATTGATCCCCGCACCACTTCCAACCGGTCCTGCGGGGCCAACACCCGGTTATGACAAAGTGCCCTGACCACAAAGGCGTTAAACTGGGGTTCCGCTAAAAAACGGTCAATAAACGCCTGACCCACCTTGCCAGTTGCGCCTGTCACCAGAATGCGTTTTTGGGGCGACATACCTTTCTCCTTCGAAAATAGGCCGCGGATTGCGCGGATTAACGCGGATGAAATTTGTAAATCTGCGAAATGGTTCGGCTGCGCTCATGAACTCCCCTCGCAATTTACGACCGCTGCTTGCGGCGACGGCCGTAATCAAACGTAATCGTCAATAACAGGACCACACCATGAATACCTAGGATCCAATTGTATGTTGAATCTGAGTTATTCTCATATCCACTTTTCTGGTGTCACGTCACTTACGAAAAGTTTTGAAAAGATTCTCGCATCAGATAGAATTTTTTTTAGCTCACAATTCGCTCCAATCTGCCCTTTATTATTATTTTGTCTCGTTCAAACAGGCAAGTAACCCATGAATCGGTCAATTTGCAGCGTTGACAATTCTGGCAGGTATCTTAACTATCTCCCAAATCAACAGTCGTTGATGCTTACCGATCTTTCTCCTTTTGCGGCACCCCCCGTCTGGATTTTTGACCCTTTAGGACCGGCAAACAGCCTTTTCTTCCGTATCCATTGTGAGTCGTTGCCCGATCTCTTTCTGCATGTTGAAACCGGTGAGCTTGCTATTGAACCGATCCATTTTGGAGCAAACAGCTCGTACTGGTTCCTTGAGCCTACAGAAAAACACGACACCTTTATAATCCGCAATTTTTGGCGTCAAAATTATTACATCTATCGAGATGGGGAAGTTGTCAAAGCCGGCTCATTGGAAGATCCATTAAATGCAGTCTATGCCCACTGGATTATTCAAGAGCCTGGCCAGGGGAGAATCCTGGTTCCTGTCCATCTCGATGCGCTTTGGCTGCTGCACGAGCAGGCAGTTGTCGCACCAACGGCCGATTTCACTCGCTTGCCACACTTTAATGGCGTGCGGGATATCAACCCCAATACCGCCCATATCAGTGAGTCGATCCTTAATCCACCTCTGGCACCCCCCCAGCTTTATTTAAAATCAGGTCTCCATCTCCATTGGGCCCTGCCAGATGCGCTTCACCGTGGCGTACAAGAATCATCCGGGCTGCATTTACCACAAGTGCCTGATCGTTGGTTGGTTACAAAACGTGTCGGTGAGACTTCCCAAAGATGGATCGTGGAATCAAACTATCTTTATTCGCCGGAGAATTCTGCCGGTCGTCATTCAATAAGTTATCCGATCACGGACGGGATAAATCCTCATCCATATCGACACATGGGGCGTAAAGTACCTCTGTCTGATTGGAGAGAACGCGATGTTGACGGTACGCACCCTGACTATCTGCATTCTCTGACTGCCTTCGGCTATGGAGAACCGAATTTCGCCGCTTTCTATCCCAACTGCTATTCCGTATTTGGTTTTTATGATACACAGAGCGAGGGTCAACCCCTTGCCGAACTCAAAAATACAACCTATGAAATCATCGGTTGGCACAGCAGTCAGGATATTCTACAGGATAAGGGTCTGGGTAAAGTCATCGACGATTTACTCAAAAATCGACCAGATGCTGACCGGTTATCGATCGTACCGTACAAATTTGCTGCCCTGGAAAGTGACTTTGGTTGGATCATTGATCAAAGTGAATCCCTTCCCTTTCCGTTGGGTACCCTTTATTTTGCCCGACTTACTATTGCCGTAGATGTCGTGGATGCGGGCCAAACCATTTTGCAGCCCAAAATTGTGATCGGGAATACCCCTACAGAAGCCCTCTCCAGTCACCTTGGGTTGGAGATTGGTGGGAGCAGTAATTGGAGGATTCTCGAAGAACAGCTCGAAGCCCTGATGCTGATGCCGGAAGTAGAAGGAGAAACGTTAGATACTTCTGCCAAATTTGCAGAAGTACGTCATAGCCAGGGTTTTAAAGGGTTACACGGCGGAGTGGTTACCACCCTTACCCCTACCTCCAAAGAAGATTCACCCGCAGACGCTCATAACAGCCCTTATCACCTAGAGGCATACCTGCCGTGGGAGATCGCTGGTTTGCTTGATCAGCTTAACCAATTGGAAAGCCAACTTTTTCAGGGGAAGGCTGAGATGCAGTCATTACGGGAGCAGCTTTTTTCCGATTGGTACAAATATATGCTGACTGCCTACCCCCCTCAGGATTCACACGATAATTTTCCTGACGTCGACGAAATTGCCCATTTTATAGAACACGGTTCACTAAAAGGACTGGTAGCTCATCGGGAACGTTTAGAAGCCGACGTACTAGATTCTGAAGGAAACGAATCAATCCTGCGCCAGCGAAATAATGCTCGAATGGCGCTGGCACAGATGGTAGAGTCATTACAAATGCTCTATCCGTCGGATATCAAGGATTGGTCTCACTTTCTCGATATTTTGACTGGCAAAATCTCTTTAAATGAAGTGGTCTTTCAACCTGTTATGAGCTGGTTGGTCGGTCAACTCCCGGAAGTGGAACATGCTCTGTTGCTGCAGCAACCACGTTTCGGGCAATTTTCCGAGCAGGCCAAAGCTGTTGTCGAGAGCCTCAACACTTTTATACCTATGCTGCCGCAAACCTTGTTTACGGAAGATGTGACAGCGCTTTTACCGGCTGAAGCGAGGCAACTCGTCGGCCGATTTGCCACGCTCAATTACACCGACAAACAGCGCCTTGGTCGCCTGGTTCTGGAAAGTGCCTTGCCGGGTACCCTGGCCAGACGGTCAAAATACCGGCTGGAAGAAATACCAGCGCCTCGTTATTGGGAGCCGTTTGATCCGGTTGTACTCATTGCCGATGCTGATCTGCGGCTGACTGAGCGACATGGAGAAGACGGCCGTTTGCGCGATGACGGGTTGCTAACCTGCTATTATGTGCCGCTTCCTATCTCACCGGATGGCGAACCCCCAACGCTAGATGAGATTTTTAATACCATCGAGATCGCCATCAACGGCGTTGCTGCTGAACTTAATAACCAATTTACAAACACAGAGGGGCACATAGGCTTTTACACCTGGCGCCATCAGCCCTGGCATCCCTTCATGCTTGAATGGGCAGCGGAATTTTTCCAGCTTAAAGAAAATGGAAATCACGAGCAGCCTGAACGTGGGTATGCCACCGACTATATCAGCCGCCATTATGAGTTTCCTGAAGATAGGGCAGACCTCAAACCGAAGCAAGAGGCGCAAACTCTGGTGCAAACCGGTAGTGTATATAGTGGCCGCACGATTATGCTCGATTATGCCCAACCGCTTTTGGTTCAGCGACTAGAAGCATATTGTGGCAAATATCTCGCGCCGCGCTACTATGAAGCCAGGAATATTTCGCCCGCAGAGCGCCCCAACAAACCACCGCTGTCCGATATTTCTATCTGGGCGGCCGAGAACAAAGACAAATTGTCCCAGTTTGACCAGGTAGTTGTTGCCATCCAGGCCCATCTTGCCCAAAATACAACACCCCCAATTGCTCAGGCGCTTAACGGCTTTCACGCAGCGCTCCTACAGCACAGGCAAACGCTGCAGCTGCCAATTGCAGACCCATTGGGCTTTCCTAAAGGTAAGGCGCTGGCTGCCGCTGTGGAACAGGCCGCTGGGGACGCCAATTTACGAGCGCCCAAACCGGAAGATGCCTTTAACCCGATTCGAGCTGGGGCGCTGCGGCTGCTTGGCCTGCGTCTGGTAGACACCTTTGGACAGATTCTATCTATCTTTGATGGCCAGCCAGGCCAATTTGTACAGGGTTCCGAGCCATTTTCACAGCTTGACCCGCACACCCTGTTGCTGCCACCAAGATTTACTCAGCCAGCTCGAATCAATAGTTACTGGCTGTCGGCTAACGGGGGGCAGGCTGCTGGTGAGGCCGAGATGGTCAGCAATGCCCATCCAGCCACATCACCGATTTGTGGTTGGTTTGTGCCCAACTACTATGACAACAGTCTGCTTGTTTACAATCAGGCAGGCCAGCCGCTCGGATCTTTGAGCGGCCGTGACGAGGGTGTCATTTGGACAAGCGCACCCGGTCGGCAGCATCGCCTGCTTGAGGCAGACATCCTTAACGAACACCTTTATCGGCTGGTCGATCTGTTTTTAAAGCAGGACAGCAACTATCTTGAGGATACTCTGACTGGAATAGAGAGCGCCCTTGAAAATATAATTCCTTCCAGCCAGCAAAGCTCGCTCGCCTTGTTGGTTGGGCGTCCTTTGGCCGTAGTGCGGCTCTCCGTGGCGCTAACGCTTTTAGGGAAGCCGGCAACTGACCAAAGTTGGAATCAATTTCGGCAGACGCTCATTACCCACAAGCGTGACAGTGCAGGTTTTCCAGACGTCACTTTTCCCCTCCGCATTGGGGAGCAGGCACGGTTAAACGATGGGCTGCTTGCCTTTTGGTGCGAGAAGAAGATGGTAGGGGGAGAAACGGCCGTACTCGACAAAACCCTCTACCTGCCCCAAACGCCCGATACGATACGCACCAGTTCAATCGACCACCCGGCTATTGTCATGCACCGGCCAGGCATGACACCGCACCTGGCGTTGTCGTTAAATGCCCCGCCTTTCATTTTGACCATGTTAGTAGACCCCCGCGCTGCGGTGCATATCTCTTCCGGCATTTTGCCCGTCAAAACAATGACTATTCCGACCGAGCTCTATTTGCCAGGGCTGCAAAATCTGGAGATGACCTTTTTTACTGGCCCATTTGTGACGGGAAAAGACAAAGTAGAACTGCCCTTGCCAACTGAACCCGGCTACACATGGTCGCTGCTTACGAAAGAAAATGGCGCATGGAACGACAGTCAGGCGATCGGTCCGGTGGAGCAGAATGCCACACTTTCTCAACCCCACATCATCCGCGAGGGATGGCTCAAATTAAAGAAGGATGGAGAAACACAATGATCAAATTAACCCTCTCGATAGAAGAGATCAATAAGATTCTGGAAGCTCTTGGCAATCAGCCCTATGTTGGCGTCTACCAATTGATCAACAAAATTCAACAGCAGGCCAACTTGCAACTTCAGGAAAATGAAAATCAATCACCGTCTAGCCCTTTGCGGAGTGATCAGTCTTGAGAGCCGAATGCGAGGAAGGAAATAACCTATGAGCATCAATGATGGCTTGATATTAAGTACGGCCTTTTCCCAAACTGGCTCTGAAGTTTCGTTCCAATTTGCGTCTCAAAGCAGTAGTGAGTTTTACGAAACCAACGCCTCGGGCATTGCTGTTGTTGAAGATAGTATGCTTGGGCTTGCCATTCAGTTTTTAAATAAAGATAGCTATATCGAAGTTGCGCATCCCAATTTACAGCTTGCCGGTGACTTTTCAGTCGGTGGATGGTTTAAATTTAGCGCCGAGGCCAATTGGGTGCGCCTTGTGGGCAAAGGGATCAATAGTGCTGGCACCGAGTCCTTTGGGCTGTGGGCTTATCCAACCAACGATACCTGGTGGGTCGGACAGCAAGGGACTATTCCACAGGCGGCCACCTCCTCTAGCGAACGAGAAATCGTTGATGGCCTGTGGTATCACGTGATGATGGTTCGACTGGCAGATACCCTGACGCTCTACTACAACATGGAGATATTGGCCCAAGTAAGTGGATTAAACGGCAATCCACAAAGTGACGCTCTTCCGCTGCGCATAGGATATAACGGGGAGTACGATGGATTTGTTGGAGAAATGGCCCATTTGCGCCTTTACAATCGAGCCCTGAGCGGCGCGGAAGTTCAGGAAGTCATTCACGCCGCAGGCGTATCCATGCTGGTTCCGGCTGTTTCTCTTCCTGTGCATCAACTTGAAGCGCTTCCTGGGGGTGATTTTATCAAAACGCATCCTATAGAGTTCGCCTTGTTCGATCAAAACAAGCATTATGCCCTCTACATAGATAACAATCCGCTCGGGCAGCCACTCGAATTTGACGTACATAACATCAGCGATCGCGACATTGAGTTCAGAAACAGCAATGGCAGCACAGCTTCAACTGCCAACTACCACTTTGAACTGCAATTCCGCAAAGGGGTTTTGTCCGCCAATACGCTCGAACGCCTACGGGCAGCCCAAACCCCAAATGACATGATTGAAAATTCAGAAAGCTGGGATCTTTTTGTGCCGGAGGAGCAGCCCTTTGGGGATCACCTCTCTCTTTATCTGCTCTATACCGGTGATAGAACCTGGCCAGCCAGTTCGCGACGGCAGCTTCGCTTGACGGGGATAAACGCCGACGCTTCTGGAGGTGCCCGCGGTACCCAGGTGGTTATGGTGCCTAATCAGCTGGCATTTGTCGGCAGTGACGTACCTATCACTGGGTCCAGAACGCAGCACCTTTCGATTATCAATCACAGTGGCCTGATGGAGATACCGCTGCATGTTGGTTTCAAGGGTTCCAACCAGGTCGTCAACATTAACGAAGTCGAATCAAAGCTAACGCTGCAAATTGTAAATACGCGACGACTGGCCCAAAGCCATTCTGAAATTCCACCAATTACCCTTGATGCTGCTGAAGATGACGTTGTGGGATCAAGGCTGATTCTTGAATTTGATACCCAATCCGACGATGAAGAGAAATCCTGGGCGCTGGCCCGCGCCTCAGAACTGAATTTAACGATATCAGTTGGGCTCAAACGCAGGGGGCAAACGGCCGTTGCTGACGATATTCATTTCAACGTGGTTGCCAATACCCAAGGTATCTCTCCCCAATGGCAGATTACGGCGCAGCAAGACACGGTGCTTGATCCAGGGGATACGGTAGAAATCGTTATTGCTGGCATTCGCAGCTCACTGCCAACCGGGCCAACCAACCTTTATCTACATTATGACCATATTAGTGGGTATCAAGACGGCCGTTTTGTGCTGCCAGTGTTCAAATCCCCCCTTCTTTTTGCCGATGGTAACGTCAGCGTTGGTCGAGCCGACCCAAGCGCTAAGCTATTTATTGAGGCCAGGTCTGGGCTGGCACTACGGGTAGAGCCAGACCCAGGAGAGGCGGTTTATATCGGCCGTTTTTCTCAAAACAGCCTTGAGTTTAACTATGCTTCCGGCCAGGCAATCAACAGCACGGCCAACATCTCCCTCAATATCGACACTGACAACACGGAGGAGGGGCACGTACGCTATATCGATTTTAGAGCCAACGGCGCGGGATTTGACGCTGGGCAGCGTTTGATGCAAATCATGGATGGTGGTCAGGTTGCCATTGGCACACAAACCTGGGCGGTACCCAACTACAAAATGGCACCTGGGTCTTTGACCCTGGGCAACATTCACCAAAACTATGGTGGAGGAACTTTGTGGAACGACGGCAACACAGCCGGACTGCTGCTCGAATGTGGCGCAAATACAGAAATCGCAGTACACGATGCGGGCACCCGAGTGATAAGCCTGATGTATTACGAAGGAGATAACGTCAATCAGATCACGATCGGTCGGAATATGGGTTGGGGTACAACCAAAGTGAAACTGGCTGATAATTTGACGATAGATAAAGCAAATCTTAATGAAGTTGCCCTCACGCTAACTGGCAGCGGTCCTGGCTGGGGCTCGGGAATGAGTTTCCACAATACTGGTCCTGGCGGCAAGAGCTACGGGATTTATGCTGGCATAACCGGAAAATTCCATTTCGCCGATATGAACAACAGCGTTGATCGGCTGTTGATAGATCAGAATGGGAACGTTGGGGTTGGGACCAATGCACCATTACAGAGATTAACGGTTTCCGGGGGGCATCTACAAATCGATCCCAATATGGTGATGGGCCATAATCCGAATGACCGATTTTCTTATGATGGGAAATTCATGGGCCATTACACCATGGGTTGGTTTAACGATGGCTGGAATCCAGATGGCTCCACCGCCTGGCTCTCCGGATGGGCTGGCATCAAGTTTTTTACCGGCGGTTCACCCCGGATGTGGATGGATATGTGGGGTAATATCACCTATGTCGGCAATCTGGTGAAAGCCTCATCTCGCGAAATAAAGGACGACATTGTGGCGCTAAGCCGAGAAGAGGCTTTGCAAACGCTTGATAGGTTACAACCGGTTTCTTATCGACTTAAAGCGGATGATACCCAACAGCTTCACCTCGGCTTCATAGCGGAGGATACTCCATTGCTGATTCAGTCCTACGATAAGAAAGGGGTAGTGCATGACAATATCGTAGCGGTGCTGACCGCAGTCGTAAAAGAACAGCAGGAGGCCATCAATTCATTGAATACCAGAATGAATCAGATGACGGGAATTTAGACGGCCGTTTAAGAGCAGACGTTAAATCCTCTGCAAGCGTCCTGTTGGTTGCCACTGTGGTTGAGACAGTAATGGAGTTAAAGCCTATTCTCTTTGAAAATACAACTTAAGTTAGCCAGGAAAACGGCCGAACTTTATGTTCGAAAGAAAAATCGCAAATTAAAACCTCGGATATAAAAATTATGAGCAAGCTGTTCGGGCGCAATACAAAGGACGATACATTCATTAATTTTACTGACCACATACAGTATTATGTGACGATACTGCAAGCCGCTTTCCCCACAACCTTTATTAAAAAGGAAGACCTAACTGTATCCCAGATCCCAGACTCGGGAATTGACTCCTTTGAAAGAGATATTTCCGAAAATATCAGCAATGCTTTTCAGCTTATCGGTTACCTCCAAAGCGACGATTTACACGCCAGTAGCGATAAGGCCATCTTTAGCCGTGTCTCCTCTTTTGAAGAGAAATATTATTTTTCGATCGTGAATAATGAAGGTGCCCCCGTCAAAAATAGCAATGGGGACATTGTTCTCAATCGGCTTGAAAAGGTAAAAGTTAATACCTACTACAACCTCTACTTCAAAGACTCTGGTAATCGAAAAAACTTTGTAGACCAGGCAAAAAGCCAGAGCTTGGAGATATCCCACTTGTTGCCCTTTGTTGTCTCCACCAAAGTTGGATACCAGACGATGAACGCCACTTACTTTGGGGTATATGTTAACCCTAATGCCTACATCCTAATTTTAGACACGGATGAAAAAACCAGCGTCTATAAATTTGCCCAACAGGCAGATGGCACCTTCAAAGAAATATTTACCTTCCTGCCCGGCACCCCACAAGCTGGACTTAAGGGTGATGATTCCGCCGATTATTTTGCAAATACTCGCTATTTACTTAGTTTAAAGAAAAGCGTCAACAAGGAAGCAAAGGCAAAGAGTGGCAAAGTAACGAGTGGCCTAAAAACGACAGTGTTTGAAATCCTTTCCAAGAATGGAGAAAGTGTAAATAGCAACGAAATAACGAGGTCGATAGATTTTATTTTAACCTACTTCAAGGTTCCTGAAGATCAGAATACCGCAAAAACAGTAGCAAGTGATGAAACATCAATATTGCCAAGTGGTTATCGCTGTTTCTATAGTGTTCAAGGAGAAAATCTTATTGGATTTTTATCTTCGGCCAATATTGGCGGGGGCGGTGGGGGCGGTGGGTATGCC
>ERZ761602.7138-NODE-7138-length-12042-cov-6.234004_pt1 | contig 12042 bp, 10 predicted proteins | sample MGYA00512165_ERZ761602 | MGnify/ENA primary metagenome ERZ761602 (study PRJEB28899, sample SAMN02445085) | bioreactor sludge metagenome | biome: EBPR sludge; isolation source: Thorneside wastewater treatment plant | place: Australia: Brisbane, Thorneside... | reverse complement strand
TCGCGCGCTGCGTCCAGGTTCTCCTGTGTGGGTGCGCTCGCGGCGGTGTCGGCGGCGACCGAGAAGGCCTCGGCCGCAGCCGCGAACTCGCCATAGAGCTCGGTGGTGCAGCTCGCCACGGCGGCGAGCACCTCCGCGCGTGTCGCCGTGCCGCCCGCCCCACCGCCAGGCCCCGCACCCGGGCCCGCGCCAGGCCCGGCACCCGGGCCTGCGTTCCCGCCCGAGCTCGCCCCCGAGACCGAGTAATAGGAGACGTTCTCGCAACCGCCCAGCCACGCGCCGAGCGCGACGAGGCCGAGCGGAGCGAGCAGAGCGGGCTTCGGGAGGCGTGCCTTCTTGATCATGTTCGTGGTCGGTCGGTGTGGCGACCAGGGCCCTCGACCTGCGCTTCGAGGGACCCCGGCGTACTCGGGGTCGTCAGAAGTTCGTCTTGAAGAGCTCGACCTCGGCGTCGCTGAAGCCGTAGAGCGCCTTCAAATCCGCGATGCCTTCCACGAGCACCGCGATCGTCGAGCTGTCGGTCACGAGCTCGAAAGCCGTCGAGGGCGCCCCCACCGGCGACTTCACGGTGGCGAGCAACGCGTCGATCTGAGCGTCGGTGATCGTGCGGTGCTCCTGCGGCAGCTGCCGGAAGCCCCAGACGAAGGCGACGCCCTCGCCGTAGCCGTGCAGGCCGTTGGCGAGCTGCACATCGGTGGCGCCGTCGGTGCCGAGGTTCACGGCGGCGGCGTTCAAGTAATAGATCAACGTCGCGGCGATGCCTCGCTCCCACTCGTCTCGGATGCGCAGCACGGCCTCTTCGGCCGCGGCGACGCAGTCCGGGCTGCCCTCGGCGAGCGCAGCCTGCGCGAAGATGAAGTCGGCCTTCACGCGGAAGTAGGGGCCGGGGTTCGCTGGGTCGAGCGGCTGCGAGGGGTCCGCAGGGTCCTTCTGGCTGCGGCGCTCGAGGTACTGCGCGGCGAGGCGGTCGGGGTTCGTGACCACCGGGGCGGCCTCGCTCACGCCGGGGAAGTCCGGGTGTGCGCCGTAGAGCGCGAGCAGCTCGTCGAGCTTGGCGGCGTCGAGGTCCTCCGCGGCCAGCTGGGCGAAGCGGCGGTAGAAGAGCGCCTCGAAGAGGCCCTTCTCCACGATCTGCCGCAGGTCGAGGCCGCGCTCGTCGAAGATATAGTTGCCGTACTTTCCACCGGGCGGCACGGGCGTGACGGCCGGCGCCCAGGTGTTGCCCGCGGCCGCGGCGAAGCGCGTGAAGACGCCGTCGACGACGCCCGCGTAGTACGGCGACGTGAGGTTGCGCAGCGAGGGCGTACCGGCGTCGTAGAGCGCGTCGAGCTCGGCCTCGGTGGGCGTCACCGTGAGGTTCTGCTCGGCGGCGAGCATCGCGGCGTTCAGCGCGGACAGTCGCGCACGCATGTCGAGCGCCCCTGCCGCGTTCGTCGCGAAGCTCGTGCCGTCGTAGCTCGACGCGGGCGTCACCACGCAGGCCGGCGCGCCTCCGCCCTCACCACCGGCACCGGTGGTCGTGCTCGTCGTCGAGCTGGTGGTGCTCGTCGCCGTGGTGCTGGTCGTCGTCGAGCCGCCTCCATCTCCACCACCCGAGCCACCCGAGCCGGAGGTGTCGTCGCCGCAGCCCACGAGGGCGCCAGCGAGCAGGAAGGACGAAGCACTGAAAGCGAGAGCGGACTTGCTGAGCATCTGAGGTCTCCGGGAGTTCTCGTTCCGAACCACGGATAAAGCAATAACGAAGATGATAATGGCTTTCAAGAACAAAGATGAAAGCGATGTTCATTTGCGACAAGGGCGGGCTGCGCCTCGGCTGCGCTCCCGTGCCCAGCCCGGACTGCGCGCATGGCGCTCTCGCGGGCCCGCGCGATGCGGCCTCACCGCGGTGGGCGCGCGCGCATCGGCGCCCTCGGCCCACGCGCGAGCTTCACGGGCGCGGAAGCGTCGAGATGAGCTCAGCGGGGGCCGAGGTCCACGTCGAAGCCGCGCGCGGCGTAGTGCGCGCTCCAGCGCACCATCGCGTTCTTGAGGTTCGGCTCGCTCGGCTCGCTCAGCGTGGGACGCGGCGTGGAGCCACAGGTGATGAGCACGAAGGGGTCGACCCTGCGCTCGCGGGTGAGCGCGCTCTTCTGCGGCGCGAAGCCCGCGGGCTCGAGGCAGGCGGCCTCGAGCTGCGCGGCGAGCGCGGTCGCAGCCTCGGCGGCCTCGGGCAGTAGACCCGCGTGGCGCTCCTCGAGCGCCTCCTTCTCGCTCCGCCTCGCGATCACCTCGAGGTGCAGGTGCGGCATGATCTTCGGCCCTGCGGCGTTGCCGGTCTTGCCCACGGTGCCGAGCTTGTCGCCCTGCTTCACCGGGGTCCACCGCTTGGGCACGGCCGCTTTGTCGAGGTGCGCGTAGAAGAACGACGCGTGCAGCCCCTCGGGCCCGTCGACGACGTCGGGAAGCTCGCACACGAGCTGCACCACGCGGCCGTAGCCGCCGCGCTCGTCGCTCTTCGCCTTCCCGGTGCAGGCCGCCAGCACCGGCGTACCGACGGGCGCGAGGTAGTCGATGCCGTTGTGCTTGCCGTGCGCGCGAGGCGCGAGGAAGTGCCCCTTGCCGCCTCGGTCGGAGCGGATGCCGTGATCGACCGCGAGCACGTGGTGCATCGCGGGCGCCTTCGGTGCCCAGGGCGAGAGCTTCTCGGGCTCCTTCTTGGCGAGCTCGGGCAGTGGAGTCTCCGGCATCCTGGGCAGCTCGAGCGGGAGCAGCAGCTCGTGCTCGACGAGCGGACCCTCGCTGCCCGAACAGGCCGACAGGCCGAGGCTCGTCGCGGCGAACGCCGCCATGAGCCACGCGCGCGCCCACGGCGCTCGGGGCGAAGCTCGCCTGCTGGTGGCTCCGGGCTCCACGCCTCCCGTATGCCTGCCCGCCCCCTCTCGGGCCAAGTTGGCGACACCCCTGGCGTGCTCGCCCCCATGCCCCATCCCCGTGGTAGGCTCCCGGCGTGCTTCAGAGGGCGCTCGCCTTCGCTTCTCTTGGGTTCGCCGTCGCCAGCGCGGCGGTGTCGTGTCGTTCGCCCAGCTACGACACGCACTGCACCCCCGACGAGCCTGACTACCAGTCGCGCGAGGAGTGTCGCTACACGGGCAAGGGCAACGGCCCCGTCGTGCAGGAAGAGGCCTGTGTGCGCGTCACCGGAGCGCCCCCGGCCGACTGCTCGAGCCACGTGCTCGAGGACCGCGTCATCGGCACCGACCCCGAGGGCAACGATCTGGTCGCGCCTGGCCTCATCAGCACGGTGCTCGGTGACCCCAACAAAGGCAACTGCAGCGCGAGCGCCTGCCACGGCTCACCGATCGCGCCCGCGGTCGGCCTCTACTTGCCGGCCGGCGATCCCTACGCGCTCTATCGATCGCTCACCACCTTCACCGGCTCGGTGGGGCGACCCTACGTCGACGCAGCCGACCCTGCGGCGTCGTGGATCATGTGCAACCTGCGCGCGCAGCACGGCGGTGGCTTCGCGATGCCACCACCGGGCGGGCTCCCGTCGAAGGCCGTGCCCAAGAACAGCCAAGCTGTGCCCGAGTACACCGCGGTCCAGATCGAGGCCGACCTCGCGCGCGTCGAGGCCTGGCTGCTGTGCGGCGCAACACCACCACCGGAGCCCATCGGCGGCGGCGGTGGCGCGGGGGGCGACGGCGGCTCGGGCAGCACGACCAGCTCGACGAGCAGCACCACGACGAGCAGCAGCACCACCACGAGCGGCGCTGGCGGTGGTGGTGGCGCGGGCGGAGCGGGCGGCGGCGGTGGTGCTGGCGGATGAGCGTTTCGTTGCGGGTCCGAGCATCGTCGCTGCTGCTGGTCCTCGGGGCCGGCTTCGTCGCGTCGTCCGTGCGCGCCGACGAGCTGAGCCTGCGCATGCAGAGCGAGGTCAGCGGCTACAAGGACACGAACGCGGTCGCCGTGGCCACCCCGGGGATGGCCGCCACGGTGGAGAACGTCACCGGTGGCTGGGGCTTCGGCGGTAGCTTCCTCGTCGACGTCGTCTCGGCGGCCTCGGCGGACATCGTCGCCACGGCCTCTCCTTCCTGGATCGACGTGCGCTACGTGCCCGGCGCGAGCGCGCACTTCGGGGTCGGCGAGGCCGACGTGCGTGTGGCGGGCGGCGCCTCCGTCGAGAGCGACTACGTCGCCGGCACCGGCAGCGTGGGTGTGTCGATGGACTTCGCCGACAAGACCATCACACCCGCGCTGAGCTACTCCTTCGGCTACGACGTCGCCGGCCGCCGCGGCACGCCCTACGAGGTCTACGCGCTCTCGCTGCAGCGACACGGCCTCTCGACGAGCACCACCTTCGTCGTGAACAAGTCGACGATCCTCGTGCCCACCCTGAGCGCGGTCTTCGAGATCGGCGATCAAGAGAAGCCCTACCGCTACCTGCCGACCTTCGCGGCCGGCACCGAGGTCGACACCAGCGCGTCGACCGACGACATCAACCGCCTGCGCACGAGCGTGCGCCTCGCCGAGGAGGTGCCCGAGCTGCGACAGCGCTACGCCGGCAGCGCCCTGCTCGCGCATCGCTTCGGCTCGGCGACGCTCCGCCTCGACGAGCGCCTCTACCTCGACAGCTGGGGCCTCATGGCGACGACGACCGACTTCATGCTCCCGATCGACGTCGGCGAGGGCCTCAGGATCTGGCCCCACGCACGCATGCACCTCCAGAAGGGCGTGAGCTTCTGGCAGGCGGCCTACGAGGTGCAAATCACGCCGCAGGGAGTCGTCGCGCCCCAGCTGCGCGCCGGCGATCGCGAGCTCGGGCCCATGCTCGCGGGCACGCTCGGCGCGGGCGCGCGCGTCGGCGTCGGCAACTTCGGCTTCACGGCGCAGGTCGACGCGATCTACTCCCGCTACCTCGATCACCTGTTCATCCAGCAGAACCTCGCGGGCTTCGCGCTCGTCGGGGTCGACGTGGAGGTGGACTGATGGCTCCCTACGCCCGGATGCGCGCGTCGCTCGCCGCGCTCTCTCTGCTCTTCGCGGCCTCGTGCGAGAGCCCCGTCGACGACGACCTCATCGAGTCGCTCGGCCCCGAGGTCGAAGGCGTCGACGAAGGCGAGTTCCACCGCTACGGCCAGCCCTGCCTCGCCTGCCACGGCGGCTATGGCGACGGCCCCGAGTTCTCGATCGCCGGCACGGTCTTCGTCACCCCCGCCGGCGTGGCGCCGGCGCAGGGCGCGCGCGTCACCATCAGCGACGCGGTCGGCAAGAAGATCGAGCTCGTCAGCAACTGCGCGGGGAACTTCTTCGTGCGACGCGGCGAGTTCGACCCGGTCTTCCCGCTGCGCGCCGAGGTCGTGTGCGTCGAGCGCGACGGCACCGAGCGGCGCAACGTGATGGGCACACGCATCCACCGCGAGGGGGGCTGCGCTGGCTGCCACGAGCGAGGCCCCGCCACCGAAGCGAGCCCGGGCCAGGTCTACTGCGTGAGCTTCGACGCCGATCCGAGCCGCTACGCGCGAGACACCAACTGCCGCGGAGGGCCCTCGCCCCAATGAGCACGCCTCCCTACCGAGTCGCTCCCGGCGCGAGCGCGCGGCCCCGGCGCTCCGCGTTCGCCGCGGCCGTGGCCTTCGTCGCGCTCGCCTCGCTCGGCGCAGGCGCCTGCGTCAGCTCGAGCGACTACGAGGCGGTCGCCTTCGCCTGCCCCTCGAGCGACGAGTTCCGCTGGGTCTCGCAGGTCTTCGAGCGCAGGTGCGGCACGCTCGACTGTCACGGCAGCTACGCGCGCCCCTTCCGCGTCTACGGCCGCACCGGCTTGCGCAAGCCCGGCCAAGACCTCGTCACCAACGGCCCGCAGGCCACCACCTCGCTCGAGATCGACGAGAACCGCGCCTCGGCCTGCGGGCTCGAGCCCGAGCGCATGGAGGCCGTGCTCGAGGGCGAGGCCGACCCGCTCGAGACGCTCACGCTCGTGCGCAAGCCGCTGCTCATCGAGGCCCACAAGGGAGGGCGCGTGCTCGCCGAAGACTCAGCCGGCGCGCGCTGCATCCTGTCTTGGCTCGACGGCGCGGTCGACGCCGAGGCCTGCGCCGAAGAGCTAGCGATCCCCTGACATCGTCTCGAGCTCCTTGGACAGCAGCCTGAGCGCGATCTGCGCCTCACGCCCGACGAGCGAGACGAGCTCCTCCACGCTGCCGAGCTCCCCGGAGCGGGAGGAACGCTCGAGCGTGGCGGCGTGTTGGCCGAGCCTCGCCGCTCCGACCTGCAAGGCCATGCCCTTGATCGAGTGGGCCGCGCGCTCGACGCGGCGCGCGTCGCCACCGCGGGAGCCCTGCTCGAGCTCGGCGATGCGCTTCGGGAGCGCGCTCGCGAGCATGTCGACGAGCTCGCGCGCCATCGCGGTGCTGCCCGGCTTGCCCATGGCGGCGACGGTGCGGAAGGCCTCCACGTCGAGCCGCGGCACCTCGGAGGTGGGTTCGGCCGCGGGCGTCTGACCGGAGCTCTTGCGCCGCGACGACGTCGCCGCGCGCGCTGCGCTCGTCGACTTTCCCGAGGCGCGCGGGCTCTGGCCGAGGCCGAAGCGCGTCAGCATCGCGTCGAGCGCCTCACCCGAGACGGGCTTGCTCAGGTAGTCGTCCATGCCCGCGGCGATGCACTCCGCCTTGGTCCCGTCGATCGCCATCGCGGTCATGGCCACGATCGGCGTGCGCTGCTCCGCGCCCTCGCGCTCGCGGATGCGCTTCGTCGCTTCGATGCCGTCGAGCCTCGGTGTGTGCAGATCCATGAAGACGAGCGCGAAACGCTCCGCCTCGGTCTTCTCGACGGCCTCGAGCGCGTCGACCGCGAGCTCCACCTCGAGCCCTCGCTTCTGCAGCATGAAGGTCGTCACCTTCGCGTTGACCGCGTCGTCCTCGACGAGCAACACCCTGGGTCGTCGCTCGGCGGGCGCGAGCGCCGGATCGGATGCTCGAGCTGGAGCGTCCTTCGGTTTGGCGCCCCGCTTGGTGCCGGCGCGAGCACCGTGCGCCTTCTCCTCGAGCGCCGTGAACAGTCCGGAGACCGCGCCGACGAGCTGGGCTTCTCGGACGGGGCGCGGCACACGCGCGGCGATCGCGGCGCGCGCAGCCTGCGGGAGCGTCTCGTCCGGGTAGGTGAGCGAGACGATCCTGGCGCCCCGGCCGGCGCCGAGCGACTCGAGCGCGTTCGACGCATCGGATGCGCCCCAGACGACGCCCGTGATCACCGCGTCGAAGGGGCGCCCGCTCCTCGTTGCCTCGGCCGAGAGCTCCGCGGCCCGCGTGAGGCCCGCCGCCTGCTGGGTCGCGATGCCGAGCGTGCCGAGCATGCGCACGAGCTCCGCGCGCGTCACGTCGTCCTCGTCGACGACGAGCGCGGTCTTGTCCGAGAGGTCGATGCGGCCATGGCTCGTGCGCTGCCGCACGCGCCGTGCGCGCATGGGGATCGACGCGTAGAAGACGCTGCCTCCGTCGTCGCTCGCTTCGCAGCCGACCCGGCCGCCCATCGCCTCGACGAGCCCCTTGCTGATCGCGAGCCCGAGCCCCGTGCCACCCACCTTGGCCGCGGTGGCTGCGTCGGCCTGCTGGAAGGGCTCGAAGATGCGCTCTCGCGCCTCCTCGGGCACGCCTCGGCCGGTGTCGACCACCTCGAAGCGGATGCGCTCGAAGCCGGGCGCGAGCTGCTCGTCGGGGGCCTCGCAGCGCGCGCGGATGAGGATCCTGCCGCGGTCGGTGTACTTGATCGCGTTCGCGGCGAAGTTGAGCAGCACCTGCCGGAGGCGCACCGCGTCGCACGAGACCGTGCTCGGCACGTCGTCGTCGACGGTGCACACCAGGTGGAGCTTCTTGTCACGCGCGCGCGCCGCGCAGAGGTCGGCCACCTCTTCGATCCGGCGCCGCGGATCCGTGTCGACGGGCTCGACCTCGACCGAACCGGACTCGAGCTTGCCCCAGTCGAGCAGGTTGCCGACCAGATCGATCATCGCAGTGCTGCTCGAGCGGAGGAGCTGGACCTGGTGGCGCTGGTCTTCGTCGAGCTCGCTCTCCAGCAGCATCGACGAGAGGCCCGTCATGCCCGAGATGAGCGTGCGGATCTCGTGCGCCATACCGAGGTAGCCCTGGATGGTCGCCTCTGCGCGTCGCAGCTCCGCGCGCAGCCGCGCGAGCTCCGACACGGCGTCGCGCGGCATCCCGAAGGCCTCTCCGATGCCCATGCCCGCGACCGTGAGCCTGCGCCCCACGCTGCCCATCCCGGGCACGGTGTTGCGCTGCTTGGCGGGAGGGCGCTTCGAAGCTGCCATGTCGAGCGCACGGAATCGCAGCACGCTCGCGCGCGCCGGCGAAGCGAATTCCGCAGGCGTCGTGCGCTTCAGCCCCGCCCGTGGGTCTCCGGATCGATGGCCTTTCGCAGCACCGGCTCGCCACGCAGCCAGCGCGCGGTCGCGTCGGGGTGCTCGAGCGCCGCTCGCAGCCCGGCGACGAGCTCGAGCAAGGAGCCATCGAGCCCGGCGGTGAAGGCCCCCGTCGCCAGCCCCGTCGAGAGCGCGTCGGCGAGCGCCATCTGCGGCACGTAGAGCGGGATGCCGAGGTCGCGCTCGGGTTCGGTGAAGGCGCTCTCGCAGGACGCTCGATCCGAGGAGTTCGCCCCTCGGCACCTGAGCGGCCGCGCCTCGTAGCCCGCGCAGAGCCCGGCCTCGTCGAGCAGAGGGCAGGGGACGCGGGCCGAGGCGCGCTGGCCGGTCGTCTGCCCGTGCGTGAGGCGGTCGGTCTCGTCGAGCCTGCGCCTGAGCGCGCGCAGGCGCTCCTGAGAGAGCGTGCGCCTGAGGTGGTCTGCGAGCGCCAGGACCTCCACGGGTGACGCGGTGACCTTGAGGTGACAGCAGTACGCGCAGCCTGCGCTGCAGTCGCCCGGCGCGTCACGGGGGGCCTTCGCCTCGAGCCGAGGCAGGAGCTCCTCGAGCCACGCGAAGCAGTCGCCGGCGCTCGCTTCGAGCTCCGCGCGGGAGCGCCGCGCGAGCAGCTCGGCGCTCGCCACGCGCACGGCCTCCTCCACGCGCGGCGGCGTGAGCTCGACGATCGGGAGCGCGCGTCGCGGCTTCGGCTCGTTCACGTCCTTCGAGTGTCCTCCGGATCGACCCGCCGCGCGAGGGGCTTCGCGAGGGCTCACGGACGAAGACCGAGCGGCGCGAGAGCCTTCGCTCCGCGCCGCTCGTTTGCGCTGGCCGGGAGCCGTCGGCTCTCGGCACGGCGCGCGCACAGCTGAGCTGAGCTCAGCTCAGCCGCAGGTGATGCCGCAGAGGTCCTGAGCGTTGTACACGCAGGTCGCGTCCCACTCCGTGTTGCAGCAGAACGGGTCTTCGGCGCAGACCGTCGCGGCGCAGCTGCTGCACGAGGTGCTGAGCTTCGTGCCGGTGTCGCACTCGTCGTGGCACGCCGAGCCGCCTCCGCCGGTGCAGGTGGTCGCCGCCGCCTCGACGCAGAGGTCGTCCCAGGCCGTGTTGCAGCAATAGGGATCGAGCGAGCAGACGGCCTCGGCGCAGTCGTTGCACGAGGGATCGAGCGCGGTGCCCTCCTCGTCGGTGTCGTGCTCGCACTTGCCACTGCCGCCGATCGGGCCGCCGGTCACGCCGCAGTCGTTGACGAGGCCGGGGCAGGGAGCGCACACGCCGTAACCCGCGCCCACGGTCTGGCAGTACATGTAGATTTTGTGGTCTTCGGGCCCGAAGAGGTAGTCGAAGAGCACCGCGACGACGATGCCACCCACGCCGGGGAAGAGCTGGCCGGTGAGCTGGTCGAGGTCGATGTCCTGGCAGTCGTTGTCGACCTTGCAGGGCACGCACACGCCGCAGGAGTTGTTGGCGACGGTCACGCTCGCGCAGACCGCCATCGGATAGAAGACGTTCGCGTCGCCGATCGGCTGGCCGAGGATCTCGTCGTCGCCGATGAGATCGCGCAGCGCCTCACCCACGTTGTAGAGCGGGCCGACGTTCTGGCAGTTGGCGTCGGTCGAGCAGGTGTTCGTGTACTGGTTCCACGGGTCGGGCAGCGAGAGCGCGCCCGGGCCGAGGTCGCTGCAGCCCGTGACGTCCGGGATGCAGGTACCGAGCCCGCCGTTCAGCGGCTTGTTGCACTTGTAGGTGCCGTCGGCGCAGCCCTGGCAGTCTGCGGGCGTGTCACAGGTGCCGGGGTTGTCGACCTTGCCGCAGATCTTCTGGCAGGTGCCGTTCACCAGGTTGCAGGTCTGACCGGAGGGGCAGGGGTAGGTCGCGCTGCACTGGGAGCACTTGCGCTTGTTGCAGGCCTTGGCGCCCGAGCACTGTCCGCAGTCGTTGTCGACGTCGCACTCGATGCCGCAGGCGGAGCTGCACTTGTTGTCGACGCAGATGTCGGTCGACTGACACTCCGAGGTGTTGTCCGGCGTGCAGGCGACGCAGCGGTTCGTCGAGGTGTCGCAGATCTGGTTCATCGGGCTGCAGGCCGCGCAGTCTCCGTTGTTGCTGCAGGAGATCTGCGGCACGCCCTCGGCGTCGGTCGGACACTCGAGGCCCTCGGGTACGCAGTTGCCGTAGCTCGAGCAGACCTGCCCCTCGGGGCAGCCGGTGCCAGTCTCTGCGTTGCACGCGACGCAGCGGCCGTAGGTCTCACCGGCTTCGATGCGGCAGGTGGTGCGCCCTTCGTCGCAGCCGCCGCAGTGGGCGTCTTCGCGACAGTTGTTCTTGATGCAGACGTCCGAGGTGTTGCCCGCTCCCGAGCCGCCGGTGCCGCTCGCTCCGGTCCCATCGGGTTGTTGGGAGTCGTCGCCGCAGGCCGCGAAGCCGAGGCTCGAGACCGCGATGACCGCGAACGTGGTGAGGAAGGAGCGAAGCTGCGTCATGGTTCCCAATTTCGCAGATCACGGGCCCCGCGGACAAGCACGGGATGAGGCCCGCTCGCGATCACCCCGAGCTCGCTCGACGAGCGGAGGCGGCGGCCGCCCGCGACGAGCTGCAAAAGGTAGTAGGCTCGCGCCCTTGTCATGGTCTCGCGCAGGCTGATGCTCGCCGGCGGCCTCTGCGCCGCGCTCGCGACGGGCGCGGGCGTCTGGGAGCGCCGCCAGCGTGCGGCCCTGGTCGAGCAGGCGCGTCGCTCGCTCGAACGCTGCCGGGAGTCGCTCGGCGAGGCCAGGCTGAGTGACGCACGCAGGCTCGCAGGCGAAGCCCTCGAGGCGAGCGAGGATCCGGCCACGCTCAGCGGCTACGTCGACGCCGAGGCGCTCTGGCTCGTCGACGGCGACGGTGGGGCCGCCGACGGCGTGGCGCTCGTGGAGCGCGCCCGGCTCGGCGGGCTGCGTGGCCGCGCGCTCGCGACGGCGTTGCTGTCGGCGGCGGTGAGCACCCGGAACGACCGGCACGCGCTCGCGCTCTACGAGCAGCACGAACGACAGGGCATCGAAGGTGACGGCGTCTTCGAGCTGGTGGCGGGCGCGGCGCTGGAGCTCGCGTGCGATCCTCGCGCCGACGCGCTCTACGAGGCGTCGATCGAGCGCTGGCCGGGTGCGGTGCTGCCCAGGCTGCGGCGCGCCCGCTCCGCCATCGCCGACGGGCAGCTCGAGCGCGCTCGAGAGGTGCTGCGTCCGCTGGCAGACGCGAGCGAGGGGCGCCGCGTGCTCGAGGCGGTCGCGAGCTCGCTCGGCGCGTCGCCCGGGGAGCCTCGCGGCACCTTCGCTCCTGCCGACGCAGCCGCGCTTCCTCGCTCGGTCCGCCCGCTCGCCGCCGCGCTGTCGCTCGGCGACGCCGCGGCGGCGCTCGGCGTCGAGGCGGCGCTCGACGACGCCGATGGCCCGCGCGCGATGGTGCTGCTCGCCCGCGTCGCACGCGCGCGCGGCGACCTCGACAGCGCCGAGCGCGCCGTGCGGGCCGCCATGCGTGCCCGACCCGAGCTGGCGAGCGCTCAGCTGCTCGCAGAACAGCTCGCCGGGACTCCCAACCCGACGTCACCCTGATCTGAGTCACGGAGGGCTTCTAACGGACGCGGACCGTGTTAGCGTCCTCGGGTGCTCCCGCCC
>ERZ761602.7137-NODE-7137-length-12043-cov-4.050300_pt1 | contig 12043 bp, 7 predicted proteins | sample MGYA00512165_ERZ761602 | MGnify/ENA primary metagenome ERZ761602 (study PRJEB28899, sample SAMN02445085) | bioreactor sludge metagenome | biome: EBPR sludge; isolation source: Thorneside wastewater treatment plant | place: Australia: Brisbane, Thorneside... | reverse complement strand
CCCAAGCGCCCCCGCCTCACCGTAACCCTGGGGGGTGAGGATTACGCCCTGCTCGCCGCGCGCTATGGTCTGGACCCCGACGACCGCCTGAGCATCAAGGAGCGGGTGACGGCCGAGCTGATCACCTTCGCCCAAGACAACCCCGCACTGCCGCGCAAGACGGCGATGCGCCTTAAGAAATGAGGAGCGCATGAGCTTTCTGGATGCTGCGATGGGCTACCCCACCGGGCTGCTGAGCGCCCTGCTGGCCGTGGTGCTGGTGTACTGGCTGCTGGCCCTGCTGGGCCTGGTGGACTTTGAGACCGACGGCCTGGAGTGGCAGGCCGATGTGGACCCCAGCGAACTCAGCGGCGCGGCCGCGCTGCTGGTGGGCCTGGGGCTGGGCGGCGTGCCCTTTTCCATTGCCGGCAGCCTGGTGGTGCTGCTGGCCTGGACCTTCAGCTGCCTGGCCGCCATGTGGGTGCTGCCCACCGAGCCCGGTCTGTTGATGCAGATCGGCGCCGGCACCGGCGTGCTGCTGCTGGCGCTGGCCTGGGGCGTGCTGCTCACCAGCCGTCTGATCCGCCCGCTGCGACCGCTGTTCAAGACCCACACCGCCCAGGCCAATGCCGAACTGGTCGGCCAGGCCTGCCGGGTGCTGACCGGCAGCGTGGACGACAAGCTCGGTCAGGCCGAAATTGAGCAGTCCGGCGCCAGCCTCAAGGTGCGCGTCTGGGCGCCCAGCCCGAATGCCTTCACGCGCGGCTCACCGGCCCGTATCGCCGAGTACGACGCGGCCCGTGGCCGCTATCGCATCGAACCCTACTGACAAACCCATAAACCCCCTGGAGGAGAGCCATGGAGCCCCTGATCATTTCCGTCGTCATCCTGGCCGTTGTCCTGCTGGGCATGGTCGCGCTGTTCGCCAAGTTCTACGTCAAGATCGAACAGGGCCGCGCGCTGATCGTCAACACCCTGCGCGCCGAACCCGAGGTCACCTTCACCGGCCGGATGGTCTACCCCATCATCCACAAGGCCGAGATGATGGACATCGCCCTCAAGACCATCGAGATCGCCCGCAGCGGCAACGAAGGCCTGATCTGCAAGGACAACATCCGCGCCGACATCAAGGTCAAGTTCTTCGTGCGCGTCAACAAGACCGCCGACGACGTGCTCAAGGTGGCCCAGGGCATTGGCTGCACCCGCGCCAGCAACCACGAAACCCTGGAAGAGCTGTTCTCGGCCAAGTTCTCCGAAGCCCTGAAGACCGCCGGCAAGGCGCTCGACTTTGTGGACCTCTACCAGGCCCGCGACCGCTTCCGCGATGAGATCCTGCGCCAGATCGGCGACGACCTGAGCGGCTACGTGCTGGAAGACGCCGCCATCGACTACCTGGAACAGACGCCGGTTCAAAAGCTGGACGCCAACAACATCCTCGACGCCCAGGGCATCAAGAAGATCACCGAGCTCACCGCCGTGGAGCATGTGCGCACCAACGAGCTGCGCCGCAACGGCGAGATGCAGATCAAGAAGAAGGACGTCGAGACCCAGGAAACCATGCTGGAGCTGGAGCGCCAGGCCGCCGACGCGCAGGCCAAGCAGAGCCGCGAGATTGCCAGCGTGAAGGCGCGCGAAGAGGCCGAGACGCAAAAGATCCAGTCCGAGGAAAAGACCAAGAGCGAGCTGGCGCGCCTGCAGTCCGAACAGCTGGTGGCGGTGAGCCAGGAAAACGTGCTGCGCGAAAAGGAAGTGGCCGAGAACAACCGCAAGCGCGCCGTCGCCATCGAGGAAGAGAAGGTCACCCGCGCGCGCGAGCTGGAGGTGGTGGACCGCGAGAAGGAAGTGACCCTGCAGCGCATCGACAAGGACCGCGCGGTGGAGGTGCAGAAGAAGGCCATTGCCGATGTGGTGCGCGAGCGCATCGTCGTGGAGCGCACCGTGGCTGAGCAGGAAGAAGCCATCAAGGAACTGCGGACCGTGGCCGAGGCCGACCGCACCAAGAAGAGCACCATCGTGCTGGCCGAGGGTGCCGCCGAAGAAAAGCTGCTGCTGGAAGTGAAGGCCGCCGAAGCGCAGGAACGCCGCGCCCGCCACAAGGCCGCCGAGGAACTGACCCTGGCCGAGGCCAAGCTGAAGGTGGCCGAGCGCGAGGCCGAGGCCAAGAAGCGTGAAGCCGAGGGCCTGGAGGCCATCACCGCCGCGCCGGGCTACGCCCAGGCCAAGGTGGCCAAGGCCGGCGCCGAAGCCAAGCTGGCCCAGATGGAGGCCGAGGCGGCCGGCAAGCAGAAGATCGGCATGGCCGAGGTGCAGGTGCGCACGGCCGAGGCCGACGCCACCCTCAAGGCCGGCCAGGCCGAGGCCCAGGTGGTGCAGGCCAAGCTGCTGGCCGAGGCCGAGGGCAAGGAAAAGCTCGGCCTGGCCGATGTGCATGTGCGCGCCGCCGAATCGGACGCGCTGATCAAGATCGGCGAGGCCGAGGCGCGCACCATCGAGCTGCGCTTCAACGCCGAGGCCAAGGGCCTGCGCGAAAAGTTCGACGCCATGAAGGCCATGAGCCCGGACACCCGCCAGCACGAAGAGTTCCGCATGGCGCTGGAAAAGCAGCACACCGAAACGATGAAGGGCATCGACGCGCAGACCTCCATCGCCCGCGAGCAGGCCGAGGTGCTGGGTGGTGCGCTCTCGAAGGCCAATATCGACATCGTCGGCGGCGAGGGCGACTACTTCGACCGCTTCGTGCGCGCGCTGTCCATCGGCAAGGGCATCGACGGCGTGATCCAGAACAGCCGCACCCTGCAGGTCGGCCTGAAGGACCACCTGACCGGCGAGCGCGACCTGGTGGGCGACTTGAAGGGCCTGGTGGGCGCGCTGGGCGGCTCCGCCGGCGAGCTGCAGAACCTGACGGTGGCCAACCTGCTGGCCAAGGTGGCCAAGGACGGCAGCGAACAGCAGAAGGCCGCGCTGGCCACGCTGCTCAATGGCCTGAAGAACTGAGCGCGGGCCATGTACACGCCCATGATGAGCCCCTGCTCGCCGCAGCATGCGCTGCAACGCGAGGAGCTGGCGCCTGGCCTGCTGGCCTGGCTGTGCAAGGAAACCGGCGGCGCACTGCTGGACCTGCAGGACTACCGGCGCTGGACCGAGCAGGCCCAGGCCCTGCCCCTGCCGGTGAGCGCCGCCAGCGCGCTGCAGGACGGCCAGAGCGTGCGCCGCTGCCCCAACTGCACCCGGCTGATGCAGCGCCTGCGCTCGGGCACCGCGCAAGGCTTCCGCATCGACCGCTGCGCCTCCTGCCAGCTGGTCTGGCTGGACCAGGGCGAGTGGGAGGCGCTGGCGGCAGAGGGTCAGGCAACGCAGCTGCTGGCCCTGCTTTCCGACGCCGGTCAGCGCCAGATCCAGCGCGACGAAGCCCGCGAGCGCCGCGAGGCCGAACTGGCCGAGCGCCTGGGCCTGGACACGCTGCGCGAGCTGCAGCGCGTACGCGTCTGGCTCGATGCCTGTTCCAACCGCGATGAACTTCTGAACCTATTGCGCAATGGCTGGTGACCCCAAGACCCCGGCGGTGGACGCCGCCGACAGCGCCAGCTTCGAGCTGCTGAAGAAGCGCCTCGCCACCCAGGGCGAGGCCCTGGCCGCCCAGACCCGCGCGCTGAACGAAGCGCGCCTGCTGGCCTTTGGCCGCAGCGAACTGAGCCTGGTGATGCGCACCCGCGCGCGCACCGAGAACAACGCCCAGGCGCGCGACATCGTGCGCATCGGCGATCAGCTGCTGTTCGGCTTCAATGTCTTCATCGGCCTGCGCAAGGAAACCACGGTTGCCGACGTGTTCGCGCTCTACCGCCTGAACCATGGCGATGCCGGCGACGAACTCGAAGCCCTGCCCCTGGCCGACAGCTTTCTGGACGAAGCGCGCTTCACGCAGGACTTCCGCGAGCTCTACGCCTATTACAAGAACGCCACGCTGATCCAGCTGCGCGTCACCCAGGACAAGCTGCTGGCCGCCTTCCAGATCGGCCAACAGCTGCACGATCTGCGCGTGTTCCGCTGGCAGATCGAGCGCGATGCGTCGCTGAAGTACATCGACAACCGCGGCGAGCGCGACATGGCGCTGCCGCCCACGCACGACTTCGAGTGGACGCCCACCACGCGCGAGCACCAGGTGGCCGGCCGCCACCCGCACGTCAACATCCTCGACACCGTGTTCGTCGAGACCACCGGCGGGGATCTGACCGTCAAGGTGGAGAACAACACCGAGAGCGGGCTGGGCATCTACGCCGAGCCGGTGGAAGACAAGAACCAGAGCCTGACCGACGCCGAGATTGCCTATGCCCGGCTCGGCGCGCTGATCCTTCTGCGCATCAAGCCCTACCGCGAGACCGTCACCCGCTACCTGGTCTTCAACACCCGCACCCGCGCGGTCGAGCGCATCGACGCCATCGGCTCTTCCTGTGTGCAGCTACCCGAGGACCACGGCATCCTCTTCCCCGGCGGCTATTACCTGCAGTCTGGCGAGACCAAGCGCTTCGACCTGCCCGCCGACGTCAGCGCCGGCCTGCGCTTCAAGCGCATGCTGCGCTCACCCAATGGCGAGGACGTGCTGTTCGTCTTCTACGAGCCTGCCAGCGGGCATTACACGCTCTTCACCTACAACCTCATCAACAAAAGCCTGGCCACGCCCCTGCTGGCCCATGGCTACGCGCGCTACCCCGATGGCCGCATGCTGGTCTTTCTGGGCGAAGGCAGCGAGCCCACGCGCGTGCACCCCATGCAGCTGTGGCAGACGCCCTTCTTCAGCGAAGAGCACGCTCTGGCGCAGCCCAAGGCGGCCGGCTTCTTCGGCCGCATCGGCAACGCCGAACTGGTGCGTGGCATTGCCGAACTGAACGGCATTGCCCGTGCGCTGGCCGATCAACCGCCCACCCGCACCGCCTACGAAGACCTGCTGCGCCAATGCGGCCGCGTCGTCGATGCCCACTTCTGGCTCGATGAAGCGGAGGCCGGCGGCCTGCTGCAGGCGCTGAAAAACATCCAGGACGGCGCCCGCGCCACGCTCACCGAGTTCGAGAAGGTCGAGGCGATCCGCCAGGACACCGCCAAGGCCTTTGCGCAGGCCGAAAGGCAGCAGCGCGAGCTGCTGACCGACATCGCCAGCACGTTGTGGAAAGCCCCGGACGACTTCATCCAGGCCCTGACCCGCCTGCGCGAACGCCGCGGCCAGCTGCAGCTCTTGAAGGAGCTGCGCTACGCCGATCTGCCGCGCATCGCCAGCTTCGACGAAGCCTTGGCCGCCGAGCAGCAGCGCGTGGGCGAAAAGGCGCTCAGCTTCCTGGCCGGCGACAAGGCCTTCGACACCCAGCGCGCCGCCCTCACCCAACTGGCCGCCGAACTGCCGCAGGCCAGCACGACCACCCAGATCGCCAGCCTGCTGGCCACGCTGGACGAACAGGCCGCCGGCCTGGACCTGCTGACCGAGCAACTGGGCAGCCTGCCTGGCGGCGACGCGGTGACGCGCACGCAGATCCTGGACCGCATCTCCGGCCTGTACGCCGACATCAACCGCCTGCGCGCCGAAGCGCGCCAACGCCGCAAGAGCATGGGTGCGGCCGAGGCCACGGCCGAGTTCGGCGCCCAGTTCAAGCTGTTCAGCCAGGCGGTGGACAACGCCGTCTCCTTCGCCGACACCCCCGAGGCCTGCGACGAAGCCCTGACCCGACTGCTGGCCCAGCTGGAAGAGCTGGAGGGCCGCTTTGCCGAGCACGACGAGTTCCTGCTCGACATCACCAACAAGCGCGAGGCCGTCGTCGAGGCCTTTGCCGCGCGCCGCCAAACCCTGGTGGACGCGCGCCAGCGCCGCGCCCAGGCCATCACCGACGCCGCCGGTCGCATCCTCGACGGCCTGCCGCGCCGTCTGGCCAACCTGGCCGATCTGGCGGCGGTGCACAGCCTGTTCGCTGCCGACCCCCTGGTGGGCAAGCTGCGCAGCCTCGTCAAAGACCTGCGCGAGCTCGGCGCCGCCGTGGCTGCCGACGAGCTGGACACGCGCCTGAAGACCGCCCGCGACAACGCCCTGCGCGTGGTGCGCGACCAGAAAGACCTGGCCAGCGATGGCGGCAAAACCCTGCGCCTGGGGCGCCACGCCTTCAGCGTCAACCACCAGGCGCTGGAACTGACCCTGGTGCCGCGTGGTGAGGGCCTGTGCTTCCACCTCACCGGCACCGATTACTACGCCCCCGTACACGACGCCCGCCTGGCCGAGCTGGCGCCCTACTGGCAGCAAGCCCTGGCCAGTGAAACGGCCGAGCTGAGCCGCGCTGAGTACCTGGCCGGCTGCCTGCTGCAGGCCGCGCTGGCGGGCGCAGAAGGCATCAGCCAACCCGAACTGCTGGCCCATGCCCTGGCCGGGCCCGATGGCCACCCCGCCCTGCTGGAAGCCGTGCGCCGCTACGCCGCGCCGCGCTACCAGGAGGGCTACCAGAAGGGCGTGCACGACGAAGACGCCGCGCGCCTGCTCGCGCCGCTGCTGGTGATGCAAGACAGCGCCGGCCTGCTCGCCTTCGAACCCGCCGCCCGCGCCCTGGCCATGCGCTTCTGGGCCTGGAGCCTGGACGCCGACGCGCAAGCCACGCTGCAGCGCCGCGCCCGCGCCGCCGCGCAGATGCGCGCCCTCTTCAAGGCCACGGCCCCGCAGGCGGACCTGGAGGCCGAGCTGGCGCAGCAGCTGGCTGCCTTTGCCCCCGAACAGATGGCCGACAGCCCCCGCGCCGCCGCCTACCTTGCCCGACAGCTCGCCGCCGACCACCCCGGCTGGCCGCTCGCCAATGCGGCCGGCGATTTGGCCGACCAGCTCTGGCGCGCGCTGGAGCGCAGCGGCCAGGCTGGCGCCCTGCGCCACGACCTGGACGCCGCGCCACCGGCCGAGCGCTGGCTGCTGGCCCGCGCCTGGCTGCAGGCCTATGCCCAGGCCGAGCACCCGCAACACCTGCAATGGCTGGACGACGCCGCCAGCAGCCTGGCCCTCAAGCTGCCGCGCGAACGCCTGGGCGTGGAGCTGGAGCACGAAGTCAGCGGCCTGCTCAGCGAACACCCGCGCATCCAGCAAGGCCAGCTGCTGCTGAACCTGAACGACTTCTGGCGCCGCTTTGCCCAGCACCAAACCGTGGTGCTGCCCGCCTTCCAGGCCTTGCAGGCGCGCCGGCTCGAACTCGTCCAGCAGGAAAAGCAGCGCCTGCGCCTGGAGCAGTTCCAGGCCAAGCCGCTCTCCAGCTTCGTGCGCAACCGCCTCATCGACGAGGTCTACCTGCCGCTGGTGGGCGACAACCTGGCCAAGCAGCTCGGCACCGCGGGCGAAGGCGCCCGCACCGACCGCATGGGCCTGCTGCTGCTCATCTCCCCGCCCGGCTACGGCAAGACCACGCTGATGGAGTACCTGGCCGAACGCCTCGGCCTGATCTTCGTGCGCATCAACTGCCCGGCCCTGGGGCACGACATCACCTCGGTGGACCCCAGCGCCGCCAGCCACAGCGCCGCGCGCCAGGAGCTTGAAAAGCTCAACCTCGGCCTGGCGATGGGCAACAACGTGATGCTGTACCTGGACGACATCCAGCACACGAATCCCGAGTTCCTGCAGAAGTTCATCGCCCTGGCCGACGGCACGCGCCGCATGGAAGGCGTGTGGCAAGGCCAGCCGCGCTCTTACGACCTGCGCGGCAAGCGCTTCGCCATCGTCATGGCCGGCAACCCCTACACCGCGACCCCGCCGATCTGCACCGCCTGGTGCGCCTGGCCGAGGGCCAGGAGGTGGCTGCGACCGATTTCGCCCACCCCTATAGCGCGGCCGAACTGGACGAGTTGCGCGAGCTGCTGCTGCGCCTGTTCAAGGCGCGCGACCTGCTGCTCAAGGTCAACCTCGCCTACATCGAGAGCGCCGCCCAGGCCGACAGCTACCGCACCGAGCCACCCTTCAAGCTGCAGGGCAGTTACCGCAATATGGGCAAGCTGGCGGCCAAGATCACCGCCTTGATGCGCGACGACGAACTGGACGCCCTGCTACGCGACCACTACCGCGGCGAGGCGCAGACCCTGACCAGCGGGGCCGAGGAAAACCTGCTGAAGCTCGCGCACCTGCTGGGCTCGCCCACGCCCGAGGAGAGCGAGCGCTGGCGCACCATCTGCGACGGCTTTGTGCGCGGGCGCAAGTTGGGTGGCGAGGGCAGCGACGGCCACACCCGCATCGCGGCCTCGCTGCTGGACGTGGCCGGTGCGGTCAAGGACCTGCACCTGAACCCGCCCATGACCGAGGGCATGAAGATGGCCGAGGCCCTGCTGCAGCTCTCCATCACCTACCGCAAGATCCTCATGCCCCTGGTCTCGGCGACCGAGCGGCGGCTGGAGTTGGATCAGTCCCTGCATGAACAGGTGGAGCGGCTGGCTGGGGATTTGCGGCGGGATGAGGAGGGGGAGTCGGAGTGGGTGAAGGGGCAGAAGGCAAGACCAGACCTCTGACCCGCTGACTTGCAATGCCGAAGCGTTTGCCAATTTGAAATCACAAACTGTGATAGCAAATGCCTAGGGAACATGCATCACGAATTTGGAAATGGTCATGGCCAGAATCAATCTCAGAAAATTTATTGCCGAGCACTACAAGGGAGGAGTGTCTGCGCGTGATGTCATTCGTGAGGCTCTCACGAATTCCATTCATGCTGGAGGCAAAAGAATTTCGGTAGCCCTCCATTTTTCAGAAAGGCAAACGGAAATCGGCGGTGGCGCCGGCGAAGGTGAAAGAAGAGTTTTAGAGCAAATCTCCATCTCAGATGACGGGGAGGGCTTCACCTCCGAGAATTTGAACTTCTTTGATGAGATTTGCACAAGCCACAAAGACAAGATTGGGGGCAAAGGTGTTGGGCGCTTAGCCTTCCTGAAATATGCAAACAAGGTTGAGGTCAAAAGTCAGCTTGCAGACAAGCTGATTGAGTTCACCTACACGCCTGAATTTAAGCTTGAAGATGTCAAGAATTCCGCTGTATCTGGCGCGCTTAATACGGCCATCTTGCTTACGGATTTGAAGGAAAAAATTAATACCCAAGTTGCCAAACTGGTTAATTCCATTTGTGATGATTTAAGGCTCCTCCTGTTTATTAAACACCAGGCGGGGCAAACAATTCAGTTGAAGTTCACGCACAACTCGCGACAACCATTTGACGATATCTTTACATTCTCCGGAGGGGATATAAGGTCGGAGTTGGATCGAGAGTTCGAGCTTGATGGGGTTAAGTTCAAGTGTTATGCCTTTAGAGATGAGGCTCCCAGAAAAGGTATTGTTGCCCTTCTGTGTGCTGACGAAATTTGCATTGAAGAGTACGTAATAAGCAGGCGCTTTGATGTCTGCAGGCATCTAATCTTCGTCACTTCAGACTACTTCAATCGAAACTCTGACATTGAGCGGCAGAGTTTGAAGATCCCGAAAACTGATGATCAAGTGGACATGATGTCCCCCATCAGTCGGGAAAAGCTAATGCCGCGTATTCACCAAGAATGCTTGTCGATGATTGATGAGTCGGCTGAAGGTGGCATTGAGCAGTTTAAGAATGACAATATTCAGAAACTAAAAAAATACTATCCATTTATCAAAGTGGATTCCTTGGGTGGGAATGCTGCTCTGCTGGATGCTGACGAGATTGTGAAGGTCTACCGAGCTCAGCAAGCTCGTAGGGAAGATCAGTTAGTCGAAACCCTTGAGGCTGGAAAGGCTGTCTCTTGGGACGATGTTTCGCACTTGGCGAGTGAGGACTTGGCTAGGTTCATTGTGCATCGTGCTCTTGTGATCGACTCGCTGGCGAATATGCCCCCTTCCAGTGCCGAAGATGCAATTCATAACGCCATTCTTCCAAAGAAGAGTGATGGGGCGGAGATTCGTGAAAATAATGTTTGGTTGGTAGATGACAAATTCTTGTCTTATTCCAGCATTTACAGTGATGAGACTCTTGCCAAGATCGTGCAAGAAGTTGGGAAATCGGTTGAATCTAAGCAGCAACGAAGGCCCGATGTCGCGGCCTTCTTCTCAAAAGACGCCGAAAACCACCCCAATAAACTGGTAATAGTTGAGTTCAAGAAGCCTGGGGCAGACATTTTTGAGAACAATAAAGCTTTGCAGCAGTGCAGGCTTTACGCCGGTGAGCTTTCGGATCGCATCCCTACGATAAGAGAAGTTTTTGCATTTTCCATTGTCGAGATAGATGATGAGTTTTACAGGGACATGAAACAAACGGGTTTCAAAGATGTTTTCTCTCTGAATGATCGGGTTGTCTACAGTGACTTTTTGATTGGCACCAAGAGTGAAATCCCTCTTCACCTCTACGTAATGCCCGCTTCAGCGCTAATCAAAGATGCAAAGGCTAGAAACCGAGTATTCGAGGAGGTTCTTCAGTTTCATGTGTAGTTGCCTCTGAAAAATCCGACCACGTTCGCAGGGGTGATTTTTAAAATTGATGAGGACTTGGAATGGTAGACAAAAACTGGAATGCCGGCACAGTTGGCGCCAAATTTCAGAGACGCAAGCCAGACTCTAAAGTTCACACACCGCCTCGCTGCAATGTGAATCGACAGAATGACAAGATATCTGTGTCAGGATATCTCGTTGAAGGAGAATTTAAGAAGATATTGGCTGCCATTCATAAGGCAACTGCAGATCTAGGATACAACGATATAGAGCTCGACTTTACAGAGTGCAGGTCCGCATCACCAGGGTGTCTTCTGCCGATCTGTGCAACTGCTATAAGTCTTCGTGCAAATCACCATGGCATAAAGTTGCTCTTGCCCAGCGAACGAAAGCTGGCCCGGCTATTCATTAATACAAATTGGGCGCATCTCTTGGACCCCCGGGCCCATGATCCGGCAACAAGGATAATATCTGGTCAAGTTCCGGCTCGAGTATTTTCAAATACAACCGAGCAACAGGCTGCGGTGAACGACTTCATATTGGCCCTGCTTGGTAATACTCCAGGGTTGAGTCGCCGGGAGTTCTCTGCGATCGAGTGGACTCTCAATGAGGTCACGGACAACGTGATGAACCATGCGCAGTCCAGAACTGGCGGATTGGTCCAGCTGTCAGTTCTTGAGAGAGAGAGCAAGTTTGTGGAGCTGGTTGTGGCTGATCCAGGTATTGGGATTCCTGCCTCACTCAGGACGTCACGTCCAAATATCAATGATATTGAGTCGCTTGACTTGGCAATTCGAGAAGGCGTTACGCGTGACAAATCGATCGGGCAGGGCAATGGTTTGTTCGGGACCTTCCAAATCTGCGAGAAGTCAAATGGTCGCCTCCGAATTGATTCTGGTCATGGCACGTTGCTCTACGACAGAAATGGTGTTCGTATTAGGAACGAGTCTGTGCCCTTCGATGGAACAACTATCGACGCAAGGATGGCCTTGGGGGGAAGAAATATTCTCGACCTGGCACTAGTTTTTTCTGGCAAGGAGCATGTGCCGGTTGACTTTATTGAGTTGAAGTACGAAGCTGACTCGCTTCAACATTTGAACTTTGTAATGAAGGAAGAGGCGACGTCATTTGGTTCGCGATTGGCTGCGAAACCAGTCAGAGTAAAGCTCGAAAACCTCTTGGAGATGTGCCCGGGTCAGAAAATTAGGATTGATTTTGCTGGAATACCGATAATTTCAAGCAGTTTTGCAGACGAGGTATTCGGTAGATTATTTGTGGCTTTGGGGCCGCTTGCATTTATGTCGAGGTTTGAATTCGCTGGAATCGATTCGACGTTGAGAATACTTATTGATCGCGCAATTTCTCAACGTTCAGTAACGGACCTTGGAAACAGGCTGAATCATACTGAAGACTATTAATGCGGCAATTATTAATGCGGCTTCGGGGTCAGGCCTTAAATTTGAAGTCCCTCGCTCCACCGCCTAAATTGAGGCCATGTCCCGCCCACTGCGCATCGAGTTCCCTGGCGCCGTCTATCACCTGACGGCGCGCGGGGATCGGCTTCGGGGTCAGGCCTCAATACTGTTCGCTTAGAGACATTCATGATCTGGCGCGAGATTGTTCGACCGT
>ERZ761602.7135-NODE-7135-length-12043-cov-6.446196_pt1 | contig 12043 bp, 12 predicted proteins | sample MGYA00512165_ERZ761602 | MGnify/ENA primary metagenome ERZ761602 (study PRJEB28899, sample SAMN02445085) | bioreactor sludge metagenome | biome: EBPR sludge; isolation source: Thorneside wastewater treatment plant | place: Australia: Brisbane, Thorneside... | reverse complement strand
TCACCCCCTACCCCCTCTCCCTTCGCACAATCATCGAAAGGAGAGGGGAGCCGGATCCCTTCTCCCTGCCGGATGGGTCGTGCCGGGAGGGAGAAGGGGCAGGGGATGAGGTTCTGAAAGCTCGAGAGGCGAGAGCTCGAGGCTCAAGGCTCCTTTCCATCCCATGCTTTGCGACCGGATCGCTCTTCGCAGGCTGCCACGATCTTGTTGACCCACCGGGTTCCTTCGGTTGACGTCTCCTCGAACAGGTCGAGTGTCGGGACCCGGATGGTCAGGACTCCGAGCGTGGCCAAACGTGCGTCGCGCTCGGTATCGCGGTCCCCGCGGGTTGCATGCTGCTCTCCGTCGGTTTCGACGCAGAGCAATGCCTCGGCGCAATAGAAGTCCAGGATGTAGTTGAGGACCGGGGCTTGCCGCTTGAACTTGAACCCGGTGCGACGATCTCGCAACGATTCCCACATGCGCTTCTCGCTCGCGCCCATCTCTGACCGCATCTGCCTTGCGACGCGAACCCGATTCAAGTTGCGAGAACCTCCCGGGATTCTCTTCATTTGAAGCGGTTTTACCCTCACCCCCTACCCCCTCTCCCTTCGCACAATCATCGAAAGGAGAGGGGAGCCGGAAGGCCATTTCCCTTGGCACAATCATCGAAAGGAGAGGGGGTTCGGAGCCGACCTAACCAGGGCCGCGGGTGAGGCCCCCATCCACGAGGAGGTTTACGCCGGTGACGTACGACGCCCGGGTCGAGGAGAGGAACGCGATGGCGGCGGCGATCTCGTGCGCGTCGGCCAGGCGCTTCATCGGCACCGATTCGGCCCGAAGTTCGAGCGAGCGCTCGACAGTGATCCCCTGGGCTTTGGCCGTGACCTCGGCGAGTTCGCGCTGCCGATCCGTCAAGGTATGTCCGGGGAGCACGCCATTGACCGTGACGCCGTGAGGCGCCAATTCGGTCGCCTGAAGTCGAGTCAGCGCCATCAGGCCCGCGCGAAGCGTAGACGAGATCGCCAGCATCGGATTCGGCTCCTTGGCGACGAGGCTGGTCACGTGGACGATGCGGCCCCAGCCCCGCGTGATCATGTCGGGCGCGGCAAGCCGTACCATCCGGACCACGTTCATGAGCGTCGAATCGACGCCCTGCCGCCACTGGGCGTCATCCAGGGCACCAACAAGCCCGACCGGAGGGCCACCCGTGTTCGTCACGAGAATATCGGCCGCACCGAGCTGCTGCTTCGTTTCGCTGAACCATCGCTCGAGGTCCTCGATGCGTGCGACATCGGCGAGGCAGCCCATCCCGCCCGGGAGTGTGGCCAGCGCAGCGTCGAGCGCATCGCGGTTGCGGGCGCAAATCGAGACTCGACACCCTTCGCGGGCAAGCTCCTGAGCCGTCGCCAATCCGATCCCTTTACTTGCCGCCACGACCATCGCGACTTTGTCTTGGAGTCCGAGATTCATGCCTTACTGACTGAGGCGCAGGCCCATTTCGGCCCACTGCATCGGGTCGATCGCGCTCGGAGCGTCCATCATCGGGTCGTAGCCCTGTCCAACTTTCGGGAAGGCGATCACTTCGCGAATGTTCTCGTCGTCGGTTAGGAACATGATCATCCGGTCGATGCCGGGGGCGATTCCGCCGTGAGGGGGCGCACCGTATTCGAACGCCTCGATGATATGCCCAAACCGGGCTTTGATCGTCTCTTCGTCGATGCCCAGAAGTCGGAAACAGCGCTCCTGGATGTCGGGTCGGTGGATACGGATCGAGCCTGAGGCCCACTCGGTTCCGTTGCAGACGACGTCGTAGCAGTCGGCGCGGATGCGCCCGGGATCGCTCTCGATGTATTGGAGGTCTTCTGTCTTGGGTGACGTGAACGGGTGGTGCGTCGAATCCCAGCGGTTTGCTTCTGGATTCCACTCGACGAGCGGGAAGTCGACCACAAAGCAGAACGCAAGCTTCCGCTTGTCGGCGAGGCCCGTGCGCCGGCCGATTTCATGCCGCAGTCGATACAGCACGTTGTTCGCCGCCGCGTAGACATCGGCGACGATACAAAGCAGATCCCCACGCTCTGCCTGGGCGGCATCGAGGATCGCCTCCATCTCATGGGGAGGGAAAAACTTGACGATGGAGCCACGCACGTGGAGTCCGTGGGTACTCACGTAGGTTCCGTCGGCTTGGCTCCCCGCTTCGGCTCCGAGTTCGTCGCCGATCGAGAAACTCGCCATGCCTTTGGCCCCAAACTCCTTGCAGAAGTCCTCCAGCTGTCCCACCTCTTTGCGGGAGAGATGGCCGCCCCCCGGGTATCGGACGCCACGGATCGAGCCCCCGGCTTCGGCGGTCGAACGGAAGACGCCGAACGCGCTCTCCTTCACCGCGTCGGTGAGGTCGAACAGCGGGAGACCGAATCGGAGATCCGGCTTGTCGCATCCGTAGAGGTGCATCGACTCGTCGAAGGTCAAGCGCTTGAACCCCTCGATCTTGTCCTTCGGGAGGTCGAACTCCTCGATCAGGTCGTTGATCACGGAGACGGTCATCCCCTCGATGAGCGACAGGATATCCTCCTGCGTCACGAACGACATCTCAAGGTCGAGCTGCGTGAACTCTGGCTGGCGGTCCGAGCGCTGGGCTTCATCGCGGAAGCATTTGGCGATCTGGTAGTACCGCTCGATCCCCGCGACCATGAGAAGCTGCTTGTACTGTTGCGGGCTCTGGGGCAGGGCGTAGAACTTGCCCGGGTCCAGTCGGTAAGGCACGAGATAGTCGCGCGCGCCTTCCGGCGTCGACTTGGTGAAAATCGGGGTCTCGACTTCGATGAAGCCACGGTCGTCGAGGTAGCGACGCAACTTTCCTACGGCGGCTGCCCGAAGGGCAAGCCGGCGATACATGCTCGGTCGTCGGAGGTCGAGGTAGCGGTGCTTGACCCGGAGTTCCTCGTTCACGTTGGACATCTGCTCTTCGTCGCTGACCGGGAACGGAAGCGGCTTGGCCGGCCCGAGGACGGAGAATTGGTCGACGACGATTTCGATGTCGCCCGTCGTCATGTTCGGGTTCTTGGTTTCCGGGCTACGCTCGCGGACGGTGCCGACGACGCTGAGCGAACACTCGCTCCGGATTTCGCCGTAAGTCGGGTGCGCGACGGGGTCGATCACGACTTGCGCGATTCCGGTTCGGTCACGCAGGTCGACGAAGCACACGCCTCCAAGGTCGCGAACCCGGTGGGCCCATCCGTTCAAAATCACCTGGTTGCCGGCGTGGGTGGCACGAAGCTCGCCGCAGGCATGCGTACGTTGCGCAAAGCTCATGGGAACCTCAAGGATACCGGACTCAGCGGCGAGCTTGACGGAGGGCGCTTGGGGCGACGGCGAACCGCTTTTGAAATGCGCGACTGAAATGGGCCGCGCTCGCGAACCCGACCGCGTGGGCAACATCCGAGACCGGGATCTGCTGCTGCAACAGGATCAGGCGGGCTTTCTCCAAACGGAGCGCGATGAGGTACTTGTGGAATGGCTGTCCTGTGGCTTGCTTGAAGAGATGACGAAAGTGCGAGGTGCTGAGTCCGAGTTGTTCGGCGACGTCATCGTCGCTTAGGTCCCGCCCGAACTGGCGATCGAGGAGGGCCAGCGCCCGATCGACCAACGCGTCGCCGGTCGCGGAGGAGAACTTCATGACGGGAGCCACCAGGTCCTCGACGATCTCGCACGCCCGCTCGGCGATGAGGGCAGCCTCCTCGAGGCTCTCGAATTCCCGAGCCGCATCAAGTTGGACGCGGTGCATGGCGCGGGACGCCCCGAGTTCGAGCATCGCGGCGCTCGCGACCGCGACGAATGTCAGCCCGAGGCTGCGGGCCTCGTCGGAATCGCTGGCTGAACGGATGCCCTCGGCAAGTTGCCCGAGCGCCCGCCCGAACCGAGCACGATCCGCCAAGCGGATGATCGAGCCGAGCTCGGAAAGGGCGACGCCGCCGCCCCGGCCGCGAAACGGACAGGTCGGCTGCCACTGAAACTCGAAGAGAACGTCGAAGAGAAGAAAGCTCGCAATCGTTCCGAGGTCCTTGAACCGGAAGAGCGTGCACGCGGCGCTCTGAGGAACATCGACGGTGAGTTGGTCGACTCGATGGGTGGTGCCTTCGAATTCACACTGTCCGACCGTTTCCACGCTGGTGCCGTCCCCGTTGAGGCGTGCGATCGACTCAAGCACTCGGGCGTCACCGTAATGCCGGCCACAGATGAGATCCTGCCGGAACACGAGATCGCGCTCGGCGAGGAGGTGGATTCCCGCTCCCATCGAACCGGGCCGTTCCTGGGAGGGATCGACGTGAGCCGCGAAGACTCCGACCATATGGATTCGCAGGAGTTTGCCGCCGATCTCCGGGACGGGGACGTCAAGGCTGAGGGGCAGGGCTCGAGCCGGATGCCCTCGATGGGGCCCGCCATTGCTCTGCCAAGCCGTCCGCCCTGTCAGGGGGAGGCCAGTACTCACCTGGTTCCACACTGGCCCGCCACAGGGCCGGTCGAACCCTCCGGGTTCGATCACGGTTTTCATTTCGCTTCTGGGTTCTACTCCATCTGCGCCGAGAATCTCGGCACGATCTCCTGCAATCGTATCCTTGCCCCTCTTGCCTTAAACAAAGCCTGAAACCTCAAAGCCCAATTTCTTTGTGATACACTCCTGTTCGCTGAGTAGCAGTTTCAATTGGGAGTACGAAATGGAACCTCTAAAGGCAAGTGTCGATGGGCGCGGGATGGAACCCCACCTCCACCGAAGAGCAAGGCCCTGGATCCTCATGGACCGAGCCCTCACCCCTCTGCTGGTCGTTCTCGTGATGGTAGGACTTGGAGTTTCCATCGCCTGGAACATCAGGCCGGTTCAAGGTCCATACGCCGAGCTAAGGTCGATTGATCCTAGGATAGGCCAGGCGATTTCTTGGACCAAAGAGCAGGCACGAATCGTGGGTGCCAAGGAGTGGCTTCTCCTTTACGTCGGCAGTTGTTCCTCGTGCGCAGTCAACACGCTTGATGTCGTTGCGCTGTCAAAGAACGCCAGACGCCCGCTTCTGATCGTGACCACCTCGCAACCAGATTCCTGGCCGGCTTCGTGGCGCGCCCACGGAATCACCACGATCGTCGATGCAGACAACGCGCCGGCCCCTCAACTCAACATCCTCTGGACGCCAAGATCCTACGTCATTGACAAACGTGGCTGCGTCATATCGATATCGCAGAAGCCCGGCAACATGCCTGAGAAGGTCTCATGAGACGCCGCCGGGGCATCACATTGCTGGAGATTCTAACGGTCGCCGGCGTGCTTGCGATCTTGGCGGCAATCCTAACCCCCGTGTTCGCTCGGGCCCGCGAAAGCGCACACCGAACGACCTGCGCGCAGAATCTGAAGAACTATCATCTTGCGATTGCTCTTTATCGGCAAGATGAAGGGCGAGACGGGGTCTACGGAACTTGGCCTGAGATGGGCTTACCGCACGTTCACACGATCTCGGCGATGAAGCTCGGCCTTCAATGCCACGGGGTCAACATCATTCGATGTAGCGGTCCGAGCCTAGGCTATACGTTCCAGTACGGCGTCAAAGTCCAGCCCCCGGCAACGGATCTGGAGTGGAAGAAGTATGTGCTCGACTTCAAGGACCGGGCCATGCTGGTCGTCGACCAGAACCACGCCCTCAGCTGCCCGGTCACGCCTCTTTCCCTCAATCGTGGCATTGGCATCACGCTTGCCGGGAACGTCATCACGAGGATTCGACGAGGTGATCCCACGTCGAAACCCTGGTGGCACGACACGCCTTGGCACTTTCGATACGATGAGGAGGTCGAACCATGAAGAAGTTCATGATTGTACTAATGCTAATCGTGATCGTGTCTCTTCCCCTTGCAGCCCATATCTGCACCTGGGGTTGGCACAATGACAATTGCGGACCACAGCGTTCCGGATTCTGCAAGTCACCCTGCTCGCAAGCATCGTCGGAATACACGACGATCTCGGCGTGTAACATGCAATTCGATGACAACGTGTACTGTCAATGTAAGCAGCTTCTGTATCACTGCAACCATCCATCGGGCGGAAGCTGCAACCCAGGGAACATCGCGATCTACCAGCGTCAAACCTGGCCAGGCTTAGATTGTTCGGGGTCAGGAAGTCACTACGAGTGTGCTAACCCGTGAACACCGTCCCCGATCGTCGACGTGTTTGGATGGTCCGTATCGGCCTCCTCGCGACAATCCTCGTCGTGGGGACATTCTTGTACGCGCTATGGAATCGCGATCATCTGATCCGGGATGCTAAGAGACAAGTTGAGGCGCTCCGGGCCGGGGACGGAAAGACCGTAGCGTCGTTCGCGCTTCCCGAAGAACTGGAGCACACGCCGGCTCCTGCGATCGAGCGGTTGATCGCCGAGATCGTGACTCCCAGGTTGCGACTTGCTCGCTTCAACGAGAACGGGGTCTATGAGCTCGTCAACTCACCTCCCACGCAGAGTGTCGGAGGGGTTCGCGGCCGTCTTGAGAACGGGCAGAACGTCAGCCTGCTCGTCGCCGTCTTCGACACGGAAAAAGGAGGCAAATCGCTCGTCGTTCAGAACTCGCTTTTTCACGCGTGGCAAATGCTCGATCGCAGCGAGAATCCAAACGTTCCCAAGGAGATCACAAGGACCTACTTGAACGGGCTTCGAGCGGACCGAGTGCGTTTGGAAGCCATGGGAGTCAGCGGCATGTACTGCGGCCCCGACCGCGGCTTTGTGACATGGGACGAATGCGAGCGAACTTGGTCACAGAGGCTGGCCTCTCGCGAGCGAAGCCGCGCCCAACTCAACAACCGACCCCAGGGACGCTGACTCCACGAACCTAAGAGTCCCGGCTCAGTCTGAGCCGGGACTCTTCAGCGTGCAATCGCCGGGATGCCGCCGACACTGCCCACGGCGAAGACATGGTCGTCCTTGTTGATGCCTTTGACGACGTACTCGTTCGCCTCACCCACAGAGAACGACCCCTGCCAGACCGGCGAGGTCGTCTCGCGCCAGTAGACGACGGATTGCGCACCCGGAGCCGGCTTCCAACGGATCGTGGTGTGGTGCGATTGGTCGCGAACGACGGTGACGTCGGTCGGGGCCGGCGCCGCGTTGCCGAGGGCGACCATCGACACGAGGTTTGTTCGGGCGACGGCGGCGAGATACTCCCAGTCCATGAACTCGGGCAGATCGTCGGGGGAGTGTTGCCGGGTGTACTCCTCGTGCACCTCGATGAACCTTACGCCATCGAACCCGGCTTCGACAAACGGCGTGTGGTCGCCCCCGCGCCCGAATCGATCCCGTCGGAACACAAGCTTTACCCCGAAGGGCTTGCCCGTCGGAGCCTTGACCTTGCCGCGCACATTGAACTCGATGAAGCGGGCGAGCTCGCGGCTGTTATGGGCCGGTCGCGTCTCGCTCGGAGGCGTCGGGTCGTACTCTTCGCTGAACACGCGGACCCGCTCTCGGTCCTCTTGTCCGGCTTTGTTCTTGCTGCTGCCGACCGTGTCGTTGTTCAAGACGGCATCGAGCGCCCAGCCCTCCGTCTTCGCTCGAGTCGCGAGGGCTCGGGACCCGTTCAAGCCTTGCTCCTCGCCACTGAACGCGACGAAGACGAAGGTGTTGTCCCACTTCTTGGTCGCGAGGACCCGTGCCATCTCGAGGGTGAGGGCGACCCCGCTCGCGTCGTCATTCGCACCCGGGGCTCGGCCCGTGACCGGTTCGACCTCGAGGTTGAGGGAATCCAGGTGTCCTCCCACGAGGATTCGGCGCGAGGTCCTTCCCGGGAGCACGGCGACCACTTGCACGACTTCTTTATCCTCCGGGACGCGCCGACCTTTGGGCAGCGTGTACTTCATCAGCTCGACTTCGACACCCGGGATGCGCCGAAACTCGGCCGCAACCCACTCGGCCGCCTCGGTAAGCCCTGGGCTGAGCGTGTTTCTCGTGGGGAACGCCGCGAGGCGTTCGACCGTCGCCCTCATGCGGGCGGCGTCGACCGCGTCGGACAGCGACTGGACATCAGACTCGGCGATCGCCATCAAGAGCGGAAGGAGCATGGGTCCATTGTAACCGGCTCAGGGCGCGGTCTCGGGCGTCTGGGGCTCGCGCGCATAGCCGATCCAGTACAGAAGCCAAGCCGTGAGCATCAAGGCGGCGAACGCGACTTTCACTGCCGCCGGGACTGTTGGGTTGAAGCTGAAGAACCCCTCGACGGGCGCGGCGATGAACATCATCGCGACCGACATGACGAGGAGAACGAACGCGTCCTTGCCCGCGACCCGCAAGGCGTCGCTCCGTGAGCGGCGGCCCGGTGCGATCATCGCCCAGCCGAGCACCAAGCCTGAAGCCCCGGCGATGATGGCACCGGTGAGCTCGCTCGCCCCGTGTGGGGCTACATTGACCAGGAGGAAGTCGAGGTGACCGACTTGGGCCAGTTCATAGCCATAAGCCCCTAGAAGCGCCCCGTTCGCGTACATGAAATAGAACGTTCCGAAACCGAAGGTTGCGGCTGAGAAGGTGCCGATTCGTAGCGCAACCGTTGGGTTGTTGGTGCTGTACATTCCCGTTGCCGCGAATGCCGTGGAGACGTCTCGCTCCTCGAACTCGCCCTTTTTCCAGTGCTCGAGGTTGGGATCACCGGGCTGAATGAAGTAGTGGGTCAGGTCCGGTCGCGTCGCGAAGATGAACGCGGTGCTGAAGATCCCGAAGAGAAAGATCGCAAGGGACGCGAAGATGAACCACGCGCGTCGGCGCACGACCTGGGCGCCCGTCGCGAGGATCGATTGAAGGGCCGGCAGTAGACGAATCCGGGGACGGCGATAGAGGATGCCGTAGGCGCGCCCGACGAGGCCATTGAGGAACGCGGCGAGCTCGGTGTTGGCGGAGAGACTCCGAGCCCACGCAAGGTCCGCTGATGCTCGACGGTAGAGCCGCACGAACTCGGTCAGTTCGGCTCTCTCGAGCCTCGCCGGACTGACGTCCGCCTTGTCGCAGAGCACGCTGAGCCGCCTCCAATCGGGCTCTCGCTGTTGGACGAACTCCGCCTCGTGCATGTGCGAGTATGGCCCAACCTTGCGCTGTTTCCGCGCCGACTCTCGTTCGGGTCGAAGGAGTCCACTTCGTCCAGATCCCCGAGGCGCGACTGCCCGGTCTCAGATCTTCAGGTGTTTCTCCCACCAGCGGAGAATCTCCCCGAGGCGATGAAGCCGAAGGTCGGGCGGACCGCCGCGTGACATCCCGTGCGAAGTCGAAACGGGATAACGCACAAAGCGCGATTCGATCCCACGGACCTGAAGCGCCGTGAACACCTGCTCCGCCTGCTCGACGTTGCATCGCAGGTCGCCTTCGCTGTGGATGATCAGCATCGGTGTCTCGACTTTGTCGAAGTACGAGATGGGGGATTGACGCCAAAGTTCGGTGATCGCGGCGAGATCGCCCCACGCATGGCCCGGCCAATAGCCGTCTCGGTTGATCGGGAAATCGCAGTTGCCCGCCATCGACACCAGATTCGACACACAACGATCGGTGATTGCCGCCTTGAAGTCCTGACAATGGCCGACGACCCAGTTCGTCATGTAGCCGCCGTAGGAGCCGCCCATCACACCCATTTGGCCGGGGTGAATGTAGGGTTGGTGCTGCATCCACCGCGTCACCGCCTGGATGTCCTCCCAATCGGGGCCACCCCAGTTGCCTCGGATCGCGGCGCAGAACGCTTCGCCATAGCCCTTGCTCCCGCGCGGGTTGCTGTAAACGACGACGTAGCCGTTCGCGGCGAGGAGCTGAAACTCATGGAAGATCGCCCATCCGTACTGGGCGTGGGGGCCGCCATGGATTTCGAGCACCGCCGGGTACCGCTTCGGTTCGAGGTAGCCGACCGGCTTGATCACCCAAGCCTGAACCTTGACCCCGCCTTCGGACTCGATCCAGACCTCTTCCGGCTCGATGAGCGTGATCTGGTTGTGAAACTCCTGGTTGAAGTGGGTCAGAACCTGTGCTTCGACGTTGCCGTCGCGAAGCTTGTTGAGGTCGAGCACCGCGACCTCATTGACTCGGGTCGCGTTGCCGTACAGGCACGCGATGCGTTCGCCGCTCGCACTGAGATTCCCAATCGTGAGCGTGTGGGGGCCATGAGAGAGAAGCTCGACGCGACTTCGTTCGATCTCGACAAATCCGAGTTGGGTCTCGCCATGCCAACCGATGCTGAGATAGAGTCCCTTCGAATCGGGCGTCCACTCGGCCATCGCGTAGCCGTAGGCCTCGCGGGTGTCGCTGAGCCCCATGACGCTGAGACAGTAGTCATCGTCGCGTGTCAAGCATCGGGGCGTGCCCCCTTCGGCGGCGACGATGAACAGATTCACATTGCGGACACCCCACGGGTCGTCCTCGGTATCGTCGCCGAGGTACGCGATCGTCATGCCGTCGGGCGACCATCGCAATCCGCCTTTGTCCCCCTTTGGCAGCCCCTCCAGTTTCCAGGCCTGACCATCGGCGACGGCGACCCGGAAGATCTGCGAGTCGGGCTTATCTTGCCAGGGGTTCTTAGCAACCGTATGGGCGATCGCGAGCTCCTTCGAATCGGGCGACCAATCGAAGCTGTAGAAGCCCATCGGGCACCGATCGTAAACAAGGCGGTGCTCTCCGGTGGCGACGTCGACGACATACACCGCGAAGCGCTGGGGCCCGAAATAGCCATCTCCATCCAAGCGGTACCAAGCGTTGTCAAACACACGGGCCGGGGTGCTTAGGCCCTTGGCTTCGCGCTCCTTGGCCGCTTTTTCGGTCCACTCTTCATGTTGGGGACGGAACGTGAACGCGATCTGGGTGCCATCAGGGGACCAACGCATCTCGCCGATCGATCCTTCGGCAAGGCTGGTCAGCTTGCGGCCCTCGCCACCGGTCGTCGGGAGCAAGTAGATTTGCGCAGCCGGTTTGTCGCGACCCGCCACGAACGCGATCGACTGACCATCGGGCGACCAGCGGCCTCCCCCCGCCCCGGCCTCGCCTTGCGTCCACTGCGTGACGGTGCCGGTGTCGACGTCGACGGTGAACAAGTTGCCGACGTACTTGTTCTTGTCGGCGACGATGTGGCGTTTGCTGAAGAGGATCCGGGTCCCGTCGGGGCTGACTTGAGGGTCCCCGACGAACTCGATGCGCAGCAAATCCTCGGCAGTGATCGGTCGCTTGGGCATCCTCGGAGAGTACCCGCGCTACTTCAGCGGTGCGAAGGACCCTTTGGCGGTGTACCAGCGAACCAGCTTGGGCTCCAGGCGCCGGGCCTTGACCGCGGGGTCCTTTCCGATCCGATCCAGGACCTTCTCCTTGGGTTCGTCCTTGAAGATGAAGATGCCGCGCCACGCGCCGGCTTCGACGAGCGGACCGGCAAGGAGCAGGATCCCTTCCTTGGCCATCGCTTGGATGTTCTCCATGTGCCCGGCTTGGATCTTGCTGCTTTCCTCGGGCGTGACGTTCGGGGCATCGCTCGGTCGCTCCAGAATGCAGAACCAGTGCGGAGCGACGTCGAGAAACTTGGGTGCCTTCTGCATGACCGACGCCAGGCAGTACCACGAAACGACCTTGGTGTCGAGGTACCCCGCCTTGACGAAGGGGTCCTTGGCCAGGAGTTTCTTGGCTTCATCAGCGCTCTTGAGGTCGAGGACGACGATCCCGTGGAGTTCGCCGCCCTCCTCGAGCGGGCCGACCACGAGCGCCGCCCGCTTCTCCCAGAGGCCTTGAAGGAACTGCAAATGGCCCATTTGGAGCTTTGCGGATTCGGCTGCGCTCGGCTTCACCTTTCCGTCCACAAGGATCGCCAGTTGAACGACGCGCATCCCTTCGGCAGGCTTGGCCGCCTCCTGAGGGACCGAAGCGAAGACGAGGGCACCGAGCAAGGCAAGCATCTGGCTAGGATGGCCGTTGTCGTGGCGCGGTGTCTACAGTCCCGTCTGCCCCTTGAGTTCCGGAGCCCGGATGTGCCACCATTCTTGTCCCCGGGCGGTTAGCTCAGTGGTAGAGCACTACAATGACACTGTAGGGGTCAC
>ERZ761602.7134-NODE-7134-length-12045-cov-4.402419_pt1 | contig 12045 bp, 7 predicted proteins | sample MGYA00512165_ERZ761602 | MGnify/ENA primary metagenome ERZ761602 (study PRJEB28899, sample SAMN02445085) | bioreactor sludge metagenome | biome: EBPR sludge; isolation source: Thorneside wastewater treatment plant | place: Australia: Brisbane, Thorneside... | reverse complement strand
GCCCACCGCGAAGCAGGCGGCGGTCGCGGCCAGCGCCGCGAGCACCGCATAGAGGCCGAAGCCGGAAGGCTTCGCCGCCAGCCACCAGCCGGCCAGGCCGATCGCGCCGATCAGGCCGAAGCCCATCAGCGTCGCGCTCGAATCCTCCTTCTCGCCGCCGGTGGCGCCGGCGCCGCGGCCGAACAGGCCCTGGGGGCGCCACAGCAGCAAGAGGATCGTGAGCGCGTAGATGTAGAGCGTGCCGCCGCGCGGGACGTATTGCTTCAGCACGAAATCGAGCACGCCGATGATCGCGGCGGCGTAGAACACGCCGGTGACGCGGCCCAGACCGCCCACCGCGACGACGATGAGGAAGAAGACGAGGTATTTGAGCGCGTATTGCGGATCGAGGCCGAGGAATTCCGCGCCGAGGCCGCCGCCCACCGCCGCCATGCCGCTGCCGAACGCGAAGGTGAGCGTGAACAGGCGGTTCACGTTGATGCCGAGCGATTCGGTCATGCGCCGGTTGTCGACCGCGGCGCGGATCTGCGCACCCATGCGCGTGCGCTCGAAGCCGAGCCACAGCGCCACCACGAACGCGATGCCGACGAGGATGAGGACGACGCTGTAGGTGCGGTAGCGCGTGAAGCCGAGATCCATCTGCCCGCGCAGCATCTCGGGCAGCTGGACCTGCTGGTTCTCGGGCCCGACCAGCAGCGTCACCGACGCGATCATGATGAACACGAGGCCGATCGTGAACAACACCTGGTCGAGCTCGGCCGCGCGGTAGAGCCGGGAATAGAGCAGGCGCTCGAGCACGACGCTGAAGCCGGCCGTCAGCACGAAGCCGAGCGCCAGCGCCGGGACGAAGCCGACGCCCAGGCGGTTCATCGACAGCACGATGACGTAGCCGCCGATCATGGCGAAGCCGCCATGGGCGAGATTGACGAAGCCCATCAGGCCCATCGTCACGGAGAGGCCGACCGAGACGATGAACAGCACCATGCCGGCGGCCATTCCGCCGAGAACGATGCTGGCGACGTCGATACCGAAAATCACGGAGGCAGACCGAAGAAGGGAGCGGCCATGTCAAGGCCGCCGCCCGCGGTGGCGAGCGGCGGCCCCGACCCGGGCACGGAACGGGCGAAGCTAGACGCGCATCACTTCGGCGCGCAAGGGCCGATCTTCAGCTCCTTGCAGGCGTCCTTCACCGCGTCGATCTTGCCGATCGTCTTCTGGAAGAGGCGCCCGTCCTTCATCACGACCTCGGAGAGATACTCGTTCATCACGATGTCGCGCGTCGCGGGGTCGATCATGATCGGGCCGCGCGGGCTGTTGTGCTTCCAGCCCTTGAGCGCCGCGAGCGCCTTGTCGGTCTCGATCTTGCCCTTGAGCGTGCGCACGACATGGACCAGCGCGGCCACGGCGTCGTAGCCGCCGACGGACATGAAGTCCGGCACGCTGTCCTTGCCGTAGGCCTGCTTCCAGGCCGCGACGAAGCGCTTGTTCTCCGGATTGTCGAGATCGGCGTGATAGTGGTGCATCGTGATGAGGCCGACCGCGGCCGGGCCCATCGCCTGCAGCTTGTTGTCCTGGGTGATGTCGCCGGGGCCGATCAGCTTGATGCCGGCCTGGCGCATGCCGAGCGCGCCGTAGGTCTTCACCACCGCGCTGGCATGGTCGCCGGCCGGGACGAAGACGAAGAACACGTCGGGCTTCTTGTCCTTCGCGCGCTGGAAGAACGGCGTGAAGTCGGGCACCTGCGCGGCGCCGCCCATCGGCACCTCGTCGACGACCTTGCCGCCCGCGGCCTCGAAGGCGCGCTTGAACGAATCGCGCATGTCGCGGCCCGGCGGGAAATCGGTGTAGCCGATCACCGCGGTCTTGGCCTTGAGGATCTTGGCGGTGGCCTCGCCCATCGCGTAGCCGGCGTGCCACATGCTGAACGACAAGCGCACGTAGTTCGGCGAGAGGGTGGTGATGTGCGCCGTGCCGGCGTTGGTGATGAGGGCCAGCTTGTTGCCGGCGGTGACGATCGGCGCCGAGGCGATGGCGTTCGGCGAGTAGACCCAGCCGACCAGCGCGTCCACCTTGTCCTGCGTGATCAGCTCCTGCACCACCGTCTTCGCCGTGGCGCCGCCGGGATCCTTCACGTCGCGCTTCACGAAGGTGATCTTGTAGGGCTTCACCTGGTCGGCATTGAGCTTGAGATAGAGCTCCATGCCGCGCTCGGTCTGCTGGCCGAGCTCGGCGCCGATGCCGGTGAACGGCAGCGGGACGCCGACCTTGATCTCCTGCGCCTGGGCCATGCCCATGGCGACTGCCGTCGCGGCCGACGCCGCGAGAATGCGCTTCAGCATGTCCGTACCTCCCAGTGTGCGTGCCGCCTGTTCGCGGCGGCTGATTTCGCGCCGCGGATAGTATGGCCAGCGGGGAGGGGGCGCAAGCAAAGGACGAGAAGGACGCGGCGGACTCGGCGAGGGCGCGGTTGTCGGGCACTCGCGGGAAACCGGGGCGCGGCGGCGAATTGCGGAGAACCCCTATTGGCAGGCGCGCGGGTGCGGCGGCGTCGTGTTGCGGCGCTGCCGCACGCGGGCGATAGTCCGCGCCGGTCGCGATCCTGCGCCGATGTCGCGCGTAGAGGGAAAGAATGAGCGTCGGCCTGATCGCGCTACTCGACGACATCGCCGCGCTGGCGAAGGCGGCCGCCGCCTCGCTCGACGACGTGGCGGCGCAGGCCGCCAAGGCCGGCAGCAAGGCGGCCGGCGTCGTCATCGACGACGCGGCCGTGACGCCGCGCTACGTCACGGGATTCGCGGCATCGCGCGAATTGCCGATCGTCGGCAAGATCGCGCTGGGCTCGCTCAAGAACAAGCTGCTGTTCCTGCTGCCGGCCGCGCTGGCGCTGAGTCTCGCGCTGCCGCAGGCGATCGTGCCGCTGCTGACGCTCGGCGGGCTCTACCTTTGCTACGAGGGCGCGGAAAAGGTGTACGAGATCGTGGCGCCCCACGACGCTCGCGCGCACGAGGCCGAGGTCGAATCGATCGGCGTCGATGCCCGCACCTTCGAGGACGAGAAGGTGGCGAGCGCGATCCGCACCGATTTCATCCTGTCGGCCGAGATCATGGCGATCACGCTCGGCACGGTATCCGCCGCGAGCGTGTGGACCCAAGGCGCGGTGCTCGCCGTCGTCGGCCTGCTGATCACGGTCGCGGTCTACGGCACGGTGGCGCTGATCGTGAAGGCCGACGATTTCGGCGTGATGCTCGCCGGCCTCGCGTCGAAATCGCCGCCGGCCGCGCTGGCGCGCGCGCTCGGCCGCGGCCTCGTCAAGGCGATGCCGCATTTCCTGAAAGCGCTCGGACTTGTCGGCACCGCGGCGATGGTGTGGGTCGGCGGCGGCATCGTGCTGCACGGCCTCGAGGAATACGGCTTCGGCGGACCGGCGCACGCGCTTCACGATGCCGGCGCGTGGGCCGCGCGCGCCGTGCCCGCGCTCGGCGGATTCCTCGCCTGGCTCGTGCAGGCGGCGGGCTCCGGCGTCGTCGGCCTCGCGATCGGCGCGCTGCTGATCCCGCTCACGAGCCACGCCATCGCGCCGCTGTGGCGGTGGGTCAAAGCGCGGATGCGGCGGCGGGCGTGAGGCGCGGCCCCGCCGACGTCTGCCTATTCACAAGAAAGCGCGCCCGGTTTCCCGGGCGCGCTTGCTTCGAGAAGCGCTCGTGAGAGCGGCGCCGCGACTACTGCCCGCAGCGGCCGACCTTCAGCTCCTTGCAGGCGTCTTTCACGTTGGGGATCATGCCGATGTTCTTCATGTAGAGGCGCCCGTCCTTCATCACGACCTCGGACAGGTACTCGTTCATGATCACGTCGCGCGTGACGGGATCGATCATGATCGGGCCGCGCGGGCTCTTGTCCCACTTCCAGCCCTTGAGCGCGTCGAGCGCCTTGTCGGGATCGATCTTGCCCTTGAGCGTCTGCACGATGTGGGCGATCGCGGCCATGCCGTCGTAGCCGCCCACCGCGACGAAGTCCGGCACTTCCTTGGCGCCGTAGGCCTTCTTGTATTCCGCGACGAACGCCTTGTTGTAGTCGTTGTCGAGATCGGCGTTGTAGTGGTGCATCGTCACCATGCCAACGGTGGCGCTGCCGAGTTCCTGCAGCTTGCTGTCCTGCGTGAGATCGCCGGGACCGATGAGGCGCGTGCCGGCCTCGCGCAGGCCCATGGCGCCGTAGGCGCGCACGACGGCGCTGGTGTGGGCGCCGCCCGGCACGAAGATGAACAGCACGTCGGGCTTCTTGTCCTTGATGCGCTGCATGAACGGCGTGAAGTCGGGCACCGCGCCCGCGCCGCCCATCGGCACCTCGTCGATGACCTTGCCGCCGCTCGCCTCGAAGCCGCGCTTGAACGCGTCGCGGCTGTCGTGGCCCGGCGGGAAGTCGGTGAACGCGACCACGGCCGTCTTGGCCTTCAGGATTTCGGCCGCCGCCTTGCCGATCGCGAATCCGGCATGCCACATGCTGAACGAGACGCGCGCGATGTAGGGCGAGAGGTTCGTGATCCACGCCGTACCGGCGTTCATCAGCACGAGCGGCTTCTTGCCGGCGTGCACCAGCGGCGCCACCGCGATCGCGTTCGGCGAATAGACGAAGCCGGTGATGAGATCCACCTTCTCCTGGACGATCAGCTCCTGCACCACCGTCTTGGCCGTGGCGCCGCCCGGATCCTTGTAATCGCGCTTGATGAGCTTGATCGTGTAGGGCTTGAAGGCGTCCGGGTTCATCTTGAGGAACAGCTCCATGCCCCGGTCGATCTGCTGACCGAGCTCGGCGCCGACGCCGCTGAACGGGAGGGCGACGCCGATCTTCACTTCCTGCGCGGCGGCGGCGCCAGCGATGAGGGAGAGTGCCGCTGCGGCCGCGGCGATGCGCATCTTCATGGTTTCCTGCCTCGACGGGTTGTTGACGATCCCCACCCCAGGAGGGGCTGGTGCGGTTTTACGGCCTTGGCGAGAACCCGCGCAAGCCGCGCGCGGCACCTATCGGCGATCCGGATGCGCCGCAATCACTCCGGCAGGCCGGCCTTGGCCAACCCGGCCAGGAGGCGCGCGGCGGTCTTCACCGCCGCCGGTTCGTTCGACGTCGTGATCTGCCGGTAGCGGGCGACGGTGATGCCGGGCTGCACGCGCTGGAATTCGCGCAGCGCTGCCTTCGCCTCGTCCATGCGTCCCAGATGCGCGAGCGCCGCGGCCAGAACTGCGTAGTTGTGCGGGTGGTCCCGATTGTCGGCGATGCCCTGGCGCGCGGCCTCGATGGCTAGCGTGTCGTCGCCGATGGCGATCCGCGCGCGCGCAATGCCGCTGTGGAACACCGAGCGCAGCGGATCGCGCGGGCTCAGCGCGAAGGCGCGCTCGATCCAGGAGATCGCATCGCGCGGCTGGCCCATCCGAATCAGATTGTTGCCGTAGAAAAAGTAGGCGGGCGCATGGTTGCGGTTGATCTCGATCACCTGCCGCATCAGGCTTTGCGACTTCTGGAAGTCGCCGGTCAGCGCGTAGTTGAACGCGAGGCCGTAAAGCGCGTCGGCGTTCTTGGGATCGAGCGCGATCGCTTTTTCCCCCGCCGCGATCCCAAGGCGAATCGCTTCGGCGCGCGGGAATCCCCAGCCATAGGATGCGGCGCGCGCATAGGCGTAGGCGGCGACCCCATACGCTTCGGCGTTGGCGGGGTCGATCGCCAGGGCCTTCTTGACGAAATCCAGCGCCGCATCGTTTGTTTCGCGCGTCTGCGGCTTGGTCCATAGCTCCGCCCAGCCGCGCAGCGCGTGGTCGTCGGCGTCGAGATTGCCGGCGTTCTTGCGCGCGGCCTTCCGGCTCGAGGCGTCCTTGAGCTCGAGGTTGAGCGCGCGCGCGATGCGGCCGGTCACTTCGTTCTGGAACGCATACATCTCGCTCGCGCTTTTCTGGTAGCGGTCGGACCAGATCTGCTGGCCGCTTTCGCCGTCGACGAGGCGCACGGTGACGCGCACGTCGTTCCCGGCCCGGCGCACGTCGCCTTCGAGCAAATAGCGTACGTTGAGTTCGCGCGCGATGCGCTTGGCTTCGGCGTTTTGGCCGCGGTAGGTGGCCGCGGTGCTGCGCGAGATCACGAAGCTGCCGGCGATGCGCGAGAGGTCGGCGGTGAGGTCCTCGGTCAGCGCGTCGGCGAAATAGTCCTGATCCCTGTCGCCGCCCAGATTGGCGAACGGCAGCACGGCGATGGAAAGCCTCGGCGTGCCGAGACTCGGCGGGCGGTCCGCGCCCATCGAGGTGAAGATCGGCAGCGCCAGCCATGTGCCGGCCGCGACGGCCACGGCGAGCAGCGCCGCGGCGGCCATGCCTGCAATGCGTCGGCGAGTGCGCGGCGCCGGCGCGGTCGGCGCGGCTACCGGGGCTGGCGCGGGCGCGAGCGGCGCCGCCGCGACGCCCTCCGCCGCGAAGCGATAGACGCGGATCGGCCGCGCGATGTTCTTGACCGTCTGCTGGCCGCAGTCCTGGAACTTGAACGCGAGCTTGTCGCGCACCTGCTCGTAGGCCGCGCGCGAGACGCAGATGCCGCCGGGCTCGGCGAGCTGCTCGAGTCGCGCCGCGATGTTGACGCCGTCTCCGAACACGTCGCCGCCTTCGATGATGACGTCGCCGACATTGATGCCGATGCGGAACGCGATGCGCTTCTCGGGCGGCACGGCGGCGTTGCGCGCGCGCATCTCGTCCTGGATCGCGACCGCGCACTGCACGGCGTCGACGACGCTCGGGAATTCGACGAGAATTCCGTCGCCGGTCGTCTTCACGACGCGGCCGTTGAACTGCGCGAGCCTGGGGTCGATCGCCTCGGCGCGATGGGCCTTCAGCGCGGACAGCGTGCCGACCTCGTCGGCGCCCATCAGCCGGCTGTAGCCGGCGACGTCGCCGGCCAGTATGGCGGCAAGCCTGCGCTGGACGGATTCGGCCCCCATCGTGTCCCCCGGGCAGCCCGCGCCCCAATGAAGCACCCTTATAACAGGGCGATCTGCGACGGTATATCACCTGCCGCGGCGGGCTTGCATGCTTCGGGCGAGCGTTCGCCATCGCTGTTCGCGCCGGCACCGAGGAACTCCACGCGCGCGGCGGCGCCGGCATCGTTCGCGTCGATCATGGCGAAGCGGGCGGCTGCGTACACGCCGCGCCCTAGCGCGAAAGGCCGGACAGAATCTGCCGGGCCGTCTCCACCTGGGCGGTGGCATCGCCGTCGTCGTCGCCGGCGAACGCGCCGGCCGCTTCGCGCAGCGCCGGGGCGCCCAGTTCCGGCCGGCCCGCGGATGACCACGCGCGCGCCAGGCCGATCGCCGCCGCCAGCTGATACCCGGTCGCCTGCTGCAGCTTCGCCGTCAGGATCGCCGTATCGAATTCGCGAACGGCGTCGTCGAAATCGCAGTGCGCCACGCGCAGCATGCACTCCGCGCGCAGCCGGTGGATTTCCGGCAGGAAGAAGCCGACGCCCGGCTCCTTCACCTTCGCCAGCACGCCGTCCAGCAACTCCAGCGCCTGCGCGGCGTGCCCCGCTTCGAGCCGGATGCCGGCGATCATGCCGGCGTAGAGGACCGGCATCGAGCCCAAGGCGGATACGCGCGGGAATTCCGCCTCCATCGCCTGCAACCCGGCATCGATGCCGTCTCCGCACGCGCGGGCCCATGCGTCGAAGAACAGTGCCAGAGACCGGGGCCCGGGCAGATCCAGCTGGTCCGCGAGTTCCTTCACGCGCCCGGCCTGGCGGATGACCGCGGCCCGGTCGCCGATCATCTGAAAGGTCGTCAACGCATTCGTCGCCGCGAAGACCGTGGTCGGGACGTGGTCGAGCCGGCCCGACAAGGCAATGCTCCGCTCGGCGTTCTCCGCGGCCGCGCGCGGCCTGCCCGACTGCGCGAACGAATGGCCGGTGACGAAATACGCGCACACGCCCGGATCGTGCGCGCCGAACTCGGCGCCGAGTCCGCCATGCTTGGCCGGGTCGTAGAGCCTGAGCCCGTCGCGGGCGCCGGCCAGGGTTCCGGCCACGTCGCCGCGGAATCCCGCCGTCGACCAGCGGCAATGCATCGCTTCGAGAACCAGTTCCTCTTTTCCCGACCGGTTTCCGAGCGCGACCAGCTCTTCGGCCCGATCGCGCGCGACATCGGTGTTGCCGGTCACGTTGGCGTGGAGCCACAATCCCCACAGCGCCTTGAACAGCCGCTGTTCGTCGCCCAGCGCCTTCGCGACGTCGTAGGCCCGCCGGTAGATCCGTTCGATCTCGGGCACCCGCTGCCCGCGCAGCATCATGACGGCGGGCCCCTGCTTGAGGAGGATCCCAAGCTCGCGCTGGCCGCGTTCGGCGCCGGGCGGCAGGCTGCCGAGTTGCGCCAGCGCCGCGTCGAAATGGGCGATCGCTTCGGCGAAGGCGGAGCGGGCGACCGAGCGGTCGCCGGCCCGCTCGTAGTGGAGAAACGCGGACTCGGCGCGCTCGGCCCGGCCGAAGTGAAGCGCCACGATCTCGGGCTCGGACGCCGTCGTTTCGGCGAACTGGCGTTCGAGGGTCTCGGCGATGCGGGCGTGCAGCGCCCGCCGCGGCTCGCGCAGGAGCAGCCCGTAGGCCGCGTCCTGCACCAGCGCATGTTTGAACAGGTAGTTCGCGTGCGGCGGCAGGCCCTGGCGCGACAGCAGGCCGGCCTCGATCAGCCGGTCGAGCGCGGCGCCGAGCTCGGCTTCGGGCCTGCCCGCCACCGCGGCGAGCAGCGCATGGGAGAATTCGCGGCCGATCGCGGCGCCGATCTGCACGACCTCCTTGGCCGATCCGAGACGATCGAGCCGCGCCATCAGCGAGGCCTGCAAGCTGGCGGGAACCGCCGGCGCCGGCGACGGGTGCGCCGTCGCCGTGCGGCGGGCTTCGCCGTCGTTGTCGGCCTCCAGCACCGCCTTCGTCATTTCCTCGACGAACAGCGGAATGCCGTCGGTGCGTGCGATGATGTCCTGGCGCACGGACGCCGGAAGCGGCCGGCCGCCGATGACGCGATCGATCATCGCGCCGACGTCGCGCTGCGCCAGCCGATTGAGGGTCAGCGCCGTGACGTGGGGCCGCCCGATCCAGGGCGGCTTGAATTCCGGCCGCGACGTCACGATCAGCAGGACGGGCAGGGTCGCGATGCGGTCCGCCACGCGCGCGAACAATTCGAGGCTCGTGGGATCGGTCCAATGCGCGTCCTCGAAGACCATCAGGACGGGCTCTCGGCGCGACAGCGCCTCCAATTGCGCGACGAGGGCCTGCAGAGTTTTTTGCCGCCGCTGCGGCGGCGAGAGATTCGGCGCGGGATAGCGTCCGTCGTTCGCGAGCGACAGCATCTCGGCCAGCAGCGCGGCGTCCTCGCACGGGGTGGCGGTTTTCCGGAGCATGCCGTCGAGTCGGTCGAGCCGATCCTGCGGGGTTTCCGCATCGGCCAGCCCCGCCGCGCGCTCCATCTGGACGATGACCGGATGCAGCGCGCTATCGGCGTGCTGGGGCGAGCAGAAATACCGCAGACGCGTGTGCGGTTCGTCGGCGATGTGCGCCATCAGCGCGACGGTGAGGCGCGATTTCCCGATGCCGGCTTCGCCGGCGAGCTGCACGACCTGGCCTTCGCCGGCCTTGACGCGCAGCCAGCGGCGCGCGAGCAGCTCGGATTCCTCTTCGCGCCCGACCAGCGCGACCATGTTGCTCGCGCGCAGCGCATCGAAGCGGCTTTCCGCGGCGCCGGCGCGGAGCGCCGCCCAGGCGCGCGCCGCACCCGCGATGCCCTTGAGGTCGCGGCTGCCGAGATCCGCCAGCTCGAAGAGGTCGCCGAGCAGCCGCCGCGTGCTCTCGGCGATGACCACCATGCCCGGCTCGGCGATCGACTGCAGGCGCGCCGCCAGGTTCGGCGTTTCGCCGACGACGCCGCGTTCCTGGGCGTCGCCCGATCCGATCAGGTCGCCGACGACGACCGTTCCCGTGGCGATGCCGACGCGCACGCTCAACGGCGCGCCGGCCGTCGTCGCCAGTTTCGGCACCGCGCCGGCGAGGGCAAGCCCGGCCTGAACCGCGCGCTCGGCGTCGTGCTCGTGCGCGTGCGGATAGCCGAAATAGGCGAGCACCCCGTCGCCCATGTACTTGGCGACGAAGCCGCCGCGGCGCTCGATCAGGTCCGTGCAGCAGCGGTGATAGGCGCCGATGACGGCGCGCATGTCCTCGGGGTCGAGCCGGGCCGACAGCGCGGTCGAGCCCACGAGGTCGCAGAACATGACGGTGAGCTGTCGCCGCTCGGCGCCGTCCGGGGCCGCAGGCGGGGCCGGTGCGCTCGGCGCGCTCGCCGTGCCGTCCAGCGCCGCGATCGCCTTGAGCAGCCGCTTGCGATGCCCGAGCGGGATCTTCAGGCTTTCCAGGTCGCGCTCGGTGAGATCGGGCAGGACGGAGGCGTCGATTTCGTTCTCGCGGAACGCGGCCTCGTATTGCCCGAGACCCAAGCCGCGCAGCCAATCCCCGACGTTCATCGCCGCGCCGCAATCGTTCGTTTGCCCACGCGCGCATGATCGCCGAGCCGCGCCGGCATGTCCAGCAGCCGCGAACGCGCTCGGCGTTGCGTTTCGCGCGCGAAACGAAACCCGACGCGCCGGAACTTCACCCCCTCACGAGAAAGACGGCGACGCCGAAGGCCGCCACGGCCGAATACAGCGCCCACGCGCCTCTCCGGCCGCTCACGATACGGTGCCGCACGCCGACGAGCGCCGCCGCGAGGAGTGACATGGCGATCCAGTTGAGCTCGTGGCTGTAGACGTGCGGGACGTGGTTGCTGAGCATGAGGGCAACCGTGGGAAAAACGAGATAGCTGTTGTGCGCGGCGCGCATCCGCGCCTTCGAGCGCAAATCGACGTCGGGCGGACGGCCGGCAATGCGGGAGTCCCGCAGCTCTCTCAAGGCGGGCCGGATTCTCAGCCATAGGTTCGCCCACATGACGAAGCCGAAAGCGGCTCCGGCGAGCATGAAAGCCGCGCGGCCCGAAAAGGTCTGCGTCAGGCCCCAGGCGGCGGCGACGAACAGCAAGAGCGAAGCCGGGCCCGCGACGGTGGCGGTGCGGCGCCCCGGAGAGCGCCACAGATTGTCGTAGCTCAGCCAGGACAGGGCGAAGGTTCCGGCCACGATCGCAACGCCGGGGAGGGCGCCGATCGGCCGGCCATCGGCGTAACCGAGGATGCCGCCGCCGGGGAGCCAGGCCAGAACGGCGAAAAGAACGAGGCCGCTCGCCAGGGTCAACGTGGATTCGCGCGCGAACCACGCCAACGTCCCCGCGAACCGTCCGGGCCCGGGCGCGAGCTTTCCGGCGAGCAGCGAATCGGTCAGGTCGATGAGCCAGGGCTCGCCGTTCTCGCCCCGCGCGGCGCGATCCGGGTCCGCGAAAACCCGATCCAGCCACATGATGTAGAGCGAACTGCCGATCCACGAAATGCCGGCCATGACGTGGAACCACCGCAATGCGAGGTCGAGCCACTCGATCCAGGTCCAATTCATCGTCCAGCGTCCCCTTTCGGAGCGACCGGCGCCCGGGAGCCGCGCCTCACCCGCCTCCCGCGCGCTTGAACTCGTCGAACGAGAGCTTGCCGTCGCGGTTCGCGTCGGCGGCGCGGAAGATCGCGCGGCCGGCGGCGAGGAATTCGTCGCGCGAGACGACGCCGTCCTTGTTCGCGTCCATCTCGGCGAAGCGCGCCGCGGCGGCCTCGCCGCGCGCGGCCACGATCTCGGCGCGCGACAGGCGCCCGTCGCGGTTCGCGTCCATCGCGGCGAAGGCTTCGAGCCGGGCCGCGTCGAGCTCCGCCGCGGAGACCGCGCCGTCGCGGTCGCGGTCGATGCGCGCGAACGCGGCGCGCAGCGCCGCGTCGTCGGCCGGCGGCCGCGCGCCGCGGGCCGGCGGGCGTTCGAGCGGCGGCCGCTCGAGCTGCGGCTGCTGCCCGTCGGGCCGATCCGCCGCCGGCGGCGCACCCGCCAGCGCGGCCTCGAACTCGGCGCGCG
>ERZ761602.7132-NODE-7132-length-12046-cov-11.381119_pt1 | contig 12046 bp, 8 predicted proteins | sample MGYA00512165_ERZ761602 | MGnify/ENA primary metagenome ERZ761602 (study PRJEB28899, sample SAMN02445085) | bioreactor sludge metagenome | biome: EBPR sludge; isolation source: Thorneside wastewater treatment plant | place: Australia: Brisbane, Thorneside... | reverse complement strand
GGCCCAGCTGAGGCCATTGTTGTTGGCATACCTATGAAGCAACCGGACACCGTTGCCGTAGAGTACATCTCCAAGTGCGAACGCCGATTTGTTACTCTTCGACTGCCGCTCGGCGAAAGTTAATCGGCGAAGGAGCTTCGACGAGTGCCGTTCGATATCCTCTAATTCAAGAATCCAGGCCAAGTTGTCAATGTGGGCTGGAGACACCTGCTTTGGCGCTCCGTAGTCGGAGACTTCACCCAAAGACGCCGTGGCCCAGCCGAAAGGCAATTCGCTCATGTGGCTTCGCTAGCCGGTGCCGGCAACAACGCGTCCAGGTCATCCAACTCGCCCATCGCCTCTTCAAACAGGGTGCGAATCTCCGCCAGCAATTCCTCCGGCTCCGGCAGATCTTCGGCGTGGTCGGTGTTCTCGTCCTTGAGCCACGAGATGTCGAGGTTGTCGCGACGCGCCGCGATTTCTTCGCGTGGGAAACAGCGAATGCGGCCGGTCTCACCCTGATCCGTGCGCGGGCTGCCGCCATGGGCATCGTCGCCGTAGGCCTCAACGAACGGCTGCAGGTGATCGACAGTAAACGGCGTGCGCTTGCCGAACTTGGGCATGTTGCTGCGCAGGTCGTAAAACCAGACCGCCTGCGTGTTGCCGGTGTCCCTGGTCTTGCCCTTGGTGAAGAACAAGACGTTGGTCTTCACGCCTTGTGCGTAGAAGATGCCGATCGGTAGGCGCAGGACGGTGTGCAGATTGCACTTGTCCATCAGGTCGGCGCGGACCTGCCGGCCGACGCCTTCCTCGAAGAGCACGTTGTCGGGCAGCACCACCGCGGCGCGGCCACCGGGCTTGAGGCTGCGGTAGATGTGCTGCAGGAAGGCCAGCTGCTTGTTGCTGGTGGGAAAGGTGAAGTCGTCGCGCGTCGGCAGGCCGCCGCCCTTCTTGGTGCCGAAGGGCGGATTGGTGAGGATCACGTCGACCTTCGGCAAGCGCAGTCCTTCCGCCGACAGCGTGCTGCCGAGCCAGACCGGGCCGGCGGCGCCGCCTTCGATGTCGTGCAGCATGCAGTTCATCAGCGCCAGGCGCTGCGCGTCGGCGACCAGTTCCATACCGACCAGCGCCCACCTCTTCTGAAAAGTCTGTTGCGCGCTGTCGAGGTCGAAGAGCTCGTCGGTATGGTCCTTGATATAGCGGTCGGCGACGATCAGGAAGCCGCCGGTGCCCGCGGCGGGATCCTGGATCAGCTCGCCGGCCTGCGGCTTGATCACTTGCACCATCGCCTTGATCAATGCGCGTGGGGTGAAGTACTGGCCGGCACCGCTCTTGAGTTCGCCGGCGTTCTTTTCGAGCAGCCCCTCGTAGAGGTCGCCGAGGCCGTCTTGGCGCGCCGAATACCAGTCGAGGCCGTCGATGTCGGCGATCAGTTGCGCAAGGTGGCGCGGTTCCTTGATGCTGGTGCCGGCGTTGGCGTAGATGCCTGCGACCAGCGGGTCGGGCGCCACGCCGAGTTCGATCAGCAGTTCGCGATAGAAGACATGTTGCGCGACGCCGTTCCTGCTCTTGACATCGGCCCAGCGTCGGCCGGCGGGGAGGCGGTGCTCGGTGGCAGTCTCCTGCGCCATTTTGAGGAACAGCAGCAGCGTCAGCTCGGTGATGTACTGGTGATAGGTGATGCCGTCATCGCGAAGGATGTCGCACAGGCTCCAGAGCTTCTGGACGATGTTTTGGGTGTTCAAGCGTTGGGCCTCTTTTGTTCGGGAACGATCAGGTGGCGCTGCCGTGGATCTGCGCCCTGTAACCGTTCTGCAGGGCTTTGACGGTGCTGGCCGGGGTCAGGATGACGAACGGCCCACTGAGCGTGCCCATCGCCTGGGCTCGGCCATAGCCGGCGAACGACCAAGGATAAAGTTTGGCACTACGCACTAGGTAGCAGGTGCCGGTGCCTTTGTGTTTGACGATCAGACCATCGGGCAGATCCTTGAGCGACGCGGTCTCGAGACGCTGGCTGGCGGTGCGATCCAGCTTCATCTGCTTGTCGACTTCCGCGGCCAGAACCTTGGCGCCGCTGCGATTGCCCGCGCCCCGGGCGACGAAGAAGGCGTCGTAGCGATCGCGCCGGCAGGTGGCGCAGGGGCGGTGTCCGGCCGCCAGGGCAGTCGCCTCGTCGAGGAAGAAGAGTTCGGTGTAGTTGCCGGGACTCATCACCGCGCGCATACGGTTCTTGAAGGTGAGCAGGCAGGTGACCCAGGCATCGCGCTTCGAACGCGAGACGATCTGGCGAGCGTCGTTGTGCAGGCAGCCGCGATTGCCCATCAGCGTGCCGCGTGCCGGGGAACAACAGATTTCACCTTCGGGGTTGATGCGGTTCTGCAGGGGCATGCGGCTAGTTCCAGATGGGGTGAGTCCCTTGTGAGAGATTGCAGGCGGGCCTATAGCCCATCCAGGGCACTCTGCTCGTGCTTGGCGTCCAGGAGATGCTTGAGGGCGTGGCTTTGGTACATGATCTGCAGTCTGACCTGATGGTTGTCACCATGAAGTTGTAGTTCGATATGGGTGGCCGCCTCGTCCCACGTCTCAAAGAAGGATACGTGGCCGATTGAGATCGCCAGTCCCCATTGGGAGTAGTCGTCGTGGAAAAGTTCGTTATGCCAAAAAACATCGCTGGTGGATGCCGGACCGTATTTTTTCTTCAGGAGAGCCGTCAACGACTTGAAGTCGACCAGGAAACCATTCGGGTTTGCGTGTTCCACGTCGATCACATAGCGACCCATCACCAAGTGACCATCAACAAAATCGAAGGCCGCCAGCGATGACAGGCCACCTACCGCCGTCTTGTAAGCAAGGAGGTCATCTTGCTCCACGATTAGGTCTGTATTCTCGCGAGCCTTTACTTCGTCAATTGCTGCGCCCCAGCTACTGGAGCGAAATCCAGCTGTATCAGGAGGGACGGAGCGCTCCAACTCCCACGTGCCATTCGGGAAAATCTTGAAACGCTGACCATCTGACGAAACCGCTGACACGAACGTCATTAAATAATCTCCAAAGTGATTTTACGCAGCGTCGTCCCAGACCGCGTTCTCGAACTCGTCGAGTATCGTCTGGGCCTGGCCGTCGAAGATGAGCTGCAGGCGCTTGAAACCGCCCTCGTTGCTGAACGCGGGCTGCTCGAAGGATTCGGCGTCGAGGACGAGGTCGTGCTTCACCGACTTGGCGATCCGTTCCAGCCACTTCTTTTGCGGTAGCGGCCAGTTGCGGCTGGCGAGAATCTTCTTCAGTGCCCGATCGACGCGTGCCTCGAAGGGGATCAGCGGCGACCCCAGGGCCATCTGGCGCACATAGCCGATGATGCTGGCGGCGATGTCCTCGTTCTTTGCCTCGCGCCAGGCGGTGCGGACGGCAGCCTCGTTGAACTCGTTTTCGGCCAGCGCCAGCTTGAGCTGCTTGAGATGTTCGCGCGTCAGCTCCATCGGGCGGGTGACCGCAATCTTGAGCGCCGCAATCTTGTTGCTGTTGTCGGCAATGAACTGGCGGAAGGCATCGAGATAGTCTTCCGGCCTCTTGGCCTTGCCGTAACCGGATTCGACGCTGACCAGTTCGTCGTCGTGCGTCGAGATGACCTGACCAAAACTGCCGCTGCCGCCAAGCTGCAGACCTTGCAGCAGCTTGATGAGTTGCGGCGTCGCCTTGATCAGGGCAGTGATCTCGGCTGTGTCGGCCTTCTTCAGCGCTTCCGGCCAGTTCTTCAGCGAGACGCCCGCGATCGGTTCGAGCAGGTCGAGCGCATCCTTGAGCTCGGGCCGATCCTTGAGGTGCTTGAGCGCCCGGCGAAGCAGGCCGCGGATGCGGACGACAATCTGGTCCTTGACGTCGTCCGCATGGCTGCGGTCTTCGCTGCTGCCAGGCGTCTGGTGCGATTTCTCGTCCGTGATTTCATCGAACAGTTGCGCCAGCGGAATGCTGATCGACTGAACAACCGGTTTCATCGTGTTGACCGGGTCGAGCGCCGTATAGAGGTCGACCGCGTCGAAGATGCGAAACACCTCCTTCTCGATCTCCGGACACAGTCGCGTCGCCCGGCCAAGCATCTGCTCGTAGAGGATGCGGCTACGCACGCGGCGCAGGAAAACAAGGTTAGCGATCTTCGGCACATCGATGCCGGTGGTGAGCAGATCGACGGTCACTGCAATGCACGGAAGGCGTTCGTTCTTGTAACGCAGAATGGCCTTGTTCGGTTTGTCGGTCCGGCCGGTGATCTTCATCACGGTTTTGTCGTCGAGCGCTCCCCAGATCTTCTCCAGCGCTTCCTTCAGTAGCTCCACGACCAGATCGGCGTGATGGTCGTTGGCGCAGAAGATCAAGGTTTTCTGCTCGCCAGTGGGGTCGATCTGTTTGGCCAGCTCGTCGCAGACGACGCGGTTGAAGGCAGGAGTGATGACTAGACGGTTGAAGGCGTCGATTTCGAAATCAAGCTCGTCGGGCAGGGTGGCAGTGTCTACCGTGCCGGTCGCGGTCTTGACGACCTGCACCAGTTCGCCCTTGTCGAAGTGGATGCCTTGTTTGGCAAGCAGGGTGATGAGACGGACTGGCGGTTCGTGGTCGACCAGCCAGCCGTCGATCACCGCTTCGCGGTAGCTGTAGGTGTAGACAGGACGACCGAAGATTTCGACCGTGTGCTGGGCAGGCGTTGCGGTCAGCGCGACCTTCACGGCGTCGAAGTGATCGAGTACCCGTCGGTAAGACGAGATGTAGTCGGCTTCCGAGCGGATTTCGAGTTCGCCCTCGCCCATCTCGCGGTCGAGGATGTAGCCGCGATGCGCCTCGTCGACGACGATGAAGTCGTAGCGGTCAATCGGGGTGTCGCCACCGTCACCGAAAATCCGCCTCACCATGCCTTGTACGGTGGCGACGTGGACCTTGGTGGCGGTGTCGGGCGTGATGTCGCCAAGTTCCTTGACGTCGTAGATCTCGGTGAACACCTGGTTCTGCTCCAGGCGCATGTCCTTGAAGGCGTTCTGTGCCTGTTCGCCGAGCGAGGTGCGGTCGACGAGGAATAGGATGCGGCTGAAGCGTTTGGACTTCAGCAACCGGTAGATCAGCCCGATGACGGTCCGTGTCTTGCCTGTGCCCGTGGCCATGGCAACCAGGCATTCACGCAGGCCATCGGCGATGCTCGCTTCGATGGCCTGCACGGCGCGCACCTGGTAGTCGCGCAACGACAAGTACGAGAACGGTTCCGCCTGAAGTTTCTGTTCCGATCGAGCGGTATCGGCTTCAAGCAGCTTTTTTAGAGCGTCGGGGGAATGCCAGCCGAGCAAGGCCCGGGCATGATGGCTTGCCTGCCGAACATCGCGGAACCAGATGCCGCTCTTGGTCTGCAGCTGCTGAAGAAACGGGCGGCCGTTCGTCGCATAAACGAAGGGAATCCGGTAGTAGTGTTGCGTGCCGTCCTGGTCCTGGCCGTGGAACCAGCCGGGGAAGGGATACGCCACACCGGGTGGTTGCGGCAAAGTCTCGTCGGCCTGGATCTGGTAGTGCTCGCTGTAGCGCTCCGCCTGAGTGATTACCCCGGAGACATCGGATCCGTACTTCTTCGCTTCGACGATAGCCAGCGGGGTCAGGCCGTTGAAGAGTACGTAATCCGCAGGCCCCTCGGCCGTCGGCCACTCGGCGATGGCCTGGTGTTTGCCGGCGTCCGCCCGCGTCCCCTTGGCGAATCTCAGCGTTTCGCTGTCTGCCAGCCAGCCAGCGGCAATGAGCTGGGCGTCGATAATCGCGCGCGTTTCCGCCTCATCAAGCGCGATCGCCTGTGACGCACCGGCGATCGCCGCCGCGATGGTTGACGATTCGGCAGCACTGCGCTGCGTTGCCTGCGCCTGAATCGCCGCCAGCTTGGCTTCGAAGTCCCTTGTTAGGCCCAGACGTTCCTGCTCCTCTTCCTGTGCCAGCTGCTCCCACAGCGCCTTCTCTTCGGCATTCGCGTGCGCCCTCGATTCGGCATCGACACGCCGCTGTCGCTCCGCTTCCGCCACATCGTAGGCCGCGCGCGCTTCGGCCACTTTCAGAGTCAGGGCCGATGACATCTCCGCCAGTCTGGCCTGGAGGTCGACAGCGACAGGTTCCTGAAAGGCACCTGCCTTGAATGACCTTTGCTCGACCGTGCCGAAGCTGCGGTGAAACCACAGCGCCAGTTCGCGAGCGATCTTCAGTGCCGATTTGGCCTGCGTCGGTGTCGTTTCGAACTGGTGTGCCGCAAGGTTGCCCTCCTTGCGCAGGAAGTGCAGCCGATCAGCGACGTTGCGGTCGATGAGGCGCCGAATCTGCAAGGTCTTGAGTAGTTCTGCCTGCGACTGCTCCGCGTACGCGGTGATGTTGAATACCGCCGCCAGATGCTTGACCACGGCCTCTCCGAACTGCCTGAGCTTGATGACCGTCGTGTTCGGATCGTCATGGTAGTTGCGCTCGGCTCCAACGCAGAGGCGCAGGAGCAAAGGATCGTGATCCGACAGGAAGCCAAAGTTGCCGATTGGAGCGGCTGATCTAGGAGGCAATGTGAACTGACGAAGGAATGAGGGTTGAATAGAGGAAGTATGCTGTTGAGGAAGTATGCTGTTTTGATGTTTATTAGTCCACTCGCGGCACAGTGCACTTCCTCACCGGGGTCAGGCCAGGTGGGCGGTGGTTGACATTTCCTGCCACAGAACCTCTTGCTCAATAATTTGGGCGAATCGCGAAGCGGAAAAGCCATCGGGATACAAGGTGTCCAAAGACCCATCGTCGGCAAGAAACCCGGCTTCGTCCCTCAGCACGATCAGCACCTCGGTCATGCTGACCTTGAGGTGCCCGGAAAACTTCTGCCGGTCAAAGTCAATCGAGGTGTCGACAATCCATGAGTGCACCTGATCGGCCGGCGGGACTACCTCAAGTTGTAGCGAGTCCCGCAGAATGCCGTCACCAGGGAGAACATCAACCAGCGCGGCGAGTTTCCGCTCCAGTTGCCGCCCAGCTTTGCGCAGTGTGCTGGTCCGATGATGCCATGCCGCTTCCAAGGTCTGGCGCACATATCCGGACTTGATCTCGAAGACGAAGACGTGACCGTCACGCGAGGCAAGAAGATCGACTTCGCCCGCGGGTTCGCCTTCACCATCTGGTGGAACGTGGCCGACGAGGGTACGGAATCCTAGCTCCTGCATCTGCTCGGCGAGTCTCTCTTCGATGCGTTTGGTTTCCTTCCCAACGCCGGGGCGGCGGGAACGGACCCGCCGCAAGTTATTGGCCAGGGCCGTCGCGTTGTTTTGCGTCGTGAGAATCCAAGGCAGGGTGAAAACGTAATCGCCAAGTCTCAGGAAAGGTTGCTCGGCGAAGTTCCCCTGCAGTTGCTTCCCCGACTGGTGAATGTGATCTCTCACTGACTTGAGGTCGTTTCCGAAGAATGCGAGCAGGGCAGCGGCGGCTTCCTCGCTTCCGAACGGGCTGGCCTCGCTAACAGTGAACTGTCGGAGCATTTGCAGTTTTTCGGTGGTCCGGGCAAAAAGTACTGGGTAACGCTGTTGAAGGCCGTCGCGCATTCCGGACTCGATAACCTCGACCAGCGCGGACGCCCAGTCTCCGTGCCGCCGCATCGCTGCCAAGAACGGTGCCAGCAAGGTGTCCTCAAAATTCGCCTTCGCAAGTTCGAGCGTCAGGCAGGCGCGATGGAGGTCCACCTTGATCCCGTTGCCAACGTCTATCTCCTCGTCGATCCCGAACAGATCGTGCAGCATCAGCATGTCCGCCAGCATCCTGATGGACGGTTTTAGGTGGCCATCCTGAGCCATCCGCGTGAGGGTTTCTCCGTCGTCGGCAGCGCTCTCGTCCAACCCCGCCAGACTGCGCATCTGCCAGTACTGATGCAGCTCTTGTCCTCGCAGGCAGCTTCTCATCCACGGTTCGAAGTGGGCGATGGGCTCGATGGAGCGGTCACAAGACTCTTGCCCAGAAACCTTGCCATCAAAACAGAAGCTGCCGATTTCCGTGTGACGACAATGATCGAGGCGAATCTGGGCATCGATGACTCCTTCGAAACGTTTGAGCAGGGCGGCGCTCGTTCCTCCATCGAACTGCCGTGCCAGAAGTAGGGGGTACATCCGCTTGCGGAAACAGACGCGAATGCGCTCCTCGGTAATATCGAGCTCGTCCTTGCCACAGTGCTCAAGTCGGCGAGCCAGCAGGCGGCCGACTGCTTCCGTAAATATCGTATAGCGGAACTCTGGAAGCGGGATCAGCGCGTTCGGCGGCTGGAGACCAAACACCGGAGGCAGTTCAGTCTTGAAGGCGGAGATGCTGGCATAGACCAGGAGGTCGAGGATAGAGAGGTCTGAGAGCTGACCGTATGCAGCATCCGCTTGTTGTCGGCGTTGCTCGTACCGACGCCACATTTCGCGGCATTCCTTGATGAACCTCTTGTAGCCGCCGACCTGTTGTCCGGTCAGGCCCTGCAGCTCCTTCCACCTCCCGGAGCCCGGGGACAGGAACACCCTTGAGTAGCGTATTGCGCGTTTGCAGGCCTCAGGGGCCACCGTAAGTGCTCGCACGATCTCCGAAAACCGCTGCTGCTGGTCCCTTCCCAGATACTTCGCGAAGGCTAGTGCAAAGCACTCAGCACGAAACACCTCGTCCGGACAGTTCCGCCAAAAAGCGCTTGACCAGAGGGCTGCGTCGATTTCGACGGGTGACGTTTTCGCGCCGGACCTGCCGTCAAGATACCGATGGATCACTGTGACTGCGGCTTGTGCTGGGAGCGTGCCCTGACCGGTCAGCTTGTCAAACCAGGTATCGTAGAGTGAAGGGATGTCTGCCATCGTCAGTAGTCTATTGCAGGGAGCAGCGTCGCGGTATGCGTTCATGTTCACACCTTGCGTTGAGGATGTGCAGCCACCGCAGAGTTTTCAGTGTCGTCGGTGTGCGTTGATCGGCTTCGATTGGTCGATTTACGCACCCATAGGGTTCACTACGCCCGTAGCTGGATCGGTGCCAGGCGACCGCCAGCGATCTGCGGCACCCAACCGCTTCTCGCTGCCGATCTCGCCGTCGGGCTGAGCATACAGAGGGAGGAAATACCGGCTCCTATTGGTACTAATTCATTGTCTGCATTTTTGCGGGGGGTCATAGCTGCATTTTTGGCATGTAGAGAGTGAGACAGGACGCCATTTTTAACGGTAGGCGCCTGCATTTTTGCGGGGATGTTTTTTCCTTCTGGCGGCTGCCAGTCACGCCACGCACACGCCTTGAAGCCATCCAGGAAAAGGCCTTCCCGTTTCTTGATCGACAACCAGGTGACGGCGTACTGCGATGCGCCTTGCTGATAGCCGCCGAAGCGGGTTCGGCAGATCAGGCCTGCAGCGATCAACTCCTTCAGACCGCGGCTTATCGTGCGCTCAGAGTCGAAGCCGTAGGGACGAAGGTATGTGTAGGTCGCCTGCAGGTGACCGTTATTTTCTTTGGTCAGTTGCCTGGTCATCAATGTCAATAGAGACCGCGAGGAGAACGTCAGGCTACGGTAGGCTGGACTGTCATCACCCGGTGTTCGATCGCCGCGTAGGGGTGCTTTGTGGATGTCTTCGTGATCATCACACCCCCCCCTGCAGTTGATTATTCCAGTCGCCGGCCACTTCAGACCTGGCAGCATCGCCATCGAGCGTGCGCTCGACTTCGGCAGCCGCCGCGTCAGACTTGCACGAGGCCAGTCGTGTCGCACCGGAAATTGCGGCTGCAGCAAGTGCAGCGCGCTTTGCACGGCGCGCGGCGACACCCGGGGCGGAACTACCTCTTGCGGCTGTCGTACGCTGCGCGGCTTCGGCTTTGGCCTGCGCGAGCTCGGTCTCGATAGCGGCGAGCACCGTCCGCAAGCTCCAGCGAACCGTGCGAGGACCAAGTCGCGCGCCCTCGGGGAACTTGCCGCTCTTGATGGCGAGGAAAAGGTCGGTATTCCCCCGTCCTCGCAGACTACAAACTTCGGCCGCGGTAATTAGGCGATCGGGGTGCTGGATAGTCCAGCTATCCAGCGCCTCGTTGAAGAGGCTGTGAGTGCGCTTCATTTAACAACTCCTTGTCTTACGGAGTTGCGCCGCTTTTTCTGCCTCGCCGGGGTGCAACAAACGACGGAGAAGCGCCAATCCGAAAGACTCGGAGCCCGCGAAGTCTCACTCGGCCGGTCGGCCTACCTGGATTATCCCCTTCGATGCGGGTGTCGCGCGATGCATGCAGTCCGGTGATCGTGCCATGCTTGGTAGAGAACGACCGCGAACAATGAACGCACTAGAGAAATGCCCCGCAAGCGGGGTTAGCGCGCAGCAGTAGGCTGGTGAGCGGGCTCTTGGGCGTTTCACGAGACCAGGCGCGACAATAGTTGGGAGCGCTTTCCCACGTCACGTTGACGATGGCTTGGCGACGCGAAGGCGTGCAACTTGCGTAGTGCACGCATCGCCCGATAACACAATCTCGCTTGGAAGAATTACGCCACCGACCGTTTGAACTTTCCCGTCGCCTCTTTTTCCTGACCACTCCGTAGCACATCGAGCAGATCGGCCCATGCCTGCATCATCACTCTGCGCTCGGCCAGATATGTCGCGCGATTGTAGGCTCGACGAGAGGCGTTGCGCTCTTGGTGCGCAAGCTGGTGTTCGATGACCTCGCCGCGATAGCCCATCGTGTTCAACAGGGTCGAGGCCGTCGTCCGCGCACCGTGCGGCGTATGCTTGAACGGCAGAGCCAGACGCGCAATTCCTGTGTGTAGCGCTGCGTAGGTCATCGGCCTCGATCTGTCGTCGCGATGCTGGAAGACGTGCTCGGCATGGCCGGATAACGCGTTCATGCGTGTCAGCAGTTCGATGGCCTGAACCGGCAGCGGGATGACGTGTTCTTCACTCATCTTCATCCTCACCGGCGGGATGGTCCAAGTAGCTGCTTCAAGGTCGAATTCGGCCCACCGGGCGCCAGCCATTTCGGACGGTCGCGCCAGCGTCAGCCACAGCAGGCGGAGCGCGACGCCGGTCTGAAAATGCCCGCCGTAGTCGTCCAGGGCGCGCAGCAATTGCCCGATCTGTGCCTCAACAAGGGGTGTCTTGTGGGTCTCGCGATGTTCCTTGAATGCGCTTCGAATCGGCCCGGCTGGGTTCGTGTCAGCACGCAGGGTAGCGATCGCATGGTCAAATACGCCAGAAATAGTCTGGCGCAGCCGGCGAACCACCGTGCCGCCACCCACGGTGCGGCTATCCGAACCCCGGACCCGGGTGCGGGTATCGATACTCTGCTTCTCTGCTCGCCGCAGCACATCGAGAACATGCGCCGGGGTGATCTGGCGAACCGGTAGCGCGCCAAGTGTGGGTAGGAGGTGCATCTCGATCTGCGACAATCGATTTGCCAGCGTGCTTGCGGCCCAGTGACGGTTCGCCACCCATTCCGCCAGCACCGCGGCGAAGGTCGTGCTCGCGTCGTTTGCCTGGCGGATTCGCTCAAGCTTGCGTTCGTGCGCCGGATGTATCCCCTGCTTGACCAAGCGGCGGCAGCGCTCGCGCTCACTCCGCGCTTCCTGCAGTGTGAATATCCCGACATTCTTCCGGGCCTCGGCGTCCGCGAGCGTTTCCTTCACGGGGATTCTGTCGCCTGGGTACTCGCCTAAGGCAAAGACGTTTTCCCTACCATTGAGTCGGTAGCGGTATCGCCAGAGTTTCGTGCCGGTCGGTCGGATCTCAATATAGAGCCCGTTCGCGTCGGTTAGCTTGACCGGCGTGGCAACGGGCTTGGCATTCCGGATGTGTGCGTCGGTGAGCATGGCGAGGTTCCTCGTGTCGGACGATACCCGCACATGCGGACAAGGCACCAAAACAATACCCGGAACGATACCCTCTTCTTGTCCGACAGGCAACGAACGAACGAGAACAACTGAGAATATATTTCATTACCATTTCAGCCAGTTACGGAGCAATCGAGAACGTCCGCGAACCCAAACAAACGCATGTCTCGCACCCGCATCGGATAGAGAATGCCGTCGAGGTGGTCGCACTCGTGCTGCACGACGCGT
>ERZ761602.7131-NODE-7131-length-12046-cov-74.455342_pt1 | contig 12046 bp, 2 predicted proteins | sample MGYA00512165_ERZ761602 | MGnify/ENA primary metagenome ERZ761602 (study PRJEB28899, sample SAMN02445085) | bioreactor sludge metagenome | biome: EBPR sludge; isolation source: Thorneside wastewater treatment plant | place: Australia: Brisbane, Thorneside... | reverse complement strand
GAGGTGAACTGATGCTGACGATTGCCGAGCAATGGGAACAACAGGCGATGGAGAGGGGGATCGAAAAAGGGATCGAGAAAGGGATCGAGAAGGGGATCGAGAAGGGGATCGAAAAAGGAATTGAACAAGGGATCGAAAGGGGAATTGAAAAAGGAATCGAGCAAGGCGAAGCACGGCTGCTGAAGCAGTTGTTGAGCTGGCGCTTCGGAGCCTTGCCGCCCTGGGTCGAGAGCCAGCTCGCAGGCGCTGAACCCGAGCGCCTGGAGGCGTGGGCGAAGCGCGTGCTCGACGCACCCGACCTCGACACCGTGTTCGCCGAACGATCCGAGTAACGGATCGGGCTCTGAAAGGGCGATCCTGATCCTTCACCCGGTCGGTGCACATCGGTCACGGCAGAGACACGGCCAGGTCCGCCTCGCCTTGAGTTTACTGTCACCGTTTCAGGGTCACCACGTTCGGTCGGCACCTCCGGCACCGTGCTCCTGTCGACGATCACCTTGTCGTCGGTCATGTGCTCGCCGATGCGGCGTGCGGCCGCGAGCACGTACTGGAGATCGACCGAACCCTCCTCGTCGGGCGCCGTACCAGCGCCGATGAACTGCAGCGTCCCGTGGTCACCGCGACGACGACCTCGGTTGTGAGCGGCAGCCGGCCATCGGCGGCATTGCGCTTCACCATCTGCGCTTGACCATCTGTCCACACCCGGATCATGGATCGGGATGCTGCCGCTGTTGAGGATTTCGTCCCGATCCTGCGCTGGTCCACATCCAGGCAGCAGAGCCCGCCGTTGCGCATATCCGACCGGCAGACCCGGTGACCAGGCCGATCTCGCCCCGGCGGCAACAACCGTTACTCGAATGGGACGAAAACACCCCTTTCCGATCTCCGAAGTGTTGCAGCAGCCGCACAGCCCGGACACTGGCCAATCAAGAATGCTGTCCCCGTTTCTTGGTCGGCAGGGCGCTGGCCGACATGCCGAGCACCCTGGCGACCATTTCGTTTCGGCTGTGCGCGCCGATGCGGGCGTAGATTTCCTGGAAGTGATCGCGCACGGTCTGCTCGCCGATGTTGAGTTCCTGCGCGATTTCGCCGTTGGTGCGCCCGCGCAGCGCCCAGGCGGCGATCTCGCATTGCCGGGGCGACAGGCCGTACCTGGTCAGCCGGTGGTCCAGGTCCGTCCGCGGAAGGAGGGGTCGCAGCACGATGATGCTGCTGCCCGCCTGCCGCGCCGTCGCTCGCGCAGCGCTGGCGGCCGCGGGATCGGTGTCCGGCGGCCGCCAGCCCAGAATATCCGCTGCTGCGTCCGCGCAGGCAAAGCGGCGCAACAGGCTCGCCGCCGACCACGGCAGGCGGCCGAGGCGAAAGGTCTGCGAACCGAGCCGGATCACCCCTTCCCCGCCATGCCGCGCGGCAGCCGCCGCCAAGGCACCCGGTGGCGTCGTGCCGAGAAAGCGGCGCGCCGGTGCATTCAGATAGAGTGCGTGGCCGCCCGGGTCAAAGACGGCCAGACCGGTTTCGGCACGCGACAGCGAATGGCTCGCCAGGCGACGCAGCACCACCGCCCGCGCGAGATGCGGGCCAATGCAGTCGAGAACGGCCTTGTCCGCCGCGTTGAAGTCGCGCTCGTGTTGCCGGCGATGGACACTGACGACCGCCACCGGCTGCTGCCCGACGCCGGCCAGCATCCCGGTCGCGTGGAAATACGGCACCTGCCGGAGGAAGTCGCTGAACTCGCTCTGCGCCAGTTCCGCTGGGCTGATCACATCCGACAGCAACAGGTTCCGGTTCAGCTTCGTCGGTCCCGGCTGCCTGAGAACGAACGGATCCATCGCTGCGTAGTGGGCGAGATAACGCGCCATGTCTGCCGGGCAGCAGTCGAAGCACGGCCCCGCCTGCAGTTCCATGGTCGCCTGATCCACCGGCATGAAGATCCCGCTGCTGAACGGGATGACCTGCCGCATGGTCTCGAATACCGCGCCGATCATTGCGTCGTCGTCTGGCGCCGCATAGGCCAGCTCGATCATCCGCAGCAGCACGCCCTCCACCTCGGGCCCGCCGGACATTCCCTACCCTCCTCGCCATCGTTCTTGTTGTTTCTTTTTTTGCCGCCTCGAAGCCCAGAATCCTACTGCCGTAGGATGGACAAGGACGACACCGCAAGTATAGGCTGCCGGGTGGGGAGCGAACCAAGAAGAATGGAAAAAAACAGGGGTGGACATCGGATTGCGCGTGCTTGCCGCAGCACGCGGTCGCTCGGCCTGAGCACGACATCACCACCACTGCGCCGCTGCACCACGGCAGCGGCACAACAGCCCCCCGCGACGACAGCCCGCACAGCAGCCGCTTGCGCTCTCCGCATGCTGGCCACCACGGCTGACGACACCCGCTGCAGCCAACCAGTCACCGAACAAGCCGGCGATGCCCGGCTGCCCACGATCATTTTTGACCATCCGCCCAGCCTGCGGCGCCGACATCATTCGGCCCCGGGGCAAAGCCGAACCACGGAGACCAAGCCATGAGCACCCTGAAAAACGAAGTCGCCTTCATCGACGCCAACGTTGCCGATCTCGACCAGCTCATCGCCGGGCTGCGCAGCGAGGTCGAGCCGATCGTCCTGACGGCCGACAGGAGCGCGACCGAACAGATGGCGCGAGCGCTCGAAGGGGTGTCCGGTGTGGCGGCGGTGCATGTCATCGCGCACGGCGGCGAAGCGGAGATCCGGTTTGCCGGTGGCGCCCTTTCCCTGGAAAACATGGATCAGCATGCCGACGCCCTTTCGGTACTGGGGCTGGCGCTCGCCGACGACGGCGTCGTCCAGCTTTACTCCTGCAACATCGCCGACGGTCAGCGGGGACGGCATTTCGTCAGCGCGCTCGCCGATACCATTGGCGCACATGTCTTTGCGACCGCTGGCAAGGTTGGGGCCGAGGCTCTCGGAGGCAACTGGCGGGTCCTTGCCGCCGGCGACGGCAAGATCGCAGCGCCGCTGCCATTCCAGGCATCGACGCTCGCGGCTTGGCCGCATGTGCTCGCCATCAGCAACTTCCGCCTTGCCGCGACATCGGATTCCGGGTCGTTGAACAACGACGGCATCACCAAGCTCACAAGCGTCACATTCTCCGGCACGTCGACCAGCCTGGGCACCTATGTCACGGTCTTCCTGGATGCCAACGGCAACGGCCTCGCAGATGACGAGACGCAAGTCACCGTTCTGACGAACCCCTCTACCGGTGTGTTCAACGCGTCTCTGACCTTGATCGAGGGCACCTACAGCAACATCAAGGCCTACGACTACAGCGACAGCACCGCCACGAGCGCCATCGTCGTCACCATCGATACCACCGCGCCCTATGCCCCCGGCGCCCCCGATGTCCTGGCAGCCTCCGACACCGGCACCTCCTCCACCGACAACCTCAGCAACGACGATTTCCCCACCGCCCGCGTCAGCCTGAGCGGCGCCACTGCCGTGGCGGGCGACAAGGTCACCCTGAAGTCGAGCGGCGTTGCCGTCGGCAGCGTCACCCTGAACAGCACCGACATCAGCAACCAATGGGTTGACGTCACGGCCACCACCGCCTTGGGCGCTGACGGCAACAAGACCCTGACCGCGACGGTCACCGACATTGCGGGGAACGAGTCCGGCCTGTCCACGTCGCTCAGCTATCAGCTCGACAAGACACCACCGGCAGCAGGCACCCTGTCCTTCACCAACCTCACTGACACCGGCAGCGACAACGGCGACGGCATCACCCAGGACAATGACTTCACCCTCAGCCTGAGTGGCGAGGAGTCCGGATCGTCGGTAGCCTATGAACGGAACAAGGACGGAGCTGGCTGGACCGGCACAACCGGCAGCCAGAGCAGCCTGATGGACGGTGTCTACCAGTTCCGCGCGGTGGTCACCGACGGAGCGGGCAACAACTCCCACACAAATGTCATCAGTGTCACCATCGACAACACCGCTGCCCCGCCCGCTGCCCCCGATCTGCATACGGCCTCCGACAGCGGCAGCTCCACCAGCGACGACCTGACGAACGTTACCACCCCAACCGTCACCGGCAGTGGCGCGGAAGTGGGTGCCACCGTCACCGTCTATGACACCGACGGCACCACGGTGCTCGGCACCGCTGTGGCCGGCGCCTCCGGCAACTGGAGCATCACCACCTCCGCCCTGGGCAGCGGCCCGCATACCCTGACTGCCAAGCAGACAGACGTGGCCGGCAACACCAGCGCCGCCTCCGCCGGCCTCACCGTGACCATCGACACCGCCGCCCCCGCCGCGCCGTTCGCCCCCGATCTGCATGCAGCCTCCGACAGCGGCAGCTCCAACAGTGACGACCGGACCAACGATACCATCCCGACCATCACCGGAAATGGCGCCGAGGCGGGTGCCACCGTCACCCTCTATGACACCGACGGGGTCACCGTGCTCGGCACCAACGTGGCCGACGCGTCCGGCAACTGGAGCATCACCACCACCGTTCTGAGCTCTGGCGCGCATACCCTGACCTCCAAACAGACCGACCTGGCCGGCAACCCCAGTGCCGCCTCCGCCGGCCTGACCGTGACCATCGACACCACGGCCGCAGCCCCCTCCGCCCCCGATCTGCATGCGGCCTCCGACAGCGGCAGCGACAACAGCGACAACCTGACCAACCACACCACCCCGACCGTCACCGGCAGCGGTGCCGAGGTCGGTGCCACCGTCACCCTCTATGACACCAATGGCACCACCGTACTGGGCACCAGCGTGGCCGACGCGTCCGGAAACTGGAGCATCACCACCACTGCCCTGGACGCTGGCGGGCATACCTTGACCGCTAGGCAAACCGACCTCGCTGGCAACCCCAGCGCCGCATCCGCCGGCCTCACCGTCACCATCGACACAACCGCCGACGTAGCCCCCAGTGCTGCCTTGGTCGTCGGCGGCGGCACCGGACCCAACGTGGCCAACCACATGGTTTCCTTCTCCGTGGCTGGGCTGGATCTCGATACCAGCGCCACGGTAACCTTTACCGGCTCTGGTGGCGGCACCACCACAGTTGCCGCCAGCGCGGCGAGTGCCAACATTTCCGGCCTGAGCGGCACGGTGAGCTCCGTGCTCAACATTACCGACGCCGCCGGCAATACCGCCGCCGTCAGCGGCAACGCCATCTACACCACCGTCCAGTCCGCTATCGACGCTGCCGGAACCGGCGACACCATCATGATCGCATCCGGCACCTACACCGAGAATGTCGATATCAACGAGTTCGTGCATCTGCAGGGCGCCGGCGATGAGGGAGCTGGGGCAACCACGATCAGCGGCAGCCTGACCATCAGCGTCAGTGGCGCCAGTAATCTTGACAGGCTGACAATTGACGATCTTGCCGTCACCAACGGCATCGCCATCCGTGAGCAGGATCATATCGCACTGGATAACGTGACCGCGGCGACCACGGGCAGCTATGTGGTCAGCCTCAACCATACCGGGACGGCGGCTGGCTTCTCCGACATCTCCATTACCAACTCCGTCCTCAACGCCTCAGGGGGCCAGGTCGGCCTGCGGGCCAGTTCCGCGGCTGATGTGGATGGTCTGACGGTTACCAACACCATCTTCAATGGGGGTCAGTTCGGCATCTACTTCGCCAAGGACAGCGATGCGACCGGCAGTTCGGTCAGCAATGTTCTGCTGAACCAGCTTACCTTCAACAACCAGACCCAGTTCAGCATCTACGCAGAAAAGCTCGATGATGCCGCACTGACCGATCTCGACTTTGTTCAGACCGGCGTTTACGTCGCTGGCACTTTGCTGCGCGGGCTTGTCATCAACCTGAAGGGCAACGCCAGCTACCAGAACATCTCGATCAACGGTGTCGACTTCACTGGATTCGACGTGGTTCAGGGCGCAACAAGCAACTATCGCCCCTACATCTCGGTCGGCCAGAAGCCGGGCACGGTGCTGACCAACCTCGATATCAATGACGTCAGCGGCGCAAAACACACTGGCGCTACAGGCAATGGCCAAGTCATTGTCGATGTGTTCAGCGAACATGCCGCAAACATCGACGATGTAACCGTCACCAACAGCACACTGACCGGCACGCTGAAGGTTCAAACGTCGAATTACGCCTCGATCACCGGCAACACGGTGACCGGCGATCTGGTGCTCCTCAACGTCGACCAGCCGATCACGCCCAACAATTCGCTGGCGGGCAACACGGTCACCGGCAAGGTCACGATGTATGACTACAGCACCCTGACCCTGCCCGCTGGCGCCGACGACCTCGTTCTGCTTGGCAGCGACAGCGTCAACGGCACGGGGAACGGCGACATCAACGTCATGACCGGCAACGATGGGCAAAATAGCCTGAATGGCGAGGGAGGCAACGACACGATCAGCGGCGCCGGCGGCAACGACACCATCGACGGTGGCACCGGCATCGACACCGCGCTCTACACCGGCACGCTGACCACGGCCAGTATCACCCCCAATGGCAGCGGCGGCTGGAATGTCGCGGCGGGCGCCGAAGGCTCCGACACGCTTACCGGGGTCGAACTCGTCGACGGCGCTGGTGCGGGCAAGTTCCTGCTCGTCGGCAACGGCGGCTATGGCAGCATCCAGGCAGCCATCAATGCGGCAGCAAGTGGCGATACGATCGTGGTTGGGTCGGGCACCTTCATCGAAGACCTGTCGATCGCCGGCGGTCTCGCGATCACCATCCAGGGCCAGGGCATTGGCACGACGACCATCAAGGGCCAGACCATCACCTCCGGCGAACTGAATGGCGCTCTGAGCTTCCGCGACCTGAGCGTAGACGCGGCAGGCAAGCCGTGGGGATTCAACATCAGCAACAACTCGGCCGCCTTTGCGGGCTCCATCGTGCTCGACCATGTCGAGGTGAAGAATGCCGACCAGAACGGCTTTGCCTACATCCGTGCGGGGAATGGTGCCCCGCCGCCTGTCTTCACGGACACGGTGGGCAACATCCAGATCCTCGACAGCATATTCAGCAACAACGGTACGGTCTCCGCTGCCAACGGCCGTGGCGACGTGATCGTGTATGGCTACAACCGCGACCTGACCATCGATGATTCGAGCTTCACCGGCGCCGGAGCGCACAAAGCGATCCAGTTGCAGGGCTTGCAAGACGTTGGCAGCCCCTACAGCTCCGCCGGGAACTTGACACTGACCGATCTGAGCATCGGTGGCACTTATACCAAGGATGCCATCGGTATCTATCGGATCAAGGATTTCACCAATTTCACGATGACCGGTGTCGTGGCGAACGTCAGTGCCCCCTGGGGTGTCTTCAATGCCGACGAGGTGGGCGGCACCATCGACGCCTCGGGTCTCTCGGGCACCAACAGTAGCGGCCCGCTCGCCGTGTTGCAGGGCCTGTCCAGCATCGACACCTTTACCGGCACAGGCGGCAACGATGTACTTCATGGTCGTGGCGGCGCCGACGCCATGAGCGGTGGCGATGGCAACGACCTCTATGTGGTCGACGACGCCGGTGACGTGGTCACCGAACTCGCCGGCAAAGGCACCGATACGGCTTGGGCAACAGTCAGCTACGCCTTGGCAGCCGGCACCGAGGTCGAGAACCTGAGCTCCAACGGCACGGGCATCACCCTCACCGGAAACGAATTTGCCCAGACCATCACCGGCGACGCGGGCGCCAACAGCCTCGCGGGTGTTGACGGCAACGACACCATAACCGGCGGTGCGGGCAACGACACGATCGACGGTGGCTCGGGCATCGACACCGCGCTCTACACTGGCGCTCTGACCGCTGCCAGTATCACCCGCAACGGTAGCGGCGGCTGGGATGTCGCGGCTGGCGCCGAAGGTACCGACACGCTTGCCGCGATCGAGATCGTCGACGGCGGCGGTGCGGGCAAGTTCCTGCTCGTCGGCAACGGCGGCTACAGCAGCCTCCAGGCAGCCATCGACGCGGCTGCCAACGGCGACACCATCCTCGTCGCTCCGGGCACCTATAACGAGAGCGCCAACTACAACCCGACCAACAACACCAATTCGGGTAGCAACCCCTTGGGCCTGCTGGTCAACAAGTCCGTCACCATCCAGGGCGTCAGCGCATCGGGTGCTCTGGTCACTGACGCCGCGGACGTCGCGGCAACCATCCAGTCGACCGTCGAATCGAATTGGGGTACTAACTTCTTCATCACGGCCCCAAACGTCTCGATCATCGGGCTGTCCCTGCAGGCGTTCAGCGTCCCCTCCGAAGTCAACAAAGTCGTCGAGGTCGTCGCGGACAATTTCACGCTGCAGCACTCCGTCGTGGGTGCGGCTGCCGGTCTCGAGATCGGTGCAACCGTTTATGTCAACGATGACACGGTGGCGGACCCGTATACCAGCCACGTGTCGGACATCGCAACGGTGCACATCCTCGACAACACACTCAAGGGCGATGTCGTGATCACCAACGGGGCGGGCTATGGCGTTGCCTCAGCCGACCTCGAGATCAAGAACAACGACTTCGTCCTGAATCCCGGATCGGACATCAACTACAACTGGGGCGTCATCGTCACCGGGCGCGACGACTCTGTCGCCTGGCGACCGGCGCCGGTCGCGCTGCCTGAAGTCACGGGCAACATTTTCGCGGTGGACTACACGACCGACCGACTGCTGTTCGTGCGCGACGACGACCCTGTGAGAATGCCGGACCGCGCCTACGTCGACGCGTTCGTCGCCAGCAACACGGTCGGTACCTACGCGTTTGCCACCGACTCGTCAGGCGCTCCAAGGGCAGTGGTCCTGTCAACGACCAATGGCTTCGTGATCGCGAAGACGGCAGGCAATGCGTCCTCCTGGGCGCAAGCTGGCGACACGCTGGTGGTGAACAGCGGCGCAGCCAACGACGTCGAAACGATCGCCACCAACAACCTGCAAGTGCAGGCGCTGTCCGATTCGGCAGATCTGGACCTCCACCTCGGTGGCGGCGTGGCCAGCCTCACGCTCAAGGACCATGCACTCAATACGGGCGCCAATGTGGACGTCACCGGCAACACGACCGACAACACCATCACTGGCAACTCCGGTGCCAATGCGATCTCGGGCGGAGGCGGCAACGACATCATCACTGGCGGTGCCGGCAACGATACCATCGACGGTGGCGCCGGAACCGACACGGCGGTCTATTCCGACGACGTGACCGTCACGGCGAGCGGCGGCTCTTGGGTCGTGTCGAGCGTTGCAGACGGCACCGAGACGCTCTCCGGCGTCGAAATCGTCGATGACGCGACGGGTCCGAGGTTCCTTCTCGTCGGCAATGGTGGGTTTGCGACGATCCAGGCGGCCGCAAACGAAGCCAGCAGCGGTGACACGATAATGGTCGCCGCAGGCACCTACACGGAAGACGTCACGATCACCGACAAGGCGATCTCGCTCATTGGCGCCGAACCCGGCGTGAACATCAGCGGACAGTTCCTCGTCTCCGACGACATGGCAACCTCCGATGTGATGCGCTTCAAGAACCTCAACATTAACGCCGACGGCAAGACGTACGGGATCTCCGTGCGCAGTTCCGCAGCGGACGTGCCCGGTGTTAACGGCGGCACGATCGTGCTCGATGGCGTGTCGATTGCCAATGCCAACGAGATCGGATTCTTCTATGCACATCCGACCAACGGCTCCAACCCGATCAATCCGAACACCGTCGGCAGCATCGAGATTCTCACCTCCGATTTCACCAACAACGGCCATCTGGTCACGGGCGCTCGCGGCCAGGGCCATGTGAACCTGTTCGGCTTCAATGGAAACCTGACCGTCAATGACCTGACGATGAGCGGTCCGGGCACGACCCTCGGTGATTCCACGTTCCGCGGCGGCACCGTTACGACGGGCAACGACGCGAATCCCGACAAGGCATTCTCCGTCACCGGTATCCGCACCGGCACACCAGGCGTCGGCGGCTACGTCGATGCCGGAACTCTCGTTTTGAACGATGTCACGATCAACGGCCACTACTCCACCGACGTGCTCGCTGTCTACACGATCCAATCTTTCGCCAGCGTCTCGGTCAGCAATGTGGCGATCAATGCGCGTGGACCGTGGGGACTGGTCAATTTCGACAGCATCGGTGGCCCGCTCGACCTGAGTGGCGTCAGCGGCACCAACTGGGCCGCAGCAAGCCCGGTCGTTGTCCTTCAGGGGCTCGCTGGGAATGACACCTTTACCGGAACGGCCGGTAACGATGTACTCGTGGGCCGTGGAGGCGCTGACAGCCTCGTCGGTGGCGCCGGCAACGACAGCTACTGGGTCGACCACGCCGCCGATTCGGTCGTCGAGGCCACTGGCGGTGGCACCGACACGGTCAGCACCTCGGTCAGTTACGCGCTCGCCGCCGGTAGCGAAGTCGAGAACCTTGTGCTCACGTCGCTTGCGTCTGCTACGCACAACTTCGAGAACTTTGCGCTTGGACCGATCGCCGATGGCGAGAACCAGTGGAAGTTCGCTGGCGCCAAGGATCAAGAGGTGATGCTCGATCCCAGCAATGGCAGCAACAAGGTTTTCAGGATGTCGAGCGACCCGAGTTCCGGCGATTTTGGGGGACCCTATTCGCCCGCACTGCCGGTGTCCGCTGGTGAGCCGGGTACGACTGCCGCGGCCGACTCGCATGCTGTCTCGTTCGAGTTCCGCGCGGTCCAGGCAAACGACATGTCACGGCTGGAAGTCGACCTGGGCAACGCGGCCGGGACGGACCGCAACAACTTCCTCGTCATCGAAAATCTGGCGGCAGGCCTTCGCATCGCCGTCGCCGACCCGTTGCTCAACGGAGACTGGGACACTGGCCCGGACCTCAACAACTTCACCCCGTACACGGGTAACAGAACCCTGGTTTCCGGCATCAACGCTGCCGTCGGACACACGCTGTCGATGGTGGCGACCTACAACGGCGGCCAAGACAGCGACGTCGTCCATGTCTTCCTTGACGGCCAATTGATTGGCAGCACGACCACGTTCGAGAACTATCGTGACGCTATAGGTGGCACGCATGCTGCGAACGCAGAAGCCAATCAGACGAGCCGTCTCTTCTTCCGTGGCAGTGGTGCAGTCGTTCAGGACGGACCTGGTGGCCAGAATCAGGGCTTCTTCTTCGACAACATCAGCAACGTCGTCTCCCAGTCCGGACAATCGCTAGTCGGAAACGAGTTCGCACAAACGCTCGTCGGCAATTCCGTCAACAATTCCTTCACCGGTAACGGCGGCAACGACAACATACAGGGTGGACTCGGGTACGACACCGCAAACTATACCGACCCCCTGAGCGCCAGCTCTTTCACCTACTCCGGCGCGAACGCACAGGTGACCACCACAACCGAGGGAACAGACCTTCTGAATGGCATCGAGAAGGTAACGGCCAACGGTCAGGATTTTCTACTGGTTGGCGCCGGTGGCTATGCCACACATGCTGCCGCGCTGGCCGACTGGACGCCAGGCGACATCATCATCGATGGCACCAGTGACTCCGGCAATGACCTCGCGGTAACGGCCGGCGACACACTGGTCAACAACAGCGAGAAGGTTGCGGTTCCATTCACCGTCGCGGGACTGGACGGCGACGCCACCGGTGTTGTCGAGTTCACGGATCAAGCCAGCAACACGGTAGCCGTGCCAATCCCCGCCGGCGGCAACGGAAGCTATGCTGCCAACCTCAGCTCACTCGTCGACGGACCGATCACGGTGTCGATTACCGCGACTGATTCGGGCGGTTTGTCGACTACGGTGGTGGGCACGCCGCCCACGATCACCCGCGACACTACCGTAGGCGCGCCCACCGTCTCGCTGGCCAACGACACCGGCAACAGCGACGGCATCACCAGTGACGTCTCGCTGACCCTCAGCACGCCTGCCGAACCCGGCACGCGCGAGTTCAGCCTCGACGGCGGAACCACCTGGTCCAGCACCTACACACCGCCCGCCACCGACGGCAGCCACACCGTCATCGTCCGCGATACCGACGTCGCCGGCAACACCGCCGCCACCTCGCTGACATTCACCCGCGACACTACCGTAGCCGCGCCCACGGTCTCGCTGGCC
>ERZ761602.7128-NODE-7128-length-12050-cov-3.318716_pt1 | contig 12050 bp, 9 predicted proteins | sample MGYA00512165_ERZ761602 | MGnify/ENA primary metagenome ERZ761602 (study PRJEB28899, sample SAMN02445085) | bioreactor sludge metagenome | biome: EBPR sludge; isolation source: Thorneside wastewater treatment plant | place: Australia: Brisbane, Thorneside... | reverse complement strand
CCCTCGGTCTCCAGCGCCGACGGGGTGTTCGCCAACTTCGCCGACGGAGACACGACCGCCTACGTCATTCACATCGGCGAGGGCGTCGACACCGTCGCGCGCGACGAGTTCGACGACCTGCTCACGGTGACGACGACGGACGGTTGCCTCTACGACACCAAGACGACCATCGTCCACGGCACCGCGCTCGACCAGACGCGCCTCATGACGATGGCCACGAACGGGATGGATCTCGTCTGGTCGCCGAAGTCGAACGTCTTTCTCTATGGCGGCGGCACCGATCTGACGATGACGACCGACATCCCCGCCGCGCTCGGTCTCGGCATCAACGTCGCCATCGCGCCCGATTGGTCGCTCGGGGGCAGCCAGAACATGCTCGACGAGATCCGCTACGCCGACCTCGTCGACAACAGCGTCTTCGGCGACATCCTCACGCCGCAGATCATCTGGGAGATGGCCACGATCAACGCGGCCGACGCGCTCGGCGTCAGCCAGTACATCGGCTCGCTCGAGGTGGGCAAGCGCGCCGACGTCGCCGTCTTCTGTCCATCGGACCCCGACCCGTTCGTCTCGGTTCTCCAGTCGACCCCGCGTGAAGTCACCGCCGTCTTCGTCGATGGCCGGATGCTCTACGGCGACGAGTCGCTCACGAGCGCCGCGCCGATGAGCTCGACGTGCGAGGCCCTCGACGTGTGCACCAGGGCCAAGGTCGTGTGCATCGCCGAGACCGGCGGTAACCCGGCCGACCTCCTCGACCAGACGCTCGCCGAGATCACGACCAACCTCGGGACGGCGATCAGCGACTACGACGCGGCGCAGGGCACCAACTTTGCGCCCATCGCGCCGCTCGTCGTCTGCCCCTAGGAAGCTGGCGTCTTTCGGACGATCCCTTCGCGCTGCCGGCGTTGCGGTCTGCGGTGCGTGCTCACGTACAGGAAGTACGTTCCGCGCGCTCCTCGCCCGCGCCTTGGCATCGCTCGGTCTCGCCCGAAATCCGCCAGCTTCCGGCTCGACGCGGTCGGGTGGGTCACGTAGCCGTCAACGGCCGGGCCCCAGCACGCTACCGACGACGGCCGTGAAGTCGGTCTCGCCGGGGAGGCGCCCCTCGGCGTGCTCGGGCCTGCCGCCCCCGCGGCCGCCGGCGGCGGAGGCGATCGCCTTCAGCGTCTTGCCGCAGTCGACCGTCGAGCGCGCGCCGCGGCTGACCATGACCGCGAGGCCGTCGGCGGTGGGGCCCGCGAGCACGACCAGGCCGCCCGTCTTCTCGGTCACGGCCCCCGCCACGGCGCGCATCGGCTCGGTCTCTCCGAACGGCAGCATCGCGACGACGGTGCTCTCGCCTCGTGACGCAGCGTCGGCCGCGAGCTCGGACGCGAGCCTCGTGGCGAGCTCGATCGCGTGTCGCTTGCCTGCGTCTCGCGCGGCCGCGAGCTCGGTCCGCAGTTTGGTCACGGCGCCGGCGACGTCGGCAGGCCCGCACGTCATCTCGCGTGCGAGCGCGGCCAGGTCGTCGCGCGCTCGCCCCAGCTCGGCGCGGGCGCGCGCGCCGGCCACGAAGGTGACGCGCATCTTGCCCTTGTAACGCTCGACGTTCGTGATCTTGCAGAGCGCGACTTGCGAAGTGCGCGTGCAGTGGGTGCCGCCGCAGGGTGAGATGTCGAAGTCTTCGATCGCGATGACGCGCACGTCGCGCTCCACCTTGGGCGCGCGCCGCAAGCGGAGCCCCGCGAGCTCGCTCTCGGTCGGAAAGAACGCGCGGATCGATCGGTCGGCGTCGATGACATCGTTGACGAGCGCCTCTGCGCGAGCCGCCGCCGCGTCGTCGAGGGTCGTGACCTCGAGGTCGATGGTGCACGCGGTCTCGCCGAGGCGCGCCGACACCGTCGCCGCGCTCGCCTCGTCGAGAAGGGCGCGCGAGAGCATGTGCTGGCCGGTGTGGAGCGCCATGTGCACGCGGCGGCGCCGCATGTCGACCGCGCCCGCGACGGGCGTTCCCGGGGCGGGGTAGCTGGCCGGATCGAGGTCGAGCCGGTGGTGCACCGCCCCCGCGTCGTCGACCTGCACGTCGACGACGGCGGCGCTCACTTCGCCGAAGCGCAGCGACCCGCGATCGGCCATCTGTCCGCCTGCCTCGGGATAGAGCGCGGTGTCGTCGAGGATGACGCTCGGCCAACCCTGGAACGTGCCGTGGCCGAGGACGATCGCGTCGAACCGAGCGAGGAAGGGATCGTCGAAGTAGAGCCGGCCGGTCAAGGCTGGATCCCGATACCGGCCACGTTGTCGGCGACCGTACCGCCGAGATCCACCACGTCGAGATCGGTCACCGTCGCCCCCGCCTCGAACTTGACCATGTAGACGCCGCGGACGTCGGCGATGAGCACGAGCCCGTCGAGCGGGCCGCGGTCGACGGTGGCGAGCGCGCCGGGGAGCTGCGGACCGGTGCCGGTGTACGTGAGCTCACCGCGCAACGTGAGCGGCTGGGCCGCGTCGGGATCGTAGTCGACGATGAAGATGCCGTCGCCGAAGCCCGAGGTGACCACGATCGCATCGTCGAAAGGCGACACTGCGATCGAGTAGGGGTCCTCGATGCTGGTGAGCGTCTGCACGGCGCCCAGGCCGGTCGCGGTGACCTCGACCGCGGCGACGCGGTTGGGGACGGCCGAGAAGGCGGAGTTGTCGCCGAGGATGACGTGCCGACCGTTGCGGGTGAGAGCCGTCCAGCTCGTGATCGCCTCGTCGTCGCCGAACGCGTCGGCGCTCGCGATCGCGCTCGGCGGCGGATCGAGGTCGACCCGATGCAGATGGGAGACGGCGGTGGAGCCGAAGACGCCGCGGGCGGCCAGGAGCCCGTGGCCGGTGGCCGCGTCGAACAGGATGTCGTGGGCCGACTTCGCCTCGAAGAGGCGCGGGCCGGGCGTGAGACCCTCGTCGCAGCCGAGGGCGATGGTGTAGAGCCCGCCGCCGTTCTCGGGGAAGTTGCGATCGAGCACGTACATGCCGGAGCTGTCGGCCGAGTTCCAACGCACGTTGTCGGCGTAGAAGTTCCCTGCCAGGCCCGCGGCGAGCACGGTGGGCTGGCCGGTCGTGCTCAGCCTGAACACACCGACGGTACCGTCATCTTGCACCGCGAAGCCGATTTCGCCGTCGGGCGTGAAGTGGATGCGGCGGTCCGCGGGCGGGCCCATGTGGAAGAACATGCCGGTCGACGTGAGGACGCCGGCCGGTGAGAGGCGCAGGACCTCGTACGAGCCGTCGGGGTCCATCGACGTGTCGAACGGGTGCCCCACGACCACGAACCGGTCCTTGTCATCGGGGCCGACGTCGTCGTAGCAGCCCACCGAGCCGCCCGAGCCGCTCGACGAGCTGGACGAGGTCGACGCTGCGGTCGACCCGCTGGAGCTCGCGTTGGTCGACGGGCCCGAGGTGCCCGCCCCACCCGAGCCCGTCTCGCCGTCGTCGCCGCAAGCAAGCAACAAAAGGCACCCGGTGAGCGCCACGTAGAGCTTCATGGTGGCGGGTTTTCCCAGCCGCGGGCGCCGCCGTCAAGGCCGCGATCATCCAGCCAAGCCGCTCCGCCTCGGAGGTGTCGATCCGTGAACATCATGCCATCCTCTCGCTCGCGCACCCTGGCGACCTCCCTGCTCCTCATCGTCATGGGATGCAGCGGCGGCTCGGCCGCCGGCGGACCGTCCAACGCCCCGCGGGTCGGTCCGCGCGCGCCGTCGTCTCGGACCCCACCATCGCCCGCGGCGGGGGCGGCCGACGCCGACCCGTGGCCGGAGCTCGGCGGATGGGTCGAGCTGGAGACGTCGCCAGGCGGTCCCGAGCTCGCCGAGGGAGCGCGCGCGGTTCGCGAGAAGGATTGGCGGGGCGCGCGCACGGCGTTCGAGGCAGCGCTGACCTCGCTCGACGGCGAAGCGCGCCTCGATCTCTACCTCGCGGGCCAGGCGCTCCTCGGCAGGGCTTGCGCGGCACAGGGGGACGCTCCCGCGGCCAGCGCGGCCTTCGGCCGAGTGCTTCGTCGTTGGAACGGCGCGGCGACCGCGCGGGCGGTGATCGCTGGAGCGGGCGACGACGGCGCTCCCGGAGAGCGCCTGCAACGGGTGCTCCTCGCGGTGGGGGAGGCGATGTTCTTCGAGGGCGAGCAGAAGCGAGCGACCCTCGAGCGCGCGCGCATGCCCACCTTCGCCGGTCCGGCCGACGACGCGGCGATCGACCGCTTCGTCGTCGATCGCGTCTCACCTTGGATCGACGCCAAGCAGCCGCTCCTCCTGGACGCCGAAGCGGCCTACGCGCGCGTCGTCGCGCTCGAGCCTGCGCCCCCTCCACGCTGGGCGGTGCGAGCCGCCGCCCGTGTCGGCCAGATTCGCGGCAGGTTCGCGGCCGAGCTCCGCGCGGCGCCCATCCCCGCGGCCTGGCGCGGCAAGGGGGCGGTCGCCGGTGATCCGCGCCGCAGTCGGGCGGATGTCCGCGCCACCTACTATCGCGCGATCGACCGCCGCGCCGCGCCGCTCGTCGACCGCGCGCGCGTCGCGTTCGAGGCTTGCGAGAAGCTCGCCCGCGACCTCGGCTACCACGACGAGCTCACGCGGACCTGCACCGCGTGGCTGGATACCCGGCGCTGATCGACGTTGGTCGTGACCTGTCACGTGACACCGCGCGGTCGTCACGTGACAGGTCACGCATGTCGGTTCGCCATCCGCGGCTCGGCGCGGTGGCTCCCGTTTACACGAAGCTGGAACGACGGTTGCACCGACGCCGGCGATGACCAAAAAGTGCGCGGCGTCCGGCCGCCGGATACCTCACGTCGCCCGCTTGCTCTGCGTCGTATCGCTGGGTTGCGAAGCGCCTCCGGCCGAGGCCGACGCGGAGGCGGGCGCCGCGTTGCCGTGTGAGGTCAGCGCTGCGCTCGCGAGCTGTTCGACGTGCCATGGCGAGACGCCGCAGTTCGGCGCGCCCATGCCGCTCGTCGACGTCGACGACTTCAAGGCGAGCGCGCGGGATAGCAGCGCGGTGGCGCAAGCCATACTCGCCCGCATCGCCGACGACGCTTCGCCCATGCCGCCCGCGCCTTATGACCGTCTCGATGACGACCAGCGCGCGACGCTCGCGGCGTGGGTCGACGCAGGTATGCCGCCCGCGGCCCCGGGGACGGTTTGTGAGGGAACCGGCGGCAGCGGCGGCGGCGGCTCGGCGCTCTCGTGCACACCCGACGTGGTCCTCCGCAAGGCTGCCCCCTACACGATGGGGGCCGCGGTCGAGGACGAGACGAAGTGCTTCGGCATCGAGCTGCCGGCCGCGGCCGACAAGCGGCAGATCATCGCGATGGCGCCTCGGGTCGACAACGCTGCCATCGTGCACCACTTCTTGGTGTTCCAAGTGCCGACGGCGCAGCCTCAGGAGGCCTTCGACTGCGCGCTGTTCCCCCCGAACTGGGAGCTGCTCTATGCGTGGGCGCCCGGAGCGCCGGCTCAAGAGCTCCCCGAGGCGGCCGGGTTCCCGATCGAGGCCGGTGCGGACACGCACCTGGTCTTGCAGATGCACTACAACAACTACGGGAACGCGAGCTCGCTGGTCGACGACACCGCCGTCGAGCTCTGCACCACGACCGTCCTGCGGCCATATGACGCCGGCGTCATGTCCTTTGGCGGCGTCGACTTCGTCCTGCCTCCCAACGCGGCGTCGACGCTCACGTGCGCGTTCGACGTTCCCCGAGAAGCGTCGTCGTCGATGCCGATCGACGTCTTCCAAGCGTGGCCTCACATGCACGCGCTCGGGCGATCGATGAAGACGGTCGTGACCCACGCGGGGGGCGCCGAAGAGACGCTCGTCGACACCGACTTCAGCGTCACGAGCCAGGTGCTCTACCCGGCCGCGCTCCAGATCGGCGCCGGCGATAGGGTCACGACGACCTGCGGCTGGGAGAACCTGACGAGCGAGCCGGTTCCGTACGGTGAGGCCAGCAACATGGAGATGTGCTTCAACATCGTCGGCTACTACCCGAAGATCGCGGCGCCTTGGTTCAGCGGGGGCTTGCCGGTTGCGCTGTCGGAGTGCGTGTTGCAGTAGCTGGTCGCCCGCTCACGGCATCGGCACGCGGCGCCAGGGGTGACCATCGGCCGTGCCGCACATGCCGAGCACCATCGCCTGCTTGAACAGCGAGACCTTGCCCAAGAGGGGCATGAAGACATCGCGTAGCGAGCCGAGCACCTCGTGGTCGCTCTGGAAAAACGGCGTCAGCGCGCGCGTGACGAGCTGGTAGTAGGCTAGGTGGTCGCGACGCGTCCGCGAATAGCGATGGAGCGCGCGGACGACGTCGCCACGCTCGATGTCGATCGCGTCGGCGAGGACCATCGCGTCCCACAAGGCGAGGTTCGCGCCCTGCCCGAGCTGGGGGCTCATCGCGTGCGCGGCGTCGCCGAGCGCCACGACGCCGCGGGTGTTCCACGGCTGCATGACGACGTCGTGATAGGCCGAGTACAAAACGTCGTTCGGGCTCGCGATGGCGTCGAGGACGAAGCCCGCCTCGGGCATCATCTCGCGTATCTCGGCTCGCCAAGCGTCGAATCCGTCGGCGCGAAAGGCGTCGAGCTCGCGCGCGGCGAGGCTCCAGTAGAGGCTCACCTCGGGGATGTGGTCGTCGTCGCGCCCCTCTTCCGGGCCGAGCCCCGAGGGCAAGAGGCCCAGCATGCGGCGCGTGCCGTCGACGACCTGAAAGAGCTTGCCGGTGAACACCTCATCGGGGTCTTTCGCGATGAACCAGAGCGCGCCCCAGGGGTAAGGGTCGGCCCGGCGGGTGAGGCCGAGCTCGTCGCGCAGACGCGAGCGGGCGCCGTCGGCGATGACGATCAGATCGTGCGCGCCGTAGCGCTCGCCCTGGTCGTCGACGACGACGTACCGATCGCGCACCCGCTCGAGCCGATCGCAGGCGACGCCGAGCACGAGCGGGATGCGATCGGCGAGCACCGCGCGGAACAGCGCCTGAAAGAGCACACCGCGGTGCAGGCCGACCCCGAAGAGCCCCGGATCCACGTCAGCGTACGCGAGATCGAGGAGCTTGCCGCGACGGTGACGATCGACCGTCAGCCCGTCGAGGCGGTGACCTCGGCCGATCACCCAGTCGGCGAGGCCGAGGCGCGCGAGCACGGCCTGGCCGGTGGGCTGCAAGATGATCCCCGCGCCGATCGGCTTCGGCTCGGGTACCCGCTCGTAGATCGTCACGGCGTGCCCGGCCCGAGCGAGAAATAGCGCGGCCGCGGGCCCCGCCGTCCCGCAGCCGATCACGCCCACGTCGAGCCGCTTCGCGCTCACTCGCTCGAATCGGCGCCGACTTCTTTGAGGAGCTCGCGGACGCGCTTGTCCGGGACGCCGGCCGCCTTGCCGATCTCGCGCAGGATCTTGCCCTCTTTCGTGTCGATCCCGCTCGTCGCCTGCGCGACGAACGCTGCGACGAGGAGGCCCGCCTCGGGCGCCCCGAGCTCCTTGAGCTTGGCGCCGATCGCCTTGCCCTTCGCTTCGGCGCCGGTCGCCTTGCCGGCCGCCTCGAGCATGAGATCGACCTCCCACTCGACGATCAGCCCACCGGAGAGGAGCTCGAGCGCCTCGACGATCGCCTTTCGCTCGGCGTCGTCGATCCCGCCGTCGGCGTTGGAGGCGACGTGGGCGGCCGCGACGGCGGCGCGGAACACCTCGTCTTGACGCTGTACCTTGATCTGGCTGCGGATGTGGTCGGCGAACGCCGACAGCTTTTCTCGGGTCAGCTTGCTCATGATTGCCTCGCGCGGTTGTAGGGGCCCTTACCGGCGAAGAGCGCGCCGTCGCCGAGCTGGTAGCCGATGCGGATCAGCTGGTTGTACTTGGCGGTGCGATCGGAGCGCGAGGCGGACCCCGTCTTGATCTGCCCCGCGTTGGTCGCGACCGCGAGATCGGCGATGAACGTGTCCTCGGTCTCGCCCGAGCGGTGCGAGATGATCGCGCCGTAGCCCGAGACCTGTGCGAGGCGGATGGTGTCGAGCGTCTCGGTGACGGTGCCGATCTGGTTCAGCTTCACCAGGATGGAGTTCGCGATGCCGGCCTCGATGCCCTTCTTGAACCGCTTGGCGTTGGTGACGAAGAGATCGTCGCCGACGAGCTGCACCTTGCTGCCCAGCGCCTCGGTGAGGAGCTTCCAGCCGGCGTCGTCGTCCTCGGCGCAGCCGTCCTCGATGCTGACGATCGGAAAGTCGGCGCACCAGCTCTTGTAGATCTCGACGATCTCCTCGCGGGTCTTGTCGGCCTTGTCGAACGTGTAGCGCTGCTTCTTGCTGTCGTAGAACTCGCTGAGCGCGGCATCGAGCGCGATCGAGATGTCTTTGCCTGGCTTGTAGCCGGCGGCGTCGATGGCGCGGACCACCGACTCGAGGGCGGCCCGGTTCGAGGCGAGGCGAGGCGCGAACCCGCCCTCGTCGCCGACGGCCGTGACCATGCCGTCCTTTTTCAGGATCGACTTGAGGGCGTGAAACACCTCCACGCCCATCCGGAGCGAGTCGCCGAACGTCTCGGCCCGGTGGGGGACGATCATGAACTCTTGGATCTCGAGCCCGTTGTCGGCGTGCATGCCGCCGTTCAGGATGTTCATCATCGGCGTCGGCAGGACGCGCGCTTGGACGCCGCCGAGGTAGCGCCAGAGCGGCAAGTCGACGACGTCGGCCGCGGCGCGTGCCGTCGCCATCGACACCGCGAGGATGGCGTTCGCGCCGAGCTTGCTCTTGTTCGACGTGCCGTCGGCCTCGAGCATCACCTTGTCGACGGCGGCCTGGTCGAGCGCGTCCATCCCCTGGATCGCAGGCCCGAGGACGTTGTCGACGTTCTTCACCGCCGACAGCACCCCCTTGCCCAGGTAGCGCTTCTTGTCGCCGTCACGAAGCTCGACCGCCTCGTGCTCGCCCGTGGAGGCGCCGCTGGGCACCGCGGCGCGGCCGAAGCCGCCCGACGCGGTGCGAACTTCGACCTCGACGGTGGGGTTGCCGCGCGAGTCCAGCACTTCGCGGGCGACGACGCTCTCGATCTCGGACATACGTCTCCTCCTGAAAGGGGGCCGAGCATACTCGACCCTGGGGCTCGCGCACCGCTGAGCCTTTGGCTACTCTGGCCGACCTCTGTGAGCGAGATCCAATCGATAGGCGTCTTCGGAGAAGAGGTCATCCTCTGGGTGCTCCTCCTCCGGCAGTCGCCTCGCCGGCCGCCGCCGGACCATGTCTACCGGCAGGCCAACATCCTCCTCGACGAGCTCCGCACCTCACCCGCCGCCCAGCTTCTGCCGGTGGTGAGCGCCGAGGACGGCATGTTCGCGCTGGTCGCGCTCATCGACGAGGTGGCCATGGCGCTTCCCGACCTCCGGCCGTGGTGGAGCCAGAACATGCTGCAAGCCCGGCGGTTCAACACGAACAACGCCGGCAACGAGTTCTACTCGCCCCGCCTCGACCGGGTGCGGCAGGGGCCGAAGAACGTCCTCGCGACCTACGTCTCGGTGCTCGGGTGTGGGTTCCTGGGCCAGTACGGTCTCCCCGGGCGCGACCCCTACCTCTTGAACCAGCTCCGCGCCCAGCTCGCGCGCGAGCTCAACGTCGACGCCGACCGCGACGTCATGGGCGGCGCGCTCAAGCCCTACCGATACGACACGCTCCCGGCCGAGTTCCTGCCCAAGGAGCCGTTCTTCAAGAGCATCTGGGCCGGCCGCGTCCTCGCCGTGCTGGTCCTGATCTCGGGCATCTACGTGCTCGGCACGGCGGTCTACGCCCTGGCGCTGGCAAAATGAGCCGAGTCTTCGCGAGCGAAGTCGGCAAGGTCATCGCCCGCGCCAAGGAGGTGGGGGGCGGGGTCTACCGTATCCCCTGGTACCTCGTCTTCGGCGAGCCCAACGCGGGCAAGTCGTCGGTCATCAACGCGATGAACCTGACCTGGGACAACCCCAAGACAATCGAAGGACAATACTGTCAGTATTGGGTGTCGAAAGAGGCGATCCTCGTCGAGGCCCGCGAGCCCATCACCGGCCCCAACAAGAACCCCGAGCTCTTGCGCGAGCTCTGCAGCGAGCTCCTGCGGGTGCGACCGCGCGAGCCGCTCGACGGCATCATCCTGGTCGTGAGCGCGACCGACGTCGCCGAGCGCCAAGACGAGGCGCTCGAGGCGCACGCCCAGCACCTGCGAACGTACCTGGTCGAGGCGTGCAAGACGCTCCAGGCCGACATCCCCGTCTATGTCGTGTGCAACCGCTACGACACCCTCTGGGGCTTCGCCGAGGTCTTTCAGTGGACGCCCGATCGAGCCCGCGAAGAGTCTTGGGGCTACCTCGTCCCGGTCGAGGTGCCCTCACAGAGCACGTGGCCCAAGGTGCAAGAGGGGCTCAACGGCTTGCACGCCCGCATCGAGGCGACGTGCCTGTCCAAGGTCTCGAGCGAGGACCACATCGAGCAGCGTATCCGTGCCTACCAGCACCTCGTCGAGTCGCGCGTCTTCATCGAGAAGCTGAAAGAGGTCAGCAAGGTGCTCGCGTTCTCGAGCGCCTACGAGCGCGCGCCGTGGATGCGCGCCATCATCATCGGCTGCGCCGTGCCCGGCACCGGCGATCGCATCCGCGCCGGCATCCATCGGTTCCAGAACATGGGGCTCTCGCAGAACCCGTACGATCAGTTCCGCTCCGCCCGGCCCGGCGGGCTACCCCTCTTCATCTTCTTGAAGGGCATCGTCCTTCCGGAGAAAGAGCTCGTCCCCACCAAGACGAGATGGCGCGACGACCTCATCACGATCCTCGGCTTCGTCTTCGGGTTCGTGATGCTGACCGTCGGCGTCTTGATCCAGCAGGGCGTGATCAAAGTGCATTGAGCGATGTTCGGCTTGCGTACGCTTCGGCCGCTGGGGTGCTGTCTGCTCTTGGTCTCGTCCGCGTGCGGCGAGGGCAGGCGTGACAGCGCGAGCTCGGCGACGGCCGGGTCCAGCGCCTCCGACCGAGTCCGCCCTGCCGCGCCTGCCCCCGCGCCCGCCCTCGGCTGGAAACGCACGCCGATTTTCGAGTCCAACCTCCCGCTCTTCGACGTGTCGTTCGACCGGGGCAAGGTCTACTACGTCGAGGACGGCGAGCTCTGGGTAGCGCCCACCGATGGAGCTGGTCGCGAGGAGGTCTATTCGGATCTCGACGACGGCCAGCGAGCGGTCGTACGCGACGGCGTCGTGTACGCGTATGGCGCGAGCGGTCTGTCGGCGCTCGAGGCTACGGGGCCCAAGATCCTCCTGCCAGACGTCGGCGTCCTCGCGGTCTGGCCGGGCCCGAACGGCTCGCTGCTCGCGGACACGACGACGGGTCTCTGGCACGTGCGCCGAGGCGGTGCGCCTCGGCGGCTGAAGGAGGGCACCGGCCGGACGACGGCTGCCGCCGCGTTCGACCCCACCGGCACCCACGCCGTCATCGTCGCGCCCGACGCCGGGCTGAAGCGCAGCTTGGAGCTCCTCGATCTGGAGGCCGGCACATCGAAGCCGATGGGGATCGAGATCGAGCCCCAGGGAAACGGGCTCTCGTGGATCACCTGGCTCTCTGGCGGATGGATCGTCTACGTCTCCGGCGACCAGCGGACGGCGGAGCTCTACGCGGTTCCGTTCGCCGCCGACGGCACGGTTCGAGGAGACCCGGTGCGCCTCCCGCCCATCATCCAGAACGCGACGATGGCGACCGTATTCGGGTCACCGACGCACTTTCTCTCCTACAACGAAGGCGGGGGCTACTCGTGGGACACGGGCGGCCCGATCGTCGCCAGCGTGGCTAGCGAAAAGGGTTGCTACGCCGTCCCCTCATCCTGGACGTCGGATGGTGCGCTCCTCGTGGCGCAAGCGTGCGGCGCGGACGTGACGGTACATCGCCATCGTCGGCTGGGTCAGGGCCGCGAGCGCATGGAAGATGCGAAGGGGATGTGGCCGGTCACGCACGACGACAACCTCTACGAGTGGACCCGAGAGGGCGTGTCGGCGAGCCTCCGGCGGACCAAGCGCGCGGCGCCGATCGTGCCGCGGCGGAACGG